>VAOZ01020912.1_pt1 | contig 26699 bp, 24 predicted proteins | sample 3394041 | NCBI WGS metagenome assembly VAOZ01 (sample SAMN08290431, study PRJNA428436) | hydrothermal vent metagenome | isolation source: Deep-sea hydrothermal vent chimney | place: Indian Ocean: Southwest Indian Ridge
AAAAATATTGAAAATATTACAATTGGAAATAATACAAAAATTTAAGATAAAATACATTGAAATAATTGTAAACCAGAGAGATAATCGACTAAAACAATAAAATAGTTTAATGATTGACAGGTAATTATTATAATAGTTGAACCCGTATGAATCAGGAATTAACAAGTTGTGAAACAATAAATTAAATTATGTAATTAATATTTTACTGTAAGGAAACCAGAGTTTACAAATGTAACTTATTATTTTTATAAAATTAATGAGTATTCTTTCATCAAGTTTAGTACATTTGTGAATTAATACAAAACAAATGGTTGAGCGAATTAAAGCCATCATGACACATTACCAGTTGCGGGCTGCACAATTTTCTGATGCTATCGGCATGCAGCGTTCGGCAGTCTCGCATGTTTTGTCCGGACGGAACAAACCCAGTCTTGACTTTGTTTTACGGATTAAAAAAAGATTTCCCGAAATTAGTCTAAACTGGTTGACCTTGGGTACAGGTAATATGTTTGTTAGCGAAGGGCCGCTGCCTGTCTCTGTGCCGGAAAACTTATTTTCCATGCAGTCGGCTACTGAAAAAGAGAGTGTAGATAAAGATTCTCCGAGGAAGGTAAAGTCTGTGACTGCGAAGTCTGAAGTAAGGGATGAGGAAGCTGCCTATTATGGTTCACAAAAGCTTGATGGTCGTGTTATGCGCGTGCTTTTTGTGTATGAAGATGGCACTTTCAGTGAGTTTAAACCGAGGAAATAATCCGGAGGGGCCATAAAAAAGCCTGTACTCAGTAGGAATACAGGCTTTTAATTAGTTTTATTAGTGGTTATTTTACACCCATTCTCTTTTTGAAAAGAAATAACCAGCTTCAATTTGTGCATTCTCATTGCTGTCGGAACCATGGACAGCATTGGCTTCGATATTGGTTCCGTATAGTGCACGAATGGAGCCTTCTGCCGCGTCTGCAGGATTAGTGGCTCCGATAAATTCACGATAAGTTTTTACGGCATCCTCTTTTTCAAGAACAGCTGCCACAATTGGTCCGGACGACATGAAATCGGTAAGACCTGCATAGAAAGGACGTTCTTTGTGAACTTCGTAGAATTCCATGGCTTGTTCTTTGGTCAGATTGGTGAGCTTGAGAGCTTTAATTTTAAATCCGCCTTCAATAATCTTAGTGATAATTTTACCCATGTTGCCCTTTTCCATGGCTTTGGGTTTAATCATTGTAAATGTGATGTTTCGGGTCATTTTAATAGATTTTTTTTAAAATTTGCGCAAAGGTAAATGAATTACCCAAACAAACCTTCCAGGATGAATCTTCCATCCCATGTAAATATTTATCTTTGTGCCCTAATTAAATTATGTATGTTTGATTCTCGTGAAATAGAAACGGTTGGCCGGTTGCTGGCCGTTCCTCAAAATATAGTGCTTGTTTCTCACAAAAATCCAGATGGGGATACCATTGGAGCTGCGCTGGCCATGATGCATTATTTGCGTAAAAAAGGCCATAGTGTTACTGCCTTGGTTCCCAATGAATTTCCCGGCTATTACAATTGGATTCCCGGTGCCGGCGAAGTGGTTGTCTTCGACCGGAATGCACATGCGGTAAGGGCTGCATTGGCAGAAGGTCAGTTGCTGTTTTGCTTCGATTTTAACAGCCTTGACCGTACGGGAAATATGGCGCCTGATTTAGAAAAGTTTGCGGGAAGAAAAATAGTCATAGACCACCATTTGGAGCCCGGAGATGAGTTTGACCACTATTTCTGTTCCACAGCGTCTTCCTCCACCGGTGAGCTGGTATATGAGTTTATTGATGCACTTGGCGATAAGGCCCTTTTGGGCATGGAGGAAGCGTTGGCACTTTATACCTGCATTATGACCGATACGGGTTCGTTTAGCTACAATTGCAATCATGGACGTACCTACCATATTGTTGCCGAACTGATTGATCTTGGGATTGATGTTGCAAACGTACATAAACTTGTTTATGATACTTATACGGAAGACAGGCTCCGTTTGCTTGGTTTTGCTTTGAGTAACCGTATGATGGTGTGGAATGACCTTCACACTGCCGTTATATACCTGACTAAAGAGGATTTGAAGAGATTTAATTATAGGGTGGGGGATACCGAAGGGCTGGTAAATTACGGACTTTCTATGGAGGAGATAAACCTGGCAGCGCTACTCACGGAAAAGGATAACCAAATCCGGATTTCTTTTCGTTCCAAAGGTGATTTTTCGGTGAACAGGCTGGCACGCGAATTTTTTAATGGTGGCGGACATAAAAATGCTTCCGGTGGAAATTCAAAAATGGGTATGGATGATACCATCGATAAGCTCAAAGAGGTGTTACAACATCTCAAAGAGGAACTTGATTATGCTGTTTCGCTTTAAAAATATGAAAAAACTCCTCTCCATATTTATCGTACTGTTAGTCTTTGGCGGGATGAGTTGTCAAAATGGTGAGAAAGGTGTATCCAGTCAAAATGCCAAACATTTGACACAAAAGCAATTAATAACTTTTAACCGGAAACTTGTACGGCAGGAAAAAAGGGAGATAGATGCCTTCATTAAAGTGCATCATTGGAATATGTTGGAAAGTGGAACCGGATTGCGATACCAGATTTTAGTTAACGGAAAAGGCCCCAAAGCCCATACCGGGCAAATTGCAAAAATCAGATATTCGGTGGAACTGTTTGATGGTCAAAAGATTTATTCGGGTGTAAAATCCTTTAAAGTAGGCTTTGGTGGAGTGGAAAGTGGTCTTGAAGAAGGAATTCTTTTGTTAAAAAGAGGCGATAAAGCAAAATTCATCTTACCTTCGCACCTTGCTTATGGTTTGTCGGGAGACGGAAATAAAATTCCGCCTCATGTGCCGATTATTTATTATGTGGAATTATTAAAACTTAAATCAATATCAATAAAATGAAAAAATTCTTAACTATTGCTTTCATCGGTATTCTTGCCGGTGTATTTATGACTTCATGTAACCAGTCGCGCCATCCCGGATTCAAAAAGACGGAAACCGGATTGTATTACAAATTTTATCACAGAAGCAAGGACACTACAAAACCCAGACTTGGCAAATATGCTTTGGTCAAGATGGTTTACGGTACTGCCGATTCTGTTTTGTTCGATAGCAGAAACCTGCCTGCTGCCCAGCGTCCCATGAAAATTCCAATTATTAAATCTATTTACAAAGGAGATATTTATGAAGGTTTTGAAATGATGCATGTGGGTGACAGCGCTGTTTTTCAGAGTAATTCCGATTCTGTTTTCAAAAAATTATTCCGCATGCGGAAGCTCCCCAAATTTGTTGATTCTACTAAAGATGTCTATTTTGCCATTAAGCTGGTAGCTGTGAAAACTGCACAACAATTGCAGGCTGAGAAAAGCGCCCAAATGTTGAAATTGCAAAATGCAGAAGCTAAAGAGAGAGAAGCTTACCTGAAGAAAAATAATATCACGGTAAAACCAACGGCAGACGGACTCTATTTTATTCTTGAAAAGCCCGGGAAAGGGCCTCATCCGAAGGTTGGTGACAAAGTTTCCGTCCATTACACAGGCTATTTGCTGAATGGTAAGAAATTTGACAGCTCGGTTGATCGGGGTAAACCGTTTGAGTTTACTCTCGGTAAACATCAGGTGATTCCAGGATGGGACGAAGGCATTGCCATGTTGCGCAAAGGCGGAACGGCTAAACTGATCATCCCCTCTTCGCTGGGTTACGGTACACGAAATATGGGGCCTATTCCTCCTTTCTCCACATTGGTGTTTGATGTTAAACTAATCAGTTTCCAACACGCTTCAACAAAGCCTAAGAAATAAACCGGCAGAACAGTTCTCTCAAAAAAAAACGCCATGTTGAAACATGGCGTTTTTTTTGTTTCCAAAATTTATTTTCCAGTGGCTATTTCTCGGGGAAGTAGATTTTGATAATATCAATCAGGTCTTGCGGACGATAGGGTTTTGTCAAATAATCATCCATACCGGCATCTAAACAATTTTGCTTGTCGTGTTCAAATGCAAAAGCCGTTATGGCAATAATGGGAATACGATGCTCAACTTCCAGCTGTTGCTCTAATTTCCTAATCTCCACAGTAGCATCCAAGCCGTTCATTACCGGCATTTGGACATCCATAAGAATCAGGTCATAGTCATTTTCCAAAAACTTCTCAATACAAATCCTGCCATTTGTAGCAAAATCAATATTGAAATTCAGTCGCTTCATAATAGCCGCTGCAAATTTTGCATTTAAATCGTTATCTTCAACTACCAAAACATTTAAAGAATCTTTGAAAGTCTTAGGCATAATTCCTGCTTTTATTTAAGTAACGAAAGTAAGAAAATTCATGATGGAATAAGTTGATTAAGAAGAAAAATTAAATCATTTTTATGAAATGGCTTCTGAAGATAAGCCGTAAAACCTTCTTTTACAGCCATATCCGGTACGTTTGAATCGGGATAGGCAGAAAGTGCTACGGTTGGTATCTGTTTTATTTTCGGATATTTTTCCTTTATTTTTTGTAGCACAACAGCACCTTTTTTTCGTCCCGTGAAGTCCAACTCAATCATTATAATATCAGGAATATATTGACCATCAAATTGTTGTGCTATCCATTTGAATGGCTCAATTTCTTTGTTGTAAGCTTTTACCTTTGCTTCGGAAAGAATCTTTTTAATCAGCATGTTTCCAAGCCTGTCTTCGTCGAGGATAAGTATTTTGGCATTTGTTTTCTTTAGCTCAGATTTTTTTGGAGTCGGTGTTTCGACTTTATGAACTGCTAATTTTTTTTCAACGGGTTTGTGGCTTTCTGCAGAAAACGAACTGAATGGCAGATAAATTGTTACTGTCGTACCCTTTGCCTTCTCCGATGTAATGTCAATTCTCCCACCCATAATGTCCAGCATGTTCTTTATTAACGGAAGTCCCAGCCCGGCGCCCTGATAATTAGATTTGCTATAACCAAGGCTCTGCTGACGGAAAGGCTCAAAGATATCCGGAAGATAGGCCTTGTCAATACCGGAGCCGGTATCTTTAATGGTCCATACAACTTCTTTGTTTTTAATTGCCTGCGATATCTTTATGAACCCCTTTTCGGTATAACGTACAGCGTTGTCCAGCAAATTGGAAAGGATATGCTTTACAGCCTCACTGTCGGCATCAAAAGGCGGAACCTTGTCATCCCGAAAGACAATCTTTATGTCTTTTTGGTCGGCAATCGGCTGGTACCTGCCGATAAGCTCAAGGCTGATGTCAGCGAGATGGCATTCCTCTGCATTCAAATGAAAACTTTTGGATTCAATCTTGCTGATATCAATAATATTGTTTAGCAGATGCATAAGCGATGCACCACTTTTTCTGATATTCTCGGTAAATTCAAAAAGCTCCTGTTCCTCACTCAGGGCAAACTCATTTCCAAGCAACAGAGAAAAACCAAGTATATTGTTAAGGTCTGTACGCAAAGTATGACTGATTTTTGTTAACAGGAAAGAGTTTTGGCGGGCAGACAGCTCCGAAGTCTCCAGTGTCTTTTTCATGGCTTTCAAATTTTGTTTAAGCCACTCTTCCTCATCATTCAACGACTTAATTCTCTGTCGGATGATTTCTTCCCTGTTTTCTTTCAACGAAGTTAGCTCTTGCTGTAAAGTTTTCAAAGAAATTTGTAACTTTTCCAGACGGAGCATATTCTGTTTATGTTTTTTCAAGAGAACGAAAGCCACGCCGGCAGCAGTTAGAAAAAGTACCAGTGACAGATAAAGCCACACCGATGCTGTTGTGGAATCACCGTTTCCGTTGGCAAAAAGCTGATTGGTCGTCAGTATCAGGAAAATCGAAAGTAGTATCTTGTTTCCTATACTTTTCATAACAGGCTATCGTTTAACGGTTTGTCACATATAAAAAGTTGTTCCTCCGGGTTAACGGCATATTTTTCCAGTGAGGAGATATGCTTGAAGTCATTCTTTTGACTTATTTGATGGACCACAAAGCCTGCTTTTTTCAGCCGAACGCGATAATCGCGGCCATAAATTCTGACATGGTCAAACTGACCGAAATATTTTTCTCTATCGGCTTCCGACTTAATGGAATCATCTTCAATGGTTTTATGGAGTTGAAAGGAGATAGGTACCTGCAACAGGGCTTTCCCTCCCGGCTTCAGCACGCGAAAAATCTCCTGCATCGCCAGTTGGTCGTCCGGGATATGTTCCAGCACATGGTTACAAATAACCCAGTCAAATGAGGACTCCTCAAAATGAAGATCAAGCAAATCGGTGACTTCAATTTTCACATTGTAGTAGAATCCTTCAGCATATTTGGTTGCCGGATGATAATCGATGGTTTCGTTGCGGCTGAAAATTTTATATAATGCAGGTTCCGGGGCAATATGCAACAGCCTGTGGGGCTGTTCAAAAAACGATTGTTCATACCTGAGATAGAGATAGATAAGCCTGTCGCGGTCGGTGCTCTGACAGTAGGGACAAATGTCGTTTTCTCGCCATCCGGCACCCACAATATGTTTTTCTTTAATGACCGGAAGGTCGAATCCCCCGGGAAGCATCCTACGGAAGCTGTGCCTGCATATCGGACAGGTATAATGATTGCCCCTATAATACAAGCCGCGCAGGGTCAAATAAATACTTTTAAGAAATCTTCCTGGAACCGAAGGAATGTATTTTTTTATACTAAGCATGGTATCACTTTTTAATGAGTAAAGGACGGCTGCTAAGACCCTTTGAGCTGAAAAGGATAACCAGATATTCGCCGCTTTTCAAATGGCGGGTGGAAAGCCTGCTTATGTTGTTTTCAAAGGCGTGACAACGGATTCTTTTTCTGAGCACTGTTCTGCCTTGTATATCGGTGACAACGGCCATGATTTCCTGTCCGATACTTGTCCTTATCAGCAGGTTGAATTTGCTTTTTGCCGGATTTGGATAAATCTTAAACCTCTCCACATCAAGGGCCTTGTGTGCACGTATGCCTACTGACGGATCATGGCTTTCGTAAGCCCCGGCTGAGAATAGTCCATGGAACGGACGCGAACGGTTTAAAATGTCGAAAGTGATTCCTTCGGCAGTGAGGTCGGCCCCATAGTCCACGGCAGGAGAAGATGGCTGTAAATCGTAGTTTCCCGCATTTGCATATATAAAACCAACTTTGCTGATATCATTTACCATGTAATTATTACTGCTGTCAATGCGTGTAGGGTCCATGTTATTGCCGTTGATATAGGCGCTGTTGCCAATTTCACCTAGTTTTCCGGGAGCTACTATGATATTGCTATTAACAAAAATAGTATTTAATTCATTATTAGACAGGTTTATACCAAAACTTTTAGGACTTATGATGGTGTTGTTGTAAATACCCAATACGGCATTGGGAGTTGTTATGACTTTCCCCACATAAATTCCATGTTTCATTAAATCGGGCTGGTCAGGGAGATAGTATTTCCCGGCATTGACAATCAGATTATTAAAAATATTAAAATTACCCATTCCGAAAACATCAATTCCATCGCCTTTACCATCGGTAATGGTATTGTTATAAGTTTTGCATACGCTTCCTCCGCCAATCAGGATGCCGGACATTTGGTAAATCCTGCCTGCCTGTGAATCAAAATTAATATGATTATCATGAATTTGACAGTTTGAATCAGCTGAACTAACCTGGATACCATCCCAGCCGGTATTTTCCACAATATTGTTATAGATAAATACTCCTTTTAAGACATGAGGATAAACCGTGGTGTCGCAACCACTTAAGTAAAGTCCGGCATAGTGGGAATTACCAATGTAAAGCCCTTCTTCTGCCACATCGTGTACATAATTATCATGGAAAGAGAAGTTGCGCATCACAAACTTGTCGCGGGTGGCCCCCAAATTAGTACAGGTAGGATCGGTTTTGGCATAAACACCACCGAGCAACGTGTGAGATATCTCCACATGGGATATTTCAATGTCGGTACTATAATCGTCGATACCCATACCTGCTCCTTTGGAAACTTTTAGTATTCTGAACCCGTAGGGTGCCTGAGGATCGCCGTTTCCGCTGAAAACAATGTGGGAACTATTTCCAATTTTGATCCCTACAAAATGGTCGGTGTTGATGATAACCGTGCCGCCCGAGTTAATAAAAACAATGGGTTTGTTAGCGGTGCCATGGAAATTTTTCAATTGAATATAGTTCCAGTTTCCTGACTGCAGACAAACGGTATCGCCTGGCCGAATATCCTTAAAAGCCGGATTCTCCCAGTCGATGTATGGTGTGGATGAGTCAATGGTTTTGCTACAGGTTTGTGCTGTGAGTTGAAGGCTTAGAAAACCAGTTAACAATAATAATGATATCAGACAGACTTTTCGTTTCATAGGTTTACCCTCGTTTGGCGCGTTCCCAGTTGACCGTTTGTTGTCCTTTAAAATAACGTTTAATGCCCGCGTAAACAGCATAATTCATAATGAGAAAATAGTACGGGACGTATAAGATTTTTACTTTTATCTTTTTGTTTTCGAGATACCATCCCAGCAGAGCCATTGCATAGAAGATAATTTCGCCATAAAACAGCAGGGTATAGATGTTGATGAGATTTGCGAAGCCGGCCTGCCAGGCAAGGATAAAGTTAAAGATAAATATCAGTGGTAGCGAAAGTGGAGCCAGTGTCCACCGCAGTACCCGATGTGAGATGTATTGAAAGCTGAGCACCCCATATTTGAATATGTTCAGCAACGGTTTAAGCCGGATGATGCTTTGAATACCTCCGGCAGCAATACGAATCTTTCTTTTCAGCTCTTCTTTTACGTTGGCCGATGGATTTTCGATGGCATAGGCTTCCGGATCGTACTGAATGGTATAACCTTCCATAGCTACCCGTAGAGAGATGATAAAATCATCGAGCAGGGTATCCTTCTCCACAGGCCGGAAAAGTTTGGTGCGAATGGCAAACAGCTCACCGGCTGCGCCAACAACAGAATAAAGTTCAGCGTCCCATTTTTTCAATTTGGATTCATATTTCCAGTAAATTCCTTCGGTGGCTGCTGCGGAGTCTTTATCAAAGACACGTTTTTCACCAGAGACACATCCCACTTTCGGATCGGCAAACATATTGACAATGCGACGGATAGATTCCCTGCCAAGCATGGTATTGCCATCCGAAAAAATGACAATGGGAGTTTTAACAAACTGCATACCACGGTTCATGGCGCCGATTTTGCCGCCTCTTTTGTCTTCGTGATAAACTTCGACCCCTCTGTCGTTATATTTTCTCAACAAATCTGGTGTGCCGTCATCCGAACCATCGGTAACCCACACCTGCCTCACTTTCTCCGGGGGGTACTCAAGGCTTAAAGAGTTGGCTATTTTTGCATCTACAAAATCTTTTTCGTTATAGGCAGCAACGAATAGACTGACTTCCGGCTCATAATCAGGATTCGGCGAGGTTTTCTTTTTAATTAAGAGTCTTTTCAAGTTAACTAAAATAAACAACAAAATGCCATAGCCGAGGTAGGCGTAGAATACGATAAACAAAAACAACCAGAACAAAATTTTAATTGTCACCATGACATTATTTTTTTTTGGTAATTTTTCGAGCACCCATATTCAAATCGTCCACATCCAGAATTTCAAAATCTCCAATTTCATTCAGCACCTGTGCCAGTCGCTCTCTTCCGCTGTGTTTTGACTCCATGACTATCAAAATGTCAGCATAGGCCTGAAAGAATTTTTTTGCCCCCAACAATACCTTCTCTTCCATACCTTCCACATCGATTTTGATAAAGATACGGTCTTCCTTTTTGAAATCAATTTGATCCATCAGGCTGTCCAGCGGGACGATTTTGGAAATGGTGCTTCGTTCTCTTTGAGGTACCTCATCATCAGGCTGAATAGAAGCCAGATGAGATGCGCCGGTATTGACCATGTCGAAAGCAAACTCTGCTTCATGGGCTATAGCTCCGAGTGCTACGGAAAAAAGTTTAACTTTATCTTCAATATTGTTAAGAATGAGGTTAATACGCAACGAGTCACAGTTGCTTTTTATGGGTTCAAAAGCGTATCCGTGCAAACCTTTCCCGGCAAGCAAAATGGCATAAGTCCCAATGTTAGCCCCCACATCCAGAAAAACATCCCATTCGGACAAGTGTTTATATACAAATTTCTTTACGCCCCATTCATAGGCATAGTTCGCAAACTGAAAATCCAGTGTTCCTTTTCTTGACAAAAACAGTCCGAGGCTACTGCGGTAAATCTGTGTCCGTGAAGTGGTTCTGCCGAGTAGAACATATTTTACAGAGGTGAAGATATAGCGGTATTCGCCCCATTTTATGAAGTCTTTAAAATAGTGCAGGAAGGTTCTTATTTTATGCATTATGTTTATTTACTTAAAGTTATGTAATGAGATACTTCTCTTCCGGATGTATTCATTAGGCTAAGATAGAAAAATGATGCAAATGGGAAAGCTACCTGCTATTTTTTCACCCGCTCCCACTCTTTGGTTTCGTGGTTATATTGCTTTAGTATTCTCCCGGGGTTTCCGCCTACAATGGCAAATGGAGGTACATTTTTTACTACCACACATCCGGCGGCGACAATGGAGTGCTTCCCAACGGTAACGCCCGCCGTAACCACTGCATTTGCTCCAATCCACACCTGGTCTTCTATTGTGATGGGTTTTGTCTCTACTTTTTGCAGGCTGGGTGGCAGGTTTATGTCTTCGTAGCCGTGATTCAGTCCCGACAGAACTACATTTTGGGCAAACATGACATCGCTGCCAATGGTTATCGGGCCTATGAGTACATTAGACATGCCAATACGGGTGCGGTTGCCAATAATGACATCGCCCACACCATTATTTACGGTGGAGAAATCTTCGATGGTCGAGTCTTCTCCAAGCACAAAATTGTTGAAGGGCATCAGATCCATGCGCGTCCGTCTTCGTACCAGCGAGTGTTTACCCCGCTTGTGCTTCATAGGATTTACAAACCATCTGACCCAAAGGCGCGGACGGGCCTGGTTGCGGGGCATAAGCATCCACAATACCAGTTTTTTCAGCTTTTCGTTAGATTTTATTTTCTCTTTGAGTCCCATATCATTTCATCTTTTCAATCATTTCAATTTTCTCATAAATAGCTTCGGCATTGGCATCCCAGGTGTGGCTCCGGGCTATTTTCTCCCGTTCGGCCTCTTTCTCAGGTGTGTTTTCTGCCAGCGCCTTTTCGATCAGCTGCACATATTCTTCTTTGTTGCCGGCAAGGTAAACCCATTTTTCAAAAACTTCCATTGCCTTTGTTCTGGTGGCAACGGCAGGCTTTCCCATAGCGAGATATTCGTCTATTTTACGCGGATAGTTTCCAATGGTTACTTCGTTGAGTTTCTGGGGATTCAGAGCCACATCAAATCCGAAAAGATAAGCCGGTAGCTCTTCCATCTTCTTTCTCCCGAGAAAATAGACATTGTCAATCTGATGCAGTTCACTGGCTTTAAATTCCTCATCTTCGGGGCCAACCAACACCAGCGACCAGTCCGGACGACTTTTGGCAATGTGTACCAGAACATCAATATCCAGCCGTAGCGTGTAAAGAACCCCAATGTATCCGATAACGGGTTTTTTAATGGGTTTCAAATCGGGGGGTACCTCTTGAATGAGTTTTTTATCGAAAAGAGAGACATCACAGCCCTGGCCAACGTAAAAAGAGTTTGGATTGTAGCGTTTTCCAATGTCAGCAAGGTAAGTGGAGTTGGCAACAATTAAATCCACCTTTTTCATCAGTGCAGGCTCGATGCGTCTACCCTGACGTTTCCAGTAATCTACCGCAAGCATATTGTCGCGGGTATAGTAAACGTGGGTTTTGGCACGGATAAGCTCTTTCAGATAGAAACTACGGAACATATCCGTATCGTTGAAGATGATAACATCCTTGAAATTCAGTTTTCTGACTGCCCGGTTTATCTCTTTGGCAAACCGTTTGTTGTTGATACGGTTAAGCAAATCAAACAACCAGTTGATGGGTAATTGGTTAATGGATTCCAGCACGGTCTTGGGAAAGAAGCTCCACATGTTTTCATTCACCTGTTCCATGTCGGGGAGGCGGTTATGCAAAATTTTTTTTCGCTTTTGAATAATGGGATCATGGCGACCGCGCCAAAGAGTCAGCCGGTCCATTGGATAGTTCACGTAAAGCACCCTGTTGTGTTTCGAAAATACTTCGGCAAGGTTAATTGCATTACTTCCTATCCGGCTGTCGAGCGAGGCCAGACCAACCATGACAATATCTCTGTCTTTAATCATAACACTTGATTTTAGTGGTATTTGTTGTAAACTGTCTCATAAAGTTCCAGTACTTTTCCGGCCATATTTTGCCAGGAAAATTTAGCCGATTGCCGGAATCCTTTTTCAATGATCTCCTTCCGGTAATTTTTATTAGAAAGAATTTTCTCAATACCAGCTGTTATCTCTTCCGGTTTAAAAGGATTGACAAGGCAGGCTGCGCCACCAGAGACTTCGGGCATGCAGGCGGTGTTGGATGTAATGACGGGGGCACCGCACCGCATGGCTTCAAGCATGGGAATACCGAAACTTTCGCGCAGCGATGGATAGAGGAAAACCCTACACAGACTATAGATGGCCGGCAGGTCAGTATTGACGACATATCCTGTAAGGACAATCCTGTTGATCAGCTCTTTGTCATCAATTTCTGCAAGGATTTTCTCCAGTGCATTTTGTTCATAATCCAGCATGACGAGGTACATGTCATCGCCGGTTTTTTTCAGATAATCAGAGAAAGCTTTCAGAGTACCCCTGGTGTTTTTCTTAGGGTCAGTGTTTCCAAGGAAAAACAAAAACTGTTCGGGCAGACGATAAAGTGCTTTTACCCGCTGAAGTTCTGTTTGGTCCTCTATTTTACGAAAATGATCACTTACGCCATTGTATATAGCCACCAGTCGGTCATCATCGTCCGGAAATCCGAAAAACTCTTTGATACGGTTTCTTTCAAACTCGGAAACCGTGATAATCTTATCGCTTTTCTTCATGACCCTCGGAACGACAAAACGACGGTACATATTACCGAATTTTTGGTACGAGGTGCCTCCCTTTTTTAAAATGCTAATACTTTCCATATAGATGATATCATGCAGCGTAATCACCAGCGGTATTCCCGGATTTAACGGAGCCGTATTGCTGGTACAGTGCAGGATATCGCAGCCGTGCTCACGGGCAGCTTTGGGGAGCGCAAACTGTTCCCACACAGGGTAGGGGCCGCCACCGAGTTCCACAAATTTAAAATTGGCGGTCTGCTCAAAAACTTTGTTGTCCTCATCGGGTTTGATAAAAATAACGTATTCGTTCTTTTTGTCAAGTTTCTGAAGCTCGTTGATAAGTTCCAGGGCAACCATGTCCATCCCGTGTTTTCGTTTTCTGTAGAGCCGCTGGCCTTCTATTCCTATTTTCATTTTGCCTTATTTTTCGTGTAAAAATGAGGATGTTTTAACTGAAATGCATTGTATGTATGTTTTGTATGTAAGAACTCTTTGTTGTCTTTTTTTATATTTAAGAGAGAAAAAAACATCAAAACAACTCCTACCGGAAGCTGTGTTAAGGCCCACAAGGTACGAAGATTATAAAAATAGCGGGGTATGGAAAGTAGAAAAATCAGAATACCGAGTATCAGCATGGCAAGTGTTATTAAAAACACAGATAGCGGAGCTGCAAAGAAATAGACTACGGCGATGACAAAGAGCAGGCTGATGAGCATGATGCGTGGCAGGAGAATAAATTGCAGGGCTTTGTTGAAAAAATCGATGTTTCCCCGCAGAAACAAGTCTCTCAGAGCAGGCAGAAAACTTTTTCCAAAATAGTGGACCTGTGCCGAAAGCCATCGCCTCCGCTGCTTGGTAAAGACTTTGGCGTTGGGAACTTTTTCATCATAAACATAAGCCTCCGGCAGGTATTCTATTTTATGTTTCTTTTGTAATAGTCGTATTTCCAATTCTTTATCAAAGCCTCCCACAACCTCTACCTTTTTCATCATCTTCTTGAAATAATGGTAATCAAAAGCCATGGCTGATCCGATAAGTGCCGAGGAAAGCCCGAGTACACGATGCCCTTTTCTGAATATGTGGTTGTTCATCTCTTCGCTCACCGCATCCAGAATGGCAAAGGAAGTGTCCAGGTTTTTTGCCATGCGATGTCCCTGCACGGCAAGGTTTCCGTGGCAAAAGGCTTCATTGATACGGGTAAGGAAATCTTTTGCCATGATGTTGTCGGCATCCAGCACTACGACTACATCATAGCTGTCATCTGTTTGAGCCAAAGCTGCATTCAGCGCCCGAGATTTGGTGCTGTATTCCAGTTTTACCTCTATCACACGGACATTAATTGTTTTTAGCCTGGTAATGGTTTCCGGCTTAAAGTCATCGGCAATGATAGTAACATCATAATTTTCCGTACCATAGTCCTGATTCAATGCTTCATTGGCCACATCAATAATCACTGCATCTTCACGGAAGCCTGGAATAAGTACAAGAATTTTTCGCTTTTTCTGTGGTACCTTATGTTTCCCTTTCAAAGGGAAAAGGCCGGCAAAAGCGAAGATAAACAGGTAAATATCTGTAAATGCAAGATATATGAATACAATCAGCTCAACAATATGCCATATTTTCAGTATCATAACATAGGATTTTCGTGAATTTCTTTTGAGAAAGCATGGGTGATATGCCAACCAATAGCCTTGTAGTAAGCCAGAAACAGGGATATTTTCCCCTTCAGCAGAAAGCTAAATGCATTTTTCGGAATGGCTATGAAAAGTTGATAAAGCAGTGCCACATAATACTCTTTACCATGAAGGTTACGTCTCATGAACACAATACGGTTTCTGTTGAGATAATAAATTTTCAACGGACTCAGTTTTCCGGTCGAAACCGATTCTTTATGAAGTACATAGGAGCTGCCGACGTAATAAATCTTATATCCGGCCCGCAAGATACGTTCGCACCAGTCGGCTTCTTCGTAATAGAGAAAGAAGATGTAAGACATAAGACCTATTTCCTTCACCACGTGGATGGGGACAACCATGGCAGCACCGTGTGCTGATGGCGTTTCACGATCTTCATTGTATTGTCCTTTATCTTTTTCGCGGTAGCCAATGGCCGCATTGCGGATGGTTACCTTATCCATAGGTGTATAGCCTGCATATTGAATGGTGTCAGGCTGGTAGTAAAACCTGATACGGGGGCTGACAGCACCAATATCCGGATGCTTTTCGAGTTTGGCAACAAGTGGCTCCAGAAAACCGGGAGGTACCTCAATATCATTGTTGAGCAGCATGACATACTCGCCACGGGCGCGCATAAGCCCGTAGTTGTTTCCGGCAGCAAAACCGTAGTTGATAGGGTTTTGAATAAAGACAATGTTTGGATAACGCTTTTTTATAATTGAAGGATCATCCGCGGTGGAATGGTTGTCCACAACAATGACCTCAAGGTTGGGGTAGGTGATTTTATTGAGCGATTCAAGCAAAGCACATGTTACCTCGGCCTGGTTATAATTGACCGTAATAATGGAGACGAGTGGATATCTTTTTAGCTTGAAATTCATGGGCTAATTATGTTTTATCTCTCCCGGATGTGAATGTTCGGTATGTAAAAACTGCTTGGATGCTCCTTTCACCTTCCACAGGCTCATAAACATAAGGGCAAATCCCTTTGGCAGGGAAAGCAGTGCCAGAAAGGTCTGTTTGTTATAGAATCTCCGGGGGATGGCTAGCAACAATGCAAAAGCTGTTCCAACAAACAGTCCCAACCACCAATAGAAACCAGGGGTAAAATATTGTTGCAGCCCGGGATAGGGCAGAAAATGGATAATGCCGTACAGAAGGCTGAGAAAAAATAAAACTCCGCTGAGCAAAATCCGTGGGGGTTGTATCATTTGCATTACTTTGTCAAAATAATCATAGTTACCTTTTGTGAAAAGGGTGAAGATACCATCCAGAAAGTGACTCCTGAAATAGCCCAACTGGGCAGCAATCCACCGACGTCGCTGGTTGACAAAATTTCCGGATTCCTGTGTTTTCTCATCATAAATGATGGCATCGTCCACATATCCGATGGTATAGCCTTTTTTTATGAGCTTCAGTTCCACTTCCTTGTCTTCGCCCACAGAATCAATAGTAGCCATAGTCTCTTTAAAAAGGGCATAGTCAATACCCATTCCGGAGCCGATGAGTGCAGAGGAAATTCCCAATACGCGGTGTCCTTTGCGGAAAATATGGTTGTTTATTTCCTCACTTAAAGCATCGAGAATGGCAAAGGCAGCATTCAGGTTTTTAGCAGTACGGTGTCCCTGAACCGCGGCGAAACCCAAGTCGAATGCAGCATTTATTTTGGTCAGCACATCCTTCTCCATGATGTTGTCTGCATCAAGAATAAAAGCCACATCGTAGTCGTCACCAATGACTTCCATACATTTGTTTAGAGCTTTCGACTTTTTGCTCACTTCAAAGATAACCTCCACAACACGGACAGGTAGTTTGCGAAGCGCCTCTAAGGTTTCTTTTTTAAAAGTATCGGCAATGATGATGACTTCAAACTTATCTTTGGGGTAATTCTGAAGTACCGCCTCTTTTGCTACCTGTACTATTACCGAGTCCTCTTTGTAGCCGGGAATCAAAATGGCAAACTTTCTGATTTTAGATACGTTATCCTTTTGTCTCTGTCTGTAAAATAGTCCGGCTACCGAATACACAAAAATGTAAAGCGTGGCAAGAAGCAGGTAAACAAAAAGAATGGTTTCGATGACGAGGAGTAAAATTTTAAAAGTTTCCATAGGCTTTATTCTCTTTCAGGCAATTTGGGTAATCCATAAATATTTTTGTAATGTGTGAAGTGCCACCACATGGCCCTAATACCGGCTTTGGCCAAATCAGGTCGTTTATGTATGAGATAATTCAATGTTTGCTTGGGGACAGCCACAAAGTTAAGATACAGGAAGCTCAAGAATTTTGTAAGACCGTGGTTATTTCTTCTGGCGTAAAGAATACGTCCGCGGGTAAGATAGAAAATCTGAAACGGACTCTCTTTTACGGTTGAGACAGCCTCTTTGTGCAGCACCAGTGACTTACCCTGGAAATAAATTTTATATCCCGCTTTTTTTATATGTTCGGCCCAGTCATGTTCTTCATAGTAGAGGAAAAACTTCTCTGTCATCATCCCCACTTTTTTAATGACTTGCATGGAAACAAGCATGGCAGCGCCAAAAATAGAACCGGTTTCACAGGTGATGTCGTATTGTCCATTGTCTTTCTCCCCAAAGCCAAGGGCAAAATTCCGGATGGTTATGGGATGGATAGGAGTGAATCCGGCAAACTGAAAAGTGTCGGGTGTATGAAAGTAATGGATCTTAGGACTCACCATGGCTATCTTTGGATCGTTTTCCAGTACCTCCACCAACGGCTCTAAAAAACCGGGGTCAACTTCCGTATCGTTATTTATAAAAAGAACGTACTTGCCTTTGCAATGGGGAAGGGCCACATTATTACCTCCTGCAAAACCGAGATTAACTTTCGTTTGCATAAACCAGATATCGGGGAACCGTTCTTTAATAATTTCAGGATGATCATGGGGAGAAGCGTTGTCCACAACAAAAACTTCTGTATTCGGATAGCTGATTTGCCCAAAAGAGTGCAGAAACTCGCAGGTTACATCCGACTGGTTGTAGTTAACCGTAACCACCGACACAAGGGGCCAATCTGTTCTTTTATTTCCCATTTTCTGTTTCATTAGTCTTTTACTGCAAATGACCAGGGGGAGACACCTTGTGCTAACCTACCATTGTATTCACGCTCAAGCTGTTGTGCAGAAAATAAAAAGACCCAACTTATATAAAGCAGAATACCGGTAGGCATCTGACCGAGCACACCATTCCCATAGGCGGCACCGATGATGCCAACGTACCCTCCAAGCAGCGCCCCCAAAATATTGCTTAGCTCTTTGGTTTTCACACGGGCCATAATTAGGAAAAAACTTTTAAAAACTATGTACATGAGAATAAATAAGTGCAGGATAAGTCCCACACGGCCCTGTTCTGCCCAGATTTGAACATACCAACTGTCGGTAGCCACATTGGCAAGAAAACCCTGAGGCGAAAACCGTTTTCCCCAGTTACCTGCAGCACCAATACCACCGCCAAAGGGTTTATCGGCAAGATAAGTTTTTAGAATTTGCCGGTTTTTAATCCTGACGAGATAAGAAGCATCCTTCTCGGGATGAAAAGCGGTACGCATTCGTGCAATGGTATAGTAGCTGTCGCCAATGTAGGTGTGCGCAAAGAAAAAATAAAGGAAGGCTATGGTGATACCTCCCACTATCATTACTCTTGTCCGTTTGGAGAGAATGATAAATGTAATACCCCCCAAAGCCGGGACTATCATAGCACCCCGTGTACCGGAAATCATCATCCCCCACAAGGACATGAGGGAGACAAACCAGAAAAAGAATTTGTTTTTCCAACCTTTCATGGCGGCTGCAACACCGGCGAAGACAATACCGGCGGCTCCCTGGGCCGCCCCAAACTGCCCGGCATCACTAAAAAAAGAGAAGACTCGAAGCTTGCCGTTTACAATGTGGGTGATACCTCCAATGGTATCAATCCAGTGTTGTTCGGCAAAATCCAACCCAATGTATTTCTGTTGTAAACCTTTCAGTGTCGCCAACAGAGAAAAAACTGCCCAAAATATGAGAAATCCGTATAAATGTCTGAGCCTGGTAAAAATAAGAAGTGCCAGGGGGACAACAAGCAAAGGGTAAAGAGAAAGACCACGCATGGCATAAAACCAGGCAGTACGACTTAGTGCCTGCGGATTGAAAAATTCGAGAATTGTGTAAGCAAACCAGATAATCATCAGATAAACAATATCGCGATTCAGCAGGCTAAAGTCAATCTTATCGAAAAAATTCCGGAAAAATACCGCAATGATTGTAATAATAAGAAGCCCGTCAACACTTAAACCCAAAGGAACCCCTTGTATGTAACGTGTGAGTCCGATGGCCGTAAAGGCCATGAAAAGAGTAGAATAGATACCAATAACGGGATGGACGAACAATCGGTTCAAATAGAAAAGTATGGGCACCAGAAAAACAAGGGCAATGGCAACTTTGAGACCTCCCTTGCCAATGACAAACCCCAAAACAATGGTTACTACAATAATGATGGTAATAACCAAAGGATGCTGAAGCCTCGCTGCTCCTGTCTTATCTTTTAGCGATTCAAGCATATAAATTATTAAAAGTTAAAAGTATAAATTTTTAGCAAACGATTTAACTCTTTTTTCGAAAGATACTTTCGCTAAAGAATAAAATTCCTCCCTGAAATACTTCCCGAAAATGGATGTCAAAACTTTTTTTCAAATAATGATACCCAACAAAAATTCCAATCAGAGTGAAGAAGATGGTTACAACAGCCACTCCTTCAAGGGTTGTAATGACAGAGAAGTTGTATGTAATCTGTCCCAGAATATGGAAGTTGCTAACAGGTAGCGATATCAGCGTGACAATACTGGTAACAATCGCCACATAATAAAAGGCAAAAACAACCAGCGAATCTCCAATAATATTTGCCGCAGCCATGTATACCACTTTCAAGAAATTGGATCGGGGCATGTTCACACTGTCAAGTGCTACCCCGATAAACCGGTCGAGTGGAAGCAAGAGCCCGTAAATTGTGAAGATACGAAATATGCCGGTGGTAGATTCATAGCCGGCCCCCCCCAGAATGTAAACCAGATCTTTAGCAAAAACAAAAGAGAATATCATAACAGGAATCATAAGCAGCGTCATCCCGCCCGCATTGGTATAAAAAATGTGTTTTACCAGGTCTTTGTTCCCTTCAATACTTGCTTTCGACATTCCCGGAAAGGCTGTCATGGCATAGCTACGCAACGGTATCTCAATGATCTCCGTGAGTTTCAGCGGAATACTGTAAAGTGCAACTCCGGCAGTTCCCAAAAACGGACTTAAACCGATGATAAAGGTATCGGCGCTTTTTAAAAGATTGCTGCCGATGAGAGTACCCGTAGAATATTTCCCAAAGTCAAGAATCTTTTTGTTGGTGGCTCCGGTGGCTTTGCCAATATGCCGAAAGCCGTCCCAGTTAGGGATCATGGATGCTATTGAAGTGATGATATTGACCAGCAGATAGGCATAGACAATCATCCTGAGATCAACACGCAGGAAGAAGAAATTCACCAACAGAAAAAGCATAAAACCTCCCACATTGATGACTCTTAGAATTAACAGGAAATCGAATCTCATTTTAGCCTGCAACACCGATTGGGCGTTATTAAAGGGCAGGTTAATGATCGCTAATATCGGAAACCATTTGAAAAAGAGTACAAAGCCGGAGCCGTTTACCGCATCATAAAAAAAATAGCGTATCGCCAAAACAACTAATACAAGAATGAGGGTGGAAAACAGGTTGATAATGTAGTTGGAGCCAATTAACCGGTGTGCTTCTGTTTCATCTGCTCCGGCAAGGAAACGGACAATGGCCGTACGGGTAATTCCGAAGCGAAGCATATCAAGAAAATTGGCCGTGGTTATCAGCAACACCCACTCACCAAACTCATTTGTACTCAAACTTCTCACGAGAAGTAAAAAACCAAAAAACCCGAAAACCGCTACCAGCCCGTTATTGGCAAGAGACAGAAAATTCTTATTCTTAAGTAATTTTGCAAGTGCATTATTCACTTTTTAAACTTCTTTCTTGAAAACAATTTTAAACTTTGCCGGATATTTTAATAAGTTTCTGAGTTTGTCAAGACTGCTTTTTTTTGTTTTGGGTAATTCCGATATTAAATCTGCCAGATTGAAAAGTTCTATTTCGTTGAGTATGACAATGGGGCTTGATTTATAAGCTTCCTTAAAAATACCCATGGCTGTTTTGTCTGCTTTGGTGTAGCGGTTGTTACTCTTTATCACAAACAGCGCCAGATCAATTTCAGACAAAAGTTTAATAGGGTATGTGTGATAAATAATGGAAGGCAGCTCAAGGAAGATAAAATCGTATGCAGTGTTTGTTTTTCTCAGGAAACGGTTATCCATTAGCTGCTGCAGGTTGGCAACATCTATAAAGTTATTCTTTATTTCGTAGTGGTAGGAGTAGTTAAAGTCTTCTTCATATGAAGTTTCCCCATCGTTATAGTTTAAAAACAGTACCTTATCACCCATTGAGCGTATCCTGTTGACGATTTTTCGAGTGATTAGGGTTTTTCCGGTTTTGTTTTGCGTACTGAAAACCAGCACTACATAAGGTTTCTCCGGTTTAAATTCAGACCTGTCCAAGCTAAGTTTAATATTTTGTATCATCATATCCACCAGCCTGTTAGTGATTTGCGACAGTTCGTTGGCCTGATGATTTGACGACATAATCGGGTAAGCACCTCCCAGTTGCATTTCTGTTTGCTCAACAACACGGCCGGGGTTCTTCAGTGAAGTATCAAAATATTCCAGCATAACAATGAGCATGGCCACGACGAGGAATCCGAAAATTCCAGCTGCCAAAACAATATATTTTGTTTTGGATGGATTGGGTTGAATTGGAAAGAAAGGAGGATCAACCACCTTGATATTGGTTGACATTTCCATGTTCTGCTGCTTCATCTTCGCCAGATTCAAGCTTTTGAGCAGCTCAAGATAGGTTTGTTCCGCCACTTTAATTTCTCTTTGAATTCGGGTAAGCATTGCACCGAGGGGAGCCATCTTCTGGTAGGTACGTATAAAGTCGAGTTTTCGTTGGGTCAGCACCCGCAAACCGGCACGAGCTTCAACATAAGTGATTCTGTTCTTGAGCCAGCTGTCCAACAAGCTTTGAATGGAAATTCCCTGTGTGGAATGCCCGTATAAGTAAAGCTGATCAACATAAAGCTTTATTTCATTGCGCAATTGTTTTTGTCGTTTTTTGAGATGAACAAGCCTGGCCTTAACTTTTGCATTATAACTTTGGGCTAACTGGTTGACGATAATATTTTGTGTTACCTCTGCCAGTTCTTTTTCCCGTTGCCTGATGGCATCACTTTTCAGGTAGATAGAGTCACGAGCCGTCATTTTTGTTTCCAGTGCATACAAAGAGGCAGAGGCTCCTGACAATCTTATCTGCTGATCCTGAAAATATTTGTCAAGTGCTTCTTTCTGAATGGCAATAGCCTTACTCTGTTCATAGTAGTTGATGATGTTATTGGATTTGTTAAAGTGTAGCAAACGATCCTCTGCCTCTGCAAGTTTTCGGTCTGCCGAGTCAACTTCCCGTTCAAAATACTTGACTACCCGGTCGGTTTCATTTACCCGTAACGACTTGTAGTCTATCATAAATACCTTTGAAATAATTTTCAATGTCTGTTCACAAATTCCGGGATCGTTGCTTGTAAAGGTCAGTTTTACGAGGTCACTGTTGCTGATACGGAAAATTTGAATTTTGCTGATAGAATTAATGCTATAATGTTTGTTGAAACCATAGTGCAGCAATCCGTAAATAAAATTAGTATCGCTTGAAGCATAATAATTTCTGAGGTTGGCCACAGTTTTTTCATAATCTGATTTTTTTACACCAGGTGGTATGACAGGGTCTTTCACAAAAATTTTCCCATCACTCATGTAACTGTTACCGGTCGATTGTGTTGTGACGTTTTTGGCAGCATGTATGGCCACGCCGTTGTTGGCGGAGTATCCGGGTGAAACCTGTTTTACAGCATAGTCATAAGAACTGCCGGAGGCATTACCGGATATGAGTATTTTTTGGCCAACGGTTAGTTTTCGGTTGCCGAGATGATTCATTTCTCTGAGTTTGCTAATGTTAATCCCGTATCGTCTGGCGATGGTATAAAGGTTCTCGCCCGCCTTCACCACGTGATACTGTTTGGATGAGCCTGTTGGCGGCAGCTTTTTGATAACCAGAATTTGGCCGGCGCTGATATTTCCACTACCCAGTCCGTTCAGCTGAATCAGCTCGCCGCGCGACATACCATAGCGACTTGCGATGGTAGAGAGCGATTCGCCGGGTAAAACGGTGTGTGTCACGAAATTACCACCTGCCTCTGATTTGGAATTGTTCTTTTCAACACCATAGTCAGTTGCCGGCTTGTTTTTTGCGGCTGGTTGATTTCCTGAGAAGGAAGATGATTCACGGGCAGCGAGGTTTCTTTTTTTCCTGATCTTTTTTTCAAGAGAATGAATCTCTTTTTCTAATTTACGAACCTGTTCTTCTTTTTTCCTTTCAACACCGTTTTTATTATTTTTAACAACAAGGTCTTTAATTCTCTGTGGAATGTTTCGTTGCAGAATATTGTAGTTTTCTTTTGAAATATACTGGGGATTATAAGATTCCAAAGAGAGGTCCTGTGCCAAAAGGCGCAACGAAGTCTCCACCACTGTCTGCCTGGACTTCAGCAAGTTAATCATGTTATCAAACTGGGCGCTGGTGCTGAAAAAGTCGGTGGAGCGCTGAACTGTGGATTCAATGGAATACCCGGTAGTGATTCCGGTATAAATGACAGCCTCCGACTGGTAAACCTTTTCCTGGTTGCGCACAAAGTAATAAACCACAACCGAGAGCAACAATGGTACCCCAAACAAAATGATAATGTTTCTTTTAAAAAGCCGTATAAAATATAATAAATCCATTAACCTTTCAATTATTAACGCAAAATATTTATCAGATTGAATTTCATTCCAGTGGCAACTTCCAAAAGCTGATATTCTTTGTTAAACTCTGCAATGGCCTGCTGGAAATTAATGGCTCCTCTGGTTTGAATTTCTTTCAGTCGGGTATATTCTGCCGTAGAGATTTCGCCGTTAAGAAATTCATTTTGAGCCATCCTCATTTGCATCATCGTGAAATTCTGATAATCGTTATAAATTCTTATATAATTCTGATACTGAACAAGGTCATTATAATACCCAATGATTTCTTTAGCTATAAATCGTCGGTTAATTTCTTTTTGGGTCAGAGAAATCTCAATCCATTTTTTCTGTTTTTTAATCCGGTTTCGTCTGTCGAAAAATGTGGCAAGAGGAAAGCGAATATAAAATCCGACAGCATAGTTATCACGAATAGACTGAGAACGATAAAAACGGTTTAGCTTGGTAAACTCGTCTTTGTCCCAAAAATTCCATTTGCCAAGATTCAAATCAAGATTTAGACTGAAATGTTCAAGCCATGCCCGCTGGGCCGAAAGTTGCTCGTAGTAGTAATATTGTGCCTTTAAATCCTGGTAGTGCAGATCAGGAGAGTTATAATCTGCCGAATCAATAAGAACATTTAAGGGAGGGAGGCGTTTGACAATATTATCGGTAATAGGGTTAAAAAACATAGAGCTGTCGACAGCTGTTTTTTGTCCGAAAGCATGACCGCTAAACACAAAAATAACCATTAGTGTGCCAATGGTACGGAAGTTGCTTACTAGCCGAATCTTCGTTGTTTTATCCTTTATCACAATCAATGCATTTATCGGTGAAAATTACGGGTTTCCCCTCTTTATTTTGAATTTATTATTATTAGTTATTAAAAAAGTTTTGAACAATTTATCAGACATTTTCTTTTTGGAATAGGGCTGGTATTGTCCTGAGGATCAATTTAATATCCCCCCACAAAGAATAGGTATAAGCATATTTATTATCCAGACCCTTCCTTTCATTCTCTGACATGACGCCTCCTTTTCCTCTTAACTCAACCTGCCACAGGCCTGTAATCCCTGCCGGAGCAAGAAAACGGGCACTCCAATCATCGGAGGTGAGCTGCTCTGCCTCATACAAAGGCAGCGGCCTGTTTCCGACAATTGACATATCTCCTTTGAGAACATTTATTAATTGTGGAAGTTCATCGATACTTGTATTTCTTATGAATTTCCCAACCTTTGTGATACGCGGGTCGTTTTTAATTTTAACAAATGTTGCTGCTTTATCTTTCTTTTTCAATTCATTATACCAGTACTCACAAATCTTTTTTCCCTTTATATAAAGTACCGGAGAGCAATATTCGCCATTCGGTAGTTTGGCACACCTCGGACAGGGTGGTATTTCATTGCTGCTTTTGTCCTTATCTTTATTTTGGTTGTATTGGTTAAGATGCTCCAAACCTTCCAGTTTGGCATCGGCGCCCGTGTACATGGAACGGAACTTCAAAAAATCGAAAATCTTATAGCCTGTCCCTACACGTTTCGATTTGTAAACCACACTCCCTTTAGACTCAATGCGGATGGCAAAAGCCACCAGCAGCATTACAGGTGAGAGTATCAAAAGAGCTGTTGTAGAGACAACAATATCGAAAAGTCTTTTAATAAAAGGTATTTTATAATCATTTTGCGGTTTTAAACCGTAAACATCAGCTTCTTTTATCTCATTTATATAATAAATAAGGAATCGAATCCGGGTAAAGAGTTCTTCTGCTTTGGGAAACTCAAGATAGAGGTCATCAATCACGGCTTTCTTTTTGAGAATAGCTTCCCTGAATTGTGAATTTTTCTCAAAGGCAAACAGGATAAAAGGTGTTTTGGGAAAACCAAGCTTGGTTTTGATGTGTGTAGCGAGATTATCTCCCTGAATTCCGGGCAGGTTGTAATCCGAAATAATGGCATCAATATCCTTATTTTTCCTAAGGTAATCAACACCGCGCAACCCATTATCCATAAAGACAGTCTCTGCTTCGCCGTCATTTCCTTTGAGGGTGGCAATAACATCTGAATGGTTACCTATGTAAAGTAGCTTCATCTTTTCCATCTGGTTAGGGTCTATGTAGCTAATTTACTTGTTGGTTCTGCTGATAATATTTTCTATGCGTATAGACAGCTCTTCAGGATTAAAAGGTTTTACAATAAAATCATCAGCTCCCATCTTCAGCAACTTAATTCTTTCCTGGCTGCTCTCAATGCCGGAAAGTACAATGATGGGGATATGTCTGAAAAAGCCACTGGCCCTTATTTGTTTCAAAAACTCCTGACCGTTTAAGTTGGGCATTTGTATATCAGCAACTATCAAATCCGGAACATTTCCTTCTTCTACATATTTTAAGCCTTCTAATCCATCGACTTTGGTGACGACATCGTATGTCTTGCTCAAAAAGTTTTCTAACAACATGCGTATAGACAATTCGTCATCAATAATAAGTATCTTTTTCTTCATAATGGAACAATGTTAATTTCGATTGGCAAATTTATACCCATTTTAAAGCAAATGTAAAGATTTTCTTAATACCACCTGCCAAACAAATTAAACTTATCTACATTGAATAGTTAATAACATTAGCTATCACTTTCCGTGAAAATATCAATATATTTGTTACACTTACTTAACCTGATCAATTTGTAAATAAATCAGGTTAAAGTATTAATCATCCCGACAATACACTGCCGGGCTGCTGACACGCAAAACTCTGCCAGCCTCTAAATTGATATTTCCGGCTAAGCGAATCAAAAGCCAGGACTAACTAAACGTTTGTTTAGAACTGTTTCGGTACTGATGGCGACTTTTCTTCTTTAACAGGAATACAGCCGGAATAGCTATAAATGCAAGGTATCCTGATATTTGGAATGTTTTTGCCAGGCCAATGGCATCTCCAATGTAGCCGGCAGCCAACACCGACAAAGCCCCGCTGATAAAATTGATGGTAGTGAAACTTCCGTTCATCAAAGCCGGCTGGTTGGAGCCCTGTTCCTGAACCAGTGCCAGTAAAAC
>VAOZ01012737.1_pt1 | contig 26658 bp, 20 predicted proteins | sample 3394041 | NCBI WGS metagenome assembly VAOZ01 (sample SAMN08290431, study PRJNA428436) | hydrothermal vent metagenome | isolation source: Deep-sea hydrothermal vent chimney | place: Indian Ocean: Southwest Indian Ridge
ACTTCGGCATCGGAGACAAATGCGCCATGGATACGCTGTAATCTGCGGCCACTGGAAAGGAATAATGAATCTCCATGCCCCAAAAGCTGTTCGGCGCCCATCTGATCCAGAATCGTGCGCGAATCAATTCTGGATGAAACCTGAAAGGAGATGCGGCTGGGTAGATTCGCCTTGATGAGCCCGGTAATGACGTCGACACTGGGGCGCTGCGTGGCCAAAATAAGATGAATACCGGCCGCACGCGCTTTCTGCGCCAGTCGGCAAATGGATTGCTCGACATCCTTGCCCGCCACCATCATCAAATCAGCCAGCTCATCAATCACAATCACGATATAAGGCAGTCGCTTCGTAAGGGGAGGGGTAGGCTCACCCTGTCGTTCGGAGGAGAGTGAACCACCCCCTTTCTCATGGGCTGCTTTGTTATAGCTGTCAATATTACGAACCTTGCTTTCGGACATCAGCCGGTAGCGCCGCTCCATTTCATACACCGCCCATGCCAGCGCCTTGGCAGCCTTGCTCGGGTTGGTCACGACGGGGACCAGCAGGTGTGGAATATCGTCGTACATGGACAACTCCAGCATCTTCGGATCGACCAGGATCAGGCGTAGATCAGCCGGTGTACGCATCATCAGCATGGAGCATATCATGCTGTTTACCGCGACCGATTTACCCGATCCCGTGGTTCCCGCAATCAGTAAATGTGGCATCTTCACCAGGTCCGTAACCACCGGGTGCCCCGCAATATCTACGCCCAATGCCAGTGGCAATATATATTTTCTTGTGGAAAATGCAGCGCTGGCCAGCACGCTATGCATATACACCATTTCCCGCTCTTCGTTCGGGATCTCAATGCCGATGACGCTCCTTCCCGGAATATTACCCGCCACACGTACGGAAACGGCGCTCATAGCCCGCGCCAGATCATTCTGAAGCGTTACGATACGGCTCACTTTGGTCCCCGGTGCTGGTTCGAATTCAAACTGGATGACCACCGGACCTGGCTGCACAGCTACCACCTCGCCCTCAACGCGATAATCCAACAGTTTCTTCTCCAGCATCCGTGCCATGGCTTGTAGCGACTGTTCATTGCGGACGTGTTTGCCATCCGGAGGGGGGTTGAAGAGGGATAAAGCAGGTAATTTGAACCCTTCGTGCGAGGATTCGCCTAACGCCAATTCTACCTGCTGCTCTTCACGCGCACGTCTGGATATCTCAACTTTTACCTGTTTGCCAACCTGCGCTCCGGTTTTTGGATGGCGTATTATTTTTTCCTTTTTTGCTTCCTTTCGCTGCCCGCGTGCGACTATCCGGTCCTTGCGTCCGGCCAGCATAAAGCGAAGGCGCTTTGTCTGGTGCATGGCTTGGCGTATCACCCATGACATATATGCTATAAACAGGGATATTATCCGCTTGGCCAGATGTAGCAGCGAAATATGGGATGCCGCGATAAAACTGCTCACGACCAGTGCCAGCAACAATACATTGCGGCCAATGGCGTGTAGGGGTTGGCTTAAGCCAACGGAAATAACCTTGCCCAGCGCCCCGCCGCCACCGGCGGGCAACATGCGGGTGAAAGGGGAGAGCAACGACGGGTGCGCATCAATCAGCGCACATAATCCCAGAACCATCGGAAGCCAGAACAGTGAGGTCCAGCCACCCAGCCACGGGTGCTCGCCGCGTGCCATTCGTAGCGCAACGGCAAGGCACAACAACAGCCATATCCAGGCCCCGAAGCCAAACAACTGGTACAAGGAATCGGAGGCATACGATCCGATCAGTCCTGCCTGGTTCAGCACCAGTGTTGTGGACGTTTCGTGACTGAATGAAGGATCCCGTGGCGAGAAACTGTACAGTGAGACGGCCAGTGTCAGCGTAACAGCCGCCAACAACAGGGCTGCAGATTCGCGCACCAGGGCGCGAGTATTCATGTTCTACACTTCAAAGACAATGGGTAACACCATGGGTCGCCGGCCGTGCTGCCGTTTGAACCAGCGCCGGAGCCAGATGCGGATCTCTTCCTTGGTCATATCATCATCGGCGAGCAGTTCCTGACCCATTTTTTCAAGGTGCTGGCGTAGCTCATTCGCTGCACGTCCGAGCACTTCACCGCCGACTTCCTGATGCAGGACACCACGCGTGGCCAGTTCGGGATTACCAATCAGGCATCCTTGCTGCCGACTTATCGCCACAATCGCAGTCACGATCCCGTCTTCCGCCAGAATACGACGGTCACGCAGCACCACGTCATCAATCTCATCTCGCTGTGCCCCATCTACAAACACCGCTCCGGCATGGAATGGATCTCCCGCGCGTATGCCATCGGCGGCCACCTGCACACTTTGGCCGTTTTCCGCAACGATGATCCGTTCTTCAGGTATCCCGGTTGCCATCGCCAAATACTTGTGCTCAATCAGGTTACGATATTCGCCATGTACCGGATACATATAACGAGGCCGCACCAGCTGTATCATGGTTTTTAACTCGTGCGCCTGCGCATGTCCGGACACGTGCAGGGGCGCCTGCCCGGCATGCAGCACGCGTGCACCGCGCCGATAGATATGGCTGAATAATCCAGCGATGACGCGTTCATTGCCGGGGATCATGGATGAGGAGAAAATAACCAGGTCACCATCCTTCAGGTTCATACCGGGAAATTTCCCCAGAGCAATACGTGCCAGCGCCGCGCGCGATTCTCCTTGCGATCCGGTAGCGATCACCAGTATCTCCGTATCTTTCATCATTGTCGCTTGTTTGATGCCGACAAAATGACCGGGCGGAGCGTGCAATCGTCCCAGCTTGCGTGCGACGTCCGTATTGCGTTCCAGGCTGCGACCTGCCAGAGCCACCTTGCGTCCACAGGCGGCCGCCGCATTTACAATCTGCTGAATGCGGAACATATTGGAGGAAAATGTGGTCACCACCACCTTGCCTGTACAGCCGCTAATCGCCTGCTTCAATGCCGGACCGACGCTGCGTTCCGTTGGTCCGCTACCGGCCCGCGTGGCATTGGTAGAATCAGACACGAGCAGCAAAACACCTGCATCACCAAGCGCCGCGAAGCGATGCAGCGCCGTCGCCCTGCCATCCATGGGTGCCGGATCAAACTTGAAATCGCCTGTATGGATGACGATCCCAAGTGGTGTATGAATGGCAATGGAAACGGCATCCATGATGGAATGCGTCACCGGAATGGCTTCGATAACGAACGGCCCAAGTTGCACCTGCCCGTCATCAGGCAAGGCCATGAGTTCGGGTTTGAATCCCTTGACCTCATTCATCTTTTCCGTTAGCAAGCCAAGCGTCATCTCCGTACCGTAAACAGGCACATTCAATTCTGGTAACAGTAACGGCAATGCGCCAATATGGTCCTCATGTCCGTGTGTCAGTACTACGGCATGCAGTTTTAGTCCCAAATCACCCATGGCAGAAATGTCGGGAATGACAATATCCACACCATGCTGCCCCGGCTCAGGAAATCCCATGCCGCAATCCACCATGATGGCATCGTCACCCAGGGCGTAAACCATCATATTCTTGCCAAATTCGCCTACCCCCCCGAAGGGGAATAAACGCAGCGCGGGGTTGGATGTATCTATTGCGCTACTCATCGCACACCACGCCCAGATGCCCTTGATTTTGTTTTATAGCAAGCCGTGAGAGGCGAAGAGCCGTAACGAGCGACAAGTATATATGGAGGTTTGAGTATCGCAGCAACGTTGCCATAGGGTAACCAGCGAGGTATCCGGATCGCTATCATGCGGTACTCCGACTGCCAGGTTTAACTGCTGGCAATATGCCTTCCCGACATAGCGGGCACTCGCTCGCATCGTAGGATGGTACGTCCAGTCGCAGCAGGACGTGATGTGACACATCGAAACGCCCGCCGGCCTCTGGCGCACGATCCACCAGTGCCAAAATCTCGATGGGGTCACCACCATGCATACGTACAACATTCATACATTCGCACACCGAACCCCCGGTGGTAATGACATCCTCAACGACCAGAACGCGTGCCCCCTTTTTTAGAGAAAACCCGCGGCGCAAACACATCGCGCCTTTCTTGCGCTCCGTGAATATCAGGGGCGTGTTCAGCGCCCGCGCCACTTCATGGCCGATAATCAGTCCGCCGAGTGCCGGAGATACCACCACATCCACGTCATCAGGGTTCGCCATTGCTGCCAGTTCTACGCCCAAAACACCCGCATTTTCTGGATGCATCAGCACCCTGGCCGATTGCAGGTAGCGCGGTGAGTGACGCCCGCTGGAAAGCACGAAATGCCCGGTAAGCAAAGCTCCGGCATTTTCATAAATGGAAAGAAGTTCCTGCTCGTTCATGGGTGTCCTTATGGTAGAATAATTTTCCGAAGTGTAGCAGTAATCTCCGACCTCACAAAACTGCTGCCATCAACGCGTGAATGGGGGAGGGCAGAGAAAATCGGGGAAGTATATCCTTTTCCTGCATTAAACGTGTTTTGAGAGCCTCTTGCAAAACTCGTGAGCGGTGATCGGCTTCTCCGCGTTGGCCCATTTGATTCGGGCCGTTGGCCTTCAGGGCTCACGTCCCGCCCTTACGGGCGTCCAGACGATCTGCGGCCTGTCTAACCGCAAAGCGAAAATCTCGTGGGCTTGCCCCCGAGCTGGATTTTCGATCCATGGAACCACCATGCAAATAAATACCAAACACACAACCCTACCGCACGGCGGGACAGCGTCGTTTGCTTCCCACAAATGGACTCAATGCGCGGACTTGCCGAAAGGCGAAAGTTTTTTCCGGCTTTTGGTGACGGCGACCGTATCGGTGGCGTTTCGTTCGTATACTTTCGCTTTCTGTTCCTGGAGGGCTGTGGGATGAATGGGCGTAGGCCGAACGCTGTCCCCGCACCCTGAGAGAAATAGCGCGACAAGTAGCAATAAGGGCATGCCTCCGATGCTAGGGTAGCGGGATACATCGCACAATAGCATTTTGAATTTTTCTACGATATCTGCATGGATCATGAAGTTGGATGATTGGGTGAAGAAACTGGAAAGCTTAGAGCCTCTTGCAAAACTCTGGGTGGATGAGCGGCAATCCCACTTTGAGACCATTTTCGGGATTGAATGAGTTGCATGGTGGTTCCATGGAGCGAAATTCGAGCTCGGAAATGAGCCGAAGTGGGGAAGCCGATCGCCGCTCATGAGTTTTGCAAGAGGCTCCTTATTTATTCTCCATCTACAGATGGACCATCAGATGCATGAATAAGTTCAGTCCATGCATCGCGCAAGTATTCATAAGCGGACCATAAGGTTAGCAAAGCGGCCACCCACAGTAGTACCAGCCCGATGATATGCATGTTCAGTCGCAATATTTTCTCATCCAGCAGGAGACAGGCAATCGCGACCATTTGTACAGCCGTTTTCCATTTGCCCAGCAGCGAAACATGGACAATACCGGATACCTGCGCCAACCATTCACGTAATGCACTGATAACAATTTCACGTCCGATAATAATGGCGGCCAGCAGGGCAGGGGTCCGACCAGCTTCGACCAACAGCACCAGTGCTGTGGCAACCAGCAGCTTGTCGGCAACGGGATCAAGGAAGCGACCGAAAGCGGTGACCTCATTACGACGACGGGCAAGATATCCATCCAGCCAGTCTGTCAAAGATGCTAGACTGAACAAAGCCGCAGCTCCCAGGTGCCCGGCTCTACCGGGCAGATAGAAGACAAGCGCAAGCAAAGGGATGACCAGTACGCGTGCTGCCGTAAGCTGGTTGGATAGCGTCCACCTCATCGCCACATTGTTGACCGAAGGCATGCTTCGGGTAAAGCTTTTTCCTGCCCGAAACCCATAGGCAAATCGTGGTTTTTTCTGGATGCCGGAAATAGATAAGTTCAGGCTAGGGAATCAGGGTGGGAGTGCGGCACAGCGTTGGTTTCTTTTGGGGTCAGCAATCGCCGCTCACGAGTGTTGCGAGAGGGTCTCTTGAGTAACTGATTCCGTGATCAGTGATTCCATTCGGGTCAGTAACAACAGGAGTGTCATCCGGTTGGGTTCGGTTCCATCCAGCTCGGTACGCAGATGTTGAATGTTGTCCCAATGGCGATGTCCGCTCCAGAGCACCTTTCCTGTCTGTAGCAGATCCCGGCGCCTGATATTCAGCAATTGCCTGATGGCCTGGCTTTTGAGTATGGTCAGTCGGTGTAACCATTCGCGCTGCAGCGCATGGGTATCACCATCGCCCCAGTCTGCGGTACGTAAGGGTGATTCTGCTTCGCGCAATGGCAGCAGGTGCAGGCAAACCTGACTGGCCCTGAGGCAGCGTAACAGCGGTTGGTCCAGCGCAGAGGAGAGATGCAGGGATGTGGCTGTTTGCGATAGCTCGGGCATGGCGGCCAGATGTGCGGCATGGCGGGAGTCGAGACCCGCTTGCCCTGCCGATTTCAGCAGATCCAGAAAGCGGCTATTTTCCATGCCACTAATACCCTGCACGGCCAGTGAATGGCGAAATCGTCTCAACCCTAATCGTTGCCGTTTCATCCATGTCTGCGTGAGTTTGAGGACCGGGCACAGACGCAATATTTCTTCGGCAAAATGCATGAGATATTCCTGCAGGGCTCGTTGCATGTCGCGGGCCATATCCGTACCTTCTATTTTCTTCCAGATGGCCTGGCGCAAGACACCTCCATCCAGGATGTATTCAGCCATCAACAGGCCCAGAACAACCTCTCCCGTGGTGCGGTCGGTCAGGATTTCGAGGTGGCGTACCGAACCCAGCCCAAAATAGTTGAGCGTGTGGTTGGCCGCCATGGTGTGGATAATATCTGTCGTCAGCGGATGCTTTCTGATGGCGGTAGCAAACCGTTTACGGATGGCTGCGGGGAAATAGGTTTCCAGTAATGAGGTGCGGAAGCAGTCATTCTGTACAAAGCAGCAGTCCGCTAGCCGCTCATGGATGCGGTTCTTCTCATGTCCCAGCAATACCGCAAGTTGGGGCCGAAGATGTAGTGTCGCGTCATCACCCATGCCCGAATCGGTTTGCGGGTCAATACGTCCATCGGCCAGTAATATATCACGCAACCGTTGCATACGGGACGGATAGGTTTTTGTTTCCAGTTCGGCCAGTGCCAGAGCACGCGATTGCTGCAGGTTGTCGTCCAGACATTGTTCAGTGATGGTATCCGTTAATGAACGCAGGATTCGGTTGCGGCGAGGCAGTGCCAATGCCTGGCTACCAGCCCCCGAAAAAAGGATTTTCAGGTTAACCTCGTGATCGGACATATCCACGCCAGCTGAATTATCGATGGCATCCGTATTGATATGACCTCCCGAAACTGCATACTCCAAACGCGCGGCCTGAGTAAATCCAAGGTTTCCACCCTCGCAAACGACTGCGCAACGCAGTGTATCGGCTGTGATGCGCACGGCGTTGTTGGCTGGGTCGCGCACATCGGCATCGCTTTCATAACTGGCCTTGACATAGGCGCCGATACCGCCGTTATAGAGCATATCTACAGGTGCCGTGAGAACAGCCCGAATCAGGGCCTCACCGGATAAATCCTGATCTCCGATTTCCAGCGCGGTTCTGACTTCGGAGGAAACAGGGATTTTCTTGGCCGTACGCTCGAAGACGCCGCCACCAGTGCTGATGATTTTTGAATCGTAAGCATCCCAGCCCAATCCTTGTCTGAATAGACGTTTGCGTTCGGCACAGGCTTTGGCTGCATCGGGTGAGGGGTCGAGAAAGATATGTTTATGATTGAATGCCGCGAGCAGAAGGATACCGGGATTGATGAGCATGCCGTTACCAAATACATCACCGCCCATATCACCAATGCCAACCACGGTGATGGCATCCTTATATGCGTCCATACCCATGGTGGCAATGTGCTCTGCCGCGCATACCCATGCGCCGCGGGCGGTGATACCGACGGCCTTATGATCATAGCCGTGCATACCGCCGCTAGCGAAGGCATCATCCAGCCAGAATCCGGCTAATCGCGCTTCTTCGTTGGCGGAATCGGAATAACGTGCGGTTCCCTTATCTGCGGCAACGACCATATAGGGGTCATTCACATCATCCGGGTGGATACGGATACCAGCGGGCGGTTCTGCTTCGCCCTGTACAAGATTATCCGTGAGTGCAAGCAAGGCGCGCACGAAGATGCGATATTGGCTACGCACGAAGGTTTCATCGTCATTGCCACCGCGAATCACGAAGCCTCCCTTGGCACCTGTTGGAACAATTTGTCCATTCTTTACGATCTGGGTTGCCATTAATTCCAGCACCTCGGTGCGAAAATCAACCGGTCGATCCGAGTAGCGCAAGCCGCCACGTGAAATTGGTCCGCCACGTAAATGCAGGCCTTCGACATGCACACCGTGGATGAATATTTCCCGGTATGGCACGGGTCTGGGTGCGTAACTCAACTTGTGCGGGGCTATTTTGACAGCTACCGGTTCGTCAGGTTCGCGCGCATAGGCATTGGTACGCAAGCTGGCCTCGACCAGTTCGGCCAGAGCCCGGAACCAGCGGTCGTCGGTCAGGCTCTTTACGGATTCCATCGCCTTTTCAAAGTCCAGCCTGGCCTGCACTTCATAGGTGGATGGCATAGCAGACCTGTGTCGTGCTTCGAACATACGATATAAATGGGCCGTGACTGACGGATAACGGTCCAACATATCCGTCAGTAAGAGGGGTGCCGCGTCAGGCATGAGTTGTACCAGATGGCTGCGTAGCATGGCGATAACGGCCACCTGCTGAATATCCAGCGCCGCGGACAACACCAAGGAATTGATGGCGTCGTTATCTGCTTCTCCATTGAGTACACGATTGAGCGCCAGGGTCAGGCGATGGATGCTTTCGCGACATAGCTCCCGTGGATATGTGCAGCGCAGGCTGCTCAGGTACAGGGTTTCGCCGCTATCCTCGAATTCGACCACGGCCTCTTTCATAGCCGTCAGGCCGAATCCCTGGATAGTGGATACCAGTTGTCCAAGGGGTTGCGGCTTACGAGTGAATATCTGGATGTCCACGCCATCTCCCGCCTTGCGGACATGAACCATGACACGCTTGTGCTTCCTCACCCATTCGAAGGCCTGCATGTCTCCGATGAACTGCTCTGGAGCAAAGAGGTTTTGATACAGTATCGGCAGCCGCTCCAGTTTTGCGAGTGTGGCGGGGATATTTAATATTTTGGCATGTTCGAGCGCGTGGGCCTTGGCCAGGTCCTTCCAGAAGATGACCGAACGCTGCATGACGCTCGCAACGGCATGAAGCTCGGGCTGTTCTCCTTGGTAACTACAGGCCATCAGCAGCAGACGGTGGCTGCCGACTCCGAAGGAGCGACACGCATGTTCCTGTATGCCAATGCGCCGCAGGTTTTTAAGTATATCCCTCAATACATTGGGGCCGAAGCGGTCGGTGGGAAGTGCTGCCAGCAGAAGCATGATGTTTCCTGGCTCAGGAGAGAATAGCGCCGTGTGGGTTTGCGTGGGGCCGGTAAGGTCGCCAATTGATTTTAGCGGTGCCAATAATTCCAGTGCCGGAACTGAAAGAAGCAGTGGTTTAGGGAGACGATCAAAAACTGTGCGGATTTCGCGTCGGTAAAAAGCAGATTGTGCCAGCAGAGGGTGGGCAAGAAGGGTATGCCAGGATTGTTCCAGCAAAGGTATCCGGCTGGCATTGGCATGGCGGGCGCTGCGGGAAAAATATCCCAACAGAATAAGGTGGTTCAAATGGCGTCCTTTACGCCAGCAAATACGGACCACCTCCAGGCTGGTGATAACGTACAAATGGTGTTGGCTGGCTTGCAGATGGATCCATTCAAGTCCGGGTTTGGCGGGAGGGGGAAGGGAGGCTATTTCTTGCTCCAGTCCTTTGACGATATATTCTGTGATCCGGTGATTTTTGAGTAATCCCAGACGGCGCCGTCCGGATTGCATGCCGAGGAAGATATATCTGTCTTCATCCATCCAGCGCAGTAGATCTGCCTCATGAGGGGTTTCCCGGTCGAGTTCCGCAGCGCAATTTCCCAGTAATGTCCGCATGGCGGGAAAATCGCGCACGGAAAGATTCACCGCATGCAATATGGCGGCTATATGGCTGGCCAGGCGCTTGCCATCGGGAACCATGGTCGCTGAAATATGCAAGGCAATAAGCATGAATGCCCCACCTTTCCGTGTGCCGGACTGGCGGATGGTGGGAATGTGACCATGCTCCCGGTATTCCAGCCACATAACCATGGTTTGTTGTTCAAGCGGCTGGATATTATGGCGTGAAAAATAACTCTTGATCGAGTCGAGGTAGAATGCCTGATCCGGACAGCGAATGGTGATGATATGCCGGTGCATGTGCTCATGGCTCAGTAACCGCGAGTGCATCACGGTGCATTTTTTTTGCGGTTCCAGTAACAGTCCGGTAAAATCGTGAACCAGCGCGGCGGCCATCTGTGGAGCGGGCATGGGAAGATGCTGCCTTTCCCTCGCCTTTGTCAGGGCATCAATTAGTTGTCTGCGAAGATCACGCATGCTTTCATTCTTGGAGGGCCCGATTGCCTTCGCGTAAACGTTTACCCTCTTTCGCTTGCCAGGCAAGCAGCGCCGGAAAGGTAGCTAGCCAGTCCGCCGCCCGTCTGACCAGCGACAGGGCCAGGGCACTGGCCGCATCCAGCCCGAACAGTTGACCGAGCAGTATATAGGCACCCTCCTGTACGCCAATGCCCGCAGGCACCATGAATGCGGCTCCTCTCAGGGCAAAAACCATGGCATCCATGGCAATCACCTGGTGCCACGCCAGCGGGTGGCCGAGAAATGACAACCCAATCCATGTTGGTATCACCCCGACCATCCACGCGCCATATTGCAGGAAGAATGAGCTGAACAGATTTTGCGGGTGACGGTAAATTTCTGCAATCCGTTCGTGTGTGCCCTGCATGGATATGCGCAATGTCCCTAGCCAGCCAGAACTCCAGCGTGACATCCGGTCCTCAAGCCAGTGAAACAGCCCACCCTTTTGCACCAGAACAAAGCCGACGATGGCCACAGCCGCAAGTATCGAGGCAATCAACCCATGCAACAGCCATGGTAAATCGGGCATACTGACGGCCAGAAATATCAGGCCAGTGATGGTGAATGCGACCTGACTGCCAAGATCAAGTGTTAAATCCACTACAGTGCAGGCTACAACGTCCACCATGGACATACCGCTGTTAGTCAGGATACGCATACCCGCCGCCTCACTTCCCAGCGGTGGTGTGATAAATAGTTCCCCCATCGCGGCACGCACCCAGCTTGCCCGGACAAAGATACCTAAACCCATCTTCCGGGAGGAAAGCACCCACCAGGCAAGCGCGCATGGAAGGAACAGGGCGCATCGCGTCAGCACCATCAATCCGAGCCCCAGCCAACCAACGCGCATCGCCGCATGTATGACATCCGTGACACCACTGTGAATAAATATGACCAGCATCAGGCCGATACCGATAATAACACCGATGATCAGCATTCGTTTCATCCTTGGTGCAACCGTAGCGAGGAAAATGAAACAAGCTGGATGCCCCGATGCTTTAACTCACGAACTACCCCGGAAGAGACCAACGCATCCAGCTCTGCCGCATGCTCGTATTCCTTCATTCCAGGTTCCATGCCTCGCCATGCACCCGTGGCAGGATGAAAAAATATTTCGGAAACACCGGGAGGCAGGCGGGTCAGCAAGCGCAATACACATTCGTAAGTCATATGCCCGCTGTCGCGCATCCCGAACAGCCAGTCGTTGCACGACATTCCCGCTCGGCGCAAACGTCGCTGTACCCATGCAATCCAGGGCGCGAGAAAAAGGGCCATGCCGACCCCGCGGAGGTTAGAGGGCACGGGTTCGCGCGGCAAACGGACAGCATGCAGCCCATAATCCCGTCCGATCTTAAGGATCAGGCTCAGCACCACGGGATGAAGATGCATATGGTTGTGGACATTGACATGGTCCAGTTCAAGCCCCGTAGCAGCAAATGCCTCGAATTGAGCCCGAATTTCCAGTTCAAGTTGTCGGCGCGCTGATGGAAGAAAGAAAAAACGTACACCTGCGGCGGCAAGCTGTTCCGGCAAACGGCCGCTGGCGGGGTCCGTGATGGCAGGAATCGTATCCGGTGGGAGCATGGAAGGCGCGCGCGTTACGGCCAGATGCAGGCCAACATGCAGGGCTGGAAGATTCCGAGCGCGGGCAACAGCATCATCCGCAGCGGCACTCGCCACCATCAGGCTGGCTGTATTAAGGATGCCACGCACATGCGCGGTCTCAATGGCTATGTTCACCTCGCTGGAAACACCGAAGTCATCAGCCGTGACGATCAGGCTTCTCAAAGCCGAAGCCTCAAGCCGCGTCTTTTCTCCCGTACAGAAACTGGAAAAATTCGACCCCTTCACGCAGCCGACGTTTGGTCATGTCCCAACTCTTCAACATCTCGAATGTGATTTCGCCAATCTTGGAGGGGCGGAAGTAAAAGTTCTTATAAAAGCGGTCGACGGCCCGGAAAATATCTTTATGCGATAAATCAGGATATTCAAGGGAGCTGACCTGCACGCCGGTGTCCGCGATCAGGTTTGCATCCCGAAGCCAGCCGTTCTCCTGTGCCTGCTGGTACAGGGCTGTGCCGGGATAGGCCGCCGCCAGTGAAACCTGAATGGTGTGCGGGTTGATTTCGCGGGCGAAGCGGATCGTTTCCTCTATGGTTTTCTGCGTCTCTCCGGGGAGCCCGATAATAAACGTGCCGTGGATGACAATGCCAAGCCGGTGGCAGTCGCTCGTAAACTGGCGCGCCCGCTCCACCCGCATACCCTTCTTGATATTGTGAAGGATTTGCTGGTTGCCCGACTCATAACCCACCAGTAATAGTCGCAACCCGTTGTCCTTCATAACTTTAAGCGTGTCGTACGGCACATTGGCCTTGGCGTTGCACGACCATGTTACGCCGAGTTTTCCAAGCAGACGGGCCGTTTCCTCCGCTCGCGGTAAATCATCGGTGAAGGTGTCATCATCGAAAAAGAACTCTTTTACCTGCGGAAAGTATTGTTGTGCCAGAGCGATTTCCTCGGCGACGCTTCCTGGGCTGCGTTTCCGGTAACGATGCCCGCCAATGGTTTGTGGCCACAGGCAGAAGGTGCAGTGCGATTTACAGCCACGCCCCGTATACAGTGAGATATAAGGATGTTGCAGGTAGCCGATAAAATAATCTTCGATAACGAGATCTCGTTTGTAGACCTCGGTAACGAAGGGAAGTGCATCCATCTCCTCAATCAGGGCGCGTTCAGGATTGTGAATGGTTTGGTCGTCCTTACGATAGCTAAGGCCTGCAATATCCGCCAGGGGGCGACCTTCCGCTACCTCTTTAATCGTGTAATCAAACTCATCACGGGCAACGAAATCAATGCTGGAAGAGGCCTGCAATGATGTTTCCGAAAGAACAGCCACATGAGCTCCGACGAAGCCGATCTGAAGCGCCGGATTCTCCGCTTTCAGTGCTTCGGCTACCCGCACATCAGAGGCGAAGGATGGCGTGCTCGTATGCAGGATGATAAGTTCATAATCGCAAACTACCGGTAGAATGTCGGCTAGCGAAAGCCCGCGCGCAGGCGCATCAATGAGGCGGCTTCCATCAATCAGCGCCGCCGGCTGGGCCAGCCATGTTGGATACCAGAAGGAGCGAATTTCGCGCCTGGCCTGATAGCGTGAGCCTGCACCTCCGTCGAAGCCTTCAAAGGACGGAGGGTTAAGAAAGAGGGTTTTCTTCATCAGGATGTCTTCTCCATGGCATGTAATTGTCCGCGATGGTCTACAGCGAAGCTGGCACCCTTCCAGCGCACGGCCCGCCCTGCGAAACCGACAAGCCAGACTGCCGCCGATAGCAGATCGCGCAGAGGAGTCAGAAGACACAGAGGCTTACCGCGGATACCGAAAGCATGCTGTACGCGATGACGTAGCCGCAGGCGAAGCACCACGGCGATGATCGTCATACCTAGCCCGGTCAGCGAACCCCCGGAAACAGCCAGAAACAGCAGCGCCAGCGGCAATGGATGGGTTAGAATGGAACCTGCGTACCCCCATGGACTGGATACACGCACCGTTCGTGCCCAGCGCAGTTCATGGGATAACAGGGATTTGAAATCAGGTTCATGCACGATGTTTTCTACGACATAATCGGACAGGCAAACTGTAAATCCGGCATTGGCGACCCGCTGGCCGAGTTGATAATCGTCCGCCAGAACGTTTGTCAGGGAGTGCAGGCCACCGATGGCATCCAGCGCCGCGCGTCTTACGGCCATGGTGGCACCGAAACAGAAATGGACATTCGACACGGCAGTGGCAACCAGCACGGAGGGAAGAAAATCGGCATTGATATGCATGGCTCCGAACCTGGATGCCAGCGTTGCGGCGGGTGTCGCCCGGTACAGGCAAGTTACAGCACCGGTCGAATCATCCCTGAATGGCGCTGTAATAGCCGATAGATAGTCGGAGCTAACCCGCATGTCGCTGTCCGCTATTACCAGAATATCATGTTTTGCCGCTACCTGCATATTGATGAGGTTGCTGATTTTGAGGTTTGCCCCGTGGGTTCGCTCATCCGCGACCAATGATGCATCCAGACCGGGAAATTCCAACATAATCCGCTTCACGATATCGGCGGCGGGATCATCCGCATGGCGTATGCCGAAAATAATCTGGTATTCTGGGTAATCCTGCTCACAAAAAGAACGAAGATTATGATAGAGTTCGTGGTCTATGCCACACAGCGGCTTGAGGATGGTGACGGGCGGGTGAAAACTGGCCGGCCTTGGTCGTCGGGACAAAAACGCGGGAATGCGCTGCATGCAGAAAACGACATACAGACATGAAATCACGCTGGTGGCAAAAGCCACACAGATGAGGAACTGGATAAAATAAGCTATCATTTTCTCCTTTCCGAAAGTCGGAATCGTGCCGTATGTTATCCTTCGGGCGGTACAAAGTCATGTGGCCTCGATTTCGAAATGATATCCTGTGGAGTAACCCTCGCCCGGCAAGGACGCATACCGTCATTTGTCTCCAGCGAACATCCAGGCTAATGGCGTTCTTGTGGAATAGCTTTCAATTCCATTTTAATCTCCATAGCCGTAGACTTGGCGGCGGAAGGTGATGGTTGTTTGGGGTGTAGATCTACTGCGGTGGACTCCTGCTTATCACTTTCCATAAGTCCGACAAGCTCCTAGCCTACATTACTCATGATAGGCTAGCATTATGCGGGATGATCGTTAGAGGGAGATCCAAGATGCAAGATGAACATGCGCAAATATATTTTTTATTCTCTGCCGCTCGGGGCTGCTCTATTGCTCGGTGGTCAGTTCGCTCAGGCAGTAGATTTTAAAATCAGCGCCGAGATACGCCCTCGTTCTGAGTTCGCGGACCGTGTCCTCGGAGCGAAGTCAGGGAATTACAATTCGTTTACGACGATGAGGACGCGGTTGGGCGTCAGGGCCATCGTGGATAGCGATACATCTGCCTTCGTCCAGATTCAGGATGTGCGCACCTGGGGCGGGGAAAACCCGACCACGGCACCACCATCCATTACCCAGACTGGCACCAGCCCTGCCGCTAGCGGCCTGAATGTATACCAGGCTTACATTGACCTTGATAATGTTTTGGGTACCGGTATTCATCTTAAAGGTGGCCGCCAGGAGATTCGCTTTGACGGAGACCGGTTATTCGGCAATATCGGATGGATTCAACAGGGCCAGAGCTTTGATGCTGTTCGCGGTGATGTTAACCTCAGCCAATATGTCAACAATCTGAGCTTGACCACTTTCTATGGTCAGTCAATAGCTCTTGATACCCACCCGACGCTTGGGAATACCATTAGTAATACCACCACCTTCAGTTCAAGCTTTGCCGGCGCGCGACTCAGCTACAAGCTTGGCGACAGGGGCGACCGTATCACTCCTTACGTCTATTATGCGCTCAACCCGTCACGGACGGGTGAAGTGTTTAAAGCAGGACGTAAGCTCACGTCTCCCAACGTTGCTAGAAACATCGAATATGTGGGGGGGTTCGTGGCCAAGCATTTCAATGTCCTGAACCACAGTGTTCGTTTCCGCTTCGATGGTGCCTACGAGTTCGGCAGCGAAACGACTGCGACGAACATCAGGGCTTATATGCTGACCGTATCCTTGGGCACGGGGATGGATATCATGCACGGGGCGCACGTCGCTTTCTGGTATGATGACCTGTCCGGCGATACCAACACGGCCGATAATACGGACCATACCTTTACCACGCCGTATGCCACGAACCATAAGTTCTATGGTTTGATGGACAAGTTCCTGAATATTCCTACTGCGGGGTTACAGGACATCGCCATCAAAGCGTGGGTCAAGCCAATGGCGAAGATGAAGCTTAAAATTCAGCTTCATCAGTTTTTGAGCCAGAGAAAAGGCGCCATATCGTTCAACAAGAATGGCAATCTAACATCCGTAGATATACCAAGAAACCTTGGTCAGGAGATCGACCTCACGGCCAGTTATCCGCTGGCCAAGAAGACCGAATTAACGCTCGGTTACAGCCATTACTTCGGTAGTGGCGCGGTGTCCGCCAAAGCCCCTGGCGGAATCCATTCTGCCGGTATTGGCAACACCACCCTGAATGGCAACTGGTTCTACGCCATGGTGGATTTCAAAATCTAGGAGCCCGTCGGACTTATGGATTCTTCGTGATGTAAGTCACCATGATGCGCCTCAATAGGGAGTCAGATCAATTAACCTGGTCATTTATACGCCTGAATATGTACCAGATTGCCGCGGTGCGATTGAATAAAATTATGAGATGTAGCCTTTCCGGAATGTTTTGTGATTGAGCAATGCGTCAAGATGGTGCGTAGACTGGATGGAGAAATGAGTATGTTATTTCGTTACAGCCGCTAAGGAGATAGCATGAAAATCCGATCCCATTTCAAACGCTGGTTTTTTACCGGCCTTGTCCTCTTAATCCCTGTGTTACTTACCGTTTATTTATTCATGGCTGTTGTACGCCGCATGGATGGCATACTCCACCTGATTCCTGCGGCTTACCAGCCTGACTACCTTCTCGGCTTCCATATACCAGGCCTCGGTGTACTGCTAACCCTTTTGGTGGTACTACTTACCGGCATGGTCGGCGCGAGCGTTATCGGACGATGGTTCGTGCGCCTTGGCGAGAGTATTGTGGGTCGCATCCCTTTGGTGCGTTCGGTCTACGGAGCCATCAAGAATGTGCTGGAAACCATATTTCAAGATAACAAGGACACGTTCAGACGCGTCGTGCTGATCGAATATCCTCGTCCTGGCCTGTTTGTGCTGGCATTTGTTGCCGGTGTGGATCGGGGGGAAGTTCAGCACAGGACCGGTGAACAGGTGGTGGCAGTCTTTGTCCCGACCACGCCGAACCCGACATCCGGATTCTTGCTGTATGTCCCGGAAAAAGACACCACGCCTATGGACATGAGCGTGGAAGACGGGATGAAATGCGTCATTTCAGCTGGCGTTATCGGCCCTGAATGGAGCGCACCCGCCGCTTGATCAATTTGTGGAACTTAGCCTGTATTATTTTCGCCAGAATTCAGGGGTGAGCAATACAAAAAAAGTATAGATTTCAAGGCGACCGAGGATCATGCCGAACATCAACACGCTCTTGGCTGCCGCAGGTAATAATTCATAATTGTGTGCCGGACCCACCGCGCCAAATCCGGGTCCGGTATCGGAAAGGCAGGCAGCGGAAGCACTCAGGGATGTGAGCATATCCACGCCAGTCAGCGCAACCATGATAGCAATAACAAAAAAGCTTGCCAGGTACAAAACAGAGAATCCCCATAGCGATTGTGCCACACTCGATTTCAGAGCGCGGTTCCCAATCTTGACATGCATGATACCGTGCGGATGTACTAGGCGCCGCAATTCACGCCGGGCATGGCGGAACAGCAGCAATAAACGCACGACCTTCATGCCTCCGGACGTGGACCCGGCGCAGGCACCGACCAGCATGATCAAAAGCATGATCAGCATCGGACCTGGTGGCCATGTGCTGTAGTCGCCAACGGTAAATCCCGTGGTGGTAGCGACGGACACGATGCTGAATACGACCTCATCCCAACTGCTACCATCACTGGCTCCGGGGACGACCAGCAAACCGATAAATAGTACCAGAAAAAAAAGTCCTCCCAAATAAAACTTAAACTCGTCATCGGCCAGATACAATCTGAGCGAAACGCCACGCCGCATGGCGGCGAAATGTAGCGCGAAATTTATTCCCGATGCGAACATAAAAAAGATTGCTAAAATATGCAGGGCTGGTTTTCCATAATATCCGAAGCTGGCATCATGCGTAGAGAAACCGCCAGTGGACACCGTACACATAGCGTGGTTGACGGCGTCGAACCAGCTCATGCCTGCCCATCCGTAAGCCAGCGTGCACAGGACGGTGATACCCAAATAAAGTGCCCACAATACTTTGCCTGTTTCGGAGACACGCGTGGTGAGTTTATCCTTGACCGGTCCCGGAACTTCGGCGCGCAGCAGTTGCATGCCGCCGGTACCCAGAAAAGGCATGACGGCGACGACCAGCACAATAATACCGATACCGCCCAGCCACTGCAGCATGGAACGCCAGAACAGAATAGCGGGCGGCATATGATCCAGCCCGGAAAGAATGGTGGCTCCCGTGGTGGTCAGGCCAGATACCGATTCGAAGGTACCATCCACGAAGGAATGGCACACCCCCGTCATCCAAAATGGTATAGCTCCGAGGAACGGCAATAATATCCAGGCCAATGTTACAATCAGGAATCCATCACGATGTCCAAGATGCGATGGTGCGGGGCCCGATGCTGTGGCCACGAGGGTTCCGGATAACATGACTATGACACCACATGTAATAAACTGCATGACATGGTCGGTGTGGTAATAGACAGCCACGCCTGCCGTGATGACCATGCTGCTTCCGAACAACACGGATAGCATGGCCAGTGTCCATACAACGCCCCTCGGGTGCATCAGTTCAGGCAACCGTGCTTTTCATCATCAGGACCGCTTCGACAAGCGGGTAGATATGGTCGATTCGAATGGCAGCAGGACCGCTACGATAACAGGGGACGGCATACCGAACCTGACTAGCCAGGATGCCGATGTCCATATCCCCCCATACGCATGGCTGTGGCATGGCTTAGAAAAATTCCAGATGTACTTCAAACAGCCTTTCTGTCGCCTGGACCGAACTGTTTTGCGTTACCATGATGATATGGTCATGTGCCTGAATCCGCGTATCTCCCCTGGGAATAATTACCTCATCTTTACGCAGAATGGCGCCAACCATCGTTTCATCGGGCAGCTTGAGATTGCAGAGTGGCGTATCCATAATATCGCTGGTTTCCAAAGCCTCGGCCTCCAGCACCTCCAGGCTGCCATCACCCAGTGAGGACATGCCTAGAATACGGCCTTTCCGGATATGACTCATCACGGATGATACCGTAGTTAGACGCGGAGAAATCGTCACATCCAGCCCTATCTCGCGGACAAGATCAGAATAAATCGCACGATTCACCAGTGTCATGATATGGGGAATTTTATATCTCTTGGCAATCAGGCTGGCAAGAATGTTCGTTTCGTCATCATTGGTCAGAGCGAGGAAAGCATCCATTTCATTGACATTTTCCTCTTCCAGTAATTCGCGGTCGAGGGCATTGCCGGCAATGACAATGGATTTATCGAGGCGTTCGGCCAGCCAATGCGCACGTGCTTCATTGCGCTCGAATATTTTCAGCCTAACGTTCAATGCTTCAAGTTGTTGCGCCACGATAAAGCCGATATGCCCACCGCCGACCATCATCACGTTTTTGTGCCCGCCGGTCTTGTGCTGCATGCCTGCGGTATTCAGAAAATCATCTACATGTTTGCTGTTCATGACTGCATAAATGGTGTCACCCGCGAGCAACACGGTGTCACCACTGGGAACTTTCCATTTTCGATTATGCTCGTGTGCTACGATATTGACGGGTAATCTTGCCATTGCTTCGCCGGAATCCATGAGCGAGACACCGGCCAGCTCACTTTTGGGAGGGATGCGAAGCCCTACCAGTGTGATTTTTCCATCGGCAAACTCCTGCGCATCCGCCGCAGATGAAATCTGGAAGCGTTTGATAATCGCCTTCGCCGCCTCGGTCTCGGGAGAGATCATCAGATCAATGGGCAGATCATCCCTGCCACACAGTTTCTCATGCCGGACGTACTCAGGTTCCCTCACCCGCGCCATCTTGGTAGGCACCTTAAACAGTGAATGCGCCACCTGACAAGCCAGCATATTCACCTCGTCATTGGTCGTCGCGGCGATTAAAATATCTGCATTGGCCGCATCGGCTCGTTCCAACACGCTGGGCAACGAGGCATGACCATGCACGGTTTTTACGTCCATGCAATCCGAGACGCGCTGGAGCAGTTGTATATCTTTGTCCACCACGACCACATTGGCCCCTTCTTTCACCAACCTCTGGGCGACATTAAATCCCACTTCACCTGCCCCGAGGATCAGGACATTCATGTGCTATCCTTCCTGGGTTTATTTAAACCGAAACTTTTAATCTTACGGTGCAGCTGGCTACGCTCCATACCAATATCTTCCGCCGTGCGGCTTACATTCCAGTTATTCTTGTTCAGGTGATGGAGTAAATAACTTTGTTCAAATGCCTCTCGGGCAGAGTGAAAGTTATCGGCTCTCTCTTGATCGGATGACATATCTCCCTGGTCCAGCGGTAGCATGCCGTTCATCGTAATTGTTTCTCCCGGCCTGAGGATATGACAGCGCTCAATGTAATTGCGTAATTCGCGCACATTTCCGGACCACGGGTAGGATTGCAGCATGGTCATCGCCTCTGGCGTAAATTGAACCGGTTTACCACCCAAGACCATAGCCTGCTCATCCACCAACATCTCCACAAGGAGAGGGATATCTTCGGTACGCTCGCGTAAGGCAGGCATGCGGATATTGACCACGTTTAAGTGATAATAGAAGTCTTCGCGTACCATGCCATCGCCGAGCGCCCGCTCCAGATTATGGCTGCTGGCGGCGATAAGCCGCACGTTGACGGGCAGTGCGGCAGAATTACCAACCCGCTGAACAGCACGATCCCGTAGCACACGCAACACCTTTGCCTGTGCGGCTGGACTTAAATCCGTCAATTCGTCAAAGAACAGGCTACCACCATTGGCCATTTCAAAACGGCCTCGCTGGGTATGCAAGGCACCAGGGAATGCACCCTTTTCATGTCCGAACAATTCGGAATCCATACGTGTATCGGGAATGCCTGCGGTATTTGCCGCCACAAAGGCCTTGCTCGAACGCGCAGAATGCTGGTGCAGGAGCCGGGCGGCTACAGATTTCCCAGTGCCATGCTCTCCCAAAATAAGTACGGGTGCATCCGTCGCTGCAACCTGTCGGATCATCGTTCTGACATCGCGAATGGCCATGCTTTGACCAATCAGTTCGCACCGCGACTGTTCCTCTGCATGTTGTTTCATTTCGGAGTTTTCCCATGCGAGTTTGCGTCTCTCCATGGCATTACGCGCCAGAATTAACAGTCGGTCCGAGGACAGAGGTTTTTCGACGAAATCGAATGCTCCCTGGCGCGTCGCGCGTACGGCAGTGTCAATCGTGGCATGTCCGGACATCATCACGATTGGCACATGGTTATCTATATTTTTTAGCCGCGCCAGCGTTTCGAGACCATCAATACCAGGCATCCAGATATCCAGAAGGACACAGTCCACCGGTGCCTGGCGGAAACGGACAACGGCTTCTTCTCCGGAAGCGGCACACGTTACCAGATAGTCTTCATCCTCGAACAGACCCTGTAGAGAATCGCGAATGGCTTGTTCATCATCCACGATCATGATGCGCTTACTCATATCGCCTCCATGGCGTGGCCAGGCAATGGCAGGGATAAGCAGAAATGTGTTGGATTCCTTGGTGACTCAAGTCTCAAATCTCCTCCGTGTTCCTGGGCAATACGATATGCAATGGCCAACCCCAGCCCGGAACCATCAGGCTTGGTAGAATAATAGGGCTCGAAAATTTGTTCGCGACTTCCATCAGGTATACCTTCTCCTCCATCCAGCACATGGAATTCAGCCGCAGCCTTTCCTGCTCTAGCGTAAAGGCGAACTTCACTACTATTTTTCCGCGTTGCGGCAATAGCATTATCGAGTAAATTGATTAGCACCTGACGTACCTGGTCAGCATCGCATATACAGGTATCGAGCCTATCAAACACCTCGACTGCAACACCCCCGTAGGGGGCGTAAAGCTCGCGCATTTCCTTGAGCAGCAGTGCTATGGCAACTTCACCCAGACGCGGCTGTGGCAGTCGCGCTAATGTGGAGAAGTCGCCGATCAGGCGTTGTAAACGCTCCACCTGTCCGATGATGGTGTGCGTGCAAGCGTCAAACACATCAGTATGCTCCACCTGTTTGGAAAAACGACGATCAAGGCGTTCGGCTGCCAGCCTGATGGGCGTCAATGGATTCTTTATTTCATGCGCTAACCTTCTGGCTACCTCCGCCCACGCCTTGTTTCTCTGCGCTTCAGCAAGGCTGCTGACATCGTCCATGACGATTAGATAGCCAGAGAGTCCGGATGCGCCACTATCATGTAATCTCGCACCCCTGGCCAGAACGTGTATATTCTTTTTCCCGACTGTGATATTGAGTTCTCTTTGAAGGGATTCCTGCCCCTGGTTGCGCAATTCATCGAAGAACTGGCCCGCGCCGTGCAGTCGACCGCTACACAGGCTGGCTATATCCTTACCCGGCAACCACCCCGATGGCAAATTAAGCAGCGACTTTAATGACTCATTGAGTACGCGGATACGGCCATCGGCGTCGGAAAGTAAGACACCCGTCTGCAGGTTAGCCAGTAGCGTTTCCAGAATATGCCGACGCTGACGGCTGTTATTCAACGCCTCGGTCAACTCCTGCTGCGCTTGTGTGAGCGCATCCACGTTGTTCTTGAGTCTCTCAGTCATGCGATTAAAGGAGTGTGCCAGCGAGCCCAATTCGTCGTTTGTCGTCTCGACAATGGATACAGTCAAGTCCCCCTCGGTGACGCGGCGCAAGGCCTGCGCCAGATTACCGATAGGCGAGGTCAGGCGGCGGGCGAACACGATGGCAACACCACCTGCAATCAGCACTACAAACAGCGTAACAATCATCATGATGTTGGTAAATAGTCCCTGGATAGCCTGGCGGTTTCTCTCCAGTTCACGGTAAGTTTTATAATCTGCTTCAACGGACCGTGCGCTCCGCACAACACCGGAGGGTAGCGTAACCTCGGCGCGTAGCAAGCCTACGACGCCATGCTGCCCATACAATGGGGCATAGCCCACCACCACTTCCCGATCGCCTATGGTCGACAAGCCGGTAACCGCACGGCCCAGCGCCATTGCCAGCTTGGCATTAGCATCCAGGGGTTCAGCTTCCAGTGCCTCCAGCCCGCTTTTCCGTACTCCGACCAGCAGGCGGTCATTGGTATCAAACAGTTGTAAACGCTGCCAACCTTCTTTGGACTGGATTTCTGTCAGACGCATATTTAGACCGGGGTAGTTAATCGGCGGCCCCATCGCATTGGCTAGGATGGTATCATTTTCATACGTTATCATCCCCTGCTTTAAGTCTTCCTCTACACGTCCGTAAAATCCGCGTGCCAGGTTTAATGCACGGTCCAGCAGCGTATCGACACGCACATCGAACCATACATTCAAGCTGCGCTCGACCATCTGGCTGGCCGTAACCTGAATAATCGTTGATGGGATCATTAGCATGCCAACCAGCGCCATTACCAACTTGGCCCTGAGGCGAGAACCGGGGCGGGGTTCGCTACGCTGACGAAACAGGCGCAACCCGTATTGCATGGACAAGCCCGCCAGAATCATCATCAGCGTGATATTGACCCACGCAAGTGACGAACTCGCGCCCGAACCCCGGGGCCACAAAATGGCGGCGCCAAGCAGTAGCAGGGCAGACATCAGGACAGGTAGGAACCGCATCAATCCCAGCTTGTTCACGGCAACACGAACTCCGCAGAAGTTCTAGCGCTGCTGGAACCAAACCAGGTCATCATCCAGCCGCGTTGTGCATCGCCTACTGTTTCATCGATTTTGATATCCATTCGGTAGCGATCGCCGCTTTTTAAAAGGCTGCGGTCGATAACGGGAAACTTATCCAGTCGCGTAAGGAATTGTACCGCTCGTTTCAGATCAAAAACACGTTGAGAAATCCCGCTGGTCATATCAACGAGCTGCCAGCTCCGCGAGACAAGGTCCGGTATCACCCGCCTCTTCACGATGAGCGCAGCAACCTTACGGTTTAACCAGTACCTTCTAATAGCGTCAATGTTAATCTCCCAATTGACACTAATTTCGGTGCCTTCACGCAGCGCCTTGACAAGGTGGTCCCGACCATAGCTAATATGCACATCACAGGACACAATTTTGTTGCCAATGTTCACCGACATGCGGACGCCTGAATCGGCGTAAGCGACGCCACCCGTACTCAGACACAGGAACACAATGCCGATGAACCAGCCCGCCGGGGGTATGAAATACCATTTCATCAGCGGGGAGTCTAGCACCAGCGTCGTGCATGCAGAAGGTGCATCGTCATATCAGATCATCATATTGTAGTCTGTTCTGCGAGAGGCTTTACGCTATTAGCCTGGACTCTTCTATGGGAAATCTAATGCGCGGCAGGGAAGCGGCCCAAAATATCCTGATTTCTCGTTACATGAGTTGCAACTCAGCGCCTCAAAACCATGCTGTTTTGGTCTCACTTCCCCATCTTCACGCTACGATCCCCATAAATCCGACAGGCTCCCAGGCGCTCTTGGATAACGAATCTCTCGTCGGCCGTCCGTGCTTATGGCTATGGTCCCGTCCCTCGGAATCCATTGCGAGCAAAGGTCCGGAGTGCAGAAACCCCGAAGGCCATTCGAGCAAACATAAGGCCGTCCGGAGGACGAGGTCTGTAAGCTCGAATCAAGCATCACGATGGTTCATGAATCATGTTGGCTAAATTTCCGCCGCACTTTTAGAATTTACCCTTTCCCTTTTGTTTTTTCAGGGACTACCTTCCGCTCTATGCGACGAACGCCGGTATCGGAAACTATCATCCATAATGATTACACTGTGTTGGCGAGTGACCTCAACGGCTATGGTTTCATGCATGGTGGGCGACTCTTAATGCTGGCCGATGAGATGGGTTTTCTTGCCGCCCATGGCTTCTGTAGGACCGACTGTTTGACTGTCGCCGTACACCAAACGCGTTTCCTCCGGTCTGCCTATAAAGGCGACCACCTCATCTTGCGAGCGCAGGTCGCATTCGCAGGGAAAACAAGTCTGTGGATTCCAGTATCCATTCTAACTGAGGATGGGCGACTGATCATGGAGGCAATCATCGTTTATGTGGCAGTTGACGCGCAAAGGATCCCTGTCGAGGTCCGCGCCGTTACGGCAAGTAATGATGCTGAGAAGAAAGTGCAGGCTGACATCATTCAGCTTCGGTCTTTCGTCCGGTCTCGCCGCGAAGGAGAGGCGCAGGCTCATAGTCGCATGAGTAAAGCCTCCTGCCGGGAGAAGGTAGCTGGATAGCCCCACTGACATGCCGCTGCTGCGTGCGGCGACCTTCAATATTCAGGCGGGCATTGGAAGCCGCCGCCTTCGGCATATTCTGACACATAGTTTCCGTTATGTGTTGCCTCACCGCCAGGTGCTCAGCAATCTCAATTTAATTGCCGGACAATTAAAGGATTTCGACATTGTTGCTCTGCAGGAAAGTGACAGCGGTTCATTCCGAACCCGCCATATTCACCAAGCGCAATACATCGCATATCACGCCAATATGCCCTATTGTCATACCCAGGTTACGCGCGATATCGGACGCATCGCCAGCATTGGCCTGGGGCTGCTCTGTCATGACCCCTGCGTAAGGCTGATCCGACATCGCCTTCCTGCCTCAAGGCATGGCCGCGGCCTCATGGAAGCTGTATTATGCATCAATGGCCGGGAAATTGCGGTTTTTATTACGCATTTATCCCTGAAGAAATCGAATAGGGCGCGGCAGATACAATTCCTGGTTCAGCGTCTTAACCGTTATCGGAGCGCTATTCTCATGGGCGATTTAAATTGTGGGCCGAAGGCTCTGGAGTTTAATTATCTACTGGATCATACCACACTAGAGGATCCGTCTGATCATCCACGTACGTTTCCCAGCTGGCGACCGCAACGATGCCTGGATCATATTCTGGCGACCAACGATTTGGCGGTAAGGCACCTTCGTACGATTCCATTTATATGCTCGGATCACTTACCAGTGGCCGCCGAAATTTACCTGAGAGCCAATTGCAAAACTCTAGGTGGATGAGCGACAACCCCATGTTGAGTCCATTTCCGGTAAAAAAAAGCCCCGGCGGGGAGCCGGGGCCTGAAATATCCGGCGCAATCTATAGGGAGGGGAGGAGGGAATAGCGCCGGACGAGGTGAATTATAAGGATGGTTTATTGAAATACGGTGAGCGCCAGATGAACAAGGCTTCATGCTTGATAAATGTCAAAAAACTGGGTTCATCCGGCAAATGCATCCTTTCG
>VAOZ01081760.1_pt1 | contig 26082 bp, 21 predicted proteins | sample 3394041 | NCBI WGS metagenome assembly VAOZ01 (sample SAMN08290431, study PRJNA428436) | hydrothermal vent metagenome | isolation source: Deep-sea hydrothermal vent chimney | place: Indian Ocean: Southwest Indian Ridge
TCATTGAGCATCTTGCTTACCGGTTTGTTCAGGATAAGCCCGAAAGAGCCTTCCGGATTGTGTTCGGCCAGCAAAATGACTGCACGGCCAAAGTAATAGTCACCCATAAACGGCTCGGAAAGCAACAACCTCCCTTTTGCGGGCTTCAGATTATTGGATTTTATTTGTATGAGCCGGTCGATTTTCATTTTTCAGTTTATTCCTTTATTTTTACAGCCATTATTAAATCAAAAAACATACCAAACTATTTTGGATAAGATAAACAACCATAACATTTTTCTTGAGCTGCGAAAAGCTTACCCTTATTTTGTGTTCCAAAGTTATTCAATAATTTGGACAAAATTAAGTTTGCGGATAACTTTTATTTTTGACCTTGCGGGGAGATACTCTTTTCAGCCGGAAATGGAGATTCCTTTGCGGAATTTTTACCATGCGGAGTGGTTGTCAAAGAAAGTGCTGGAAAATCTTGTTTTTCAGATTGGTATGGTCGAGTTGGTGAGTTACTGGAAGGCTGCCTGTTCGCCTAAAGTGGTGGTTCGTGCCGGACATTTGGATGCGACACAGATAACCTGGTGGAAGAAACTTTATTTTCATGGTCTTGGTGAGTTCTTTTTCCTGAATGGCATTGCAACGGACATGGAATCGTTCATGGAAATTATCCCGGAAGGGGAGCCAAAAGGAATGTCGGATGCACCTCTCAGCTATAAAAAAGTGCTGGTTCCTATAGGCGGAGGCAAAGATTCGGTGGTGAGTCTTGAGCTATTGAAAACCACTGGCTTTGATGTTATTCCTTTTTTGCTGAATCCTCGTGAAGCCGGCCTGCGAACCATCAAAATTGCCGGATTTTCCAAAAAGGAAGCGGTTGTGGTAAACAGAACGCTCAATCCGGAGTTATTGAAATTAAACGAAGCTGGTTTCCTGAACGGCCACACACCGTTTTCGGCCTTACTTGCGTTTGTATCGGCTTTAGCAGCCCTCTTGTCCGGTAGCAAATATATTGCCCTTTCCAACGAAAGCAGCGCAAACCAAAGTACGGTTCCCAACTCAAAAATCAATCATCAATATTCTAAATCTTTTGAGTTTGAACAGGATTTTGACTGGTATTTAAAGAATTATGTCCATCCCGGACTGCGTTATTTCAGCTTTTTGCGTCCGTTAGATGAATTGCAGATTGCTTGTCTGTTTTCCGGATTTCCGCAGCACCATTTTAGTTTTCGTAGTTGTAATGTGGGCAGCAAAACGGATAGCTGGTGCGGAAACTGTCCTAAATGTCTGTTTACTTACGTAATTTTGTCACCCTTTTTGCCGCAGAAGAAATTGGAGAAAATCTTTGGTAGAAACCTGCTGAAAGATGAAAATTTAGCGCCTTTTATGGACGAACTAAATGGTAAAACTGCCATAAAACCTTTCGAGTGTGTGGGCACGCCGGAAGAGGTAAATGCGGCGCTTTGGAAATCCGTTGAAACAAAAAATACAGACCCGAAATTTCCTTTGGTAACGATAGCCGGGAATGCAGATAAAAAACGACAAAATGCACATTTTAATAAATTGCTCATCAGTTTGAACCAAGAGCACCTTCTTCCGGAAAGATTCTTTCACGCCATAAAACAAGCCATAGCCGATGCTGCCCTTTAAAGAAAGATTCCAGGAAGGAAAGTCTGTATTGATCCTCGGCTTTGGCATAGAGGGGCGTTCCACATTTAACTTTTTAAGGAAACATTTCCCCGGTTGTAAAATAGGTATAGCTGACCAAAATACAGGAATCGCCGGCGAAGACATCAACGTGCCGCTTCATCTCGGTAAAGATTATCTGCTGGCCATAAACGATTATGACCTGGTTATCAAATCGCCAGGGATACCGCTGAAAGGAGTTTCGGAAAATACCAGGGAAAAAATTACTTCCCAAACCGATCTTTTTCTGCACGAATTTGGCCGGCAAACTATTGGAGTTACCGGAACCAAAGGGAAAAGCACTACTGTTAGCCTCATTTATCATTTGTTGAAAAGTACAGGAAGAAGTGCCCTGCTAATGGGAAATATAGGCTTGCCGGCTTTCGACTTTCTCGAAAAGATTCGGAAAGCCGACCTGATTGTTTATGAACTATCAGCTCATCAGCTTGAATTTGTGCACAATAGCCCTCTCATAGCTGTTTTGCTTAATTTGTTTCCCGAACATCTCGACTATTTTAAAACTTTTGAAAGATACAAACAGGTGAAACAAAACATTTTCCGTTACCAACTGCCCGGTGACAGCGCTTTTTGCGGAGAGAATATTCCTAAGTTGGCTTGTAATTGCGAAACGGTTGCCGACATGAAAAAAATTTTTGGCGAAAATAAGAGGCGGCAGGAACTATTGCAGCGTGCCGGCTTGAGAGGCGGGCATAATTTGACAAATATCCTGCTGGCATTTGCCGTTTTGCATCACCTCGGCTCACCACCGGAAGAATTACCCCGGGCTTTGGCCGGATTCCATGCTTTGCCTCACCGGCTCGAATACATAGGTAAATTCGGTGGCATTGGCTTCTACAACGACAGTATCTCCACAGTTCCTCAGTCAACCATAGCAGCAGTGAAAAGTGTTAATCGTGTCGATACGCTCATTCTCGGCGGTTTCGACCGCAAACCGGACTACACAGATTTGGTCGATTTCTTAATGGAAACTAACATAAAAAATATTTTCTTTCTTGGAAAAGCGGGGGAGAGGATGTTAAAGTTGTTCAAGACGAAAGGAAGTAATCAAAACCTTTTGCCAATGGACAACCTGATGGCTGTTTTTCGTCATTTACAGAAACTACCGGATGTCTCCTGCTGTCTTTTATCGCCTGCAGCCGCCAGCTACGACCAGTTTCATAATTTCGAGCACAGAGGAGACCTTTTTAGGAAGTTGGCCATGACATTTCAGAGAGGGAATTAGAAAATGGGGTCTTTGCCCCGTCATGTTTGTTAAGTTTCTGTTTCAACTTTTGGTTTATCCGTTTCATTTTTTTTCGGGTCAGCAACTGCAATTTTCTTAGCCGTTGGTTTTTCTGACCCTTTTTTTTCTGATTTAGCCGCTGTAGTGGTTTTCTTTATAGATGGTTTTTTTTCTATCGGCTTTTTTATCTTGGATTTTTCCTCTTGTGCTACAACATTTTCCTTTTTGGTGACCTCAGCAACAGCAGGTTTCTTGTATTTTATTCTTGGTTTTTTTCTTCTCCTGACTTTTCCGTAGGAACCATTTACAATTTTTCCTCGTTTTGTCTTTTTGTCACCTTTTCCCATGCTAAGTTCTTTTTAAATGAATGATTATATTTTATTTTATTTACAGCCGTAAAATTATTAAAAATTTCAAGGTTTCCAAAATTATTACACGTTTTTTCTTGTCTGGAGAAATTCTTTCTCGAAAAGTTCGGCATGCTTTATGGTGCGTTTTGCCCATTCAATCAAGGTGTCAAGTCGTTCCTCTTCGCTTAGCTGCCAGGTGATAGAAGATTTTCTTAACTTTTCTGTCAAAGTGAAAAGCGTAAGTGCTGCCGAAACCGAAATATTGTAACTTTCTGTAAACCCGTACATAGGAATGCGCAGGTATTCATCTGCATGGGCAATGGCAGTTTCGGAGAGTCCTTTCAGCTCAGTCCCAAAGACCAGGGCCATTTTCCTGTCAATGGGGATATCTTCCAGTATCTGGTCGTTGGTGTGGGGAGTGGTAGCCACAATGCGATAGCCGGCTTTGCGCAAGGCATCATAAGCCGCCATGGTATTGTTGTTTTTCGTTTCGTTGTATCTTATCAGATTCAGCCATTTGGAAGACCCCATGGCTACTTCCGGATTCACCTGATACCGGTTCCTGTTTTCAACGATATGAATATCCAGAATGCCGGTGAGGTCGGCGCTACGCAACACGGCACTGGCATTGTGTGGTTGATAAATATCTTCGAGCACTACCGTGATATGCCGGGTGCGATATTGTATCACCTTATCGAAAAGTTGCCTCCGATTTTCAGTTAGATATTCCGAAAGAAAGTGGAGAAATTCTTTTTTTGTTTGAAAATCCATGGGCAAATCAGTTACATATCTTTTTTGGGATACATGTTGTTCCACCATTGAGGCTGATTTTTCAGGTATTTTGCCATCCAGGCAAAAATAGTTTTCTGCCACAAAATTCGCTTGTTGTAATCAACAATATGATGGTTCTGTCCCTTTATTTCCACCAGCTCCACAGTTCGTCCGAGCAATTTTAAAGCGGTATAAAGCTGAATACTTTCACCCGTAGGAACATTGGTGTCGGCTGTGCCCTGAAGGAGCAACATAGGTGTATGGATTTTGTCGGCATTAAACAACGGGCTCTGACCCACATAAAGCTTTTTGTTATTCCACGGAAAACTGTTGGCTGAGGCTACAGAGCTGTACAAATAACCCCAATAACCCTGTCCCCAGTAAGATGTTATGTCGCTGATGCCTGCATGGGCAATGGCTGTGGTGAAAATATCGGTCTGTGTTTGCAAATACATGGTCATATAGCCTCCGTAGGAAGCACCCATACAGCCAACGGCCTTCGGGTTCACCTGAGGGTGTGCTTTCAGAAATTTTTTGGTGCCTTCAATGATATCGCTGGCGTTTTCTTTACCCCAGCCGTTAACGTGCAGTGCTGAAAAATCCTGACCGTAGCCGGTAGCACCGCTGGGTTGCAGGTCATACACAATGTAGCCCATGGCTGCAAAGAGATTTTTCGGGTAACGACCACCAAAATTCCTGGAAGTCGGAACAGTTCCTCCATAGTAATAAACCAGCAACGGATATTTTTTATGAGGATTGTAATCGGGTGGGTAATAAATGCGTCCTTCAATAATTAGCCCCTTTTTATTTTTAAAGTTCCAGTCTTCGGTTTTTCCGAATTTCACATTGGCAAAAAAAACTTTTTCAGGATCGGCAACTTTCGATTGCTCATTGTCTTTCAGGTTGTAAAACCATCCGGTGGCAGGGTAGGAGATGCTGCTTCCGGAATAACTCATAAAAGGTAAATTCCTGGCAAAGCTGACACCTTTTACCACATCTACTTTCATGGGGAGTAACTTAAAACTATGATTATAAGTACTGTACTTCCAGATATTAACATAAGTCCGGTCCTGAGCCAAAATGTAAATCCGATTATCCAATGAGTTCCACCAGATTTTTTCTATGGACGGATTGAACTCTTTGGTTATGGGTTCCACCTTTTTTGTAGCCAGAGTATAAATGTAGGCCTGAATGTCAAAATCATTGGGTATTTTGGCTTTTTTCAAATGAATGCCGGCACCGTTAAACATAGAGGCGCTTCCGGTAACCAGCAATTTTTTTCCGTTTGGCGAATAGAGGGCACTACCACCGAAATTGGCGTCCCAAAGGGTATCCACCTGTCCGCTTTTTAGATTCATCTGCATCATAACCTGTTTGGTGTAGGGACGTTGTGCGTAATATGGAAAACTTTGTGAAAAGAGAATGTGTGTTTCATCCTGCGAAATATCCTGCAGGTTGTTGGTCAAATAGCCGTATGTGAGTTGTTTTATGCTGTGGTCGGCGGTACGAAACAGATACAGTTGTGTACGCGTACGGTACCATGGCCAGCGGTCGGGCATGCCTTCGAGTTTAAAGACCCCACTCTTGTTTTTCTCAATTTTTTCGCGAACGGAATAGATAATGAAACTTCCTTTCGGGCTCCATTCGTATGTCGAAAATCGCTCCGGAATTTTCATTAAAACAGTTTCCCTGTGTCTGTCTATGTTGTAAATAATAAGCGAAGATGTAATCCCGTTTTTGGCTACAAAACTAATCGAGCGCTTTCCGGGAACCCATTTCGCCTCCTTCCGTTCGCTGTGTTTCGAGGAAAACAGTGCTTTGCCTGATTTCGTATCTTTGATTTCAAACCAACGAGTGATTTTCCCTTTCGGGGGATATGTCTCGGTAAAATCTAACATGATCATACTGCCATCATCGCTTAGCGCAGTGGATGTAAGCCGTTGCCCGAGTAATAGATGCCGGATGTTCATAAACTGCTTGTCCGAAAGCGATAAAGCCACAGCGTTGTCCGAAAATTCTTTGTCATACGACAGGGAAACCTTTACCGGAAGGATTGATTTCTCTCCTTTTTTGACCAGCAGTTTTACCACTACAAGGTATTTTCCTCTTTCCAGCTTGAGGGAAGCGGTTTTGGAAACCGATTTCTTACCAAAGGAATAATTTGAAGCTTTCTTTTCCTTTTGAACAAATACTTCAAAAGGCTGTGCACTTTGGGTTTTCAGTTCTAATTTTACAAAACGGTTGGCCTGTAAATAAAAAGCCTGCCAGTAAATGGCATACTGTGTGGAAATATCTGTCGTGAAAGGTGACAGAATTTCCGATTTTTTCCATCGAAGGGCTTTAGTTCCATTCTCCAGAAAAATTTCTCCTGCTTTAGGACTGGTAACTTTTTTTTGTGAAAATTTAAGCAGGTTAACAGGCTGAAATATCTTTCCTTCCATATTGGACTTGCTGTGGAAAGCCGGCATTTGAATGCCGAGTGGACCCACCATAAGAAATTGTTTTACCTGTATATCGTAATTTGTCGTATCCTGAGCAAATCCGATTTTCCCAAGTAAAAAAAGGAAACTGATAAAAAAAATACTGATTTTTCTCATTTTAGAATGGATTTTGGTTGAAGTTGTTGTTGCGGGGAAGCTCCGGCAGACCATCGTCTGCTGAGCCATCATCCGGTGCTATATTTTTCGGATTCAGGATATTGTTTTTCATGTCCAGGATCATAACATTTTCAAGACTGGTCAGGACGTATCCCGGGGGTACCTGAAAAATGGCTTGCGGAATATTCATCTTTTTAACCCTGGTCACTTTCGTGATGAGTTTGTTGCCGCCAGAGCTATTATTGACTGATTTCAAAATAAAACCTTCTTCCAGCAACTTCATGTAATCCTTGTTGCGGCTAAGATTGTTTTCGATAGAAAAGGGATTCATAGCATTGCCAAATGCCATAATCCGATGTACATCGGCTTCATGATAAGGCTTTACCTTTTGGGTTACCCACACACGCTGCCTGACTACACTGTCAATAATAATCTCATATTCCGTACTCGGATAACCGAGAAGCGTATCTGTTTGGTCTGTATTCCTCACGGTTACCTCCGGAAAAGCCTTGAGACTATCAGGTTTTGTCTGATTCTTCCTGAAAGATTCCAGTGCTTGTTTTATCTCTTGTCTTTTTTGTTCAGGAGCATAGGCAAGCAGTTTGGTCAGCTGTTGTTCGGCCATTTCGGTGGTCGTTTTGTACAATTCTTCAGCAGTTCCCTGCCAGTAGGCCCGGTGCTGTGCAAAAATAAGTGTAACAAGTTTTCGGTTAAAATTGATTATGCTGATGGAGGTGGGCTTGTCGATACGGATAATACTGTCCTGTATGAAGGTAGTGCTGAAGGATTTGTTTCCAAAACTGTCTTTACTTTGCGTCGTAATGACCCATCCCGCTTTAACCGGCTGTGCGTATGTCAAAAACAAAAGTGTTATCCAGATAAAAGTTGTTTTCCACATAAAGAATTGTTAAATACCTGCTTAAAAAAATGATTTCTCCTTATTTATAATGAAACAAAGATAAAAAATTGCGGCTTCTTATTTTATTATAACGAATAAAAATATACTTTTGCAAGCTCAAAAAAATCCGTACAATGTCGAAAAAGAAACAAAAAGAAAAACACACACAGCAGCAGTTTGAGAATCTTGAAGAATCTCTTTCCAAAACAGAAGCGTATATTGCTGATCATCAAAAGGTCTTAACCATAATCGTCGCTATTTTGGTTATTGTCGTTTTGGGATTTTTCGGCATTAAAAAATATTACCTGCAGCCGAAAGAAAAGGAAGCACAGGAACAAATTTATCCTGCCCAGCATTACTTTCAGGCCGATTCGTTGGACAAAGCCCTTTACGGCGATGGTAACAACCTCGGCTTTGTGGATATTGCCAAAACATATAGCTTCACCAAAGCAGGAAACCTCGCCAACTATTATGCCGGTATCTGCTTCCTGAAGAAAGGAAACTTTGACAGTGCAATCAAGTATCTGAAAAAATTTGATAGTGATGATGAAATTATCGGCCCTATGGCCAAAGGTGCTCTCGGTGATGCCTATCTTGAGAAAGGAGATAAGGCCAGGGCCGTTACCTTATATATGCAAGCTGCCAATCTGAAGGACAATGAATTTACCAGCCCGCTGTTTTTGCTCAGGGCCGGTGAGGTAAATGAAGACATGGGAAATTACGATCAGGCCATTAAGGTTTACAAGCGCATTCGTCAAGACTATTTTAAAAGTTCTGAGGCCAAGGACATAGAGAAGTATATTGCACGGGCAGAGGCTTTGAAAAAGCACCAATAGCAGAAGATTTTCTTAAAAAAACCTGATGGGATTTCCATCGGGTTTTTTTATTTTCTTACTTTCGCATCCGTTCATCAGACAAGAGGAGTAATTTTGAAGAAAAAAGATAATTTCCATATTGTGTTTATGGGAACGCCTGATTTTGCCGTTGCCTCGTTAAAGGCTATCTTAAATGCCGGATATCAGGTTGTTGCTGTCATTACCGCCCCCGACAAACCGGCAGGCCGGGGAAAAAAGCTCAGCCGGTCTGCTGTGAAAAGATATGCTGTGGAGAGAGGCCTGAAAGTTCTGCAGCCACTGAGGCTAAAAGACCCCGATTTTATCGAAGAATTAAAAGTGCTGAAAGCCGATCTACAGGTGGTGGTGGCCTTTCGGATGCTTCCCGAACAGGTATGGGACATGCCCCCAATGGGAACAATCAACCTGCATGCCTCGCTTTTACCGCAATATCGCGGAGCCGCTCCCATCCATAATGCTATCATCAATGGTGAAAAAGAGACCGGACTGACTACATTTATATTACAAAAGGAGGCGGACACCGGAAATATTTTGCTTCGGAAGAAGCTGAAAATCGGCCCGGAAGAAACTGCAGGTGAGCTGCATGACAGGATGATGGTTGTGGGTGGCCAATTGCTGGTGGAAACCATCGAACGGATTTTCAAAAAAGATATTACTCCCATCAACCAGCTGCAGCTTGTTCAACCCGGAACCTTGCTGAAACCCGCACCGAAAATCTTCAAAGAAAACTGTCGGATTCAGTGGAATAATGACCTCGACACCGTGCATAATTTTATTCGGGGACTTAGTCCGTATCCGTGCGCCTTTTCCGAACTTAATTCTCCCAAAGGGGATACACTCACCGTAAAGATTTTTAAAGTTTCCCGGGAAAAGAGTTCCTCACAGCTTCATCCCGGAACCATTTTGACGGATGGCAAAAACTACATAAAAGTGGCTGTTGTAGATGGCTTCATCCGGCTTCACGAACTGCAACTGGCCGGAAAAAAAAGGCTTCAAACTGCCGAGTTGCTTCGCGGCTTCGTGCTGGACGATGGCTGGCACTTCGCGTGAAAAAGCGGATTTAGTCCGTGTCTTTGGCTTATTTAACCCGATTTTATTAACAAAATCCGGGATTTATCAACATTTCATAATATTTTTTAGCTTACTTCCTTGCATTTGATTGATTTACCACTATATTTGTTAAATCATTTGTCTAAGTATTAATTAAAAATTAAAATTATGAACAAAGCTGAATTGATTGACGCTATGGCTTCACGTGCAGGCTTAAGTAAAGCTGATGCTAAAAAAGCCCTCGAAGCTTTTGTAAGTTCCACTACTGATGCACTTAAAAAAGGTGAACGTGTTGCTTTGGTAGGATTTGGATCATTCTCTGTTTCCACCCGTTCGGCCAGAAAAGGTCGTAACCCCCAAACGAGTGAAGAAATTAACATCCCTGCTAAAAAAGTTGTTAAATTTAAATCAGGCGCTGACTTATCAAGAGGTGTAAAATAATCGCATCTTTACTTCGATGAAAAACGTCCGGTATTTTCGTACCGGACATTTTTTTTGCATTATACATGCTTGCTTTTTACCGGGAGATAATCGGAACTTTTCAGAATAAAACGGTAGGAAAGTCGGGAATCTTCGCCTGCGTACTCAATGCCCACACGGGTTGTGGCAATGATCTGCTCTTCCTGCGGAACAAATTGGTCATCGGCTATCCAAAGTACATTTCCTGTCATGGACAGGGCATTATGCTGTAGGGTTATCCCCAGCGCCTGACAAACTTTGGCAGGACCGTTGGTGAGTTGTTTCCCCCCAGAGGGCATTTTGCGGCGAACCTTCTGTATTTCAATTCCTTTCGTTGGAATGATTCCCCGTATGAGTATGGCATGAGGAATGCCTTTTCCGGCTGTGACTATATTGACGAGGTGATGCATACCATAGGTGAAATAAACATAACTGAATCCGCCGGGAAGATACATGGTCTCGGTGCGTGCAGTGCGTCGCCCGTTATAAGCATGTGAGGCTTTGTCAATTACACCGGCATAGGCCTCTGTTTCAGCAATGATCCCGCCGCAAAGATGGCCATCGATATTGCTGAAAAAATATTTCCCCGGTAGCGACCTTGCGATTGCCACCACATCGGGCTGCCGGTAAAAAGAAAGGGGAAGTTTTTTCACGTACTTAATTTTCTAAAAATAATAGGTGTAGCCCAGACCGGTCGTGATATACATTAGGTTCATTTTAATAGTCATGTCATAAGGTCTTCCCAGAATGTCGGTGCCTTTGACCTGCTTAAAATTTGCACTGGAATAAAGGAGCCTGCCTTCAAGAAAAAAGCCATGATGCCCTGTTTTTATGTTAATCTTGGAGTCAACACCATAAGCAAAAGAGAAGGCTTTGCTACGCTGGCGGTAATAAGTTTTGGGAGGACTAAGATTAACGATGGTAGTCATTTGGTATTCGGGTGTATAGGTGGCTAAAAACCCGACTAACGGTGCAAAATCCCATGAAGAGGTCTTGCCTATGGGCAACCGAAGGTAATAGCTTACAAAAATACCGCCCAGTGACCAATTCTCGGTACTTAATAAGTCATATTGAGTATTGGCCACGTTTTCTTCAAAATATTTTTTCAATTTACTAAAGCTGTATTTTGCCGAGTTGAACTCCACATCCAAAGTCATTCCGAAATGGTTGGAAAGCTGATAATTGTACGAAACCTCAATATGGTATCCGTTTGCTGCAAAACCGGAAGAGCTGTCAACCAAATTGTTATTTCCTAAATCTTTTTGAGGAAACATGCCTCCGGCCGAAATATTAAAAGTTTGCGTTCCTGCCTGTGCATAAATCATAATGGACAGCGGGGCGAAAAAAAGAAATAAGATTAGTTTTTTCATAGTGATACCTTTATGTTTTAAGCAAAGATAAGGGTTTCGGAGATTATTTCTACCATCCGCAGGATAAAATGATTCGTGTGCTTAGAATTGTAAATAATGTCTATTGGAAAAATTGGACTCTACAACTCTAACTTCAGTTCATTTGACAGTCGTATCCGTTCATCTTTTTGTCGGATTAACGTACCGTTGTCAAGTAGCCATTCTATAACGGAGAGGATTTTATCTTCTTCAAAATCAGTGATAAGCGGGATAATTTCATAAAGATGACGGGCGTTACCGGAAAGCAATGTCCTGACTTTGGTTTCGATTTGTTCAAATTCAAGTGCGTTAAGGCCTGTTTCGTTTACCGAAAGACAAACATCGCAAATGCCGCAACGGTTTCCGTGTTTTTCGCCAAAATAGCGCAACAGCCGGGTACTCCTGCATTCGAGATTATTGGTCAGAAAATCAATCAGGGCATCCAGTCTCTGTGCCGCTGCCTCCTTCAGGTTTTGGTAGTTTTCTCTGGCGAACCCGATATTTTCAACCGGCAGACGCACTGTGTTATAGAAAATCTGTGGTTGCGATTTAATGGGGAAGTAACTGAGAATCTTTAATTTACTCAGATAAGACAAAACAGAGATGATTTTTTCAGGTTTCATCTCCGTACGTTTAGCAATTTGTTTTTCGTGAATATTCACATAATCGGTAAACAGGCCGCCATAGGAGCGGAGCATCTCTTTCAGAATCCTTTCAAATTTGGGGTTTTCCACAATAAACCGGTACAACTGTTCATTATTCAGCAGTATTTTCAACCTTGAATAGTGGCCTCCCGATTCATCAAAAGCAATAAATCCCTCTTTTTCCAGCAACTTAATGGCGTTGTAGGTGGTGAGTAATCCAAAACCGTAATCGTTGACAAAATCGGTAATACTAAAGTTGTAGCCGAGGTCTTTGCCGCTACCTTCCGGAATATTAAAATAGTTTCCCAGTGCTTTGTAGATATTTCGGATGGTTTTTATATCCGGAAAAGATTCGGTAAGTTGTTTTTTGGCATGACCAATATCCCGGTTGTTGAAAAGAAGGTAGGCCACCGACTGTTTTTCATCTCGTCCTGCACGCCCTGCTTCCTGAAAATACGATTCGAGGCAGTCGGGAAGGCTGTAATGAATGACATACCGCACATCGGGTTTGTCAATACCCATCCCAAAAGCATTGGTAGCCACCATAACCCTGATTTGTCCCAGGTTCCAGGCATGTTGTCGCTGGCTTCGTATGCGGTTGTCGAGTCCGGCATGGTATGATGTTGCAGCAATTTTGTTTTTAATTAAAATATCAGCCAGTTCCCGGGTTTTTTTCCGGTTTCGCACATATACAATGGATGAACCTTTTGAATTGGCCAACAAGTGGAGAATACGGCTTGTTTTGTCACTTTCTTTATAGACGCGATAGGCAAGATTTCGGCGCTCGAAACTGCTTCTAAAAACATTCCGCTTTTTAAAATGCAGCTTATCCAAGATGTCTTCCACCACTTTTGGAGTGGCTGTAGCTGTCAACGCCAGTATCGGAACCTGTGGATAAAAGTTCCTGATTTCGACAATATGCAGATAAGGCGGACGAAAATTGTATCCCCATTGAGAGATGCAATGTGCTTCATCCACAGCAATAAGATTAACATCTATTTTGGCAAGGGCCATCTGGAAAGTTTGATTGAGAAGCCTTTCGGGCGAAACATACAAGAACTTGAGCTTGTTGTGAATGGCATTAGAATAAATAGATTCTATCTCACTGTAATACAGTCCTGTGTAAAGTGCCCTGGCCGGGATGTTCATTTTTCGGAGACGGTCAACCTGATCTTTCATAAGGGCTACCAACGGCGTAATAACGAGACAGCAGCCCGGTTTTATCAACGCAGGTATCTGAAAAGTCAACGATTTTCCGCCCCCGGTAGGTAACAGGGCAAACGTATCTTTCCCTGCCAGTACGGAATCAATAATCTCCTCCTGCATGGGACGAAAATTTGAAAATCCCCAGTATGCGGTCAATATTTCTTTTGCCTCTTTACTCAAAATTTTTTCTTTTGGCTCCGCAGATACCCACAGGGTTCAGCAAAGCACAGTTTATTGAAAGGATAAAGATAAGATAAATTAAAGAAATCCCGTGTCAAACTCTCTCAGTCAGAAGAATATTTTTCGGATAACAAAGGAAATACTTGGTGGTTGGTTTGGATAACATGTTGATATTTAACTGGTCAGACACTTCAGTAATATCTTTCACTGTGCCATCTTTAAACAAAATATTGATGTTGTCGGCTCCGGGATGATAGGTGTAGTTGGCTGTTTTCTCAAAAAAGACAAAATAGTCCGTTTCGTCTTCCGTAAGCTTGTATTTTTTCTTTGTCAATGTCCTCACAGTATCAATTTTATCTTGAGAAAAAGGTTTGTTTTGTATTTCAATACGAAACAACCTGCGGTTTACAAGTGCCGTACTCAGATGGGATAAAATTTTATCGGAATGCTGCATCCACAGTTTCAAAGATGTATAAATATCATAATCGTCCAGCAATGCAAAGGTGTCCAAAACCCGGGATTGCTCCAGAAAATGTTCTTCGCGAATATCATTTTCAAGAAAAAACTGAAGGGCCGGGGTTGCTGCTTTAGGCGGTTGACCGTTCATGGCAAGCCATTTTGCACGTTTCAGCAAGTGAATGATCATGTATTCAGCTACCAACACGGTTTTGTGAAGATAAACCTGCCAGTACATCATGCGGCGGGCAGTGATGAACTTTTCTACCGAATAGATGCCTTTGTATTCGATAACCGGTTCATCACCGGCAATCTGCAGCATATTCAGCAGTCGCTCGTAGTTGATGGTACCTTCGGAAACTCCTGTAAAAAAACTGTCGCGTTTGAGATAATCCAGTCTGTCCATATCAAACTGGCTCGAAGTAAGCTTGTGCAGGAAGTGCTTTTCATACCTGTCTTCAAAAATGTCCAGCGCCATCTGCAGGCTGCCGTCAAATTCTTTGTTCAGCTGCTGCATGAACCATGCGGATATCTTCTCATGGCTTACATGGTTCACAATACTGTGTTCCAGCGCATGTGAGTACGGCCCGTGGCCCACGTCGTGCAACAGCATGACAACCTCGGCTGCCCGTTGTTCCTCTGTGGTAATGGCATGTCCTTTTAATTTTAGCTCAGTCAGAGCCCTTGTCATCAGGTGCATCGCACCCAGCGAATGGTGAAAACGGGTATGCAATGCTCCGGGATAAACCAAATGTGCCAGTCCCAGTTGCTTAATGCGTCGTAACCGCTGAAATACAGGATGCTCAATTATATCAAAAATACGGTCGCCGGGGATAGTAATAAAGCCGTAAACCGGATCGTTGAATATCTTGCGCTTGTTGACGTGTGGATTACTCATAATTATTGTTAAATTTGTTTGCTCTGCTTCTTACCGGACAAGAAAAACCGGAACTTTGCCATAAACGTTATTATCAAAGTGTTTCGGGACATTTTTGAAGCAAAGATAGTCCATATACAAGAGAACAAAAATAAACGAAAATGAATAAAACACGTATACTCTGGGCCGATGACGAAATAGTCATGTTGAAGCCTCATATTATTTTTCTTGAAGAAAAAGGTTTCGAGGTAGTCGCTGTAAACAGCGGAAGCGAAGCACTGGAATTGGTAACGGAAGAAAATTTCGATATAATTTTCCTCGATGAACAGATGCCCGGACTGAGCGGTATAGAAGTGCTGGAAAAAATCAAGGAGATACAGCCGAACATTCCTGTGGTGATGATCACCAAAAGTGAGGAAGAATCCATTATGGAAGATGCTATTGGTTCCAATATTGCTGACTACCTGATTAAACCAGTGAAACCCAGTCAGATACTTATGTCGCTCAAACGAAATCTGGAAAATAAGAAACTCACTGGTGAAAAAGCTACTCAGATTTATCAGCAGGAATTTCGGGGTATAAGCATGAAACTTCAGGATAGGCTCTCTTATGATGAGTGGATTGATGTGTACCGGAAACTGGTCCGGTGGGATATTGAGCTTGAGAAATCGGATGATGAAAGTATCAGCGAAGTGCTTAAAATGCAAATGATTGAGGCCAATACTGGTTTTGCAAAGTTCTATGAGCGTAATTATGCCGACTGGCTGTATGGTAAAATAGAAAAAAAACCTATTCTTTCCCACACACTTATCAAAAAGAAGGTCTTGCCGAGGTTAGATGAGGGTAATAAGGTTTTCCTGCTGGTGATTGATAACCTGCGCTACGATCAATGGAAAATTATTGAGCCCATGGTTGGAGAGTATTTCCGTGTGGATGAAGATGATTTATATTATTCCATATTGCCCACCACAACCCAGTATGCACGTAATGCCCTGTTTGCCGGAATGATGCCTTTGGAAATCAGGAAACGCTATCCTCAACTGTGGAAAGATGAGCATGAAGAAGGAACAAAAAATCAGTTTGAAGCCGAACTGATAGGGAAACAACTAAAACGTTATGGAAAAAAAATAAAATATTCCTACAATAAAATTCTTCGTCAGGGGGAAGGACGGAAACTGCTTGAAGATATTTCCAACCTCATGGAGTATGACCTAAATATTATTGTCTATAATTTTGTGGATATGCTTTCGCACGCACGCACCGAGATGGAAATTATCCGTGAGCTGGCTGATGACGAACCGGCTTATCGTTCGCTTATGAAATCGTGGTTTGAGCACTCCTCGCTTTTCGAAATTATCAAGTATTTATCAGATAAGCATGTTAAAATGATGATCACCACTGATCATGGTTCCATCAAGGTGCAGCGTCCTGTGAAGATAGTGGGCGATCGTAATGTCAATACCAACCTGCGATACAAATTTGGAAAAAGTTTGAACTACAATGTCAAAGAAGTCTTTGAGATGAAAGACCCCGAAGATTACTTCCTGCTGCGGCAGAATGTGAGCACCCGATGGGTTTTTACCCGCGGAACCGATTTCTTTGCCTATCCCAACAACTACAACTACTATGCGCGTTACTATTCCAATACTTTCCAGCATGGTGGTATCTCTATGCAGGAAATCATGGTCCCTGTTATTACATTGAGCTCCAGAAGTTGATGAAAAAGGTATTGTTTTCGAAGGCTCCCGAAGATTTGCACGTAGCGGCAGCAAAGATACTGGAGCATTTGTCTTCGCAGCGTATTTTTGCCTTTTATGGTGAAATGGGTGCCGGGAAAACTACTCTGATAAAAGCCTTTTGCCATGTTCTCGGAAGTAATGATGTGGTGCATAGCCCAACATTTTCACTTGTAAATGAATATGAAGATGAGAAAGGGAAAAGTTTGTATCATTTTGATTTCTTTCGCATTAAACATATTGAAGAAGTCTACGATATGGGGTTTGAAGAGTATGTTTACAGTGGAAATTACTGTTTTTTGGAATGGCCGGAACGTATTTCGGAACTTTTACCCGCAACTTACGTATATATTTCCATTGAAGTTAATGAGGACGAAGAGCGAAAAATTACCTACTCACTCCATAATTAAATCAATTCGCAATGACTGATGAAGGAAAAGCCTTTCTGAAATTTTCGGGCGATGAAGCGCTCATGCCGAGGGAAGAGACCCTGGAACGAAGGCCACAGCATAAAAAATTTGTTATCGGAATTCCGCTGGAAAAAGATAAAAACGAAAGACGTATAGCTCTCGTTCCCAATGCGGTTGACCTTCTTGTGAAAAACGGTCACCAGGTTATCATGGAAGAAAATGCCGGAGAGGCAGCCCATTTTTCAAATGAGATGTATGCTGCTTCCGGCGCACAATTAACCCAAACTGCTGCAGAAGTATGGCAATCGGATATTATGGTTAAAATTGCTGCTCCCGATGCCGATGAGATTGATTTGATGCATAAAAATCAGGCAATCTTTTCAGCGCTTATGTCGCAAAGCAAAAAGAAGCCCTTTTTTAAAAAGCTAATGGAGAAAAAGGCTCTGACCATTGCCTATGAACTGATAAAAGACAAAACGGGTGCCTTTCCGTTGGTGCGTTCCATGAGCGAAATTATCGGAAACGCTTCCATTATGGTTGCTGCCGAATACCTGAGTAGCGCGAAATACGGAAAAGGAGTGATGCTTGGAGGTTTTCCGGGAATAAGACCATCGGAGGTGGTGATTGTCGGCTCTGGAACGGTGGCCGAATATGCAGCCCGAACGGCTTATGGCATGGGTGCCCAAGTACGTATTTTTGATGACTCGGTTTATAAAATGCGCGACCTGCAGAATAAATTGGAATTTAGGGTTTCAACCTCTGTTTTGCAGCCTGTACTTTTGCTGAAAGCGCTGAAAGAGGCCGATGTGGTGATTGCTGCCAAACATTCCTCCTCCGGGCACTCCGCCTGTATTATCTCTACGGAGATGGTAAAACAAATGAAACACGGCGCCGTGATTGTGGATGTGAGTATTGACCAGGGTGGATGTTTTGAGACTTCCCACCCGACATCGCACCAGCATCCTGTGTTTCAGGAGTATGGCGTAACGCACTATTGTGTCCCCAATATCGCTTCCAGGGTACCCCACACGGCCTCTTACTCGCTTAGCAACCATCTTGCAGGTCTACTGATAAAAATTGGCGAAACAGGTGATATCAATCATTACATTCTGCGCGACAAGCCTTTTAGCAAAGGGGTTTACATTTATAACGGTGCCCTTACCAACAAAAATATTGCCGATACTTTCAACCTGCCATTCCGTGATCTGGATTTACTTACATCGGCACTTTATTGATGATATATGATACTGGAGAATAGCTACTACAAGAAAAATTAGGATATTCACTGTTTAAATACAATTGTTCAGAAGTTTAGCCTGATTAATTCACAAATTGATCAGGGCAGGAATTGGAATAGGTGTTTTGGAAATTATTTGAAATTTAACTATTGCTATTTGGAATTTAAATTGATAGTATTTATAGAAACTAATGGCTTACACTTTAAAACGCATGGTTTCAACTAACGAAAGAGACTAATGAAACCATAAAAGTGCTCAAAAGTTATTTTTATTCTTTATGGACATTTTATCTTTTATCATGTTGTAAAAAAAAACAGCCGGCTTTGTATTCAATTGATTATCTGTTTTTTTCTTACATGTGTAAAACTTTAGTAAATAAAAAAGGCCGTCCGCAGAGGGCCCTTAAAAATTAAAAAAAGAGATGAAGGCTATTTCTTTTTGACAGTGGAGGTGATGGTGCTGCTGATATCCATGGGAATCTCCATACCATTTTTTTCTATCTTCATTTTTATATCCTGTGTCATGTGGCTTGACATTGTCCATCCGGTTTTTGTGTCCACCACAACAACTCCGCTTTGTGTGCCGGTGAGATTTATCGACTGGCCGGCCACCTTACTGGCAGTAAGGGTTCCTTCAAGACCAATGGTGGCTTTTTTTCCGGAAAGTTTTTTCAGGGTATATTTAATATGAATATCCATTTTATCCATTTTCATGGGCTTAATGTCAGCTTCCCAGCTGTCGCCCACTTTAACTTTGTGGTCAGGGAAAATAACATAATTATTTCCCGGTTTGATATTTCCTGAGATTTTGTTGTTGCCTTTAAGCAGAGCTGATAAATCATAAGCGGAGATATTTCCAAGATGGTCCATAGTAATACCATAAGGCTTTTTAATTATTTTATTCAGGGCATCGCCTACCAGTTTACCACGCCCCGAAGCATAAGTGCTGGGGTCGGAAGAGTCATAGTTGAGTTCCTGTCCGAACATGGTCTGTTTCATAAGCATTTTGTCCACCGTATTAGTGGTTTTGATGTCAACGGGAGTAACTTTATTGATTTTAGTAGAGATATTTGTGGTGATAACCTGGTTCATCGAAATGGTTTGTCCCTGAGCCTGCATGTCAATATCCTGGTTGGTTACCTGATGGCTGGCAAATACTTCTCCCTGTTTTACCTTGTATTTCAGCAGAACTCTCTTTTGGGCGTTGGCCTGCAGGGAAATAATCGGAAGGGCTAAAGCTAAAACGATAAATAATTTAAGATTTTTCATAATGCGATATAATTATAATTTAACAAATTGAATTTTAATAGTTTAAAACGGACTTTCTCCATTGTCATCATTCATGCGGGATGGAATGGTACGAATGCCATTACCCGGATCATCCGGATTAAAATTGCCGGCACCGGATGAAGGTGAAGCATCAGGTTCTTCAAATTTGGCAAAACGGTCGATAAACCGCAGACGTACATTAGCCGTTGGTCCGTTACGATGTTTGGCAATAATGATCTCGGCAACTCCTTTAGATGGCTCACCATCGTCAAACTGTTCAATACCGTAATACTCGGGCCGGTAAATAAACATGACGATATCGGCATCCTGTTCAATGGCACCAGATTCGCGCAAGTCGGAAAGAATAGGCCTTCTGGAGCCACCCGGTCGGGTTTCTACGGCACGGCTCAGCTGCGAAAGGGTAAGTACCGGCACATTCAACTCTTTGGCCAGTGCTTTCAACGAACGCGAAATGGAACTGATTTCCTGCTCACGATTTCCGCGCGTATCACGTCCCAGCGTCATAAGTTGAAGATAATCAACAAAAACCATCTGAATGTCGTGTTGTTGTTTTAGCCGGCGACATTTTGCACGCAATTCAAAAATGGAAAGGGCAGGGGTATCGTCAATAAAAATTTTGGCCTCGGTGAGGGACTGAATTTTTGAGTTCAGCTGATGCCATTCATACTCGGCCAGATCTCCTTTTTTAAGTTTAGAGGCCGGTAATTCGGTCTCACTGGAGATAAGTCGCATAACCAATTGTACAGCCGACATTTCCAGTGAAAAAACAGCTACGGGTTTGTTAAATTCAACCGCAATGTTTCGTGCCATGGAAAGGGCGAAAGCTGTCTTCCCCATGGCCGGACGTGCTGCAAGGATAATCAGGTCGGACTTTTGCCATCCGGTTGTGACTCTGTCAAGCGCAGCATATCCTGAGGGTACGCCGCTAAAGTGCGAGTCAGAGTTCTTGGCGCTTTCAATGTCTGCAATAGCCTGTGTAATTAACGAAGGCATGTCTGCAAAACTCCGTCTGAGGTTGGCCTCCGAAACACTAAAAAGTCCCTGCTCGGCTTTGTCGAGTAAATCGAAAACATCGGTGGTATCCTCAAACGCATCTTTGATAATATCAGAAGAAATTGTAATCAGCTCCCGTTGAATATGTTTCTGAATTAGAATACGGGCGTGATATTCCACATTGGCAGAAGAAGCAATGCGGCTGGTGAGCATGGTAATGTAATATGGCCCGCCTACCATCTCAAGTTCGCCACTGCTTTTTAGCTCATTGGTTACCGTCAGAATATCTACCGGCTCCGATTTGGCAAACAGCCGGAGAATGGCGGCATAAATCTTCTGGTGCACCTCTTTGTAAAATACTTCCGGCTTGAGAATGTCAATCACGGCGGAAACAGCATCCCGTTCGAGCATCATGGCTCCCAGAACAGCTTCCTCCAAATCAGTAGCCTGCGGAGGAACTTTGCCGTGTTCCAGATAGTTGTTACTTACAGTCTTAGGTATGAAGCCTTTTTTGACTTTTGTTTTAGTTTCGCCCGGATTTTCCATTGGTCAAAAATACAAATTGACAGGCACATGCTGCCGATTGTTAATAAATATTTTTATGCAAAGTTCTCAAATAACCTGCTAAGGGATTGTTACGAAATAACCACAAACTCCTCTTTCACCAGTGGCAGTCCCTGGTAACGGCGGAAAAGCTGAAGGGTAGTGAGCACATCTTTCTGGCAGTAAACGGCGATGCGTTCCAGGTCTTTGTCTTCCCAATAGACCTTTGCCACCTCGCTACCATCAATGTCATCCTTTGGTGTGGGAATGTCGAAAATGGTTGCCAGTAGTTCAAGCGAGGTGTAATGTTTATAATCACCGAATTTCCATAGTTCCAGCGTATCCAAATGTCGTATTTCCCAGGGTTTTTTCCCGGCAAGGTCTAAAATGTCAGGAAGTGCAATACCATTAATCAGTATGCGCCGCGCCAGAAAGGGGAAATCGAATTCCTTACCATTGTGTCCGCACAGCAACGCATCAGGTTTGTTGTAATGTTTAGAAAGCATGAGTACAAAATTTTCGAGCAGAATTTTCTCATCATCGCCGTAAAACGATTTCAGACGCACCTCATCCCCATTCATAAAACCACAGGAAATACAAACAATTTTCCCAAACTCCGCATAAATTCCAGCCTGTGGATAAAGGTCGGCAGCGGAGAGGTCTTCCCCCGGATATTTCAACTTAGCCGCTTTTTTACTCCATAGTTTTTGAAATTTCACTGGCATGGTATCATAACCGGGATAGGCTGGAACGGTTTCAATATCCAGAAAGAGAATGTTTTCCAGCGATAAGTTGTTGAGCATTGTTGTTGAATTTTTCTTTGAGCAAAATACAAAAAATTCCTGTTGTCCAAAGTTTTATCTTCAGGAATATCTTCCAAAACCTTATTTTTGCCCCATGAATTCAAGTATACCCGTGAAAACAAAAGACGGTTCTCATACACTTTTCAATGAAAGTGCCGGGGAACATTATCATTCAGTATTCGGAGCCATCCAGGAATCGGAGCATATTTTTATCCGGGCCGGATTGGAAGGTTATAAAAATCAGGAAAAAGAATTACGGGTATTGGAAATTGGTTTTGGTACCGGACTAAACGCCCTGCTCTCTTCAAGATGGGCCGAAAAACATGAGCAGTTTATTCATTATCTTGGAATTGAGGCCTTTCCGCTGTCGCAAGAGGTACTCAAAAAGTTGAATTATGCAGCATTGCTTCACGTCAGCAGTGCGCTTTTTATGAAAATGCACAGCAGTCCAGAACGCCGACAAATTTCATCTTTTCTGTCTCTGAAAATACTGTACGAAAAATTTCAGGATTATTATCCTGAATCCAACCGGTTTCACATAGTTTTTTTTGATGCCTTTTCACCTGGTAGTCAGCCGGAAATGTGGACAGTAGAAGGTTTTTTAAAAATATATAAAGCTTTGGTTCCTGGAGGAATCCTTGTTACTTACTCCTGCAAAGGAAGTGTAAAACAGGCACTGAAAACAGCCGGTTTCAGGCTGGAAAAACTGCCCGGTCCTCCCGGCAAACGTGAATTTCTGAGAGCCACCGGAGGAAACACTCAGCGTGACTAAAGTCTTTAGTTCTCAAAGTATTTCAAACATTTCTTCACCTTATTTCAAACTGCTGATAACCCTGCGGTGGGATTTCCTGTTGTTCCACCCTGCTGACTCTTGCCCATGCCGGCCCTTCTTCACACCAGTAAATGAAAGCCTCCAACGCTTCCCGAGAGCCTTCCGCCTCAATATAAACGCTGCCGTCGGGGTGGTTTTTTACAAAGCCGTGTAATCCGAATTCATCTGCTTTTTTCTTTGTATAATATCGAAATCCAACACCTTGTACGCGTCCGAAAATGTGAAGGATAAAGGCTTTTTTATTCATTTTATTGCTGAATTTCCGTTTATTTGTACTTGCCGGCAGGCACAAATGTTCAATTGGTTAAAATATTATTCAAAAATAGAAATAATTTTCCTATTAAAAGTTTCGACGATTTCCCTGACGAAATACCCAAAAGAATCAGTACTGTTTGTAAAACAAATATTTATATTTCAAAATACTAAAATTTAATAATTTCAAATAAATTTTGTCCAAAACAAAATAAAAAATTGTGTATCAACAAGAGTGGAAGACAAACATTTGCTAACCAATCGTATAACGTTAATAATATCTTTTAGTTATAAAAAAAACAGGATAAAAGTTGACATCTTATAAATAATTGCTAAATTTATACCCTCAAAAAAGAATTTTTATTTATTTTTGAATTAATAAACCTTAAAAAGATTAAACCGATGAAAAGAAAATTACTTGTTAATTTATTAAGTGCTGTTGCCATGCTGTTCTTCTGGCAGGCAGGTTTTGCTCAAAACCTGTTGTCCAATGGCAATATGGAAAGCTGGACGGGCACAACACTGGCTGGCTGGACTACCGTACAAGGAATCTCACAAGAAACTACCATTGTACATGGTGGAATCTATTCCGCCAAGCAAATTGGCGGGACCAAAAAGCTCGGACAAACTATCAATGTTACCCCCGGAGACACACTTGACATATCCATTTGGTATTACGTCGCAAGTGGTGATGGAACGGATGCAAGGATTTGGTCGTACTGGAGAGATGCCGGTGGAAGCAATATCAGTGCGAATGCAGCCGAGTTGAGAGGACCAAATAATGCTTATTTTCCATCAGATGCCTCCTGGCAAAATTACACTGCAACGGTTGTCGCCCCATCAAATGCTGCAAAATTGTATTTTGAAGTCAGAACATATAAGGGCGCAACTGTATATTGGGATGACCTGTCTGTTATAAAATCCACTGCCGGTGGCGGTGGCAATGTAACTGCTCCTTCCTGGACAGCAACCTATCCAAAAGTTATTCATGTGGAAGATACCCGGCTTACCTTGCTTGTCAACATGGACGATGCCGGAAAGGCGTATTACATTGTGGTTCCTTCCGGTGCAACGGCACCTACTTCGGCTGAAGTGAAAGCCGGTGCCAATTATGATACGGTTACCGTTTATCAGGCAGGAACAGTTGATGTTGCCAGTGCTAATAAAACTGTCATGGAAAATATTGAAGGCGCACAACCCAATACTTCTGCAGATATTTGGGTGGTAGCCGAAGACAATGCCGGTAACCTGCAAAGCACTCCTGTGAAAATCAGCATTACCACCACAGGCCCTCGTTCGTTATCTGTCAATAAGCCCATGCCAAACGCTTCTTTTGCTTTGGGAGATACTATAACCTTTGAGTGGACATCGGCCAACATCGATAGCCTGTTGTTTGGGGTTTATCCTGTTTCTTCCGGATTGAGCGCTGCCTTTGTAGCTGGCGGCCCGGTTGCAGCAGCCGATGGTTCTTACAAGATGGTTATTCCACAGGATGCTCATGCCGGAGACTTCGGTTTGGTATTATGGGATCTTTATGACACTTCATACAAACAAACGATATCTCCGATTACGTTAACCGATAACAGGGAGTTACATTTAACATCTCCAAAAGCCGGCGATTCCATTTACCCGGGCGATTCGGTTGTTTTCCGCTGGACTTCTGCCCATGTGGACAGTATTTATATAGGTGTAAGAAGTAATGTTCGTCCTAAAGATAGTGTTTTTATCATCACTATAAAGCCGGGTAGCAACCTCGACCATCCTATCCCACAGGCAGTTTCCGCCAGTCAGGGGTATTACGGTTTCCGTATCCCCGGTGATGCCGATGCGGATACACTGACTATTTATTTGTATGATGCAGCTTCAAATATGAGCTTTTACGACTCTGTTCAGCCGGTTTACCTTATTGATACCACACCTCCCCGTATAAAAAATCTGACTCCTCCTCCGGGCGATCAGGACTTTCCGGCCACTTCCGGAATATCAGTGCAATTCGATAGTGAAATCGTCCCGGGAACCGGTCAGCTACATGTAAAAAGAGCAGATGGCACTACCGTTGTCAATATTCCTGTTTCCAGTCTCCATTTCTATGGATCCGGAAATGGTCAAAACGGCAACCATGGTGATGGATTCAGTGTCTGGCCTAATGAACTTCAACTGGTTTCCGGGCAATCCTACTATGTTGAAATGGATTCCGCGTTGGTGAAAGATACTCAGGGGCGTCCTTTTGCTGGCCTGAAAGGAAACTATTGGAATTTTACTGTTGCCAGTTCAAACCTCTATTTTTCTGAGTATATTGAGGGTTCGGGTAATAATAAGGCCCTGGAGGTCTATAATCCTACCAATCGTACTATCAGCCTTGACAGTTATATGATTGCAAGTTCATATAATGGCAGTGGTATTAAAACAGATTCGGCGGATGTTTATTATTTTCCTCATGGTGCAGAACTAAGACCGGGTGGCGTTTTCGTATTGGCTAATTCGGGTGCTGACACTACAATTCTTAAAGTTGCTAATGATACACTGGCTTACAACGAAGGGGGATATGTCTGCTCTTTTAACGGTAACGATGCACGTGTGCTTATTCAAAGAGTAGGCGAAAATGGGATGGCATGGATTGATGAGATTGGAGTCGGAAATGCGGATCCTGGTACGGGATGGAATGTTGCCGGAGTAACCGCCGCAACCAAAGACCACACTCTTCTGAGAAAAGCCAATGTAAAAGTGGGAACCACCGATTGGGATATGTCTGCCGGAAGTAATGCGGAAAATTCGCAATGGATTGTGAAGCCCAAAAACTATTTTGATAATATTGGAAAGCCGACCCCTGCCGGGAGTGGCCAGGCTGAGATTAAAAGCTTTAAGCTGTATAATAAGACCATGAATAATGTTACACTGAGTACTGCCATTGACAGTGCTGCGGCCACTGTTGATATTAAGGTTTTAAACGGCACAGATTTAACTGCGCTAATCTCAAAAATCAAAGTTTCTGATGGCGCTAAAATTCAACCTGAATCAGGTGACACTCTTGACTTTACTCTTCCTTTGAAATTCACCGTTACTGCCGGAAACGGACTATCTTCAAAGGTCTGGACAGTTACGGTAACTGTCGCTTCCACAGCAAGTTCAAAAGCTAATATACTGAGTTTTATGATACCGAAAGCCGAAGGTAATACAGTGATCGATACCGTGAACCATACAATATCGGTTACCATGCCTTACGGAACGGATGTTACAGCGCTGAAACCTAATATTATGGTTTCAGCCGGTGCAACGGTGAGTCCGGCCTCCGGTGTTGCTCAGGACTTCACTGAGGCAGTTGTTTACACGGTAACGGCACAA
>VAOZ01044206.1_pt1 | contig 26017 bp, 15 predicted proteins | sample 3394041 | NCBI WGS metagenome assembly VAOZ01 (sample SAMN08290431, study PRJNA428436) | hydrothermal vent metagenome | isolation source: Deep-sea hydrothermal vent chimney | place: Indian Ocean: Southwest Indian Ridge
ACAGATTCTTCAGGGGTCAAAAAAAGATAACTTCTGGGAAATGGGTGAAACCGGTCCCTGCGGCCCTTGTTCGGAAATTCATGTTGATCTGCGCAGTGATGAGGAAAAAGCTAAAAAACCCGGTAGTGAACTGGTCAATACCGACCATCCTGAAGTCATTGAGATTTGGAATCTTGTGTTCATTGAGTTTAATCGCCTTTCCGATGGCTCGTTGACGCCTCTTCCGCAGAAGCATGTTGATACGGGTATGGGATTTGAGCGGCTGACCATGGTATTGCAAGGCGTTCGCTCCAACTACGATACGGATATCTTTATGCCACTGATTGGTTTTTTGGCTAAATTGGCCGGTGAAAAATATGGCGTTGACCGGAAAAAAGATATCGCCATGCGTGTCATTGCCGACCATTTGCGGGCTGTGGCTTTTACCATTGCCGACGGACAGCTACCCTCCAACACGGGAGCAGGTTACGTTATCCGGCGTATCCTGCGTCGGGCTGTACGTTACGGCTTTACCTTCCTGGGATTTGACCAACCCTTTATGTATAAAATGTTACCTGTTCTGATAAGCCAGTTGAAGACTGCCTTTCCGGAAATTGTTAGTCAGCAAAAGCTGGTGAGTATGGTGATAAAGGAGGAAGAAGTGGCCTTTTTGCGAACGCTTTCGCAGGGTGTCAGACGTTTTGAGCAATATCTTGAGAAAAATCATGGTCAAAAAATGATTGATGGCGACTTTGCTTTCGAGTTGTTCGATACCTTCGGTTTTCCCATCGATTTAACCCGTCTTATGGCACACGAAAAAGGGCTGGTCGTGGACATGGAAGGCTTTCGCAAAGGTCTTAATAGCCAGAAAAATCGCTCCCGAAAGGCAGCGGAAAAAACTACCGACGACTGGGTAGAATTGATTCCCGATGCTTCCGAAACCAAATTCGTAGGTTATTCACATCTTAGTTGCGAGGTGCGTATTGTGCGTTACCGTAAAGTAAGCCGCAAAAAAGAGACACTTTTTGAAGTGATTTTGGACAAGACTCCTTTTTATGCCGAGTCGGGTGGGCAGGTGGGGGATACCGGCCTGCTTGTATCCGATTCTGAAACGTTGCATGTGACAGATGTAAAAAATGAAAATAATCTGCGGGTGCATTATGTGACAGAGAAGCCAATAAATCCGGAAGCTGTTTTTCGTGCTGAAGTGAATGCGCAAAAACGTATGCTCACGGCTAACAACCACAGTGCTACCCACCTGATGCTTGCCGCACTGTGCCGTGTTTTGGGCAACCATGTGGAGCAAAGAGGTTCGCTTGTTGATGCACAACGATTGCGATTCGATTTTTCTCATTTTGCAAAAATGAGCGAAGAAGAGATTAATGAAGTTGAGAAAATCGTTAACAAAAAAATCAGAGAAAATATACAGGCTGACATACGGCAGGATGTGCCCATTGACGAAGCTAAAAAACAGGGTGCCATAGCGTTGTTCGGTGAGAAATATGGCGATAAAGTGCGCGTGGTAACCTTTGATCCTGATTTCTCAATGGCACTTTGCGGCGGAACCCACGTGGCAGCTACCGGACAAATCGGTTGCTTTAAAATTGTCTCCGAAAGTGGTGTTGCTGCCGGCGTACGCCGTATCGAAGCCGTTACTGCCGATGCTGCTGAAGCATACATTAATGAACAACTGGCGTTATTAAAGAGAATAAAATCGCATTTCAAAGTGCAGGTTAATCCCGTGCAGGCCGTGGAGCATCTTCTTGAAGAACATGCCGCTTGTCATAAGGAAATTGAGAAGCTGCAAAAAGAACAGGCACGCCACTTCGCTGTTGATTTGATGCGGGATGCCGAGAAAATAGGCGATATTTTGTTCCTTGGTAAAATGGTAAATATTGATCCGGTACAGACCAAAAACCTGGTCTATCAGCTGCGTGCCTCAGGTGAAAATGTGGTGGTAGTGCTGGCACTGGAAAACAGAGGAAAGGTGAATCTGGCCGTTGGTGTTTCCGATTCCCTGGTCAAATCGGGGCGCTATCATGCCGGAGACATCATCCGTAAAATAACACCTTATGTAAAAGGCGGAGGAGGAGGCCAACCGCAATTTGCCATGGCCGGCGGTAAGGACGTTTCCGGGATTTCTAAGGCGTTGGCAGCGGCAAAAGCATTGATTTAACCGCCTTTGCTACTTAAGCATAATAACAGGCTTTTTAACGATTACTTTTGTAAATGTTTGTCTTATAGCCGATTAGGTTATAAAACAGATGTTGAAAAAAGAGGTAAATATTTGAAAATAAACAACTTTAAAGTTTACAAATATTCTTACATTTACAAACTTTAGTAGAAGTTAATGATAGCGATGACGTTTATAATAAGAAACAAAGCGATATTTTTCCGGATTTGTATTGTTTTTGCTTTCCTTGCCATGCCTGCATTTTTGATGGCTCAAAGAAAGGAAAAAAGAAAGAAGGACAAAAACAAGTACGAAACAGTTTCGGAACAGGATTTGATGAGCTACACTTCCCTCAGCCCTCCTATTTCCATTATTGATCATGCTACCGGCTGGGCAAAACAAAACAATGGCGCCTGGTACTCCATGAGAAACGAAATCCCATTTACCGACCAGAAAGTCAATAAAGATAATTCGGGTGTGCGAAAATTGGGTCAGGATAATTTTATACAGCTTGAAATGCGCAGCCTGATGATCGGTAATCAGCAATATAGCGTGCTTATTCAGAAATATCGGGATGGCGTATATGAGTTTCCTGTTTTGAAAGAAAACTGGAAACCTTATCTTTCTCTCAACTATTATGTTTTTCTCACCAAACGGCTTTTTGCTCTTTGGCCTGACAGTGTTTTGTTTAATAAGGCTTATGCTGTGGGATTGCATGTGCTTACACGCGGTACTATCAAAGACTATAAACATAAAAACTGGAAAAGTTTGTTGGTGGGTCAGGCTGAACAAACGCACATGGGGGAAAAAATAAATGGTTTCGACCTGATTATTGCTGTTTACCCCATCAAAAATAACGGAAAAGAGGTATGTCGTTTCCGTCTCATCAAATCTTTTGATAATAATTATCTCCAATCCATTTATACCGCTCCCAATCATCGGGAATACCTGTTTCAGAGTGAGTTTTATGAAGTTAAGTTTTATGTGTTCAATAATTTTATCCAGGCTGCCAAAGATAAATATGTGAAGGTAGTGCCCGAAACGGGTGGCACTAACAGCAATACTTTCCAAAATAATTACAATTGGGGTGTGCTGAAATACCGCGTTGGCGATTATATTAAATCCATTGAGTATTTTGAAAAAGCCATAGCATTAAATCATAAAGTCACTGACTTCATGTTGTTTGCCTACCTTGGCAATGCCCAAAGCAAGCTACACCGCTACAGCGATGCGATTAATTCATACGGCCGGGCACTGTCGATAAACCCTGGCAATGTTATGCAGTACTCAAACTGGGTCAGAAACTATTTCAACCGCGGGGTGGCTGAATATTACCTCGGTAATATGAAAAGCGCTTGCAAAGACTGGAACAAAGCGCTGGAGCTTGGTTTTGGTCCTGCTCACGATTATATCAATGAATATTGTAATAAAAACCGGAGATAATCGATGAGGTTTCTGCTTATGAAAACGTTCCGTTTGTTTGTGCTGACAGGGGTAATTCTGTTTTTCGGAATTTCCGGGATTGGGGCTCAGGAGCTGAATCCCTCTTTGGGCAATTCATTAAAAAATAATTGGGCAATTCAACTACAACCAGGATTTTCACAGTTCTATGGGGATGCTTCCAACCATAGTTATTTTCAGAAGTTTAAGGGGGAAATTGGCCTTTATACCGGTATTAGCGTGCGTAAAATGATTATTCCCGCAGTGGGATTGGGTCTCAACTTTTCTTACTTAGGCCTGAAAAGCTATAAAAACATGAAAACCGATGGCACTAAAGTTGACTTTCACCTGAGTGGAAGCTATTATGATGCTAACCTTTTTGTGTATGTCAATTTTAATCAGCTTTTCACCGGTTATAAACCCAATCGCCGTTTTTCGGGCTACGGCACATTGGGAGTAGGCTGGGGATTCTGGAACTCAATACTTACCAATGGTATCACCGGCCTGGCCACAAAAAGTGGTTCAAAAAACGGTACTTATAAATACAAAACCAATGCTTTCGTTGTCCCGGTTAGCTTAGGATTGAACTGGCGTATTTCCAACCTTTGGAGTGTGAATTTAGGGGGTACGCTGCGCACTGTTTTTAACGACGATGTGGATGTATGGCATGATGGTTTTAAATACGACCAGATTTTTTCCACAAATGTGGGCGTAACTTATCACCTCAGGTCGGGCTGGGGGAGAAGTGCAAAAAGACAAAAACAACTCAAAGCAATTCCCTGCTGCAACAAAAAAACAGTAAAATCCAAACCGTTTATTCCCATTTATGATTTTGACGAGATAAACGTTAGTTTGGCTCCTGCAAAAGCGGGCAGGCAGCCACAAACAATTGAGCTGTTGTCTGTTCCTGAGAAAAGTATGAAATCTGTTGTGCGGGGATTTGAGTTTCGCGTACAAATTATGGCGACAACAAAGCCGTTGAATAATGTCTCTGCGTTGCAGGTTCGTTATCATTTGCCTTATCCGGTGGTGGAAAATCATCAGGATGGATTTTACCGTTATTCGGTGGGCTCATTTCAAAGCTATGCATCTGCTCTGGCTGCCGGAAAAGAGATCAGGAGCCACGGCGTATTTGATGCTTTTGTGGTAGCATATCGTAACGGTCGCCGTATTACCATTACCTCCAAAATGAAAAAGTAGTACGATATTTCTTTTTTTATGATTTGAAACCGAAATGAAGCTAATAAAACTGCTGCTTTCCGTTACTGCCAACAATGAAAATACGTTCATTGAAATCAATATTATTGTTGGTGAGCAGAAAGAGGGCTCTGGAGGGAACTGCCAATGTATACCCGCTTTTTCCTGCCCTGAAGCTCGTAAGTGTTTTCCAATTCCCATCCCAATAGTAAAGCGTATAGGTCTCTCCGGGTTTCATCCTGTCATACGGACTTGTTTCCCGTAATGTCACTGGTTGTCGGAAGATAAAATTGGCTTTTAAAAAGAATTTCACCCCCCGGTCATCTAAAATAAAGGGCAGTCCCAGCCACATAAGGGTGTGTTCCTGATAACTCACCGGCAAATAAATAATATGTGTTCCGGTTTTTTTAAAAAGTGCCACTGAATCTTTTGGAGCAGACCAGCTCACAGGATGCCATGCCCCATCATTGAAGACAGATAAATAAGCGTATTTTGGGTTGTCGTTTAGCCGGAGCCACACATTGGCCGACTGCAAACGGTTGGTAATATCGTTGTAATAAAAATCGCCGAGGAAAGGTGGTGTATTTGTCTGGAGTTTTTTTATGGTATAAAGACTGCTGCTGTCGCGAAAGAATGTCCGACGATAAACTTTAGCCAACCTGCCCGGCTTGTGCAGCGCTTTCACACTGTGTTTAAATTTGAGAATGAGTTCACTCCTTCCGGGTAGAATAATAGTGGTATAAGCATAACCGAAATTGGTATCCGCCAGAAAAGGAGAGTAATCCAGCGCTGCTGCTATTCCGAAAGCATGCAATACTTTGACCTTATAAATATTGATATCATAGAAATTTCCAAATCCTGATTTTTCCAATTGTCTGATAGTTTGAACGTTGAGCTTTTTGTTGTAAGTGTCTTTATAGTCAATTTTTTTGTTGATAAGTTTGTTGAGATACAGGGCCACGTCCAACGTGTGGACATTTTTGCCGTAGAATTTTTGTGGTAGCGGCCCGTATTCTTTTAAAAAATATTGCCGGAAAACTTCCGGCCGCTCATTAGCCACGCGATAGGGAAGAATCCAATGACAAAAAGTTTGAAAATCATAGGCTTTAGACCATGGGAAATTGACATAGGCTTTGAAAGCCTCATCGAGGTTCTTGATGAGGTAGTTGCCGCTGAGTGTCTGACCATCAACGCGGAAACTGTCGGCATGATAAATGAGGTTTCCCCTGATTTGTTCCGTTGAATCCCATGCATGTTTCAGCGACAGATAATCAGGATAATCTTTTGGCATAAAAGAATAGTGATTACCGAGCGTATCCTGCACACTGTAATAGACAGAATAATTATTGTTCATTTGCGCCATGAGGCAAAACAATGCTTTGCGTTGCAGAGAATCTTTATCTTTCACATAGCGGCCAATGGCTTTGACCAGCTCGGGTTTGTTGAGTCCGGCCTGGTCAATAACCTGAAGTACATCGGCAGGAATTCCGGGTTTTTCGGACTTCATACATTGCCAGCTAAGCATGACCAAAGCGGAGACGAAAAAAAGAAGAACAACTTTTCTAATTAAACTACTCATTGGGTTGCTGTTAACTTTAGAACTTCGAATTCTTTTGTATGACAAAGTTAAAATGATTTTCGGATTTTCCTGCCTTTTGTCCCTATTTGCAACGCAGGCAAAATTCTAATTCTACATTCTGAAGACTTAAGTTGATTATTGCATAAGTTTTTCGTCATGAGAAGTCAAAATACGAAGAGTAAAGGTGAGCGCAAATTTTCGACTCGCAGGAATGGTCTTAGCTATTTCGAGAATTGGAAATCAAGTATTGCCTTTAATCAAAGCAGTTTGGCTTTGCAATAGATCAATTTGTGAATTAATCAGTCCCCCAATAAGCGAACTTGTTCCTATTATTGAAATACACAAAAAGCAGTAAATGAACAATTTACAATTCTGTGTATAAGGTAGGTTAAGCACCGCAAATCCCTGAACCCCTTTTTAATTCGCTTTCGTTAAATAGTTATCTTTGCACTCGAAAAAAAAGATGTTTCATTGAAAGAATTTATTATCAGAGCCTTAACGGGGGCCGTCTTTGCCGTGTTGGTTGTCGGTTCTATTCTGTGGTCACCGTGGGCATTTTTTGTGCTTATGGGTAGTTTCGCAGTTATTGGCCTTACCGAATTTTTAAAATTGTTCCCCTCTGACCCCAGACCCCGGGGAACCGTTATTTATTATTTCCTCGGCTTAGCTGTTTATGTACTGATAGGGTTAACCGGTATGAATGTTCTTGATTTCTCCAATCTGCTAATGGTAGTTTTGAGTTTTTTCATTTTGATTGGAGTGGAGCTTTTTCGGCAGAAGCCATCGTGGATGCAGATTGCTGCCGGCTTTAGTGCCTTAATATACATTGCTCTGCCTTTTGGTATAATGAATAGCCTGTTTTGGGTTGGAAGCGGCAACATGAATTTTCCCTGGATTTTACTGGCATTGTTTATCCTGGTTTGGGCCAATGATGTATTTGCTTACCTCGTTGGGTCAACTATAGGGAAGCATAAACTTTATAAAAACATTTCGCCCCGGAAAACCTGGGAAGGAAGTGTAGGTGGCTTTCTTTTCACACTTATTTTTGCCTGGATTTTCAGTCGTTTTGCATCAAACCTGGATTTGACACACTGGCTTTGGTTTGGAGTGATAGTATCTGTTGCCGCAAACCTTGGCGATTTGGCGGAGTCGTTGCTGAAACGGAATGCCGGCGTAAAGGATGCCGGGACAATTTTTCCCGGACATGGTGGCGTACTTGACCGATTCGATGCCGTTCTTTTTGCTACACCTTTTGTATTTTTCTATCTTTATACTTTATGAGATTTCACAGAGAAGGATATAGGATTATTCGAAATTCATTCCTAATCAATGGGATAATAATAGCTTTTTTACTGCTTAGTCCCTTACCTATATTGGTGAAGGTCGTCTTCGTTACAATTTTTGCCATACTGCTTATCTGGACACTCTATTTTTTCCGGTTTCCCAAACGCGAAGCCAACCTTGGAGATCATATTTTGTCTTCTGCTGATGGAACCATAGTGGCTGTTGAGGAGGTGTTCGAGCTTGAATATTTTAAAGAAAAACGATTACAGATATCTGTTTTTATGTCGGGTTTTGATGTGCATGTTAACTGGTATCCGTTTGACGGAACCATTCGCTATACAAAATATCACGAAGGCAGGTATTTGCTGGCGCGCCATCCCAAATCATCGGAGCAAAACGAACGCAGTTCCATCGTTTTGGAAAAAGAGAAAGGAAAAGATGTGCTTATCCGGCAGGTGGCCGGCATAATGGCCCGGCGCATTGTCTTTTATTCAAAAGTCAACCATCAGGTGAAGCAGGGAGAGGAAATCGGAATGATACGTTTTGGTTCGCGGGTTGACTTCTTTCTTCCGCTGGGCACAAAGCCTGTCGTAGAAATTGGACAAAAGGTGAGAGCCAAACGAACCGTATTGGCTTATTTTCCCTGAGTTTCCTGTTTCTCCAACATCTCATCGGGTAGTTTGATAAGCTGTTTGCCTTTGATCCTTAGCCAGTTCCAATAAGTATTTTCAAAATTACCACTCCCCGGGTGTAGGGACTTAAACCTGTACTCCGTACTTAAGCCCCGGCTTATGTGGGAAGGCAGGCAATGCATAAACCGGTTTCCGTACAAGAATACCGACTCAAGAAAATAGTAGGTAATATCAAATCCTAAAACGCCATATCTGCCGGGAGCAGTTCCATAGCGGTTATAAAAGTCGTTGTTGAATTTTTTGTAGCCGGCAGAAGAATAATCGACATAAAAGTTGTCCGGATAGGTAGCTTCCATGTTGTCCATTTGGTATAAATCCAGTGTTCCCATTGTTTCCCATGCAGGAAGACCAATGATTTTAATATTAAAAGTATCACGCAAAACGTTGAGCCGATTCATGGCATCCATGATAAACGATTTGTTGTCGCCGTAAAGCACCACCAGATTATTTCGCAGAATTGAAGCATTAGCCTCAAACGGATGTAAGCTGTCCCGGGCATAATCAGTGTAAATCAAACGGTTGGCGATAGCTGAAGTATCATACTGAAAATCTTTCAGTACTTCCGGATTTACCGGATAATTTTCTAAATAATAATTGTTCAGCGTGTCGTTGAAAGTAATCTTTGTTACGGGAATGGTATCTGCTTCATCAGGATTTTCTTTTATCTTTTCAGAACGCTTTTCGTTTTTGTTGCGCTGAGTAACGGCAATGCCAATGTTGATGAGATCCAGATTAGGATAATACACGGAGTCGGCCAATACCTTTTGAATGCTGTCGCGTAAAGCGGAAACCTCACGCGTATCTTTAGAAGATGTTTGTGAGATAACAAAGACTTTGTCACGGACATAATCGTTTTGGATTAGGTGAGAAACCTGCGACAATTCCACATGCTCGTCAGGAGTAACCTTCACCACATTGTCGTACTGATTGAGAATGTCATTTCTGAAAGTGAACGGATTGACAATGGGGATGCCGAAGTGGTTGGCGAAAAGTGCTACCTGGTTAAAACTCCGGCTGTAAAACGGTCCGATAATCAGGTTCATCCCTTTAAGTTCGGGCCGTGTGAGTACTTTAGAAGTTTTAGTCAGTGTCTGGTCCACATCGTAAACATACAGCTTGAGATTCATGCCCTGTTCTTTGAGGGAATCTGAGGCTATGAGTGCTCCTTCCAAAAATTCAATAAACCGGAAAGGACTGAAGTTTTTCTGTTGCCGGATCATAAATTCCGTCATGTTGATGCTATCGGTTTCTTCGAGGTAGAGGGGAACCATGAGCGCTACTTTGAAGGTGCGATTATGCGGACGGGCCTGGCAACGGCCAAAGGCAGCAGACGGCGTGGCAGTCCCTTCTGCGGCTTCTGTTTTTTCGTTGGAAGGTTTTCCTTTCGGTTTCCCCAGCTCTTTAGCCAGAATGAGGGCTTGTGAACCTACCGGAATACGAACGACCTGCCCCGGAATCACTTTTCTTCTGACAGAGGGGTTATTATTAAAAAGCATATTTACAGCCACACGATAAAGTCTGGCTATTTTTTTCAGTGATATTCTCTTGCGTGCCTGATAATATACAAAATCAGTACTTATTTTTTTTTTTGGAATCCGGATGGATTGTCCGATTCTGATATTTGACGTAAGGCCCGGGTTGGCTTTGTAAAGGTCTTCGGGTTTAAGTCCGTATAGTCTGGAAATACTGTATAAAGTCTCTTTCTTTTTAACGATGTGTGTCACATAGCTTTGCTGTCTGTAATACTGCGCTTTTGAGGATGTTGGTTTCCTGTTGCGATGTGTATTGGGGGTTGCTGTCACAGGTTCAGGTTCATATTTCCTGGCTTCTCGCAAATCCTGTGTTGAGGGGTGGAAGCCCGGTACTTTAGCTGTTACGGGCAGACGTAAACGCTGCCCCTGAAAAATACTGATAAGCCCAGGGTTTACCGCTTTAAGTTCGGCTTTGGTGATACCGTATTTTTTAGCAATACTCTTCAGTGATTCTCCCGGGATGACTACGTGTCTGTAATCTTGTATTATCGGAATGTTCGGATTAAAACTACCGGAAGGTTTAGCTGTTAGGACAGGCTGTGTCCGACCAGTGGCAGCCTCTGGGCTTGAGACTGGTATTGTAGTGGTTGTATCGCGTGGCTCAACAATCGGCTTTTGTGGTTGAAGTCCGCCGGTATAGCGTTTTTGTGCTGCAGCACCGGTTACTTTTCCATCCAAAACCGGGTAGGCACTCTCCACAGGAATTTTTACATATTCGCCCTCTTTTAGCGGGCTATTAATTCCCGGGTTAGCCAGCAAAATATAACGTTTTGGAATAAGATAGATGGAGGAGATATGGTCCAGCGTTTCTCCGGCAGCAGCCACATGATAAAAGAAATCGAAATTGGTAGTTTTTACTTCATGGTTGATCTCCGTTTCCTTATTTACAGTGGGAATCCAAATCTTTTGTCCTATGCGGATACCCTGCCTCGTCTCCGGATTAGCAAAATAAATCTCATCGAGGCCTACCTGATATGCCCTGGCAATGGAGTACAGCGTTTGCCCTTTCTGGACAGTATGCACATAAAATTGTTTCCCGTTACGTGTCTGAATATCAGTGCTAATGGGGATTTTCACTGCCTGTCCGAAAGCAACACCGGCAAGCAGTAAGAAATAAAGTAAAAGACTTTTTTTAATCATGATAACCTTCTTCTCTTCCGTTTCAAAATTAAAAAGATTTTCCAAAGAAAGAACAGCCGGGATTTTTTTCTTTTTCCCACTTCAGAAACTTTATTAAGGGGTTGGCTGTAAAACCGCCCTGATAGTGAGATTTTATTTTTCCGGAAACATAGAGGCTATTTTTTCTTTCATGTTATTAAACTCCGGGGTGTTGTACAGCCTGGTAAGAAAAACTATTTTTCCACTCGTATCGATGACCACATTGCGGGTAACGCCGGCGCCTTTGTAAGCAAATCGTCTAAAAATTTTTGCTCCTGGGTCCAGTGCAAAAGGATAGGTAACTTTCATCTCTTTTTTGAAAGTTTTCACTTTGTCTAAGGGCTCATCGTAATCCACTCCGATCAGCACAAAATTCTTGTTTCTGAAAACCTGCCAGATTTCATTTTCGAGATGGGGCATTTCTTTGCGACACACTGAACACCAGCTGGCCGTAAACTGCAACACCACCACTTTTCCCCGAAGCTGTTGCAACGAGGTGGTTGTCCCATCGGTAAAATGTAAAACAATGTCGGGAACCGATTCACCCACTTTCACACGATAACCCCGGTCGTCTTTTGTCTGGGCAAAACTTACCGAACTCAGGAACAGGAGCAATATTGCGACATATCCAAATCTCATGGTAAATTGTTTTCGTCACTAATAGATTTCGGCGAAGATATAGATTATTCCATGTGGTTTACGAAGGCTGATGAAAAAATGGAGAGCAGGCGTAAAAAATTACCCGCCATAAGAAAGTAAAGCTATTTATCTGTTTCCTCTTCTTTATTTATTGCTTTGGCAAAACCAAGCTGACAACGGCCCCGCCTTCAGGTGCATTGGAGAATTGCAGTTCGCCATTAAAATAGTGTATGACCATCCTTGCAAAGTGCAGGCTTAAACCCGTCCTCTGATCCTGATGTTCCACGCCGGGTAAATAGGCCATCATGCTTGATTCAAGCATAGATTCGGCAAAACCTTTCCCCTGATCTTTTATGATACACACCAATTTATCATCTTTTTCTTTCAGAGTAATCAGGACAGGTTTGTTTTCCGGAGAATATTGAAGCGCATTCTCCACCAGGATTCCCAATACTTTTCGAAAATAATTATTATCGACCTCCACCAGACTATTCGTGGTGTCAGAATGAAACATTAGGCGGCCGGGCTGAACCTTATTGGTTTTCTCATATTCCTTTATAAAAGTTTCCACAAAGTCAGACAGGGAAATTTTATTCAAATGGAATACTGATGGACCCATAGTCTGCAACTGGGTAATATCTAAAGCTTTATAGGAGAACCGTTCTAATCGCCGGGTAGATAAATCCAGGATGCTGAGATAATCCATAATTTCATCAGAAAAAGAGTGTGTTTTCAACAACTCCACTCCTCCGAGGATACCGTTGAGTGGGGTCCGCAGCTCGTGACTTACCATGTGCAGGAAGTCAGTTTTGGTATTATCAAGTTGCTTCAGGTCTTTCAGTGCAATGGATAGTTTCTTGTTGGATTCCTGTAGTTCGAGGGTTCTTTCACGTACTTTCTCTTCTAAACGGGTATTGAATTCCTTTAGTTCTTCACGCCGTTGTTTCAGCTCCAGATGGGTGGCAACGCGGGCCAGCAACTCTGTAGCGCGAAACGGTTTGGAAACGTAATCCACGCCTCCTGCCTGAAAAGCTTTGGAAAGGCTTTCCGTATCGGTTTTGGCTGTGAGGAATATTACGGGAATGTCACGGCAGGTCTCCTTCTCTTTTATTTTCCGGCAGGCTTCATAACCATCAATACCAGGCATCATAATGTCCATCAAAATAAGATCAAAAGAAGCTCTGTCCACCCACTCAAGCGCCTCCATCCCACTAATGGCAAATTCTATATCATAATTATCTCCCGAAAGTAAATTAGCAACAACCTCCACATTGCGAGGATTATCATCAACGATCAGAATCTTTTTGTTTTGGTTTATTTTTGTACTCATTATACATATTTTTTAACTGTTTAACAAAGTCAGGTAAATTTTCAATTAATTTTTTTTCTTTCTCCAACAAAAAATTCTTATTGGCGGCCAATAATTTTTCTCCGTAATCCAGTACCTCTTCTGACTTACACTTTTTGCCAATGGCTATAAGTTGCTTAGCCAGTTTTTCCACTTCCTTACGTGGACGAAGGCCGAGCAATCCCTGCTGAAGCGGGAGAATCAGGTTTTCCATATTTTTCATTATGACGGAAAAATTTCGGATTGTTTCCGGGCATAATATTTTGAGGTCGTCATTACAGCTTTTATTCTTCAGGTCAAATTTCAGATACTTTGCCAACGTTCTTACAATCTCAGCCTGGGAAGCTGGTTTTCGCACGTAACCATTAAATCCTTCCTTTACCAGTTGAGCAGAATCAAAATCAGTGGATGATGCAGACAAGGCAATCACCGGAATATGCGACCACTTTTCGTGGTTACGAATGGCCTTAACAGCTGTGACACCGTCCATTTCCGGCATACGGATATCCATAAATACCAGGTCCACCTTATTTTCTGTCAGAATTTTGAGTGCGTTTTTGCCATTTTGTGCCTCCAGTAACACAAACGGTTGATTTTCAAACATCGCTTTTAACACTTTGATATTGCTTGGGGTATCATCAACAATTAAAATTGCGGCCGGTTCAAACGCCAGCTTTTCCATATCTAAGCCCTTCAGTTTATTCCGAACAGCTTTTTTCCCGGTAAGGGGAATGGCTGGTAAAACTACCCGAAATGTACTGCCTTTCCCCTCCCCGCTTATCAGGTCGATACGTCCGTTCATCAACTGAACAATTTGCATGGTAATGGCCAGGCCCAGGCCGGTTCCGCCATATTTTCGCGTGATGCCGGTATCCTGTTGTTCAAAAAGCTTAAATATTTTTTCATGATATTCGGGTGGGATTCCCTTTCCCGTATCTGACACTTCTAAAATAAGGTCGGCGCTGATGTCATCAATTTTCTCGGACCACACCCTGATTTTTACCCCGCCTTTTTCGGTAAACTTAATAGCGTTGCTGGTCAGGTTCAGCAAAACCTGCCGTATTTTTATCTCATCCAACAACATATCACGGGGAACATTTTTGTTGATTTCCACAGCAAGAGTTAGGTGTTTTTGCCGTGTTTTCAAACGGAAAATGCTTTCAATATCATGCACGAGATAGCGAACATCGGTACTTTGCTCGTGTAACTCCAGTTTACCCGATTCCGCTTTTGAAAAATCAAGCAAATCATTAATCAGGTTTAACAGGGCTTTACCACTACTTTGCATGGATTCGAGGTACTCATGCTGTATGGGGTCTTTGATGCGTTGAGACAAAATCTCGGCAAATCCCAGAATGGCATTCATGGGAGTACGGATTTCGTGGCTCATGTTGGCGAGGAACAAGCTTTTTATCATGGAGGCTTTCTCGGCCTTTTCACGGGCTTCCTGCAAAGCTATTTCATTTTTCTTTTTCTCCGTAATATTCCAGCTTACTCCTATCATTCTATAGGGGGTTCCATCTTCATCAAACATCACTTTACCAATGGTTTGGAGATATTTCACCCCTTCAACGGGATGGTCAATCCGGAAAGATTCACTCAGTTCTTCATGGTTCAGGATACATTTCTGAATTCTATCCTGCATAAAACGCCTATCTTCCGGATGGATTCTCCCGGCCCATATCTGAGCCATATTTTTATCCCCCGGTTTTATCCCGTAAATTTCTTTTATAATTTCATCTACTGCTAATTCCTTTGTTTTCAAATTCCAGTCCCAAACACCGATCTTCCCAATACGGGTAGCTAACTGAAAACGTTCCGAAAGTATATCTATTGATTCCTGGATAGTTTTTAATTCGTGAACGTTGTGTGCAAAAGTATAAATCAATTTTCTCTCCATATCGGCAGCGGCAGCCCATGCCCACCAGTGGAATTCACCCTGTTTGTTTAGCATACGGATTTGCAGGTCTGTTATTGTGGTTCCCCTGAGCAGGGACTTTACAGCACTGATGGCCAGTTTTTTGTCTTCCGGATGAATCAAATCGTAAAACCGCATTTTATCCATATCTTTACGGGTGTAGCCCAACTCCTGCTGCCATCTTGGATTTAGCTTATGTACTCTGCCATCAAATCCAACAATGAGCGACAAACCGGGGAGCAAGGCAAAAAAGCGGTCCATCTCTTTGGCTGCCAGTTTAGTTTCTTTCTGGGCACGTCTGCGCCGAATCAATTCTCTTCTCATAAGCCAATAGGCCAGCAAGAGGAATATGATCATAATCAGCATACCCAAAATCTGAACGTGAAAGATGATTCTTGCCCTGCGGCGAACATTGGCTGTGCGCTCTGCCAACAAGTAGTTTTCTTCCTTCTCAATTTTTAAAAAAACCCTTTGGATTTCTTTTAACAAATGCTGTTCTGTAGAAGTATTCAGAATTTTAGCAGCAGCTTTCACCCCTTTTCTGCGGTAGGCCCGGACAAGGTTCTCGGCATAAGCGGAAAGGCTGTTAAGCAATACTTTTAATTGTTTTATGTTTTCTTGTTGTAATGGAATATCAGCCGTAGATTGAGTTAAATTGGCAACGGCTTTTTTTAGTGCGGGAATATTCTTTACAAAAGGGACAAGGAATTTTTCATTATCAGTAAGGAAGAATCCGGTATATCCGGTATTTATGCTGGCTGTCAGTTTTTCAATTTTTTCGGTTTTTTGCATCATATCACGAATACGGTTTACTTTTTTTTCTTTGTTGAGCAAGGCATCCATATTTTTAATAGCATACCAGTTTACACCACCAACAATAATCAGCGCAAATAATAAGGACAGGAAAGCGGCGGTTGTATTCTTAAAAATGGTCATCTTTCAAAGTTTATCCCGAATAAAATTGTGAAAATATTAAATTAATAAAAAGTTACTTTTGCAGCCTGAACGCAAGTTTGACTAATCGCTTTGCTCAACATCTCTTTCAAAATTTCTCCCCTTTCTCTGCCACAATTTTTTTTAATTGATCTACCCATTGCGGAAATTGTTCAATTAAATTTTTTTCTTTCACAAGTTGTAAGTTTGTGTTGGCAGACATCAGCCGTTCTCCATAGCGTTTTACCTCTGCTGAATTAAATATCTCGCCAATATCCTGTAAGGCCTGTGCCATGGCACGCACTTTTTGTCTCGGTTTAATGCCCAACAGTTCTCTTTGCAACGGCATCACCTTTTCTTCCAACTCTTTCACAATATCGTTGATATTTTTCAGTGTCCCTTCCGAAAGAGCAACTGTAGCTTCTCTCTCCTGTGCCGGGCCAAACCGGAGAAAATCACGCAAAGTTTTTTCAATTTGCTCCATAGAGGCCGGCTTCCGTAAATAGGCGTTAAATTTTTTATGTTTCAGCTTTTTACTCCCAAATTCACCGGAAGATGCTGTGAGGGCCACAATGGGGATATGCGACCATTCCGCATGGGTGCGTATTCTTTCCACCGTCTCAATACCATCCATTACGGGCATGCGGATATCCATAAACACTAAATCAACTTTTTTGTTGGACAAATGCTCCAACGCCTCTTTACCATCTCTTGCCTCCAGGACGGTGAAAGGGAAATCTTCTAAAAACCCCCTTAATACCTCACGGTTATTTTCCGTGTCGTCAACAATGAGTATTGTGGCCGGTTCAAACAACACCGGTTCTTGTAGGTCTTCTTCAGGTTCTCTCCCGGATGCTTCTTCTTCGGTTAACGAAATGTCGGGCAGGATAACCCGGAAAAGGCTGCCTTTTCCCTCTTCGCTGATCAACTCAATATTTCCGTTCATTTGTGATACAATCTGTTGAATGATGGTCAGTCCCAGCCCTGTTCCGCCATACCGGGTACTTATCTCCGCATCCTGCTGCTCAAACAACTTGAATATCTTTTTATGAAATGCCGGAGGAATACCTTTTCCGCTGTCCTGGACTTCCAGTACTAAGCTGGTAGTATCCTCCTCAATATTTTCAGCTTTCACACTAACTTTCACAAATCCTTTTTCTGTAAACTTGATGGCATTACTGGTAAGATTCAGCAATATCTGTCGTATCTTCAACTCGTCCAAAAACAGGCCACGGGGAACATTTTCGGCAATACTGACCTTAAAATCCAGATGTTTTTGTATGGCTTTTAAACGAAAAATACTTTCGATGTCGTGTACAAGATAACGAACGTCAGTACTTTGTCGGTGAAACTCCAGCTTCCCGGCCTCTGCTTTGGAAAAATCAAGTAAATCATTAATCAGGTTGAGCAGAGCCTTTCCGCTGCTTTGCATAGATTCCACATATTCTTTTTGCACCGGATCTTTCAGCCGTTTGAACAGAATATTGGAAAAGCCCAAAATAGCGTTCAGCGGGGTACGGATTTCGTGGCTCATGTTGGCGAGGAACAAGCTTTTAACGCGGGAGGCTTCTTCAGCCCGTTCTTTTTCTGCAATTAACTCCCGTTCCAGTTGCTTTTGGCGGGTAATATCCTGTCCCACAACGGATATTCCTGTCAACTCTCCCTTTTCATTTATAATTGCCGAAAGGGAAAGCGACACTTCAACTTCTTTTCCGTTTTTACAAATTCGTTGTGTTTCAAAGTTTTCCACCCGCTCACCGGTTTTAATTTTTTCTGTAATTGTGCTCAGTTCGTTTTTCAAAGCATGAGGGACGATAATATCTACAGGAAGGCCGACAACTTCTTCCGCTTTGTAACCATAAACATGCTCGGCACCCCGGTTCCAGGCGCGAATGATGCCATCCAAAGTTTTCCCGATGATGATAGCTTCGGAGGAATCCACTATGGAAGCCATCTCCTGCACAATCTGCATGTCCTTTTTCTTTTGGGTAATGTCCTCTTTAACCCCTACAAAATGAGTAATTTCATTTTTCTGATTGTAAATAGGGTTGATGCTGGCCTTTTCCCAAAAAAGCTCTCCGTTTTTCTTTTTATTATGGAATTCGCCTACCCAGGTCTTTCCCGACAAAATGGTTTTCCACATGTTTTGATAAAAAGAGGAATCCTGATACCCCGACTTCAGTATCCGGGGGTTTTGTCCAATGACTTCTTCAGGCTGGTAACCGGTAATTTTTGTAAACTGATGATTTACATATTGAATTTGGGCCTTCCTGTCCGTAATAACAACCGAAACAGGACTTTCGTCCATGGCTTTGGAATAGAGTTTCAGGTTTTCATTGGTTTCGAGAAGCGCTTTGCGGTCATTTTCATGTTGGGTAACGTCGCGCACTACTACCACGGCGTTGTTATCATCCACAGGACTGATTCTGGCTTCAAAATAGCCTGTTTCACCATTGACTTCCAACTGATAACCGGCAACTTGTATGTTTCCGGTAGCAATAGCTTCTTGGAGTAACTTCATGTGTTCCTTTGCCACTTCGGATGGCATTACCTCTGTTATTTTTTTACCGAGAAATTGCTCCGGAGACGCTATGGGTTGAATACCTACCCCTGTCACATAGTCCAGATAAACGCCCTCCTTATTTATCACAAATATCATGTCGGGGATGGCATTCAGGATGGCAGCTTTTTGCTGTTCCAGTTCTTTCAATTCTATCTCCGACAATTTCTGCCGTGTAATGTCCTGAACAGCAGCAATAACAGAATTGGGGCGTCCTTTTTCATCGTATTTTACCTCTCCGACAACATTAATCCATATAACTTTTTCATTTACAAGCAGGCGGTGAACCCTGTCAAAAGCACCTTCCTTCAACACTTCTTGGTCATCCCACATCGGGAGGTGTTCTTTCTTGTCTTCCGGATGGATACGCTGTGCAAAATCCTCCATGGTATATGGCGCTTTTCGCGATAAACCATACAATTTAATGAGTTCTTCGGAAGCCTCTACCTGCTTTGTTTTCAAATCAAGTTCCCAGGTGCCGATACGTCCCAGTTCCTGGGATTTTTTGAGCAGATAACTTTCTTTCTCTAATTGGAGTTGTTTTTCTTTTTGGGCGGTAATATCAATAGCTGCCACCAGCAACCCTGCCGGCTTTTCATCTTTCAGCACAGTAACTGCACGAAAAACAGCAGTAATATATTCACCGTTTTTCTTTCGAATTCTATATTTGGCAGGCGCAAGCATTTTGCCCTCCAGCCTTTCCCGAATATTTAGCAGTAAATATTGCCTGTCTTCCGGGTGAAAGAGATCAAACCCGCTTTTTCCAATTAGCTCATCCGAACGATAGCCCAGCGTATTATAAACATTCTCACTGGTATAGATTATTTCATTGGCCATATCTGATTCAAAAATCATAATCGGTAAATGGTCAACCAAATCTTTCCAACGGTTGTTTTTATAATCAGATTGAGTGTGTTCGTTGTCCATAATATAAGATATATCAGATGGCTTGTTCCTAAGAAATCAGGCAGGTTACATATTATTTGTTAGGAAAGCACTTATTTACATTGCAAATATATACATATTTTATTGTTTATTTACACTATATTTTATTGAACCCGTACCAGTTTGTAAAAAATTTATTACTTTTGCAGTAATAAACAATAGGGGTGCCTCAATACACGGGCTGAGATCAAACCCTCTGAACCTGATGCGGATAATGCCGTCGTAGGAAAAAGAGTAATGACCCATTTCAACAAAAGGCTTTCCTCTGTTGATTTAACTTAACTTAAATCAATTGAGTCATGCGTAAAAACATTTTTTTATTAACAATTATTCTGCTGATGCCTTGGTTTTTAAGGGCGCAAATCAGTTTGACCGGAAATATTTTTAGTAAAGATAACCACCAACTGCTCACCGGCGCCAATGTCATTTTGGGAGAGTCTTTTATGGCAACGACCACCGACAATGACGGTACCTTTTCTTTTAAGAAATTAAAACCTGGAAATTACACATTAAAGGTAAGTTTTGTAGGCTTTGAAAGTCTTAAAATGAAGATAGAACTTACAAAAAGCAAGCACATAAACATTCTGCTCAAGCCAACGAGTTACCTGAGTGATGAAGTCATCATTTCGGCTACCCGTGTAAGTGCATCTTCTCCCACTACCCATGAAAATATCAGTGGCAGGACCCTGAACAAAAACAACATGGGACAAGACCTTCCTTATCTGCTCAAAATGACACCATCGCTGGTGGTCAGCTCCGATGCCGGTGCAGGTGTGGGCTATACGGGTATGCGTATTCGCGGGGTGGATCTCACCGGTATCAACGTTACACTTAACGGCGTTCCGGTAAATGATGCCGAATCGCAGGGCGTCTATTTTGTTGATCTCCCCGACCTGGCCTCCTCAGTTGACAACATCCAAATACAACGCGGAGTTGGCACTTCAGGTAATGGCTCGGCGGCCTTTGGCGCCAGCATCAACATCAAAACCGACCATTTTAACCCCAATGCTATCGCAGAAGTCAGCAGTGCGGCAGGCTCGTTCGGTACTTTCAAAAACACTCTGAATTTTGGATCAGGACTGTTAAACAAACATTGGGTTATCAGCGGTCGGCTTTCGCATATTACTTCTGACGGATACATCGATCGAGCCAGTTCCAACCTGCGATCAGGGTATTTTTCAGCCGGATATTATGGCAAAACGAGTGTTTTTAAAGCTATCGTGATGCTGGGTCACGAAAAAACCTACCAGGCATGGTATGGCGTTCCAAAAGACAGCCTCGCCACCAACCGCACCTATAATCCTGCCGGTGCTATCTATGACAGCCGGGGAAACCTGACAGGATATTATAAGAACCAGACCGATAATTACACCCAGAATTATTACCAGCTGCACTATGCTCATCAATTTAACAAAAAACTAAATTTGGCTGCGGCGCTGTTTCTGACACGCGGTTTTGGCTACTATGAATCTTATAAAAATAATCAGAAGTTTTCTAAATACGGCATGAATGATACCATCATCGGAAACGATACGATGAGCCATACCAACCTGATAAGGCAAAAATGGTTAAACAATTATTTCTATGGTTTCAACCTAACCGGAAATTACAAAACTTCGCGCAGCACTTTTTCATTTGGCGGAGGTTGGAATCACTACGATGGCGACCATTATGGAAAAATAGTCTGGGCACAGGTAGCCCGCCTCGGCGATTACGACCGCAACTGGTATTTCAACACGGGATTAAAAACCGATTACAATGTTTTTGCAAAATGGAATTACCGTATCAACGAACATTTTAATATTATGACCGATTTGCAATACCGTATCATCAACTATAAGATAAACGGAATTCATGATGACCTCCGTAATTTAACACAGGAACATAACTTTCATTTTTTCAACCCCAAAGCTGGAATTTTTTATGCGCTAAATCCCCGGAGCAATTTCTATTTTTCCTTTGGTGTATCTCATCGTGAGCCCAACCGTTCGGTCTATCGCGATGCCTCTCCGCAACAGGATATACGGAGTGAACGGCTGATAGATTATGAACTGGGATACAAAATCGTCAAAACAAAACTCTCGCTCAGTGCCAACCTCTACTTTATGGATTACAAAGACCAGCTGGTGATGACCGGGAAAATAAATAATGTAGGTACCGCAATTATGACAAATGTACCCAAAAGCTACCGTACAGGAGTGGAAATTTCTGCCGCATGGCAGATTGCCCGTTTCCTGACATGGAATGCCAACATTAGTCTGAGCCAAAATAAAATTAAAAATTTCACCGCATATGTGGACAACTGGAACTACTGGGATGATCCCGCAAGCGAGCCGTACCAATACGAGAAGAATCTGGGAACCACAGATATCTCTTTTTCTCCCGGAGTGGTAGCCGGAAGCATTCTAAACCTGACGCCGATGAAAAGCCTGCACATCTCCTGGGTGTCGAAATACGTAGGACGACAGTACATCGACAACACTTCCTCGATAGAACGCAGTCTGCATCCTTACTTTGTGAACAACCTGAAATTTGATTACACGCTGCCTTTACGCGGAATCAAATCGCTGGGATTTATGCTGAGCCTGAACAATATTTTCAACACAGCGTACGAATCAAACGCCTGGGTTTATCGTTACGTGTATAATGGTGTGGAATCGGAGATGAACGGTTATTTTCCGCAGGCAAAATTTAATTTCATGGGTGGGATAAATTTGAAGTTTTAATCTGAAAATGAGGTTTAGAGTACTGAGCTATAAGTCGTGATATTCATTTTAATATAGCATAAGAGATTCGCACTCAGCATCTTGTTTTGTGTGAAACATTTGGTAACAGTATGTCATTTGGAAGTTTGGAGGTTACGCCGAAAGGAAAGTCTTCGTAATCGCCATTGCTTCTCCCAACACTCATTACCACAATAGCACATTATCACAGGTGTTCTATTGCTGTGGTAAAGAAGTCGGAATGCATCAACGCTGTCGTAACACTTCACGATAGCGCGTTCCGTAAGGAGCATCTACCTCACCGAGAATGCTAATCATGGCATTCTTTTCAGCAGGAGTGGCTTTGGAGAAAATATTGATTATCTCGCTCCGTTTGGCATCGAGTAGTAGTTGCAGGTCATACAATCCCGGCCGTTTGTTGTAAACCTTTTTCAGCAATGAGAGAGAATTTAGAATCACTTTTCTGCCTTCTGTCACGTTATCAGCCATAACATCAAGTCCTTTTCGGTGGTACTGATACAAAAAGGTACGCAACGGCTCATAAGCTTTGTTTAAATACTGCTCCACAAAATGATACCTGTTTTTTTCACTTTCGTAAGATTGCCAGCCGGTATATCCCGAATTTTGTGCGGATTGCACCACCGACATAGCTTTCTCATAATACACCGTACCGCCATCCGGAGCGAAGGAATCGAAATAAACTCCAAGCATCATGTAGGAATAAAAAGCAAGCAGAGAAGTCAGGTTGTCCGAGTACGCACCCTCCGAAAAATTCATCGCCTGCGAGGGCGTATATTTAAACCGGATATTTTTATCTATCATATTCAACAACGGCGAACGGTAGCTGGTCTGGAATACCGGACGCTGCATAATGATGGTAAAAGTACCTTTGAATTCGTCGGAAGAAATAATTTGGCTAACGGTGAAAAGCAAGGTACACTCAATGCGTTCTTCGGGAGCGAAATTATAATTGCTCCATTTCCGGTTGTCCATGAAATCGGTCATAGCCGTTTTCAAATTACTAACGACACTACGGTCGAAACCCTGCACCTGTTGGGTGTTGATTTCCACTTTACAATAGAATTCCTGAGCATAGGCCCCCACAGTCATTAGGAAAGTGAAAAAGAAAAAGAGTCCTGTTTTTTTCATACATCAGTTCTCCATCAATGATTTAATGGCGGAAAGAATATCCCGGGCAACAGCCTCCTTTGATTTCAGCGGAAATGGCTGAGGGGAATCATTTCTGGTAAGAAGCGTGATTTTATTGGTATCGGTACCAAAGCCTGCGCCTTTGTCATTCAGAGAATTCAGGACAATCATATCCAGGTTTTTGTTTTGGAGCTTTTTTTGCGCATTGGCAAGTTCATTCTCTGTTTCAAGGGCAAAACCGATAAGCAACTGACTTTGCTTTTTTGCTTTTCCGAGTCCGGTAAGGATGTCGTTGGTCGGTTTCAGGTATATTGCTTCCGGTATAGCCGCTTTTTTAATTTTTTCAACAGCAGGCTGAGCGGGTGTAAAGTCAGCCACAGCCGCAGCCATCACGGCAATGTCAACCTGTGGGAAAACTTTTTGGCAGGCAGCGTCCATTTCGGAGGCAGTGTTGATCTCTGTAGTACGAATTCCGGGAAACCGGGTATCCAAACCGGCAGGTCCCATAATGAGTTCCACTTCGGCTCCGTTCCGGGCAAAGGCTTTGGCGATGGCCAGTCCCATTTTTCCGGAACTGCTGTTTCCGATAAAACGTACCGGGTCGATGGGTTCGTGTGTGGGCCCGGCGCTCACCATCACTTTTTTCCCCTTGAAGGTCTGCTCTGTGGAAAAATAATCAATAAGTACCTGTAACAATTCTCCAGGCTCTTTCAACCTGCCCTTTCCTTTGAGGCCGCTGGCAAGTTCACCCTCAACTGGTTCAATATAATGATAACCAAGCGCCTGTAGTTTTTTGATATTTTCACTTACCGTGGGATGTTGAAACATATCCAAATCCATGGTCGGTGCAAAAAACAGGGGACAACGTGCGGAGAGCACCAGTGTCATGAGAAAATTATCGGCAATACCGGCAGCCATCTTTGCCATAGAGTTGGCTGTAAGCGGAGCCATCAAAAGGGCATCGGCCCACAAGCCAAGGCCAACATGACTGTTCCAGCTGCCCTCATTTTTTAGGAAATAGTCCGAAAGTACCGGTCGTTCGGAAACCACCGAAAGGGTTAGCGGCGTAACGAACTCTTTAGCAAAAGGTGTCATAACCACCTGCACCTCTGCCCCTTCTTTTTTTAACAACCGGATAAGCAAAGGAATTTTGTAGGCAGCAATTCCTGCCGTAATGCCTACGATGATTTTTTTTCCTTTGAGCATGATGTTTATTTACAATACAAAAGTAACCAATTAAAAGTCGGTGGCAGTTTCTTTATGCGGGTTTCTTATGTAAATCTGGTTATTCATAAATTCGTAAATAGCCAGCAATGTGGGTTTGGGAAGTCGTTCGTAATATTTGGCAACTTCTATCTGTTCCCTGTTCTCAAAAACTTCTTCAAGGTTGTCGCTGGAGGAAGCAAACTCGGATATTTTCTTGTCGAGTTCCTGCTTTAACCCTGCAGCAATCTGGTTAGCTCGCTTCGACAATACAACCACTGTTTCGTAGATGTTTCCTGTTTGCTCATAAAATTTTTCTTTATGGCGTGTAATAGCGGTTGTTTCAGTTTTAATTCTTTTGTAGTCCATATTTTTGTTTATTTTAAATGTTCTTTTGCTTTTTCACTCATCGGTTTTAACTCCGGCAAATATTTACTTTTAGGATAGAGGAACAACAGGTTGTTATACGCTTCCACCATCTTTTCAAAACGTTCATTTTGTTTCTCAACAATGCTTTTGTCTGCATAGACGTAATAAGATTTGGCTATGTAGTATAGGTACAACTCTTTGCTTTTGCTTTCCGGATAATCGTTCAGCAGATTTTGAAAAGAGGTGATGGCAGCCTGGTAATCTTCCATGCGAAAATAGAGGTAGGCAACCTTAAAGTCTTTTATTTCCAACTTCCTGTGAAGATTATCCATAAGCTGGGTAGCTTTCCCCACTTTAGAGCTTTTGGGATAGCGGTTGATAAACGACTGCAATTCCTGCAGAGCTTTGTAAGTATCGGATTGATCCAGTTCAGGGCGAGGTGAATTAAGATAAGTACAGTAAGCCTGCAGATAGGCTGACTCCAGGGCGTGTTTTCCTTTGGGATACATCTGCTGGTACTGATGAAAATAGTAACTGGCCAGCTGGTAATCTTTTGTTTGAAAATAACAGTTTGCCGTATAGTACGTTAGCTTCTCTCCTTTTTTGGTTCCCTGATAAAAAGCCCTCAAAAGATCAAAAAACTGCAGTGCCTTTTTAAAATTACCACTTTCATAAAGGTCAACCCCCGTTTGATACTTCAAAGTATTGTCAGGTCCCTTTAAAATTTTGGAATAATTATTACATCCGCTGTTAACTACTATTAAACCAGCAATTAACAAGAAAAAATAAGCCTTTTTTAGCATGCGGCAAAATTATAACAATTTATTGAAGTACAAAACGAAAATTTACAGTATATCGTATTAAATAGTGATTCCATTTTATTCGGGTTCAAATAAGCCGAAATATAGTAGCTTTTTGAAGATAAATGATTCCGGGATACATCTGTTTCGTAAGGAAAGTGGAGAAGTTATCCGGAAGACACAAAAACTTTCACCCTTCAATATTTTTCTTTATCCCGTTTGATTTTTGCAGCAGCTGATTTTTGCATACTCGTTTAATTTATCTACTTTTGCCTTTTATTTTAAAAGCATAATTAATGGATATTTTTGATAAATGTGAGCTTAACATGGGCCCTATTGGAATGTATGCCAAACAATCGGAAGGCTACTACGTGTTTCCGAAACTTGAAGGTGAAA
>VAOZ01075823.1_pt1 | contig 25997 bp, 27 predicted proteins | sample 3394041 | NCBI WGS metagenome assembly VAOZ01 (sample SAMN08290431, study PRJNA428436) | hydrothermal vent metagenome | isolation source: Deep-sea hydrothermal vent chimney | place: Indian Ocean: Southwest Indian Ridge
CAAGCAACCAAAAGGATACGCCACCATGAAAAAGAGTAACGTGATTGAACTGTCAGGTCGAGATGCAATTGCTGATCCAGTGACGAATTTGCTACGGGCAGCAAGCGTAGCCCGGATGAAGCGCAGCGTAATCCGGGGTGGGCCGATGCTGCAAGGATATTCCCCGAAATAGGTCTGCTCCGTTTCACCCTCGCAGATGATAAGGGTGATGGATCGGGGTAGCTTGTTTCCCTGTGTTCGCCTAAACGAGTCAGCGCGGCGCGGCCTTGAAATCCGCTGGCGGCGGGCCACGCCTCAGGCCCCTAGCTCGCCGATGAGCGGGATCGCCCCATAACGGCCCTTGAGGTATCCGCTTTCCAGTGCTTCGCCCTTGCGTGGTGAGTACTCGAGCAACGGATAGAGGTGCGAACCCTCCTGCGGATTCTTCTCGACGAACCAGACTTGGTCACGGCGCAGAAGATCGACATTCATCAAGGTCACGTCGTGCGTGCTGAACAGCAGTTGCGCGGGCTTCCGGTTTCCCGGATGTTGGAACAGATCGACCAAGTAGCGCGTGATGTACGGATGCAGGCTGCGATCCAACTCGTCGATGCAGACGGTCGCTCCGGAGTCCATCGCACGCAGCAGGCCGCCGACGAACTCGAATAGTTTCCGGGTGCCCTCGGATTCCTCACCGAAGTCGAAGGCAACTGGCTCCCCGTCGTCTTTGCGGTTGTGCCAAGCGATTATACGGAGCTGCTTAAACTGCGGCGCTTCGATCCCCGGTGGCATGCCCGATTCGATCCGCAGCCGTACCATACCCGGCGCTGTCGACTCGGAAGAAGTCGGCATGTCCTCCTCCTTGAGTTCCATGCGGTCGATGTCGATGTCCGCCGCATGCATGAACTCCATGATGCGCCGCTGCCCATCTGCCGACCTGAGCAGATCAAGGCTGAGGATCGGGTTCATGTTGGTGCCCGGTGCAAGGACAATCAGCCGTTCCGTCAGCCATGCGAAAACCGGTCGCAACTGGGCGTTGTTAAGCTGGATGGCGGTGGAGAGGAACAGCGCGTTGTCGCGGGTGGAGTCCTGCCAAACCTTGCGCTGTGCCCGTTCCCCGGCGAAGTTCGGGCCAAACCACCAGACCTTGCCGTCCTCGGACTCGTGGTCGCGCTCGAACCAGCGCTGCGGCCGACCCTGTGGATAGGCGATGAGCCACTCCTTGACTACGCGCTCCGGGCGTACCGCACAGCCATACTGATAGCGCACGCCATTATCGGCGATGAAGCTTAACTCAAACTCACTGGGACCATCCGCCGAGTCTTTGGCGAGTCGATAAGGAATCACGCCGGGCAGGGCCTGTCCCTGCTGCAGCGCCGTTGCCGAGAACTGCACCAGCACCTGTAGCGCGCGTAGCGCATGGAACAGGTTGCTCTTGCCGGCTGCATTGGGACCGTACAGGACCGCGGTTCGCAACAGGTCGAGACCAGCGATCCCGGTGGTTGACACATTTTTCTCACGGTGTTCGGAGCCACTGCTCGCGACCAGAGACAAGGATTGGCGCTCTTTAAACGAGCGAAAGTTGGCAACGTTGAATTCGATCAGCATAGCCGCGTCCGAGTAATTCAACAAAGTTATTTGCGAATTTTCTGCGAAATGTCAAAATTAATTTATATTCGAGTAACCCGCGACGGCAGTGACAACCAATCTCTCCCGGCCAGCCAGAGTGTCTCCGAGCGGCAGCAGCGACCGCAACGGTGCGGTTCACGACTGCGCCCGATTCAAACGCGGACGGAGGTGCGGGACCGCTCATACCGGCGGCGTAGCACACCCCAGAATCTCCGAAAAATCGTAATTCACTCTGCTGGCTCCAAAATCCGGTTCGCGTTGGAAAGACTGGCACAGGTAATGCCCTTTGTGTGTGTCTGCATCAAGGGACTCTACAATACTGAGGATGAATTCGTCCGGCTTGTTGAGCGAGTAGAGAATCTCATTGCGGGTGACGGTGATGCTTTGCGCGCCCGAGACTCGTCCTTTCACCTCGATGAAGCGCAGCTTGCCAGTGCCGGGTATGCGACTTTCGATGTCGTAGCCAAGCCTTTCCAGTTCGCGGTCTGGAGCTTGAGCTCTTCGGCACGGTGATCCCAGTAGGTAATTTCCTTGGTGAGTCGCTCATTCACCGCCGCCTCGGCTTTGGCGATCAATGCAAGCTTACGGCCTTTGACTTCGTTGAGATGGCCCGACACAACGTGGGCGATGGCGTAGACCTGTGCCTTTCTTTCCAGTTCACGGTCGATCCACTGGCATTCGGGCAGGTCAAGGATAGTGGCGACATCGGGGTCGCTTGTCGCCAGGGGCCGGTAGTCGAGATACGGAGCGTACTGGACATGCTGGGTGGCACCATGGGCATACTGCTCGACATACAACATGCGCTTGGAGACAACTCGACGCTCCCCGGAACGGGTCAGACTGGCGTCCTGAATGGCATGTTCCAGATAGAATAGCACCCGAGGTTGGATACCCGGATCACGCTCATCCACCAGCACGGTACCGCGTTTCAGCAAATCGCGGTTACGTTCCAACGTCAGGTCGATGACGGCAAGCAAGCCACCCTCCGCAGATCCGAACCGTGATAAATCCCGCAAGAAGAGCAAAAGCGCACACAAGCCCGGCGGACATAAGGGGCATAACGGTACGACCCTGCAAAAGGTGGATGACCCTGATGAAGTGAAGGTGCTTACAATCGACCGGCGCACCTTGCCCAAGGGGCACCAGTACCGAGAGGCGGGTTTCGAATCGCGCCAAATCATCGATATCGACCTTTCGCGAGTGGTGACCGAATACCGGGCGCAGGTCTTCGAGGACCTCCAGGGGAACCGGTTTGTGGCCTCTTTTGCGCAAGGAGCGAATCGGGTGGTCCAGTATGGCCTCGCCCTCAAGGCCAATGCCGTCTATATGTCGCAGTTCCAGCTGATCCCCTATGATCGGATCCGAGACCACTTCCAGGACCAGATGTCGATTCCGATCAGTGCTGGCTCGGTCTTCCGCTTCAACCAAGAGGCGTATGGGCAACTGGAGGTCTTCGGCCAGTGGGCGAAGGCTCGGCTCGCCAAGGCGGATCTCCTGCATGTCGATGAGACCGGGATCAACGTAGGCGGCAAACGCCACTGGCTGCACTGCGCCTCCAATCCCTCAGCGACCTGGTCCTATCCCCACGCGAGGCGAGGCCTCGAGGCCAGCGGGCGATTGGCACCGGAGGAGGCCGATCCGTGGCGCCAGCGCTATCGGGAGCTGCTCCGAAAGGCAGAGACCGAATGTCCACCGCCCGAGGAGAGCCAACGCAGGGGGAAACGGGGTAGGCTCAAACGATCCAAATCCAGGAACCTGCTGGAGAGGCTGCGGAACTTCGAGCACGATGTCTTGCGTTTCATGGAGGTGGAGAGCGTTCCCTTCACCAATAATCAGGGTGAGAACGATCTGCGTAGAGCCTGCTCATAAAGTTTAACGCATTGATATTGCTATGAGATATTGACGTTTAGAGGTATAATTGTGCTTGAAAAACAAGCCTTTCTTGCCAAAAGTCGTGCACCTATGATTCGATACCGCAGCCAAAAACAACTTTCCCTCGCCGAATTCGACTGGCCGTTTCAAGCGGTGCTGGATGAGACCAACCGCAAAGCGTTTCTCGCCATGGTGAAACAGAGACGTCCGTCCAGCAAAGTACGGCGTCGTGGACTCAAGCAGCAGTTGCAGTACTTGCGTCGCAATCTGGGACACATCGAACGTTTGCTGGAACGCTGGCCGGAAGGCTCAGCATTACCCCTGCCCCGGAGGTCGTTGTACTGCTACTGGGTGCTCCAACACGTATACGCACAGCAGTGGGAGATGTATAAAAACAAAAGCCGTCACTGTGATGATCGCATTGTCAGCATAAGTCAGCCGTATGTGCGACCGATCATCCGGGGCAAGCTGGATAAGCCGGTGGAATTTGGCGCGAAGCTGAGCGTCAGTTTGACGGGGGATGGCGTGGCTTGTGTGGATCATCTTCGTTGGGATGCCTTTCATGAAGGGGGCGATCTGAAAAGCCAGGTAGAAGCCTATCGCATACGCCGGGGTCATTATCCGGAGGCTGTATTGGGCGATCCGGCGTACGGTACGCAAGCAAACCGGCGTTACCTCAAAGGCCACGGCATTCGATTTGCTGGCAAGCCACTGGGTCGTGCGAAGAAAGTGACACAAGCGAACCGGGAAGAGCTGAAACGACTGAAGGCACAACAGCGAGAGGAATACCTGCAGCGCATTCCAATTGAAGGCAAGTTTGGCCAGGGCAAGAACGGTTACCGGCTCGACACCATTCGGGCGAAACGGGCCGACACCTCCTTTGCGTGGTTCAACAGCATCTTCCTGGTGATGAACCTTCTGATCCTGTTGAGGATCTTTTTTGCCCTTTGTAAAGGGGGCGTTGCAGCCGTTCTATTGCCAATTGGGCAAACGATGTTACGTCACCGGGGAACATGCCCGGTCGTTTATGGCGTGGTCGGGAAATCGGCGGTGACTTGACGACTTAATGAGCAGACTCTACTTAGGCGCGCAACCCATTGAGATAAAAAAAGAATATTTTGCCCTCTCACGGCGAAAACCGGGGTTCGAGTCCCCGTGGGAGCACCATTCATCCCCCCCTGTGCCGCATCATCCCCGGCGGGTTCAGCGAATCACTTTATCGCTGAAACACGCCCCGATACCCTGCCGCCGATAACGCCACCCCGTGCGGCTTGCTCAAGTCCTTTGTGTCAAGTCCAGCTATCAACGGATCCCCATACAGGAGTACTGCGAACCATGCGCAAGACACCGCGCCCCGGCCCCAACCAACGGCCGGGCACACCCGTCAGGGCGGAGGCTGCACCACGCACCCCGACCGGCCTTGGCACCGCCGCGTTGCTGTCCATTGGCATCGGCGGCATGGTCGGAGGCGGCATCTTCGCCGTTACCGGCCTAGCCATCGATCTCACCCGTGGTGCGACACCCCTCGCCTTCGCCATCGCCGGCATCGTGGCGCTGCTGACGGCCTACTCCTATCTAAAGCTTACCCTGCGCTACCCCAGCGTCGGCGGCACCGTGGAATTTCTCAACCGCGCCTTTGGCAGTGGCGTGTTCACCGGCACACTCAACATCCTCTTGTGCCTGAGCTACATCATCCTGCTCGCCGTCTATGCCTATGCCTTTGGCAGCTACGGCGCAGAACTCACTGGCGGTGGGGTGATCGCCCGCCACATACTGGCCAGCGGTGTACTGGTGGTCCTCGCCACACTCAACTTCTTCGGACCGCATCTCGTTATTCGCAGCGAGAACGGCCTCAACCTCATCAAGATGCTCATCCTGTTTGCCTTCATCGGCATCGGCCTGGCCCTGCCCGGCCAGTGGTCGCATCTGGCCCCCGTGCACTGGGTCGCCCCACTGCCATTGATCGCGGGCGCCATGGTGATCTTCCTCAACTACGAAGGCTTCGAACTCATCGCCAACGCCGCACCCCAGGCCAACAATCCCAAGCGGTCTTTGCGCATCGCCTACCTCGGCGGCACGGTGATCGTGTTGCTGAGTTACATGGCCATTGCCACCGTCGTGCTCTTGCACCTCGACTTCTCGGCAATCGCCGGTCACAGCGCCGAGGTCCTATCCAGCGCTGCCAGCCGCATGCTCGGGCCGGTGGGCAGCATCGCCCTCATCATCGCCGCACTCGCCGCCACCGCGTCGGCCATCAATGCCACCTTCTACGGCTCGGGACGCCTGACCTACCTGATCGCCAAATACGGCGAGCTACCCAGCGTGTTTGAACATGATATTCGCAACCAACCCATCGAAGGCATGATCCTGTTCGCCGCACTGGCCCTGCTGATCGTCAACGCCGTACCACTCGACGCCATCGCCGCCATGGGCAGCGCTGGTTTCCTGCTCATCTTTGCCGCAGTCAATCTCGCCAATCTCAAACTTGCCCGTGAAACCGGTGCCTGGCGCGGTCTCGCGGCGGCCGGGTTAATCGCCTGCCTGATCGCCTTTGCCGCCCTTTGCGGGCAAGTCATGAGCGACCCGCATACCCGCTGGCAACTGCTCATACTCGGCACCATGCTCACGCTCGCGCTGCTCACCGAGCTCGGCTACCGCAAACTCAGCGGGCGCCGCATGCACATGGGCCACTGATGGCGCCAGCTGATTGAGTATAGAAATTTTAGCGACCGGCCTAACGCAAAAAACCCGCTCAACCGAACGGGTTTTTTTTGCGTGCGCTCACGCACGCCCACCGATGACGACTCAGTCGAAATCGGCCACCAGAGCCTCGCGCGAGACCGTCGACAGAGTCTCAATGCTGTGCGTGTAATGCGGGTGATCGATGCCCATGCCAATCGTGGCATCCACCTTCGCAGCGCGGACCATCTCCGGCGTCAGTTCAAAACGCATGAAGTGCACTGCGGAGGTCTTCTCTTCGGTATCGCGCTCCAGGTCCTCATCGGCGATGGCATAAACCTTGTCAAAGCCCTCAACCCGCACCCAAACCATGTCTTCAATACCTTTTAGTTTAACCAGAGCCTGCTCACGCTCTCCCACATCGTCGTACTCGATCATGAAGGTGGCCTTCAGGTTGCAACCATCCGGGATCAATGGATTATAAACATCGATCTCCTCCTGGATACCCGCAGCCTCGAAGATGCGCTCGGCACGCAGCATTTCCTGGACCTGGTACTGCATGGTCAGGGCATCCTCGAAGTACAACGTGGCGTGCTCGCCAAGGTGCGCATTGCGGTTTTTCTTGTGTGCCATGACCCGGGCACGATACTCGGGACGCATCTCGGCATAGTGCTCCAGTGAATAGAGGGTAGCGCGCGTGAGCTTTTCCATCATGGTCTCCAGGTTCCGGAGGACAGGGTGGGGGCGACCCCACCCGGGCCTCACTGTGATGTGTCAGACGAGGGTCCAAATACGCATTCCAAACAGGCGATCATTTTGAAAAATCAGACCGGTGCAAAACCGCAATTCGATTCTACCGGTTCTACGTGGACGGGCATTTGGAGCACGTATTCAGATCCCATAGGCCTTGCGCAGGAGCAACAAGGGGGGTTCCGGATGACGTGCATCGGCCAAGCCAAGTTCGATCTGATGCCCGGCCATGGCACAGTCACTGGTGTAGTGATCCGCGTCCAGTTTCTTGACCTGATTGACCACGGGTCTGGCAATCTTCATCGATATATCATGGTACTCACGCTTCACGGCGTAGGTGCCATCATGGCCCGAGCAGCGTTCGATGGGTATGACCGTAGTGTCCGGGATCAGTTGCAACAGATCGCGCGTCTTCATGCCGATATTCTGCACCCGCTGGTGGCAGGCCACGTGGTAGGCAATCTTGCCCAGGGACTGCTTGAAGTCGGTATTCAGTTTGCCATCGCGGTGGCGCAGCATCAGGTACTCGAACGGGTCATAGATGGCATCGCGCACCTTGATCACATCGGCATCACCGGGGAACATCAGTGGCAGCTCCTGCTTGAACATCAGTACGCAGGAAGAGACCGGGGCGGTGATATCCCAGCCCTCATCCACCAGACGGGCCAGCACCGGGATATTGGCCTCCTTCGCTCGCTGTACGGCATCCAGATCACCCAACTCCAGCTTGGGCATGCCACAGCACTGCTCCTTCTCGACCAAGGTCACCGGAATGCCGTTATGCTCGAACACGGCAATGAGGTCTTCGCCCAGCTCGGGCTCGTTGTAGTTGCCATAGCAGGTGGCAAACAGCGCAACCTTGCCACGGGTGTGCGCGCTCGGTTGCACCCTGATCGATTGATCCGCGGGCGCACCCGGCAACAGATGGCGGGCACGCCTGCGCAGGGTCTTACTGTGGTAGGCCGGCACGGCCGCATCGGCATGTACACCCAACACCTTTTCCAGTACCTTGCGCATACCCGTGTTCCTGTTGGCGGCGTTGACCACCTGCACCACCACCGGGATACCGGCGAGTTTGCCCACGGCATCGGTCGAGGTCAGGATGCGATCACGCACACGGGCACCCTGTTGCTTGAAGTGTACGGCCTTGGCGCGCAGCATCAGGTGCGGGAAATCCACATTCCACTCGTGCGGCGGCACATAGGGGCATTTGGTCATGTAGCACAGATCGCACAGATAACAGTGTTCGACCACCTTCCAGTAGTCTCGCGTGTCCACACCATCGACTTCCATGGTCGATGATTCATCGATCAGATCGAACAGGGTGGGAAAGGCATGGCACAGGCTCACACAGCGCCGGCAACCGTGACAAATGTCATAGACACGTTCGAGTTCTTCGTTCAGCGCCGCCTCATCCCAAAACGCCGGACTCTTCCAGTCGAGCGGATGCCGGCTGGGCGCATCGAGACTGCCTTCGCGTTGACCCTGTGTCGGTGCTGACATGACGTGTTCCTTGTACTTTGAATAGGGTAAAACAAGGGTGTGACTGTGAAAGTCAGGGCCGGCCCCATTTTCAGGACGTGCTGGACAGTTTAACTGTCGCCGACCCCTCTTTCAGGGCGTGCTGGACAGTTTAACCGTCCAGGGCGTCCAGGGCCTTCTGGAAACGGTTGGCGTGAGAGCGCTCGGCCTTGGCCAGGGTCTCGAACCAGTCCGCGATCTCGTCGAAGCCTTCACCGCGCGCCGACTTGGCCATACCGGGATACATGTCGGTGTACTCGTGGGTCTCACCGGCGACAGCGGTCTTCAGGTTCTCGGACGTGCCCCCAAAGGGCATCCCCGTGGCCGGATCGCCGCACTGCTCCAGATACTCCAGATGACCGTGGGCATGACCGGTCTCACCCTCGGCGGTGGAACGAAACACCGCAGCCACGTCATTGTAACCCTCGACATCGGCCTTTTGTGCGAAATACAGGTAACGCCGGTTGGCCTGGGATTCACCGGCAAAGGCGTCCTTCAGGCTGGTTTCGGTCTTGCTGCCTTTGAGTTCCATGATAATATCCTCCGGTTGCGAGTTATTGCCAGTTTGAGGCGGTGGGTTTTCTATCTCAAGTCGACTCTTCCTGCGCATCGGTTGCGCGAAGGGAATCGATGCAATTTAGACTCATTCTAAATCACGCCGCTACAATACCGTACCCACCTCTCAGCTGTCAAGACTGAGTCTAAGTTGTGCCTGCTATTCTGCGCCGCGTCGCTCCATTGTACCTTGATGTAGATCATGTCGGGGTACACTGTCCGGCGCTGGACAGCCACACAGTATAGACCCGGTTGACCCACCGGATAAGCCACGCTAAGTTAGCCACCCACAGTGAGCAAACACTGTCTCAATCGACACCGACAAGCGAGCGCAACAGCGTGACCAGAAAAAAAACCACCGATGCGACCGGGTCCGGCACCGCACTCAGCCCTGTCGCCGTTTCAGGCCTCGATTTCGAAGCGGCCCTGGCCGAACTCGAAGCTCTGGTCGGGCGCATGGAAGAGGGGGAAATGACGCTGGAACAATCACTGAGCGATTTCGAGCGCGGCATCGCCCTGACCCGGACCTGCCAGCAGGCACTCACGGCGGCCGAACAGAAGGTCAGCCTCCTGGTCGACAAGGACGGCGAGACCGCCCTCGTCGACTTCACCCCGGATAACGACTGAACAACGTGGCCTTGCACACCTTTCTGGCTACCTGTCAGGCCCGTCTCGAAGACACCCTGTCACGCTGGCTACCCGCCGCCGACACCCAACCCGATGCGCTGCACCAGGCCATGCGTTACGCGGTGCTGGATGGCGGCAAACGCATCCGCCCCGGCCTGGTCTATGCCAGTGGCCACGCCCTGAGCGTACCGGACGAGGCCCTGGACGCCGCCGCCTGCGCAATCGAACTGATCCATGTCTACTCCCTTATCCATGATGATCTGCCCGCCATGGATGATGATGATCTGCGCCGTGGCAAACCCACCTGTCACAAGGCCTACGGCGAGGCGGTGGCGATCCTGGCCGGCGATGCCTTGCAGGCACTGGCCTTCCATGTGCTGGCGACACGCCCCCCGGCACAGGTGTTGCCCGCACAGCGCCTGGCGATGGTCGACATTCTCGCCATGGCCAGCGGTTCACGGGGCATGGCGGGTGGACAGGCCATCGATCTGGGCGCCGTTGGCCATACGCTCAGCCTGCCTGAACTGGAGAACATGCACATCCACAAGACCGGGGCCCTGATCCGCGCCAGCGTCGCTCTGGGCGGGCGCTGCCACCCCGAGCCGAACCCTGCCCTGCTCACTCACCTCGATCACTACGCCAAGTGCATCGGTTTAGCCTTTCAGATCCGTGACGATATCCTCGACGTGGAGGCGGATACGGCGACCTTGGGCAAGGCCCAGGGGGCAGATCAGGCACACAACAAACCCACCTATCCTGCCCTGCTCGGTCTGGACGGTGCCAAACAGATGGCCCGTACCCTGTATGAGGAGGCCATGGGCAGCCTCGACACATTCGGCTCGGGTGCCGACCCACTGCGCGGGATCGCCCACTATATCATCGAACGAGGCCACTGAAGGCCGCCATTCGCGCTTGCATCGGTCGCTATTTGGAGACATCATTGTTCGTTTACCCGGAAACCACGCGGCCACTTGACCCTCCATGTCTGAACACACTGATTTCAAAGGGGAGCTTCCTGATCTGAGCCACTTTCCCCTGCTTGCGCGCGTCGACTCGCCCGAGGCCCTGCGCACATTGGATCCGGCCGAATTGCGGCAGCTCGCCGACGAGCTGCGCGATTTCCATATTCAGACGGTCAGCCGCACCGGTGGACACCTGGCTGCTGGCCTGGGCACCATCGAGCTGACGATAGCGTTGCACGCCGTGTACCAGACCCCGGAAGACCGATTGGTGTGGGATGTCGGCCACCAGAGCTACCCGCACAAGATCCTCACCGGGCGCCGTGATCGCATGGGTACCCTGCGCCAGCGCCATGGCCTGTCCGGTTTTCCCCGGCGCACGGAGAGCCCCTATGACACCTTTGGTGTCGGCCATTCGAGCACCTCGATCAGCGCCGCGCTGGGCATGGCCATCGCGGCCAGACTCCAGCACAGCGAGCGCAAGGTCGTGGCCGTCATCGGTGACGGCGCGATGACCGCCGGCATGGCCTTCGAGGCCCTCAATCATGCCGGCGATCTGGACGCCAACCTGCTGGTCATCCTCAATGATAACGATATGTCCATCTCGCCCAATGTCGGCGGCATGTCGAACTACTTCGCCCGGCTCCTCTCCGGCAAGCTCTACTCGACCATGCGCGAGGGCAGCAAAAAGGTGCTCGGCGCCATGCCGCCGGTGTGGGAATTCGCCCGCCGCGCCGAGGAACACGTCAAGGGCATGGTGGCACCGGGCACACTGTTCGAGGAGATGGGCTTCAATTACATCGGCCCCATCGACGGCCATGATCTGCCCACCCTGATGCGCACACTGAAAAACCTGCGTGCCCTCAACGGACCACAATTTCTCCACATCGTCACCCGCAAGGGCAAAGGCTACGCCCCGGCCGAGGCCAACCCCTGCGCCTACCACGGCGTGGGTCGATTCGACCCGGACAGCGGCGAGATGCTCACCCCCGCCAGCGACAAACCCAGCTACACCCGCATCTTCGGCGACTGGCTGTGCGACATGGCCGCTGCGGATGAGCGCCTGGTCGGCATCACCCCGGCCATGCGCGAGGGCTCGGGCCTGGTCCGCTTCTCCGAGACCTGCCCGCAGCGCTACTTCGATGTCGGTATCGCCGAGCAACACGCCGTCACCCTCGCCGCAGGACTGGCCTGCGAGGGTCTCAAACCGGTGCTCGCCATCTATTCCAGCTTTTTGCAGCGTGGCTACGATCAGCTGATCCATGATGTTGCACTGCAAAACCTGCCGGTCCTGTTCGCCATCGACCGTGCCGGCCTGGTCGGCCCAGACGGCCCCACCCACGCGGGCAGCTTCGATCTGTCCTTCCTGCGCTGCATCCCCAACATGATGCTCATGGCCCCGGCCGACGAGGCCGAGTGTCGACAGATGCTCAGTACCGGTTTTCTCCACGATGGACCCGCCGCCGTGCGCTATCCGCGCGGTAGCGGTCCCGGTGTCGCTGTCAACGCCGGTCTTGAGCCTCTGGAGCCCGGTCGCGGCGAGATCCGCCGCGAAGGCCGGCACATCGCCATCCTCGCCTTTGGCAGCATGCTGGCCCCGGCGCTGGAGGCCGCAGAGGCACTGGATGCAACGGTCGCCAACATGCGTTTCGTCAAACCCCTCGACGAGGCACTGGTCCTGGATCTCGCCAGGCGGCATACGTTGTTGCTCAGCGTTGAGGAAAACGCGGTTCAGGGAGGCGCCGGCAGCGCAATCAATGAATGCCTGGTGGCCCACGACTGTCACACTACCATCCACAACCTGGGCCTGCCCGATCGCTTCCAGGCGCACGGCAGCCGCGATGAACTGCTGGCGCAAGCCGGCCTGAACACAGCGGGCATTCGCCGCGCAATCGAGTCTCTGCGTGATCCCGGCACTTGCCAGCAGCATCCTGCCCGCTTAAATTCCTAGAACTTTAGTCAAATATATATCCATGACCGCCCGCTATCGTATGAAGATCATCACCGATTTTGCCGCTGCGCACCTGCTACGCGACTATGCAGGGCCGTGCAGCCGCTTACACGGTCATAACTGGAAGGTAGAGGTCGAGGTCACCGCCAGTGCCCTGGATAACATCGGTATGGGTGTGGACTTCAGGATCATCAAAACGCATACCCGTGAACTGATAGGCACACTGGATCACCGCCATCTCAATGAGATCCCGCCCTTCGATCGCATCAATCCCACCGCTGAGAACATCGCCGCACACCTCTACCGCAGCCTCAGCAAGGTACTCAACGATGATCGCGTGCAGGTCAGCGCTGTCACCCTGTGGGAAACCGACAGAGCCTGCGTACAGTACACCGAGGAACGCTCACTATGACCCACCCGCCCACCACCACACCCATGGAAGATGTCCAGAGCAGGGCCGATACTCGCCGCATTCCCATCAACAAGGTCGGCATCAAGGATATCCGCCATCCCGTGCAGGTGCGTGACCGTAGCGGGGGTGAACAGCACACCATCGCCACATTCAACATGTATGTGAACCTGCCGCACAACTTCAAAGGCACGCACATGTCGCGTTTCGTGGAGATCCTCAATCGCCACGAACAAGAGATCTCGGTCAAATCCTTCAAAGACATGCTGGGTGAGATGACCGAACTGCTGGAGGCCGAGGCGGGGCACATCGAGATGCGCTTTCCCTACTTCGTCAACAAAAAGGCACCGGCCAGCGGCGTAAAAAGTCTCATGGACTACGATGTCACCTTCCTCGGCGAGAGGCGCGACGGAGTGACCCGTGCTCGCGTCAAGGTGCGGGTGCCGGTCACCAGCCTGTGTCCCTGTTCCAAGAAGATCGCCGACTACGGCGCACATAACCAGCGCTCACACGTCACCGTTTCCGCCCTGACCAACGACTTCATCTGGATCGAGGACATCATCGATCTGGTCGAGAGCGAGGCCTCCTGCGAACTCTATGGTCTGCTCAAGCGCCCAGATGAAAAATACGTCACCGAACGCGCCTACGACAATCCCAAATTTGTCGAAGACATGGTCCGCGACGTCGCCGCCCGTCTCAATGCCGACACCCGCATCGACGCCTACACCGTGGAATCCGAGAATTTCGAGTCCATCCACAACCACTCGGCCTACGCCCTGATCGAGAAGGACAAGCGGACCGCACGGCAGTGAGAGGCGTGGGGCGTGCTGAGCGGCTACCCTCACGTCGATTCACCGGGTGATCGTGTAACCGGCCCCCTGGGCTTGGTCCATAGTGATGCGCAGGCGCTGCGGACTCCAGCCATGCACCTTGTCATGGCCCTCGACATAGAGGACCTTGATGCCGACGGGCAGGCGCACGGCATACAGACTGCGGGTAAAGGGCTGTTCATCGACGTGCGGGTGAAACAATACGCGCCGGGTCACCACAGGCGGTACACGTAGAGCATAGCGTGCAGACACGCCCATGCATACAGTGCCGCGACCACATCATCGAGCATAATCCCCAGCCCCCCCCGCACACCGTGATCGAGTTGGCGTATCGGCCACGGTTTCCAGATATCGAACAGGCGAAACAACACAAATCCGAGCACCACCCAAAGCCAGCCGGGCGGCGCCGCCACCATGGTCAACAGATAACCGGTGATCTCGTCCCAGACGATACCTGGATGGTCATGCACACCGAGTGCGCGTGCCGTCACGCCGCACAACCACACCCCCAGCATGCCCGAACCCAACACGAACAGCCAATAGAGCTGAGGGTCCACGTGGCGCAACAACAAATAGATAGGCACAGCAACGAGGGTACCGAACGTGCCGGGTGCCCGTGGTGCCAACCCACTGCCAAAGCCCAGACTGAGCAGATGAACCGGATTGCGCAGCAGGGCGGGAGGAACAGGCACGGTCATTTTTTTCATCGGTGTCGGTCTCCGGTTCGGCCGTCGGGACAGCGACAGCTCAGAAGTGCGTATAACCACGGTGCCCAGGCAAGGTACAGACCCGCCCGTCGGCGTGGTGCAGGCGCAGACCCGAGCTGGCCTCGATGATCCCGACCCGGGTCAGCGCCACGCCGGTGGCGCACGTCGCCAGACGGGTTTGCACCTGCGGGGGCAGACACAGGCATAACTCATAGTCATCCCCCCCGCTGAGCAGCAGTTCCAGGGGCAAGGGTGGACCTGCGTCGGCGGTGTCGGCCGTGCGTGCAAGGGTCTCCGGGGCAGGGAGGACCTGGGCCTGCTCCCAACGACGAAAGGCCGCCGAACGCGGCAAGGCATCGACATCCAGCGACGCACCGACACCGCTGGCTGTGAGTATATGGCCAAGATCGGCCAGCAGGCCATCCGATAGGTCAATCGCGGCATGGGCCTGCCCGCGCAGCGCCCGCCCCGCCTGGACCCGGGCGAGCGGCCGGTGCAATCGGGCACGCAGTGCAGCCGCATCGGAATCAGGGTCGAAACCGGCGCCGGCCGTCTGCTCAGGCCATCGGGTGCGTGCCTGTAACTGCGCCAGAGCCAGCGCGGCGTCACCCAGGGTCCCGGTGATGTAAATGCCATCACCCGGGCGGGCACCCCGGCGCGTCAGCGCCTCACCCACCGGCACCAGACCGGCCACCTGCACGGTCACGCACAACGGCCCCCGGGTGGTATCGCCCCCAATCAGGCTCAGGCCATGAGCCTCGGACAGGGCAAACAGGCCCTGGGCAAACGCCTCCAGCCAGTGCGGATCAGCCGCTGGCAGGGTCAACGCCAGGGTCAACCAGCACGGGGTTGCGCCCATCGCAGCGAGATCGCTGAGATTGACCGCCAGGGCCTTGTAGGCGATGTCACCTGGGGAGGCCTGGACAGGAAAATGTACCCCTGCGACCAGGGTGTCGATCGCAATGGCTAAATGCTGATCAGGGGGCACACTGACCAATGCCGCATCATCACCAATGCCCAGTGCCACTCCACTCGATGGCGACACCGGACGGGTGAAATACCGCGCTATGAGACTGAATTCGGAGATCGGCATGCGTCCCGCTCAGGCTGGTCGGCGACCCCGTCGGGGATGGGCCTTGACCTCAACACCACGCAACCGCGATGCCAGTCGATCGAGTACGCCATTGATATAGCGGTGTCCCTGCTCGGCACCGAACGTCTTGGCCAGTTCGATGGCCTCGTTGATCACCACCCTGTAGGGGATATCGACGCGCTCGATCAGCTCATAGGTGGCCATACGCAAAATGGCGCGTTCCACCGGATCGACCGCATCAATCGAACGGCCCAGCAGTGGTGCCAGTTCAGTGTCAAGCACCGGTGCGCGTGCCGCGACCTCTTGCAACAGGGTATGGAAATACGCCGTATCGACCTTGCCCAGGTCGTTGTCCTGGATGAACTGGGTCTCGATCTCCGCAACGGCCAAGCCGCTAAGCTGCCACTGATACAGGGCCTGAAGGGCAAGACGCCGTGCCTTGCTCCGTGCGTTACTCATAACATACCACTCTGCTGGGACTCCACGTTCAAGGAACCAAGTGCCCGATCGCCCACGGGCTGCGGGCGGGTCTCAGGCGTCGAGCTGGCGCAACAGGTTAACCATCTCGATAGCCGACAAGGCCGCCTCGACACCCTTGTTGCCCGCCTTGGCGCCCGCCCGTTCGATGGCCTGCTCGATGGTATCGACGGTCAGCACCCCGAAGGCGACAGGAATGCCGGACTGCAATGAGACCTGCGCCAGCCCCTTGGTACATTCACCGGCCACATATTCAAAATGCGGCGTACCGCCACGGATCACGGCACCCAACGCAACAATCGCATCATAGCGTTTCGTTGCCACCATACGCTGGACCACCAGCGGCAGTTCATAGGCACCGGGCACGCGCACGATCTCGCTATCCTGCCCCTGGGCACCATGGCGGCGCAACGTATCGAGTGCACCGCAGAGCAGACTCTCCACCACGAAACTGTTGAAGCGGCTCACCGCAATACCGAAGCGCGCACTGCGAACGCTCATGTCCCCTTCGATTGTCTTGATTTGCTCGCTCATGTCACTACCTTTAACAGTCACCGCTTTTGCAGTGGATTAAGATTACAGAGCCAAAGTCCGTTACCGCCGGAATCAGACACGCCACAGTGGCCAGCGTGTCCCGTCACCCGCTGACGTAGCCCACCACTTCCAGGCCAAAACCGGACAGGCCATGCATCCTCTTCGGTGAACTCAGGACCTGCATGCGCTTGACGCCCAGATCCATCAGGATTTGGGCCCCGATACCATAGGTGCGCAAGTCCGCACCCACCACTTGGTGCGGCAGTTCCACGCCCTCATCTTGCAAAGCGTAGTTGCGGATATTCTCGACAATGGTCTCACTGTCTTCCAGGCCACGCAGGATGATCACCACGCCACGACCCGCCTCGGCTATCCGTCGCAACACATCGCGCAGGGGCCAACCACAATCACTGCGCAGACTACCGAGCAAATCGCACAGACTGTTTTGCATGTGGACACGCACCAGCACCGGCTCCTCGCCAGCCACCTCGCCCATGACCAGGGCCAGATGCAGGTCATCCCCGGACTGCCCCCGGTAGGCCAGCAGACGGAAGTCGCCGAATTCGCTCGGCATCTGCGACGCGCACACCCGCGTCATGGTCTTCTCATGTTGCAGGCGATAGTGGATAAGATCGGCGATAGTACCCATCTTCAGGTCATGCTCGCGCGCGAAGATTTCCAGATCAGCGCGCCGGGCCATGCTGCCATCCTCGTTGAGGATCTCCACGATCGCCGCCGCTGGTTCGACACCGGCCAGGCGGGCCAGATCGCACCCCGCCTCAGTGTGCCCGGCACGCTCCAGCACCCCGCCCGGCTGTGCCATGAGCGGAAAGATATGCCCGGGCTGCACCAGATCGCCCGGCCTGGCCCCCGGCGCCACTGCGGCCTGCACCGTCACCGCCCGGTCCGCCGCAGAAATGCCTGTGGTCACTCCGCGCGCGGCCTCGATGGACAGCGTAAAATTGGTCGAGTGCTTGGTATTGTTGTCGCGCACCATCAACGGCAGATTGAAGTGTTCGCAACGGGCCTGCGTCAGGGTCAGACAGATCAGCCCGCGCCCGTAGCGGGCCATGAAATTGATGTCTTCCGCGCGGGTAAAGCTGGCGGCCATGATCAGGTCGCCCTCGTTTTCGCGATCTTCATCATCCATCAGGATAACCATCTTTCCCTGGCTGATATCCTCGATGAGCTCTTCAATACTGTTAAGTGGCATAGTAGTCCAGTGATGGGTGAATTCGCTCGTTCATGACTCGTGATGGGTAAATTCGGTACTGGGTCATTGGTGACTCATCACCGCTCACTCATCACCGCCTATAAATCCGTGTTCGCCGAGAAAGGCACGGTCGATCCCCTCACTGCTCGGTGGCACGCCCATCCCGGCCTCGGCGGCGCGCTCACCGAGTAACAGACGTTCGAGATAACGGGCGATGATATCCACTTCCAGGTTCACCCTTCGGCCTGGCTGGTAGTGCGCAATGATCGTCGCGTTCAAGGTATGGGGCACGATATTGAGTTCAAACTCCGCCCCGGCTACGCCATTCACGGTCAGGCTCACGCCATCGACACAAATCGATCCCTTCCCGGCAATGTATTTCGCCAGTACCGGCGGTGCCCGGAGGCGAAACCGTATCGAACGTGCCGCCTGCTCCCGCGACACGACTTCACCTACACCATCCACATGTCCGCTGACCAGATGTCCACCCAATCGCGTCGTGGGCGTCAGCGCCTTTTCCAGATTGACCGGGGCACCAGGGCGTAGCTGGGCAAAACTCGTGCGCGCAAGCGTCTCCCGCGAGACATCCGCGCTGAACCCCGTCTCCCCCAGTTCGATGACCGTCAGACACACCCCGTTGACTGCAATGCTGTCACCCGGCGCGACATCGCCCAGATCAAGTCCACCCGTGCGCAAACGCAGGCGCACATCGCCCTCACGCGGCTCAAGCGCCGCCACCTTGCCGATAGTCTCTATGATTCCAGTAAACATTTCAAAATCCGTGCTGCCACGTCCTCAGTCCTATCCTTCAAGTCCCCAGTCCCGGATTCTTCCCCCTCCCCTTCGGGGTGGCCGTAATCCGCCAGTCATCACCGACACGGCGGATATCGCTGATCCTCAGGCTCATCCGCGCTGCCATGGCGTCCAGTCCCGGCAGGTGAAACAATCCCCGGGCGGCATCGCCCATCAATACCGGTGCCAGGTAGATGATCAGTTCATCGACCAGACCGGCGGCGAGCATGGCACCGCTCAAGGTGGCGCCGGTCTCGAGCATGATCTCGTTCATCTCCCGCTGCCCGAGCAGATCGAGCACAGCGGGCAGGTCAACGCGCCCCTGGGTGTCGGGCAGGATAGCCACCTCGGCACCCCGCTCGCGCAGTGCGGCGGCCACATCGCCCTCCTCCGAGACCGTAACGATGAGGGTGTGCCCGGGTTGTTGCAACAGCCGCGCCGTCGGCGGTGTACTCAGGTGCGTATCGACGATCACACGCAGCGGCTGGCGCTCCGCGCCATCGAGGCGCACGGTCAGATTCGGATCATCGGCCAACACGGTGCCCACACCGGTCATGAGCGCCGAGCTGCGTGCGCGCAGGCGCTGCACATCCTCACGCGCCGGTGCGCCGGTGATCCACTTGCTCTCACCCGAGGCCATGGCGGTGCGCCCATCGAGGCTCATTGCGAGCTTGCAGCGCACGAAGGGGCGCCCGGTGCGCATACGCTGGATATATCCGGGGTTGAGGGTCTCGGCTTGTGCCGTCAACAGCCCCACCGCCACGGCCACACCGGCCTCGCGCAGGCGTGCCAGACCGCGCCCGGCCACCTGCGGGTTCGGGTCTTCCATGGCCGCAACCACACGGCTCACGCCTGCGCCCAGCAGGGCATCGGCGCAGGGCGGGGTGCGCCCATGATGGGCGCACGGTTCCAGACTGACGTAGGCACTGGCGCCGCGTGCGCGTGCACCGGCCTGGCGCAGGGCATGCACCTCGGCATGCGGCTCACCGGCACGCGCATGCCAACCCTCGCCAACCACCTCGCCCCCGCGCACCAGCACACAGCCCACGCGGGGGTTGGGATCGGTGCCATACAGGCCACGTCGCGCCAATTGCAGTGTGTGCGCCATGTAGCGACGATCCTCCGTGCTGAAGGTCGTGGCCCCGCTGTCGCCCGTCATGGGGTGTCATCACCCGGCAACAGTGGAATCTGGTCGCGCCGGGCCGCGGGGGACAATTCCCGATTGAGGCGTTCGATCTCATCCTGAAAGGCGCGCACGTCCTGAAAACTCCGGTACACGGAGGCAAAGCGCACGTAGGCCACCGGGTCCAGGTCGCGCAACTCCTGCATCGCCCACTCACCCACGGCGCGCGAGGAGACTTCGCGCTCACCGGTAGTGCGGATCTTCTGCTTGATGCGATTGAGCGCCCCTTCCACCGCCTCGGTGTCGACCGGGCGCTTCTCCAGCGCCCGCAACATGCCGCCCCGCAGCTTGTGCTCATCAAACGGCATGCGGCTGCCATCGCGCTTGACCAGGCGCGGCATCACCAGCTCGGCCGACTCGAAGGTCGTGAAACGCTCACCGCAGCCCAAACACTCGCGACGCCGGCGCACCAGGTCGCCGTCATTGGCAAGGCGCGAGTCAATGACCCTGGTATCATCGACGAGACAAAAGGGGCAGCGCATGGCTCAGGCCATCACTCGGCCGCGCTGGCGCTGGCGCACCAGGGCCTCGTGCGACTCGACACATCGGTCCCGCCCGCGCCGGTTCACTGTGCGTACACCCGGCGTCGCGCACACACCGCCAGCACCTGGAGTCGGACCCGGTCGATGATCGCCGCGTCACCCCGCGCGTCGATGATGTCACTGATCCACCCGGCCAGCGCGCGGGCATCGCTCTCATCAAAGCCCCGCGTGGTCATCGCCGGGGTGCCGATGCGGATGCCGCTGGTCACGAAGGGGGACTGCGGGTCGTTGGGTACGGCATTTTTGTTGACGGTGATATGCGCACTGCCCAACCAGGCATCCACCGCCTTGCCGGTGAGTCCCTGGGTAATGAAGCTGACCAGGAACAAGTGATTGTCGGTGCCCCCGGAGATGATCTCAAAGCCGCGTTCCTGCATGACGCCCGCCATGGCACGTGCATTGCTCACTACCTGGTGCTGATAGGTCTTGAAGGCCGGCTCCAGCGCCTCCTTGAAGGCCACCGCCTTGGCGGCGATCACGTGCATGAGCGGACCGCCCTGGGTGCCGGGGAAGATCATCGAATTGAGTTTCTTCTCGATCTCCGGATTGTGGCGGGCAAGGATAATCCCCCCCCGTGGGCCGCGCAGGGTCTTGTGCGTGGTGGAGGTAGTGACATCGGCGATCGCCACCGGGCTGGGATAGACCCCGGTGGCGATCAGGCCGGCAACATGGGCCATGTCCACCATCAGATAGGCCCCCACCGCATCAGCGATGGCCCGGAACCGGGCCCAATTGACCACGCGGGAATAGGCGGAAAAACCGGCCACGATCATCTTCGGCTGATGTTCGTGGGCCAATTGCTCGACCTGGGCATAGTCGATCTCACCGCTGGCCTCATCGAGCCCGTACTGCACGGCATTGAAAAGCTTGCCGGAAAAATTGACCTTGGCGCCGTGGGTCAGATGGCCACCGTGGGCCAGGCTCATACCCAGCAGGGTATCGCCGGGCCGGAGCAGGGCAAAATAGACCGCGGCATTGGCCTGCGAACCGGAATGGGGCTGTACGTTGGCGTAGTCCGCCCCGAATAGCTGCTTGACCCGGTCGATGGCCAGTTGCTCGGCCACATCGACATACTCGCAACCACCGTAGTAACGCTTGCCCGGATACCCCTCGGCGTACTTGTTGGTCAGCACCGAACCCTGCGCCGCCATCACCCGGGGGCTGGCATAATTCTCCGAGGCAATGAGTTCGATGTGGTCTTCCTGGCGCTGCGTCTCGGCCTCGATGGCGGACCACAACTGCGCGTCATACCCGGCAATTGTCATCTCTTTCGTGAACATCCCCACCTCTTAGCCTGCCCTGCAAAAGGCAGGGGCATTATCGTTGAGTTTCAATCTGTTGAATGATACACCACGGGACACCTGATACCCACCAGCAGCGTACGGGAAAGGCGCCTAGCCTACCCGATCCGAGACCAGATTGCATTTACAAACGCCCTTCAGGAGGTGCATCTCGCACAGGGAAAGGGGCAAAATATCCCCTCACCCTCTCCCGGGGGGAGAGGGGGCTATGGAGGCAGAGGGTGCTACTGTCAAAAAAAACGCCCCGCAAAAGCAGGGCGTCCACAACACCGGGCAGACCTGGCGCCCGGCTGATATTTCCGGTCTTAGTAATCGCTGCTCGGTGAACTGCCCGCGGCCAGCGTCAGCGCCTTCTTGATGGCCCCCGGCGCGCACATGATGGAGGCAAAGCTGTTGCTTCCCAGCATGGACAGGTCGGGGAAGTTGATGGCAATGCGGAACTCTGCCGGCAAGGCATAGACCGAATCGCCACGCACCACCATCTCGTAGGGCAGATGGCCAGTGGAGCGCAACGGTTTGAAATCCACGCGCGACATGATGTAGCGGTCACCGCTGCACTCATGGGTCATGTGCACCCCGAAGACACTCACCTTGCCACCGGGGAGGTCGATGCGATAGACCTTGGTCACACCGCCCTTGCCTGCGGCCAGGGCCGTCTCCACGGCCTTGAGCGCCTTGGCATGGTTGTAATAGGTGGCCAGGGTGAGGCGATCGCTGAAATACGGCATCAACCACTTGTAGTGGTAGTCCCGTAGATCGGCCGCCGACAATCCCGTGTCCACACCATAGTTCCGCTTCGCGCCCAACGCCTGGCGCAACGCCGCCGCCACACCCTTGAGGCTGGCCTTCATCTGATAGGCGTTGGCCATGTATTGCGGATTGGTGTAACTGACCTGCAACTGCCTGCCCACCCGGGTCACGGTGACCCGTTGGGCGGCCCCGAAGGCGCCAAAGTCGGTCTTCGCGGCGGCCTGTTTCAGGGCCGTGCTGGTCACTGCAATGACGGTCGCGGACGGATACGGTGAATACGTCCCCACCACATCAAAACCGGCGGCCTTGAGCTTGGCGCTCACTGTCGCCACCGTGGTCTTCATGTTACCCGTCGTCTGGCTGGCCAGGACAAAGGGTTTGTACAACACAGCGGCGGCATACAAGGGGGCACAGACAACGGACAACACGATGCCAGTCAATAAGGCAGGGGTCCGCAGTCCGCGCAATAGAGAACGCGCATTACGCATGATAGAGATTCCTCTCACGTGAGTGATAGACACAGCGGCGGGAAAAAACGGGGCATGCCGCGCATGCCCCGTGGCCCGTTATTACGGGTTCTGCTTTCCTGTCGCTCAAACAGGTCTGCGCCTGCGTCCTAGAACTTCCAGCTCCAGCCCGCCTCGACCTGATACTGCACCATCTGAATCTTGATTTTCTGGGCCGCTGGGTTAGCTAATGGGTTGTTACCCGTCACGCTCGTGCTGGGGGCGTACACGGCCGCAAAGTTGAACGCCTGCTTGGGACCCATCTGCTTGGTGAAGCCGACGCTCAGGTGGCTCTGCATGACCCCCGGCGCCAGGATGTTGAACAGAACCTCGGAGCTGGGAATGGGCTGATCGCCATAGCTGTAGCCCGCACGCCAGGTCCAGCCCTGACTGCCCTGCCACTGGTAGCCCAGCTTGTAGACGGTCATGTCCTGCCAGCCGAAACCCGCACCGTTGGTATCACCCAGTTGGGCCGTCATCAGATTCGGCATCAATGGGTTGGCAATGGCATTGACGCCACTGTAGAAGATCTTCTGGATATCGAAGGCCAAGGTCGAGGTCGGCGCGGTCTTGAAGGCCAGACCGACGGTGGCGGTGGCCGGGATATCAAAGCCGCCCTGCTCGGCGAACAGGCCCTTGTACTTGTCGAACTTGCCCATCGACATCTTGGTCTGGTAGGAGGCCCCCAGGGTCAGCGTCGGCGTGACCTGGCCCTGCCAGCCAATCTTGACGCCAAAACCGGTGGAGGTGCTGTAGCCATTGTCCGACAGATTTCCGGAAGATGATGAGTACGGGCTAAACGCCAGCAACCCGGTCGCCTTGAAACGCTGATAGACCCCGATCAGGCTCACCCCCCAGGACGAAGTGGCGTTGATCTTGCGCGAGTAGGTGCCGTTGACGAACAATTGCATCAGGTCGATACCGGCACCACCCATGCAAAATGTCCCTGTCTTTTTCGAGGTTGGGGGACACATTGCAGCATTAGCAAAGCCCGGATATTCGGTATTCATACCGCCGTTACCATAGATGCTCAGACCCGCAGAACTGTCGGCGTCCAGCATCCAGTTACGCCCGAAGCTCGGGATGAGGAAGTAGTTCTTGCCACTGTCGACCTTGCCCGGCTTTAGAGGAAAAGACGTGGCCGCTGGTGTGCCCACTATCGGGCCCGCCGTGTACGAACGGCGCGGGCTGAAGATCTCGGCGCCGATATCCATGCGATTGCCCACCCAGACCATGCCGGCCGGGTTGGTCGCGGCGGCCATGGCGTCCTGCGGCAGGGCCACGCCGGTGCCGACCATGCCGTCGCTCTTGATGCTGTATCCCGGAGCGAAATAGCCGTTGGTGGCAAAAGCGGCCACCGGTGCGGCGAGGCCAGCGGCCACGGCGCACGCCAGCAGATTCCTGGTCATTCTTTTCATATACATGTCTCCTCAGGCTGGTGTTATTGCTGATATGTGGCACATTTACCACTTATTGTTGTATAAATCCCTGCATACATGCAGAGCGCACCCTGTTTTATGCAAGATGGCCCCGCGTGTCAAGCGTTTTGCATCATGGGATCACAAGAACCCGTCTTTTATTCATAACTTCACTTAATCCTGACAAATCAATCCGATCGCGGATCATCACGGGGGAATATTCAAACCGGGACACCACCCGAAACTTGTGCTTTAATTAAATCGACATCCCGCCATGTCGAGCATCCATGCCGGAACATAACCGACAGCGAAATCGTTACTCTGCGACCCGCACCACTACGCTACCTGGAGGGTTCATCTTGAAGCAATCCCTGTTGTTACGCACCGCCTGCGCCCTGTCCGGCCTGAGCCTGGCCGTCACCGTCCAGGCCTCGGGTTTTCGCCTGCCGGAGTCATCGGCCGCCGGACTCAGTCTGTCCAATGCCCTGGTGGCCAACCCCGATGCGATCGGTGCCCTGCACTACAACCCCGCCGCCATGAGCTTCCATACGGGTAACAACGTCTCCGCCGGACTGAGCCTGATCCGCCCGGACCTGAAGGTCACCCCCGCCACGGGCATCGCCACTAAAAGCCAGGGGCGCAAGAATGTGTTCACCCCCAATGGCTATTTTATGGGCCAGTTGCAGGGTGAGTGGACCTGGGGGCTGGGCCTCAGCGTGCCCTTCGGCCTGGATACCGTCTGGCCGGCCGGGACCTTCCCCCAATTTGCCGGTGCACTCGCCGCCCTGGCCCCCAAGCACAGCGAGATCGATGTCCTCAACATCAACCCGAACGTGGCCAGACGCCTGTCTGCCCACACCAGCATCGCCTTCGGCGTGGACTTCTATCAGGCCAGCACACTGACCTTCAGCACCCAGGGTGTTCCCATTGACGGCACCGGGACGGGCACCGGCTTCAATGCCGCCCTCCTGCACCAGGCCGGCCCCTGGTCCTTCGGTGCCAGCTACCGCTCGCAGGTCAGTGTCGACATCAATGGTGAGGTAGGTGGCGCGCCGGCCACCACCTCCATCACCTTCCCCTCGATGCTCCAGGTCGGTGCCCGTTACAAGGTCAATCCCGCGCTGGCCATGGAATTCGATATCGAGCGCACCGGCTGGAGCAGCTTCGACAATCTGATCATCACAGCCCCGCTTGCACCCTCCCCCGCCAACCGAATCGTCAGCACCAACCACTGGAAGGACAGCAACGCCTACCGCCTGGGCGCCAGCTACCAGCTCACGCCCAGAACGCAACTGCGCTTTGGTTACGCCCTGGACCAGACGCCACAGCCTAACGCCTGGTTCTCTGCGCGTATCCCCGGTGCCGACCGTAACCTGTACAGCATCGGTATCGCCCACAAGATGGGTAGCTGGTCGCTGGAGGCCGGTTACATGTACGTGAAGTTCAAGGACCGCACCATCAACTCCGCCACCAATTACCCGACACAGGCCGCTGGCGGTAATATAGACCCGAACGGAACGAGCGCCTATAACGGCACCTACAAGTCCAGTGTCGACCTGTTCGCCATCGGTGTCACCAAGCACTTTTAGGGGCAATGAGGTGGGTAAGGGCGGGATTCGTCTCCCCCAGGGAGAAGGGGGGGCTTCGGTTTTGATCCCCTCTCCCCCAGGGAGAAGGGGGGGCTTCGGTTTTGATCCCCTCTCCCCCAGGGAGAAGGGGG
>VAOZ01024196.1_pt1 | contig 25934 bp, 22 predicted proteins | sample 3394041 | NCBI WGS metagenome assembly VAOZ01 (sample SAMN08290431, study PRJNA428436) | hydrothermal vent metagenome | isolation source: Deep-sea hydrothermal vent chimney | place: Indian Ocean: Southwest Indian Ridge
ATATAAAATGAGATTTTACAATTGTAAAACATTAATACAATCTATTTACAAAACTATATTTCAACTAATTGACAATTGTGAATTATTTAATAATAAAATTGGGGAGACAATTAGCATGTGACTGGGTGATCATCCGGGAAAGGATTTGAGTAGATTCAGTTTTTGCTCTGTCTGACTTTTAAAAACTGAATCCCTCCTGCTCTCCGGGTAGTGTGGGATTCCGGTGCCATCATTGCCGTATTTTCGTTATGAACCGTCATAGCGCTGTTTTGTAAGACCATCCTGCAAAAGGGCATAAACTCTCAAACAAAAGAGCTTAATTGAAATGGAAGAAAGATTTAATCTAAAGTGGTTCAATTCCCCGACCCTCTGGGTCGGAAATAAATATGTTTGCAAAGCAAACTCCACTTAATACCTCGATGGCTCTGCCTCGAAGTAGTTTATTCTGATGATTTGGAACATTGTGTTTCTCAAAAGTTATTCGTAGCGCAGCGATTCGATGGGATCGGTACGGGCGGCTTTATTGGCTGGAATTATTCCGGAAACAAGGGCCACGATAAAAGTCAGCAGAACACCGCCGAAGACCCACTCCCAGGGAATGATAAAAGTACTACCGGTAATAATAGAGATAATATTGCCCATAATAACACCGGCTACAATGCCGAGGACACCACCTATCTGGGCAATAACTATGGCCTCAAACAAAAACTGGTTTCGAATAGTTCGCCGGCGTGCACCGATAGCTTTGCGGATACCAATTTCCCGCGTTCGTTCGGTCACTGACACTAACATAATATTCATCAGTCCGATGGCTGCACCAAACAACGTTATCAGCCCTATGATAGTGGCCCCGATGGTAATATTTCCGGTAAGGCCAATAAGCATATTGGCAATGTTATCACTTTTCACAATAGAAAACGAGTCCTCCTGACCCAGGCGATCTTTGCGTATTTGCCTGAATAAACCGGTTGCCTCTCCGATACCAGCATCTATTTGGCTGGGATGGCTCACCATAATACTTACAGTATAATTCATATCAGGCCGGGAGAAATACTGGCGTACATTGTTCAGCGGCAGGAAACAGGCCCGGTCGCCGGTAAAACCCAAACTGGAACCTTTCTCCTGTAAAGTTCCGATTACCCGATACATACCAGGTCCAATGGAGATGATTTTCCCAATAGGGTTTTCTTTGTGTTTAAAAAGTTTCTTCACCACTTCGCTACCGAGAACAACCAGATGGTCGCCATCTACTACTTCAGAGGGCTGAAAATTCCGGCCTCTTGCTATTTTCAAACCGGCAGTAGCCAGGTAGTTTTCATCCACACCTGTCACGCGAACATTGGGATCTGTTTTTTGTGATTTGTATTTCACCGTGGCAGTTCCTGTTCCCACAATACTCACGGAGGTGACGGCAGGAAAATCATAACGGCTCTTAAATGCTTCAGCTTCCCGGTAAGTTATAATTGAATAAGCCTCTGCTCTGGTATGGTGACGACCAATTCGCACACGCAGGGAGCGGTTTCGAATATTGAATGTATTAGAACCCATCATAGCAAAATTCTGTGTCAGATAATACTCAACCGCATCGATAGCTGTCAGTATCCCCACCAAAGCCATAATACCAAAAGCAATAATGGCAACGGTAAGGATAGTCCGTACCAGATGGCTCTTAATGGAATTGAGGGAAATACGAATGTTTTCCCGAACAAGCTTTAAATTACTCAATTTAGTCTTCTTTTTTACCAAAAGCCAGATCACCGGCATCACCAAGGCCAGGCACAATAAAGGCTTTGGCTGTCAGTTCGTCGTCAATAACTCCTGTCCATATTTTTATTTTATGTTTTGAAAATGTCTTTTTCAGAAATTCGATACCTTCATTACTTGCCAGCACCGACACAATGTGTATCTCTTTAGGTGTTCCCTTCTCCAGCAACCCTTTTATAGCTGCCACCAGCGAACCTCCCGTAGCCAGCATGGGATCGCTTATTATCAAAATCTGCGACTCCGTGCCGGGCGAAGAAATGTATTCCAGTTTTATAACAAAATCTTCGTCAGCATCATATTTACGGTAGGCCGAGACAAAAGCATTGTCGGCATGGTCGAAGAAATTCAGCATTCCCTGATGCAAAGGTATACCAGACCGTAAAATAGTTGCCAACAGTGGCTGCTGCTGTATTACCTGCATGTGGGCCGTCCCCAAAGGCGTAATGATATCCTTCTTTTCATAAGGCAGTTCTTTACTGATTTCATAAGCAAAGATTTCACCCATGCGTTCCAGATTCCTTCTGAAACGTAGACGATCTAACTGAATTTTAATATCTCTTATTTCAGAAAGAAACTGATTGAAAACAGAGTTGATTTTTCCTAATTCCCTGACCATTGATATTAGTTTCAGACAAAGATAATGGAAAAATCTCAGTAAACAGAAAAAAATTCCTGAATACTTCGGATTTGGCCTCGCCCAACTGCCGGCCACCGGCTATTACCTTCAATATTTCCCTGCCAATGCCTGTACTAACCGATTGATGGGAAAAGGAAACCGATTGATTTCCAAACGATAATAAGATACTTCCTGAGATCCGAATCCCCGGTAAAAACGTGCCAGGTTAGAATTGTTAGAGCCTTCAAAATCAAGTACAAGCGCTGTTTCGGCATATTCTTTTATCACGGAATCCAGTAGGAAAGTCATGGCTCCGTTCCTACGGGCTTCCGGTGTGGTGGCAGAGAACAAAAATATCAGATGCAGATGGTCTTTGAGAAAAAACGCCCCTGCGCAAAGTTCATTATGATCCGTATAAACCCCGTAGATATCTCCCATACTCTTAAACATGGCTTTGAACATCAACTGATGCAGGCGTTGATAATGGACTTCATGCCAGTGTCTCACCTCGCTCCCTTTGTTTTGCCGGAACATATCAATCAGCAGGCCTGGCTCCATACCCTTTACCAGCATTAAGCCGGAAGACAGGGCGTTTTTCAAGTTTCTTTTGGTATTGGTAGCATAATGCGCCGACAATTTAGGATATCCGGAAATCAAATCCAACAGATAGTTCTTGTTGGGAACCAGTTGGTAATCTTCTGGTTGTGGATGATTGTGAATATTCAGATTGATCTGAACAAATTGATATTTCTCCGGAATTGCAGCAATGAATTTGTTGATGATGATGCTGCTAAGAATTTTGGTGGAAAATATACCGAGTTGTTGCGTAAAAAAAGGCTGAAACAGGTAAAAAATACCATACTTTTTGTTACCCGTTAGTGGCATAACACGCACATAATCATCTTCTACCAAAGCTTCCCAGTTTTCATGTACCACATCAAGATACCAGCTTAATGCATAGATATTGCCGTTGAATGCCTTTTGAATACAGCCATTCCATTTTATCTTATCTATCTCATTATGTGGCAGATATTGAATCAAAATATTATAGTTTATGGTTTTGTCACCTCTTCGAGCAGCGTTTCATAAACCCGGCGCCACCCTTTCCAGCGTTTCTCGTCACTTAGCGATTCGTTGTGCCAGAGTGAAATAAACGTGCCGTTTACCTTTTTAACCTCAGCGACAAGTTTTTTTATTTTATTGGTTGCATCCTCAGGAGTCAGGTTAAGATAATCGCGCAATGTCCCATCCATAACCGCAAAAGGATGCAGTCTCAATTTAGTTTCCACATCCAGTTCCAGATCGTAAAAGTGATAGGTATCGCAAATGCCGGCTCTGAATCCGGGTAAAGCGGCGAAGCCCATGGTATAATCATCTAAAATATCATTTTCAATCAGGTTTTGATAGGTATCGGGCAGGTTGAGCCGGAGAAAATGCTGCCTGCTGCGGGTAATATCCTTTTTCAGCAAATCTTCCAGATTTTCTAACTCCTCCTTGAGTAAATTCGGATTTTCGACAGTATTATAGCTGGGATGCAGACCTACTTTGGCATAATCGGCCAGCCATTTTACCAAACGACGGAATCTGCGGTTTCGAAAATTAATATTTTTGTCAAAACGCCCGTACATGCCAAAGAGAATAAAGTAAACAGGATGAAGATTATATTTTTTCTGGTATTCGCGTTGCAAATCGAATGTATCGAAAGGGTCTTTTATTTTTCCCATTAACACCTTGGCTCTGTTTTCTAATTCCTTAAAATTGAAGGCTTTCAGAGCTATGTAGAATCCGCCCATCGAACGAAGCCAGCCCTTTTGTGCATATGCCCAGGCGGAATCAATGTCATAAGTGGGGATAAAACTGAATCTTTTTAGGGGAAAAACAAACTCCGGATAACGCTCCAAAATAATCTGCTTAACCTCCAATACCCAAATGTTTACCATGGGTTTCTCCAAAATACCCCATCGGGAACTCATACTCAGCGGAGCGGCAAACCTTCCGTACTGGTCACGGACAAAAGGCAAATATTCTTCGTAGCGCGAAACCAGAAAAAAGATGGCTGAAAATATATCAAAAGGCAAAACCGTTTCCTCGTCAAATACCTGAAAGATGGCTTTATTACCTTTGTAATCAAGGGTATTGTATTCCAAACTGTGTACACCCCTTTCAAAAAGTAAACCGGAAGATTTGAAAAAGATATCATCGGTATGCGCCTTCATGCCATACATCATCTTGGGCTTATCGGCACTTTGAAAAGCATCCAAATCATTCGTTATTTCATAGGAAATTTTTAGCAGGTGTTCAAAAACCAGCCGAAAAACATAACGAACCCGGTTGGTAATCTTTGGCACGTATATCAGTATATCATTCATACGCGGTAAAAGTAGAAAATTTTGGGATATATTTCCCGCTTACCGATTACTCCGCATAGGAACAAACCGGTCGTCCATGGCAAAAAAGAATTTCTTCCGGTAAGGATCGTACCGCCAATAACGCTTTGTCTTGTGTGAAGCTGGTACATTTTTCCTTATAAAGGTATTCAACAAATAGTCAAACGTATAACCGGCATAAGTACGCCCGAGATTCTGAGCATAAGCATATATTTTTTTTACCGACAGACTATCAAGTTGATAGAGATATTTAATATCTCCCGAGTAAGGGGCCACAACAAAATGGCCATCAATATTATCAGTCAGCAAATTTTCGACAAACAAAATTTTTCCTGATTTTTTGGGTAGCAACGGCCCGCGTAGCGAAAACCACGAACTTACGTCCAATGCATTTAGAAATTGGTGATGGACATAAACATCATTACCATAATAGGCCGTATCAGAAAAAAAATAATATTGTTCTTCCAACTCAATTTGGGAAACACTGACCGTATAAGAATTGCTGTCTGATCTGTTTTTTGTTAACACGTGCAGCCCGTATTTTTTCAGCTCCTTGATATAACCTTTCATATAATTTCGAATAAAAACAGAATCTACAATGTACTGAATAAAATGGGAATGAGTCCAAAGAATAGAATCTTTTTCACGTTTGGTACGATAGCCTATACTATCTAAAATACCGGTCTTCAGGTTGTATTTATATAAAAACAAAGGAGGCTTTACATGGATAGAAATCTTTGAAGACTTCGCCACAAATTCCCTGGCCAGTTTTCGTTCCGACTGGCCCATGGTGAACAGAACCGACAACAACAAAATCGTTGTCAGCAGAATCCGTACGGAAAAACTTTTGGCTCGCATCGCTTAAAAATTAATAATTTGCATAAAACTAACAAAATTTGTGCCGCAATCATGCACACTGCAATTGTTTACCAAAAGCAACGTCATAATCATAAGTAGTCTTAAAATTATCCTCAGAAGTAGAAAACTTTATAAAAAAGTTTTCACAGAGATATCTGAACTTTAATGCTGTAAGATTAATTTCCACCGTTTTCCCATTTCTCCAGCCAGAAGAATCGAAACTGCCGGCTAACTTTCTATAATTTTGATAAAGACTTATTGAGGCAAACAACCGGTAAACCGGTGGAAGATTGATTGGCAAATCCTTGTCTGTCGTGCCTACCACCTCAAGAGAAACCAAATCATAATCAGGAATGCCCACCCATTTTACACCGTGAGCCACATCATAATCTTTAGTGTTTTCCATAACATTCATCTTCTGTTGACAAAGATAGGTATCTGTTGCATTTATTAATGCTTAAACGGAAAAAATTTAAGAAAGATTAAAGAGAGAGACGTTGTCAGAAAAGTTCTAACTGAATTTCATCATCTCCCGGTTTATTATCCGGTTTTTCTTCTTTCGGCGGTCTCTTTTCCTTTTCCTCAATTTTTAAAGTACCGTTTTCGTCCTGCTGTTTTACGGGTATATTTTCCACACTTTTCTCCTTCCCTGATTCGTTTTCCAAAACGGCATCCTCATCCTCCTCCTGAGGTTCGTAAGGTAAAGGGGGAAGCAGTTCTATTTTTTTCAACTCTTTATTGGTCAATCGTTTTCCTTTAGCACGATAACTTTTAACCCCGATAAAATCAGCCAGCGCCACTACTTCAGTATTCCTTTTACCACTCTCATTGATTTTCATTTCCATCTCCAGCCGTGGCTGATAATCAAGGGAATAAACAATTAGCTTTGAGCCTTTGGCTTCAGAAATAAAGAGGTATTTCCTGTCAGAGGTGGTGTTGCTGTCGATGCGAAAACGTTTAACGTAATACCTGCCCTGGGCAGCATCGAGATAGACGGCAGAGATGATTTTACGCGGGTCAAATTTCTCAATAAGCACCATCTTTTCATCAAAATGGGTAGTAAGGTCAAAACCGGTAAGTTTAAATTGACCGGTGCGCATAATGGAAAGAATCTTGTCTCCGCCTTTGAAAGCCCCGAGATATTGCCCCCTTTCTTCAGTATTCAGGCGTCTGACAGTGTCGTCATACCAAATGTCCAGCGCCCCCAGCGTAGAGATGCCATCTTCGCGCTTCACAATGTTGCGGACAGAACCCCTGCTCAGAATATTTCCATGTGTCGAGCGTCCTTTGATGGCAAGCTCCTTAAAATCAAAATCAAAATGAGTATTTCTCATTTTTGGTTTGGCACGCAGGTGAACGCGGACAACCTCCGCTTCGCCATTGGGATTAGCCGAGAAATAGATGACTTTTGAATCTTTAGTTCCGCGGGTCATATCATACACTTTATCGCGGGTAACGCCTTTGACGGCAAAACGTTTCACATAATATTTTCCCGACCGGCCATCGCGATAAACCATATTGTAAATGGTACGGTCATCGTTTTTCTTAAAGACATCGAGATACAAGATATTTTTTCCCACAAAAACCTTCGGCGCCATCTTGGTAACCAGAAAAGTACCGTCTTCACGAAAGACGATAATATCATCAATATCCGAGCAATCGGTCACATACTCATCTTTTTTTAGTCCGGTACCGGCAAAGCCTTCTTCACGATTAACATATAGTTTTTGGTTGGCAACAGCCACCATATTAGCCTGAATGATGTCGAAATTCCGGATTTCCGTTTTACGATCCCTGCCTTTTCCATATTTTTTCTTTATCTGTCTGAAATAGTTGATGGCGTAATTGATCAAATGTGAAAGATGATTTTTCACTATTACAATTTCTTCCTCAACCTTTACAATCTGTTCTTCAGCCTTAAAAGCATTATATTTGGAGATACGTTTAATTTTAATCTCGGTCAGACGCACCAAATCGTCAGGTGTAATTTCCCGGCGAAGTTTTTTCGCAAACGGCGACAGGCCTTTATCAATGGTCGAGAGCACACAATCCCAGGTCTCGCAATCCTCAATCAGGAGATAAATTCTGTTTTCAATAAAAATTTTTTCCAATGAGGCATTATGCCACTGGTCTTCCAACTCGCCAAGTCTGATTTCCAGTTCCTGTTTCAGAAGCTCAACCGTGTGGTCGGTATTGGAGCGCAAAATTTGTTTCACCGAAATAAATTGTGGCCGGCCATTTAGAATAACACAGGAATTGGGCGAAATACTCATCTCACAATTGGTGAAGGCATAAAGCGCATCTATGGTTTGGTCGGGAGAAACATTGGAAGCCAGATAAATCACAATTTCCACATGCTCGGCCGTATTATCATCTATCTTTTTGATTTTAATTTTCCCTTTGTCATTGGCTGTAACAATAGAGTCGATAAGCGAGGATGTAGTTGTATAATATGGTATTTCGGTGATGACGAGTGTTTTTTTGTCACGCTGGGATATCTTGGTACGCACCCGCACCTTTCCTCCACGAAGGCCTTCATTATATTTTGAAAAATCGGCCATTCCACCGGTGAGGAAATCTGGAAAAAGCTCAAAATCTTTTCCTTGTAGGTGGCGGATAGAAGCATCGATTAGTTCTTTGAAATTGTGCGGCAGGATTTTCGATGCCAGCCCCACGGCAATTCCCTCTACACCCTGTGCCAGCAGCAACGGGAACTTTACGGGAAGCGTAACCGGCTCTTTATTTCTTCCGTCGTAAGAGAGTTTCCAGGTCGTTGTTTTGGGATTAAAGACCACCTCTTTCGCAAAAGCTGATAAACGGGCTTCAATATAACGCGGAGCGGCAGCACTGTCGCCGGTAAGCGTATTTCCCCAGTTTCCCTGTGTGTCGATGAGAATCTCTTTCTGTCCCAACTGCACCAAAGCATCGCCGATGGAAGCATCGCCATGGGGATGGAATTGCATGGTATGACCGATGATGTTGGCTACCTTATTAAACCGTCCGTCATCAAGCCGGCTCATGGCATGCAGAATACGTCGCTGTACAGGTTTCAGACCATCCATGGCTTCCGGAACAGCACGCTCAAGAATCACATACGAAGCATAATCAAGAAACCAGTTCTCATACATTCCGTTCAGGTGCAACCGCCGGTGCTGCTCAGGTTGTTCCTGCCCGGTACTTTTGTCCTCAGGTTTCTCTTTTTCAGGTAGTTTTTGTTCTTCCAAATTGTCCATGAATCCAATTTCTCATTAAAGTTATTTGAACAATCCCTGTTTTTCGAAACGGCTGCACCTCAACAACCGGAGACGGGATTTATTTAAAGTTGCGAAGATAATAAAACAACGGTAAAGGGAAAGGGTAAATTTGTTTTCATACACATTTTACAGGCCGGTCTGTTCCAAAAAAAACCACCCCATCCCAAAGGAAGGAGTGGTGAAAATAAATAGTCTTTCAGTTATGTCTGAGTACGGTCTCAAAAGCTACCAAAAGATTCTCAGTCGCTTTTACCTTTTTAATGCTCCCACCTGAAACGGGACAGACTCTAAAGGGTAAAAGTACTACAAACCAGTGCTCCCTTTAGGATTATGGATAAGCGCTTATTTTTATTTATTACCTTTTCAGCTCGAACTTATGTTTCCAAAAGCGGAAGTACCAAATGATTAAATCACCCCCTGGTCCATCATAGCGTTGGCCACTTTGAGAAAACCGGCAATGTTGGCTCCTTTTACATAGTTCACATACCCATCATCTTCGGTGCCGTATTTAATACAGGCATCGTGGATAGAAGACATGGTCCGGTGCAGTTTGGCATCAACCTCCTCTACAGACCAGGAAAGTTTCATGGCATTCTGCGTCATTTCCAGTCCGGAAACGGCAACGCCACCGGCATTAACTGCTTTACCGGGTCCAAATGGAATTTTTTTCTCATGGAAAAGCGCAACTGCCTCAGGGGTACAACCCATATTAGAGACTTCGGCCACAATCAGCACTCCATTGTCAATCAGGTTTTTAGCATCTTCACCGTTCAGTTCATTCTGTATAGCACAAGGCAGGGCGACATCGCATTTCACTTCCCATGGATGTTTTCCTGAAACGAAAGTAGCAGACGGGAATTCTTCTGCATACGGGGCTACAATATCCTGATTGGATGCACGGAGTTCAAGCAGAAAATCAACCTTTTCACCGGAAACTCCATCCGGATCATAAATATAACCATCTGGTCCTGAAATGGTGACAATCTTACCACCCAATTCGTTAACTTTCAAAGCAACACCCCAGGCAACGTTACCAAAACCGGAAATAGCCACTGTTTTACCTTCAAAAGTTTCGTTTTGCCCGGCCAGCATCTCTTTGGTGAAATAGACAGCGCCAAAACCGGTAGCTTCGGGACGCACCAGGCTGCCGCCCCAGTTCAGTCCTTTACCTGTGAGAACACCTGCGTTTACTCTGGCCAGTTTTTTGTACATGCCATAAAGATAACCTATTTCTTTACCACCAACTCCTACGTCGCCGGCAGGGACATCTGTCTCCGGGCCGATAAGCCTCCACAATTCGAGCATGAAATTCTGGCAGAAGCGCATGATTTCATTGTCTGATTTACCTTTGGGATTGAAATCGGAGCCCCCTTTTCCGCCACCCATGGGTAATGTCGTCAGCGAGTTTTTGAAAATCTGTTCAAATCCTAAAAATTTTAAAATACTGAGATTTACACTGGGGTGAAAACGCAATCCTCCTTTGTAAGGACCAATAGCGTTGTTGAACTGAACCCGATAACCAAGGTTCATTTGGACATTGCCAACATCATCAATCCATGGCACTTTGAACATCAAAACACGGTCTGGCTCCACAAGACGTTCTACTACAGCCGCCGAATCAAATTGGGGATTTTCGTTCACTATTTCTTCAATAGATTCCAAAACTTCGCGTACAGCCTGTAAAAATTCTACTTCACCCGGATGCTTTTTCTCCAGATTATTCATAATATTGTTAAGGTTCATTTCCTTTGTCTTTAGTGATTTTTATGATATTACTGAAATCAATTTTTTTGTCCCTGATTTCGTGGCAAAATTAGATATAATCCGTGCAATTATATCAATTTTTCTCAAAGATACTGTTTTTTTAATTTGTCTGAATAAAATAAGTATGGAAACATTAAAGTACTAATTAAATGAGTCTTACAAAGCTTTCAATTATTGGCTTTTGAATTATTCGTACAGCAATTTCGGTGTATTTTGCAAAAGCCGTAAAACGAGCAGTGCGGTTTACGTAATTCACTTAACCTGATTATCTCATAAGTTTTTCGTCATGAGAAGTCAAAATACAAAGAGAAAAGGTGAGCGCATATTTTCGACTCGCAGCAGTAGCCTTAGCTATTTCGAGAATCGGAAATTGAGCATTGCCTTTCATCAAAGCAGTTTGGCTTCGCAATAGATCAATTTGCGAATTAATCAGGTTAAAACAGGAAACAGCATATAAAAAGAGCATATCGGAAAAAAGTGAGTGTAATTTGTTTAATTTTGACCTGTACAATGAAGCGATTATGATTAAGAGGGAACATTACCTCTTTATTTTACTATCCTCAGTTTTTCTACTCGGGTCGTACCGGCAACGGATAGATTATAAAGGTATTAAAGTAGCTGTTAAGAAGGTGCTGTACCAATCCATAACCGACTGGAACAGCGGAAACATCGAAGCTAGTATGCGATGCTATGTACACAGCGAATCATTGCAATTTGATGGCAACGGTGGGTGGGAACTCACCAAAAAGACGCATCCTTCCGAAGGACTTTATACCCCTCTTTTCCAAAAGATATCTCATGGCTGGCGCATTGTTTATAATCACTCCTACTCTAAAATTAGATGACATGACTTTTGCAGAGAAAATCCTGATATTTTACAGCCAACTCTCTCCAGGCAACCAATTGCCTGATGGTATTGAAGTTCTGAATCCCTATTCCCGACCGGAAACGATGGCAGCCTGTAAAGCTTTTTACTCAAAGTTTTATAACGATCACAAAAACAGGCGGGTCATTTTTGGTATTAATCCGGGAAGATTTGGAGCAGGCGTAACCGGCATTCCTTTCACCGACCCTATCCATTTGGAAAAAGATTGTGGTATTTCCAACAATCTTGATAAGAAACCCGAACTCTCCTCACAGTTTATCTACATGCTAATTAATAATATGGGTGGCGTCACCCCTTTTTACCAGCATTATTTTATCGGTGCCGTCTGTCCGCTGGGATTTATAAAAAACGGAAAGAACTTTAACTATTACGACGACAGATTGCTGGAGCGAAGTCTCAAATCTTTTATCATAAAAAGCATGGTTCGGCAAGTGACGTTGGGCGTTAGCACCAGCAAATGCTTTTGCTTTGGAAACGGGAAAAATTTTAGTTTCCTGAAGCAATTAAATGAGGAACTGAAGATTTTTGGCGAAATTATCCCTCTGCCTCATCCACGCTGGGTAATGCAATACCGCAGTAGACAACTTCAAAACTATCTTGACGAAATTAGCAGAAAACTAAGTATTTAATCTGGAATCATTTGTGGATATAACCTGCCAGTTTCCTGCCTGAATCTGTCCACAGCAAGTCAATCATAAATTATATTCAGGTAAGAATACCACGAGCAGTTAATTTGTTTCTATGTTGATTTGTACGGGTAAGATTCAAGAAATTCTGTTCATTAATTGGAGTAGATTAGTAAACTATTCAGCATCCGTGATAAATTCAGAACATTTTGTCTAAAAGTTATTCGCTGATATATTTTCCTGTTATCATCCCGAACGCAGCCAGCCCGGTTCTTCCGGCATTCCAGCCTACCATTCTCCACTAAGTGAAATAGCTCCATCGTCGCAAGCATTCTCTTTACATCATTCATTATTGTACAATTTTATCCGGTTTTTAGTACAAATGGCAATGAGTACGGAGCCGACACGCTGAATTTCATTCAAAAGTATCGAAAACCGGGAACCGGAACAAAATTCAGGAACATCCTTTTGAGTTTTTGGAAATTAAATTACATTTGCGCCATTATTTCAATTATGTTTCAACATGCTATTATCGGACCCGGCCAGTCTTGGATGCTTTGGGCCATTCTTATCCTTACCGCCACCTTTGGTATTTGGGCCGAACTAAATACCAAATGGGGCAATAAACTTTCCGCAGTAGTCATCACCATTTTGTCCACCTTTTTGTTATCAAACCTATACATCATACCCACGCAAGCACCCACTTACGACATTGTCTGGTCTTATCTTGTCCCTTTGGCTGTTCCGCTGCTATTGTTCAAAGCCAACATCCGGCGGATTATCAAAGAAGCGGGTCCCACCCTCATAGCCTTCGGTATAGGCAGTGTCGGAACTGTCATAGGAACTTACATAGCTTTCAAAACCATCCCACTGGGTGAGGAAGGCTGGAAGCTGGCAGGTATTTTCTGTTCCACATACATAGGCGGTTCCATGAATTATGTGGCTACCTCCGAAGCGCTCCATTTACATTCGAGTGATTTGCTCACGGCAGGTGTAGCTGCTGACAACCTCGTGATGACTATCTATTTCCTGATACTGTTTGCTTTGCCAGGTGTTGGATTTTTGAAGAAACATTTTAAAAATGTTCATCAGCAAAATGCTGAAAATATGCAGGAAACAGATATTTTTGAAGAGGACAACAATGAAAACCCCAACCTGCTCGACATGGGGAAAGCTTTAAGTATTGGCCTTTTGGCTGCTGCAGTCAGTTTTTATCTGCAACACATTATCGGAATACAAGGTAGCGCCATATTGATTATTACACTACTCGTAGTTGCCGTGGCTACACTGTTTCCAAAGCAGATGAATGCCATTCGCGGGGCCGACCAGATAGGGACTTTTCTTATGCAGATATTTTTTGCCGCCATTGGCGCCAGTGCAAATATTCTGGTGGTTATGAAAGTCGGGCCCATCCTGTTTCTCTTTGCGGGATTAATTTTATTTGTTCACCTCATATTTATTTTGATTTTCGGAAGGCTTTTCAACCTTGATCTGGCCGAAATTGTCATTGCTTCCAACGCTAACATGGGTGGCCCCACCACAGCCGCAGCCATGGCTGTAGGACGCCGTTGGAAATCGCTTGTTATCCCCGCCATTCTTTGTGGCACACTTGGTTACGCCATTGCCACTTTTATCGGCGTAGGCATGGCCTACTGGCTGCATTAGCAAATAGATGTTAAGGGAAGCTGCCATCCCACTGTCCTGTACAATTTATCATTCGGAAATGCCATTCAATTAGTACGTAACATATTCTATACATGGCTTTTAGAGTATTTAAAATCTTTCTAAATAGGAGGTGTTGAAAAAAATCAGTAAATTACTTAGAAAAAAAATATTATGAAAATTGTACTTTCGTACAAAAATTTAAGAACCGTATAAAAACATTAGTTATGGCAAAAGTGAAAGGTGTCATTGTGGTTGACATTGAAATGTGCAAAGGTTGTAGCGTTTGTATTCCGGCCTGTCCAACCGATGTGATTGCTTTGGCAAAAGAAGTTAACGGCAAAGGTTATCATTTTGCTTTTATGGAAAATCCGGATGCCTGCACAGGTTGCACTAACTGTGCCGTAGTATGTCCTGATGGTGTCATTACCGTTTACAGGATAAAAGTTAAATAACTATCAAAAAAATAAGATATGGGTGAACTAAAATTAATGAAAGGTAATGAAGCCCTGGCCGAAGCCATAATTCGTGCAGGCACGGATGGTTACTTCGGTTACCCTATTACGCCCCAGTCGGAAGTCTTGGAATACCTTATGGCTTCCAAGCCTTGGGAAACAACGGGAATGGTTGTATTACAGGCCGAGAGTGAAGTGGCTGCCATAAACATGTTGTACGGCGGTGGCGGAACCGGTAAAAAAGTGGTGACATCATCTTCCAGTCCGGGCATCAGCCTGATGCAGGAAGGTCTTTCTTATATCGCCGGTGCCGAAATTCCGATTTTAATTGTAAACGTCGTTCGCGGTGGCCCTGGGCTTGGCGACATCCAGCCGGCACAGTCCGACTATTTCCAATCCACAAAAGGAGGTGGGCATGGTGACTACAGGCTTATTGTCTTTGCTCCCTCCTCCGTGCAGGAGATGGCTGATTTTGTTCCGGTGGCATATGATCTTGCTTTTAAATACAGAAATCCTGTCATGATTCTCTCAGACGGTGCTATCGGACAAATGATGGAGAAGGTTGAATTTTTCGACCCCACGCCTCGCCTGTCTGATACAGAGGTTAAAGCACGCAATCCATGGGCAACTAACGGAAAACCAATCAATGGTGAAAGAAGAATCCTTACCTCACTGGATTTAGACCCAAAAAAACTGGAAGATCACAACCATCATCTTCAGAAGAAATATCACCAAATCGAAGAAAACGAAGTTCGTTTTGAAGCTTTGCAGTGCGATGATGCAGATTATGTCATTGTGGCTTATGGCTCCAGTGCACGTGTTTCATTGAAGTCTGTAAAGCTATTGCGTGAAAAGGGTATCAAAGTCGGACTCCTGCGTCTCATCACCCTGTGGCCTTTTCCCACCAAAAAAATTCAGGAGCTGATTCAACAGGGTGTGAAAGGTTTCCTCTCGGTAGAAATGAGCGCCGGCCAAATGGTAGAAGATGTCCGGCTATCCGTAAACGGTAAAGTAAAAGTTGAACATTTTGGGCGTCTTGGCGGGATGATTCACTCTCCCGAGGAAGTTGTAGAAGCGCTGGAACAAAAAATTATAGGAGGATAAACCATGTCAGATATAGCTTTAAAAGATTTTATCAAACCGGAAAACATAGTCTATAAAAAGGCTAAGTTAATGACAGACACACCGCTTAGCTACTGTCCGGGATGTGGCCACGGAACCACACATCGCTTAATCATGGAAGTGATTGAAGAGCTTGGCAAAGAACATGAAACCGTAGGTGTTGCTCCGGTAGGCTGTTCGGTGCTGGCTTACGAGTTTATGGATGTGGATATGCAGGAAGCTGCTCATGGCCGTGCCCCGGCTCTTGCTACCGCCATTAAAAGACTGTGGCCCGACAACCTCGTGTTTACCTATCAGGGAGATGGTGATTTGGCAGCCATTGGGACTGCCGAGACCATTCATGCCTGCAATCGGGGTGAAAAGATCGTCATCATCTTTATCAATAATGGTATTTACGGCATGACCGGAGGCCAGATGGCTCCTACTACTTTAGAAGGAATGAAGACCTCCACCTCCCCTTACGGGAGAGATACGGAGCTCATGGGGCATCCGCTAAAGATCACAGAACTGGTAGCACAACTTCCGGGCACTTATTATGTAACCCGACAGGCAGTTCACACACCCTCAGCTGTGCGTAAGGCTAAAAGAGCCATTAAAAAGGCTTTCCAAAACCAATTGGATAATATCTCAGGGTTGTCTTTTGTGGAGGTGGTCTCTAACTGTAACTCCGGCTGGAAAATGGCTCCGGTAGAATCCAACATTTGGATGGAGGAAAACATGTTTCCTTTTTATCCCCTTGGCGATATCAAAGTGGATGGCCGGTTAGTAAAATAGATTTAATCTTTAAAATGACGATAAAATGACGGAAGAAATAATCATTGCGGGCTTTGGAGGGCAAGGTGTCCTTTCCATGGGAAAAATCCTGGCTTACTCTGGAATTATGCAAAACCAGGAGGTAAGTTGGATGCCATCCTATGGTCCCGAAATGCGAGGTGGCACAGCTAATGTAACCGTGATTGTCAGTGACGAACGTATTAGTTCGCCCATTCTCAGGGCTTACGATACGGCTATCATCCTGAATCAACAATCTATGGATAAATTTGAACCCGAGGTAAAGCCCGGTGGCACACTGCTTTATGACCCTAACGGTATATCACGCCATCCATCCCGTAAGGATATCAACATTTACAAAGTGGAAGGTGCAAAAAAGGCCGCTGAAATGGGAAACACTAAGATTTTCAATATGATTGTGCTGGGAGCCTACCTGAAGATAAAACCCATTGTAAAACTTGAAAATGTTGTGAAAGGATTGAGAAAATCTTTACCGGAAAGACACCACAAACTTATTCCATTAAATGAGGATGCTATCCAACTCGGCATGAAGAGTGTGGAAGTTGTTCAGAAACTATAAAACCTGTGTCCCTTTAATTAACCTGCTTAAGTTTAAAACCGGCTTCAGAGAAGCCGGTTTTTTTGTTAATAACCAATCCATTTCCAGGAAAGTCTGCTTTCGCAGAAGTTTGTATTTTTTTTTTCGATTAGCTTCTTCTTGAGCCTTTATCCACAGAAAACCACACAGAAGCATGTAATATATGTATTTTTCCTATTTTTAGACGCTAAAAACTTTCGGCTATGAAAATAGAAACCTCTCAAACAAAAATTGACAAACGTTCCCTTATTGCCGGATTCTCCGGAAACATACTGGAATGGTACGATTTTACTGTTTATGGCTTTTTCGCAACCGTTATCGGCACCCAGTTTTTTCCTGACGAAGACAAAATTGTTCAGCTCATCTCAGCCTTTGGTGTTTTTGCCGCCGGTTATCTGATGCGACCCATCGGAGGAATTATTTTTGGACATATCGGAGACAGGCAGGGAAGAAAAAAGGCCCTTTTAATATCAATATTGATGATGGCGATTCCGACAACACTTATTGGGTTTCTTCCCACTTACGCAAGTATCGGATGGTATTCGGCATTGCTACTGGTCATTTTAAGACTGTTCCAGGGACTTTCTGTTGGCGGAGAATTTACCGGTTCTATTTCATTTCTTGTAGAAAAAGCACCGTGGGGAAAGAGAGGATTTTTTGGTAGCTGGACAACTTTTGGTGTCTTTGGCGGGATGCTTATCGGAGCGGGTATAGCGGCAATAGTTACTTCTGTACTTACCACCAAACAAGTAAACGATTTCGGTTGGAGAATTCCATTTTTGCTTGGCGCCGTCATCGGCATTGCCGGCCTTTACCTCCGAAAAGATATGACAGATGATGAACACTTTAAGAAAATAATCAAAGAACAAAAGACCTACAAAATACCCCTGACAGAGTTTTTTGCACATTACAAAATGCAGTCTTTTAAAATAATCATGCTAAGCTGGGCATTTGGCGTTTCGGTTTACCTGATCTTTATCTTCCTTCCTTCTTACCTCCACACGTTTCTCCATGTAAAACTTAGCGATGCGCTCTCTATCCACACCATTGCAATTATCTTTATGATGCTTATCATACCTCTTTTTGGCCATTTGAGTGATAAAGTAGGCAGGAAATTTATTCTTTTTATTTCATTGATTGGGTTTGTGGTTTTTTCGTACCCGCTTTTTTTGCTGATGTTTGAAAAAACCTTTTGGGCCATTTTGGTTGCCATGCTGTTATTCTCTATCTTTGAAGGTCTGTTTCAGGGAGTTATCCCTGCAATAATGACCGAAGCATTTCCGGCAAAAGTAAGATACACAGGACTCTCCGTAAGTTATAATATTGCTCTGGCATTATTTGGCGGTACCACTCCCCTTGTTTCTGTCTGGCTGATAAAGATAAGCGGCGGCAATGTATTAATGCCTGTGTACTACTTAATTGCTTCTGTGATAATAGCCATTATCACCTTATTTTTCATGCCTGAAACCTATAAAAAAGAGTTAGATTAGGTATTATGATTTAATCAGGGCACCGGATATCGTTATCGGCAGACCCGGAGAATTAATTATACAATTTCCAGCTGATGCCAAGATAGAAACCACCATCAGCGCTCGGATATCCGGGTGAATTGTAATAATAATTGTTTCCAAAAAAGCCCAGCAGATTCTTTCCCTGCAAAAAGAGGCGGAAACTTTTGATTTTCATCGAAGCATACACATCAATATAGAGATAATCGCCTATTTTCTTATCGTGTTGCGTATAGAATGCTCGCAACTCCGGCATGTAAGTATCGGCATAGTAACTGGTGAAATAGGAAAGTTGAACGCCGGTTTGTAAACGGGCGGCTCTTTTAAAAATCCATTTTCTAAAAAACAGGTTCATTTTTCCGGTAAATACTGGCAAATGCAAAATGGAAGGCATTGAGGTTGTTTGGTAAACTGCCCGCAGGTTAATACCGAAATAATGTAACGGAATAGTCCCGGAAGTAAAAAGCTGCAATACACTTCCCGGATTGGCGGCCTGTTGCGGATAAGCAGAATCGTTAAAGAAAGTATAATTTCCCAGTGACCGGAAAATAACTCCGGCACGAATAAATTTGTACCGGTATTCGCCCTTAAAGCGAAAAATTCTCTCTTTGAGAAGGTTTAGCTTCCAATTGAAACGGTTTGAGCTGTATTGTGAAAAAAACCAGGCTGGCTTTCTGTTAGCAAACATCACACTAAAATAAAGTTGCCCTATATTTTTCTCCACCGACCCGAGATATTGCAGCAGGCTTCCCTTTATTCTCAAATCGCCACTGTTGTATCCTCCCAAAACCATTTCCGCGGAAGCATTCAGGAAGCTACGCTGAAAGAGCTTTAGGGCGATCCCACCGAACGGAATAAGCTGGTTGTTAATGTGTTTTGCAGAATCATAAGGAAGCGCCTGTGCTATATGATCATAATTTGCACCGAAATAAGCCCTGAAAACCTGGCTAAGTTTGTCCTGATTATACGCCAGGGAAGACCAAAGAATACGGTTTCTGATTTTAAGCAGATACACAGAATCATAAGTACTTGTGGTATCGAAAACAGGAGGAAAATTTCTGTAAAACAGGGTATCAGCTGCATTCTGATCCGTATAAACCATCTGGTTTTTCTGGTACAGAAAAGAATAGGCAAGGCTCCCGCCTGCAAGTTTTCGCGGAGTGGAATCTTTTCGCATGCCTGGCTTCTGTAAATTAAAATATTGTCCCACATAAAACCCCGAGGATTTTACCAGGTTCCGGGCCGTTTTTAATGCTACCGGAATCACACGTCGTTCTTTCTCCAGATTAAACCTGAAAAGGCTGTCTTTCGTAATCCCTCCGTTTTCACGGGCAATCACCTTGTTGAAAAGATAATTGGCAATAATCGCATAACGATTGTTTTTGGTGTGATAACGACTTGTGAAATAGACGTATTTATCATCCGATTTGCTGTTGGCATATTGCCCTGGGGAATTTACCAGATACAAATCAACACCAAAAGTAAACTGCTTTGACATTTTGCGTGAGAAAGTTACCCCAAGGCTTTGTTCTTTTTTCGGCCCCATAACATATTGCAGTTGTGTATAAGGGCGCTTAAGCTTATAATACTCCACCTGATCGTTGTAATGCATGTAAGGTGCAAAAACACGGGACTTTGTTGTATAGCCCATGGAAGCAGAAGGCGAAAAAACTCTGTTGTATGAAGCAAGCCCGATATTGCTCAAAGTGTTGAACATACGGTTTCCTTTCTCAACAGGATCATATTGATGAAAAAGGGTAAGCGTTGTATCCACATAGGTAAGTTTGCCCGCTTTCAGGCTATCCAGCGACCCGGTAAAATAGTAAACCGAAGTAGTATCCGGTTTCACCTGAGTGGAATCCCCTGAAATAATGGCTGAGTCGCTTTGCCCCATAGCAGGCATCGCCAAGGTGATTATTAACGCAAAAAGAAACAAAAAATAAATTTTTCCCTCAGAAACAGTCACAACCGATTTTTTTTGATTTCAATGGCCAAAATTAGGGAAAAAGGGATTAAAACCTGTGAAATATTGATTTAATGTCAGAGAGTTTGTTGCGCAGCAAATGATCGGCCAGTACCATTGCAGCCATGGCCTCCACAATAGGTACAGCACGCGGCACAACAGTTACATCATGTCGTCCTTTGCCTTCAAGGACAACCTCGTTTCCATCGGCATCAACCGAAGGCTGGCTTTTCATAAGGGTGGCAATGGGTTTAAAAGCCACCTTAAAAAATATGTCGTTTCCATTGGAAATACCGCCCTGGATACCTCCCGACAGATTGGTCTTTGTAGTAATCCGGTCTCCCTGCTTAACAAACAGATCGTTGTGTTCAGAGCCTTTCATACTGGCAGCATCAAAACCAGAACCAATTTCAAAACCTTTCACTGCGTTGATACTCAGCATGGCTTTACCAAGGTCGGCATGTAATTTGTCGAAAACCGGCTCACCCAGTCCCACAGGTACATTTTTGACAATACAAGAAATAGTTCCTCCCAACGTATCTCCCTCTTTGGCAGTCTTTTCCAAAAGTTGTAACATCTTGCCCGTCGTTTCTTTGTCAGGACAACGCATGGGTGATTCTTCCGTTTTGGACAAATCACGCGCAACGTAATTTTCCGGAAGGGACACCTCCCCTACGCTACGTACAAAAGCCATAATTGTAATACCAGCCTCCTTCAGTAACATTTTAGCAAAAGCGCCGGCTACCACTCGTGCAACAGTTTCGCGTGCCGAAGACCGTCCACCGCCTCGATAATCTCGCAAACCATACTTTTTCTCATATGTATAATCGGCATGCGAAGGGCGATAAGCTTTCCGGAGATGCGAATAGTCGGTCGAATGGTGATCTTTGTTCCACACCAAAAAGCCAATGGGGGTGCCGGTAGATTTTCCTTCAAAAATACCGGAAAGCACCTCTAACCTGTCAGGCTCCTGCCTCGCCGTAACCCATTTTGACTGTCCAGGACGCCTTCTTTCCAGCTCCTTTTGCACAAAATCCAAATCAATATTCACACCGGCAGGAAAGCCATCTATCACTCCACCAATGGCTTTTCCATGTGACTCACCAAAACTTGTCAGCTGTAAAAATTTTCCAAAACTATTCCCTGGCATATCAAATATTATGTATTAATTTTGTAAAAGTAAAAAAATAAATTAAAGCCGGTTCATTTAACCAAATCCAAAGCCGAAAACAGATGAAGTATTCTATAAAATCATTTTTATTATTAGCTACGGGCATTCTCTTTTTAAGTTCCTGCAACCTCAACAAGGACACCAATCCTTATTACAAAATAAGTAGCCAGTTCAAACAATACTGCCTGTTTCAAAAGCAAAGTAAATGGACTTACCAAAATGATGCAGACAACAGCCTGCACCAACTCACCCTTAATGATGTCAAAGCTTATATCGGATTTCACGCATCCAACAACGTTTCCGGCCCATACAACTTTGATGTTGTGGATATGTTTTATGATACAACGAACAGCATGCACATTATCAAGGCTTCTATCAATGCCGGCAATCCAAGTACGGGCAGTGGTGAAATGAATGAGCTCTACTGGCTATTTTTCAGTAATCAGAATTACCTGCTGGCTTTTGCCCCGGGTTTCCCCATGGGCGTGGAACAACGACTTGGTACCAAACCGGGACTTTATACTAATGTTGCAAAGCTGGCAACTTTTACGTTAAACGGCAAAGACTACACCGACGTATACCACACACAAGTTCGCAAAACGGAAGGAACACCCGACACGGTCAGCTACCAGTTTTATTTTGCACCACATTATGGCCTGATTAAATGGACAAGGAGTGTCAACGGGCAAACCACAGGTTACAGCCTGAAACAATCTGTTTTAATTCAGAAATAGACATCGGGCAGAAACCTGAGTTATCAGAAATTTTCCGTAAATCTTTATGAAATAGAATTAGGTCACTGTTTTTCTCAGCCTAAACCAGTGAGCTATGCGCCAGACAAGGCCAAACAGCAACAGGAAAATAGCGAAAAACACAAGCAGCCATTTCAAAAAGGTTACCGGACCGGCTATCCTGACAATCTTTTCGTTCATATCGGGAAAAGAAAGGATGCTTATCCGTAGCAGAATATTCTCAGTATAGTCAAACAAAGCAGCAACGAACGGTACAAAAACCAAAATTTCGAGCTGTGTCCCTTTATAGACCAGATACAGCAAGCTGGCCAGCAACGTTGAATAAATCAGCGGATAAGCCATATCAATCCACTGTAAATTCAAATACATTTCGCGGCCTTCGGTGCCATAATGCCAAAACATGTCTTGTAACTGTGGAAAGGTGTAAAACATTCGGGCATCTGGAATACCCATTCCGCCCGAGAGTATTCCTATTTTTTCCACACTAAACGGGAAAAGTCCGTGAAAAGCATACATGAACAATATTTGAAGCATCACAATCGGCAGCAGCCATCTGGTACGTGAGGTCAGAGACAAATACGAAATCAGTAATTTCTTCATGGAAATCAGTTTTGATTTATGGAAACTCCTTATGTCAGGGCTAAAATAAGGAAATATTTCCGAACAAGCTACAGCACCCATAAGATAGATGTTGACCTCCTTCAATGATATACCAGACACATATTTGTATTTTTTCGTGCAAACTTTCTTCTCAAACAGAGGAATATAAAAATTCCTATTTTCGCTGTACGATGCAAAAGATTGAAAAGAACAGTCAGTACTATAAGTTTGGGTTATACGGTTTTTTGAAAAACCTGCGCTTTTATGAAGCTTTCCTTATCTTGTTCTTTCTTGAAAAAGGTATCGACTATCTCAAAATCGGATTACTTTATTCTGTCCGCGAAATAACCATCATGTTGCTCGAAATTCCCAGTGGCCTCGTTGCAGACGTCCTCGGACGCAAGAAAACACTTATGGCCTCCTTCATGGTTTACATTCTGTCATTTGCAACCTTCTATTTTTCAAATCATTTCGGGCTCATGCTTGTGGCGATGGTACTGTTTGCCCTCGCCGATGCCTTCCGCTCCGGTGTTCACAAAGCCATGATTTTCCAATATTTAACACGACGTCATAAATCCGGGCAAAAAACCAATTATTACGGACATACACGTTCCTGGTCGCAGACAGGATCAGCCGTTGCCTCTCTTGTGGCGGGTATTATGGTTTTCTATTATGGTAGTTATCGGATAATTTTTGCTATTTCGGTTATCCCCTATTTTCTTGACATGTTGCTTATTTGGAGTTATCCCGGCTATCTTGATGGAGAATTTAATACGAAGAGCAAGAAAAACAACAGGAAAAAATTCACCGAAGTGTGGGAAATCATCGTAGCGAGTCTCAGAGAGTTCAGCCTGCTGCGTATTCTCACCAGCCTTTCACTGCACACCGGTTACTACAAAGCCATAAAAGATTACATACAACCGGTTATGGTAAGTCTTGCCATAACATTGCCCTGGCTACCCATCATGCGTGAAAAGCAGAAGAGCGCTCTTGTGGTAGGTATTATTTACTTTTTTCTTTATCTGCTTACGGCACAGACCTCCCGCTCTTCCGGTCGGTTTCTGAGAAAATTCATCCATTTCAGCCGCCCCATGAATCTGACTATGGTAGCCGGTATCGTGTTGGGCCTTACCGCAGGTATATTCTACCTTTCGCACTGGTACGCCTTGTCCATTCTCAGCTTCGTGCTCATTATGCTCAACGAAAACCTCAGAAAGCCCATTGGCATCGCCTTTGTTACCGGTACATCCAACGACAAAGCCGCTGCATCGGTACTCTCCATCCAGTCGCAGGCTCAATCCCTGTTTGCAGCCATCATGGCGCTTGCCATTGGTTTGGGTGCTCAACTTGGTGGTCCTGGTATTGGCATAATATTCGGCAGCAGTCTCCTCATTTTACTCCTTCCGCTTTCACTGCTGAAAGAGAGATAACACACGGCAAAAGACCTGCTTTAAGTATCCACCTTAAAGCTTTTCAACCATAGCTGTACACCCCGTTTCATTCGTCAATCCAAAGCAAAATTTCTTTCACTGCAGATGTCTACCTGAAAAAATTCGGAAAACGGCAGAAAAAAAGCCCGTAACGCAGTAGCACACGGGCTGTCACCTTCTCAACAACTCTTTTATAGATGGATTACTTTGCCGTATGCAGCAGCTACAGCCTCCATGATAGCTTCCGACATAGTGGGGTGCGGATGCACCGCCTTAATAATTTCTTCACCCGTAGTCTCCAACTTGCGGGCTACAACCACTTCGGCAATCATCTCAGTAACATTTTCACCAATCATGTGGCAACCCAGCCACTCGCCATATTTGGCATCGAAAATAACTTTCACAAACCCCTCTTTTGTGCCGGCAGCGCTGGCTTTTCCGGAAGCAGTAAAAGGAAATTTTCCCACTTTAATTTCATAGCCGGCTTCTTTGGCAGCTTTTTCGGTAAACCCCACGCTGGCTACCTCGGGGCTTGTGTAGGTACAGCCGGGGATATTTCCATAATCCACAGGCTCGGCATCCAGGCCGGCAATTTTTTCTACACAGGTAATACCCTCATGTGAAGCAACATGCGCCAGTGCAGGGCCGTGAACAATATCGCCAATGGCATAATATCCGGGAATATTGGTCTGGTAAAAGTCATCTACCACCACTTTCCCTTTTTCCGTTTTTATGTCGGCATCTTCCAGCCCGATACCTTCCAGGTTAGTGGAAATACCCACAGCTGAGAGAACCACGTCGGCCTCCACCTCCACCATGCCTTTTTTGGTTTTAATGCTCACTTTACAGACCTTTCCGGAAGTATTTACTTTCTCAACGGAGGAGTCAAGCATAACCTTCATTTTGGCTTTTTTGAAAGAGCGTGCCAGTTGCTTGCTGACCTCTTCATCTTCAAGTGGCACCACATTAGGAAGAAACTCCACTAATGTAACCTGCACACCAAGGCTGTTGAAGAAATAGGCAAACTCGGAGCCAATGGCACCAGAGCCGACTACCACCATGCTTTTGGGTAACTTTTCCAACGTTAGTGCCTCGCGATAGCCGATAATCTTTTTACCATCCTGAGGTAAATTAGGCAGCTCTTTGGAACGTGCTCCGGTAGCAATAATAATGTGGTCGGCAGCATATTCCTGTATTTTCCCTTCCGCATCAGTCACTTCAATCCTCTTTCCAGGTTTTACTTTACCAAAACCGGAAATCAGGTCGATTTTATTTTTTTTGAACAGATACCGAACTCCTTTGCTCATCCCATCGGCTACACCACGGCTGCGGGCCACCATGGCCGGAAGATCGGGTGAAACTTTTCCTTCGATATTCACACCATAATCAGCAGCATGGCTGGCATAATTGAAAACCTGCGCACTTTTGAGAAGTGCTTTGGTAGGGATACATCCCCAGTTCAGACAGATACCGCCAATTTCGGCTCTTTCAACAACTGCCACTTTCTTACCGAGCTGTGCCGCACGAATAGCAGCAACATAACCACCCGGGCCGCTTCCCAAAACTAAAATATCGTATTTCATTTTTTATTCTTTTTATATTTTGTGTTGCAAAAATACGATTTCAACCGCTTCAATACCAGAAAACCGCAGATTATTTTGTTTGATTCTAAATAAAGTGGATGAGATAATTTGGTCCTATGTTGATTTGTGTAAGAGATAAGCCTCAAAATCCATGTGCAAAAAAA
>VAOZ01066117.1_pt1 | contig 25828 bp, 24 predicted proteins | sample 3394041 | NCBI WGS metagenome assembly VAOZ01 (sample SAMN08290431, study PRJNA428436) | hydrothermal vent metagenome | isolation source: Deep-sea hydrothermal vent chimney | place: Indian Ocean: Southwest Indian Ridge
AAAACAGCCTACGGATATCGCGATCAGGAGTTCTTCAAACTCAAAATTCTCTCAATGCATAAAACCCGAAAGGATGCATTCGCCGGATGAACCGAAATTCAGTAATGAATGATTTACTCGACTAGTGGATAGATGCACTCGCAGCGGTTTCTTTATCGACGGTAGCCATGGATATAGCCTGAAATTCCGGTACAATAGCCTTGAGCGCATGTCGTACAAGTTCGGGATCGCGCATGGCACAGGCATTACGCAATTGCCTTAGTCTGTCCGCCAATAACGGCCAGTCCACTGCACGCGCTTCGGCCAGCATCAGCTTCGGGTGGGCGGTACCGCTTAACTGCTCGGCTTCGTGGAATAATTCTTCATATAGCTTTTCCCCCGGTCTCAGGCCGGTGAATGTAATGGCAACATCCTCGTGCGGCACAAGACCTGACAACCGGATCATCTGTTCGGCCAGATCTATGATTTTTACCGATTGACCCATATCCAGCACGAAAATCTCGCCGCCCCGGCCCATTGCTCCCGCTTGCAGGATCAGACTGACGGCCTCCGGAATCGTCATAAAGAAACGGGTCATTTCGGGATGCGTGACGGTCACGGGACCCCCGTCCGCAATCTGTGACCGAAACTTGGGCACCACGCTGCCCGTGGAACCCAGCACATTGCCAAATCGCGTAGTAATAAAGGCAGTATTCGGACTTCGGGCATCCAGATTCTGACAATACACTTCGGCGGTACGTTTGGTCGCGCCCATCACGTTGGCGGGGTTCACTGCCTTGTCCGTACTGACCAGGACAAAGACCTTCGCCCGAAACTCCACGGCCAGATCCGCCATATTGCACGTGCCAAACACGTTTGTTTTAATACCCTCAGCAGGATTATCCTCAACCAGGGGGACATGTTTATAGGCCGCCGCATGAAAAACCGCATCCGGTTGGAAATGTTCGAATATCCGGCGCATACGCGCATGGTCGCGCACATCGCCCAGCAGGACAGAGCAAACGCCATCCAGGCCGCCGCACATTTCCTGTTCGATGGCGTAGAGATTGAATTCAGCATGATCGACCATTACCAGTCGCGTGGGGGACATGCGTCCGATCTGACGGCACAGTTCGGAGCCGATGGAACCGCCCGCACCCGTAACCAGTACACATTGATCCCGGAGCAGCGAAGCCAGCCCTTCCGCATCCATCACGACGGGATCGCGGCCAAGCAAATCTTCAATAGACACCTCACGCAGGCTAGCAACTTCGACACTGCCATCCGCCAGCTCTGTCAGGGATGGCAGCGTGCGGCACGGCGTATCGGCCCGCTGACAGTCTTCGACCACACGGCGTAGCAATTGGCGCGGGGCAGATGGAATAGCCAGCAGCACCACATCTACGGCCATGGCATGAATCTGGCCGGGAATATCATCCAGCCCACCCAGTATGCGAACGCCGTGGATGTCCATTCCCTGTTTCCCCGCATGGTCGTCCAGAACGGCTACGGGCAGGTAGGCGTGGCTCTTCAATAAATCGCGTACCAGCAACTCGCCGGCCTGGCCAGCGCCGATAATCAGCGCCCGCCGTCCGCTACTGGCCAGTTGCAGGGCCATGTGAATGGATCTGTCTTTCCACCAGCGGTAAACGAGGCGTGGTGCAGCAAGGCCCACCGAAAGGAACATCGGGTATAGCAACAGTACGGAGCGTGGCACGCCATCCAGTCGCTGGAGGATGAACACCAGAGCGAAGGTCAATGCCACGCCGCCTGCCACACTCTTCAGGATTCGCGTGAGATCCGGAATAGACGCAAAATGCCAGATACCACGATACAGTCCGAAAAGGCAAAAGAATCCCGCCTGGACAGGTAGCGCCACCATCATCATCCAATACATTCCGGGGAGCTGCGCGGACGGTATGCTTTCCAGGTTGGAGCGAAACCAGTAAGCGAGGAACAGCGAGGCTGGAACCCAGAGCATATCGTGGAGAAGCACAGTCCAGCGGCGCTTCCAGCGGGCTCTATTATTCATCCTCATCGCAGTAAGGAACTCAGAGTCCGGACGATGCCCGTTTCAAAGGATTCCCGTGGCGCCCAATTCAATTCTCTCACTATTTTGTCTGTATGGATGGCATAGCGCCAGTCATGACCGGGACGGTCAGCCACGAACTCAATCAATCGTTCATGTGGCGCATGACCGGGATATTGCTCATCTATGATATGGCAGATCAGGCATACGATGTCGATGTTCGACCATTCGTTACAACCACCGATATTATACGTTTCGCCCAATCTTCCCTTCCTCATCACCGCATCAATGCCGCGACAATGATCCTCCACGTACAACCAGTCGCGAATGTTCGAACCATCGCCATACACCGGAATCGGCTGCTGTTCCAGGCATGCACGTATGACCGTCGGTATAAATTTCTCCGCATGCTGATACGGACCGTAATTATTGGAACAGTTGGTTGTGGTGACCGGCAAACCGTAGGTGTGATGGTAAGCCCGAACGAGATGATCGGATCCGGCTTTGCTCGCCGAATAAGGCGAATTGGGTGCATAGGGCGTGGTTTCCGTGAATGCCGGGTCGTCCTTCTCCAGCGTGCCATATACCTCGTCGGTAGAAATATGGTGAAAGCGGCACTGCGCTCCGCCCCACCCCTTTTCTTCCAGCCAGTATTGCCTGGCAGCCTCCAGCAGGGTGAACGTGCCCACTACATTGGTCTGTACAAATACGGCAGGACCCGTGATGGAATTATCTACATGGCTCTCGGCGGCGAAATGCACCATGGTGTCAATCTGATGCGCGCGCAACAACTCGCTAATCCGCGCCCGATCACATATATCCCCGTGTATAAAGAGGTGCCGCGATGTGTCCGATAAGTTTTTCAGGTTCTCTGGCGACCCGGCATACGTGAGTGCATCGAGATTGGTAATATGCACACGCTTGTCCGTCTCCAGCATATAGCGCACGAAATTACAGCCGATAAATCCGGCGCCGCCCGTGATCAGCATCCTCTTCGGGTAAAATATCATCAGCGTTCGTTCAACAGCATGGAAAGGTATTCGCCATAACCACTCTTGCTTAGGCCGGAGGCCAGTTTTTCAAGCCCGCCATCGTCAATGTAGCCCATGCGCCAGGCAAGCTCTTCCGGGCATCCGATACGCATTCCCTGCCTGCGCTCAATCACTTCCACATAGCGCGCCGCATCCATCAGGGATTCATGGGTTCCCGTGTCCAGCCAGGCCGCACCGCGGCCCAATAGTTCGGATTCCAGTTTCCCTTGTAAAAGATATTCATGAATAATCGCAGTAATTTCGAGTTCACCACGGGCGGATGGTTTTACGCCGGCGGCAATATCGAGAACGTTATTATCAAAAAAATAGAGCCCGGTGATAGCCCATTTAGATTTAGGTGCGACAGGTTTCTCTTCAATGGCGATTATTTGATCTGTATCGTCCACGGTTGCTACGCCATAGCGCTCGGGATCGCGTACCTGATAGCAGAATACCGTTGCCCCACCCTGTTGATGTACTGCTTTGTTCAGTTTGGATGCCAAACCCTGACCATGGAAGATATTATCTCCGAGGATCAGGCTGCATGCATCTCCGCCAATAAAACTGCGGCCAATGATGAATGCCTCGGGAAGTCCGTTGGGCTGCGGTTGCTCGGCATAGGAAAGGGAGATTCCCCACTGGCTGCCATCGCCCAGAAGGTGCCGGAACAAGGGGAGATCATGCGGTGTGGAAATAATCAGAATATCTCGTATACCCGCCAGCATGAGTGTGCACAGGGGATAATAAATCATCGGTTTATCGTATACCGGCATCAGCTGTTTGCTCACCGCCAGCGTTAGCGGATACAATCGGGTGCCAGAGCCGCCGGCCAGAATAATTCCCTTCATGTTCACCCCATCAGCCGCTTCATTTAGACCTGGATCTTGCAATGTGGTCGTGTATGCAGAGTGTAAGATACGGGGTCATACACTCCGGTTCTCCAGAAGGCGTATCCCAAGCACCCCTCCGCCTGATTGAGTCTACGGTCATAACAGGCAAATACAACCGGCGTCTTTGATTGCTCATGCAACATGTGCGTTGCCGCCAGATGCATGCTGTCATAGGTCCTCAAGGCAAACGCCCCGGCAAGTCCGGCGGCGTGGGCAAGTAAAGGCTCCGTTGTATCAATCTGCAATAATGCTCCAAATCCGCCATAAACTCAGAGCCTCTTGCAAAACTCTGGGTGGATGAGCGGTAATCCCACGTTGAGTCCATTTTCGGGATGGAATGGGGTGCATGGTGGTTCCATGCATCGAGATTTCAGCACGGAAATGGGCCAAAGTGGGGAAACCGATCGCCGCTCACGAGTTTTGCAAGAGGTTCCTCAGATTTCAAAGTTTCCCACTCCAAATCATCCAGCATACGATCGGCAACATCTTCCCCGATATGATCGGCCTTGATTACCCGCCTTTCGCCTCGAGTCCGTTCCAGGACACCCCCGGCATACGGGTCAATGCCGTGCGGGATATGGGCGTCAGCCTCGCCACCAACTTATCGCGGCGCGTGACCTGGATATCTTCTCCCTGCTCTAGCAGTCTGTCAGTCTTAACTCTCTACGCAAGTGAGAGAAACCCGACAAAGTTTTCATAGCGAGCAATTTCACTGGAAAACCAGTGTTTTTCGCTGTTTCAGGCAGGCCGTAGAAGGCATGACCCATCTCATGCTACCTTTAGGGCGAACATCCGCTTGAGATTCCATGCCATACAGACCCATTGCCACTCGCCTTGTGCCTTTTTCAGCCCGCGCATGGAGAGTAAAATATTCCAGCAAGGATGGATGGCGGGATTCACGCTTGCTGGCAATCAGCGGAACAATCTCCTGCCCATGGCAATGCTTCACATTCTTCTCGCTAAAATAACCGGTATCGGCCACCAGCGCATCCACTTTGCCCAAATCCCTCGGCAAGGCCTTTATTGTTTCTATCGCAGGCTCAATCTCCAGCTTGTCATTCGGTGCCTGCGACACATGCACGCCAACCACCAACATCGTATCCATATCCACCGATACCTGAGCATTGATACGCCTGCTCAAAGCCGCCGCTGGATACTGGCATGATGCGCGACTCTTCATCCGTCAGATTCACTTGATCGCTATCCCTCGGGCCAGCCTCCGAAGGCTGGGAATTTCTGCCCCGCGCCCTCTTTCCCGTTTGCCACTCCCCTTCTCTGCGCCACTCACCTTTTCTCCGTACTCCGCCTGCTCACGCGCACGCTTTTCCACCGCACGCTCCAGTTTGCGGCTAGAAAACGCCCCCCATCGCATAACCGTAAAAAAGCAAAGCCAGCAGCATCTTCGGATGATACGCCGCACTGCCTCCACCGCAGGGGTATTCCAATGTTCTCGTGTCCAGACCTTCCACTATCTCCACCACAAAACGTGCCAAATGATCCTCAGCTAACCATTCATCCAGTGGATGGCAGAAACAGATACAGCGTGCCACGATCTACATCCCGAAACTTGCTGCTCATTGAGCTTTCCTCCACGAATCTTTCCGCTTCAGTACTCTATCATCAATGGGGGATAAGTCCGACAGACTGCTAGGTACGAACTTCCCATCCCGCATGATCCGGTCCCATTGATGCTGTCAACCATCAACCCGGGGATCATCAACTGAAAACTCCGTCTCACCCGTTTCAAAAACGATTCTTAGATAGGGTAGACAACCACAACATTCCGCGCCTGCGCCTGCCGCTTTGGCAGCTTCAAGGCTTCCGAGTTCCTTCAATTGTGCAAAACTCATGTTCAGACAAGCACACATATCTACGGATTTGTCATCACTCATCACATTTTCCCCTCCGAGCTACATTGTTCACAGATACTACGTACCCTTTCAGCAGCTACTCATTCGCATACACTACCACGACCCCCTGCCCCGGGAGGCAACATGGCGGCAGCTATATGGCGCCCTTCAACCACCAAAATATTATAGGTTCGAGCTGCCGCGCGGGTATCCATACATTCGAAGCCTATATGTGCAGCACCCAACACCTTGAGTACAATAGCATCAGGAAATGAAGTAATGCGCCCCGTTCCGATCAGTAATACTTCCGGGGGAAATTCAAGGATACGGGCAAGATGTTCGGGTGTAAGTTTATCGATTCGTGCTGGCCCCCATGGTGCAGTGATCTGTCCGCAGTGAACAAGCAGCCCTGTATCGAAGCAATCATTCCCTATTTGCAGGAAAGTATCATTATAAGCGCGAAAGAGGGGCGTGCCGGCATCCGGTTCGGGGGTAACATCTCCCGGCAAAGCAATGCTCAGGGCCGAGCCTCCATTTTCCTTATTTCTTCATCGCTTGGCTTGAAGCGGCCCTCAAGCGCCAGCATGATCGGGCTGGCGATATAGATGGAGGAGTAGGTACCGACGATGATACCAGCCATCAATGCCAGGGCAAAGCCATGGATAACCTCGCCGCCGAGGAAGAACAGGGCGGCGACCACCAAAAGGGTGGTGAACGAGGTCATCAACGTGCGCGACAGCGTCTGGTTGACGGATGCATTGACGATAGTATTTTCATCATCGGGCTTTTTCTTCTTGCGGTTCGCGGCGAAGTTTTCTCGGATACGGTCAAACACTACAATGGTATCATTCAGCGAATATCCGATGACCGTCAGCAAAGCGGCCACAACGGGAAGGGTGAATTCCTTGCCGGTCAGAGCAAAAAGGCCCAACACCATGGTGACGTCGTGTAACAGCGCAAGGTCCGCGCCCAGGGCAAATCGTAATTCGAAGCGAAAGGTCACATAGATCAGGATGGCGAACATGGCGATCAGCACGGCCATGATACCATCATAAGCCAGCTCCTTACCCACCTGCGGACCGACGAATTCCACACGCCTCATTTGTACGTCATCGGTACCAAAATGAGTAGTCAAGGCCTTCAGTATAGCCGTGCTGATGGTGGATGATTCGTCACCACTCTTGTTTTGCACGCGGATAAGAATCTCGTTAGCAGCACCATATTCCTGAATAATGGCCTGGGCATAACCTGCGGGTTTCAGGCTATCGCGTACTTCAGCGATTGCAGGCGGCTGTTTAAATTTCATTTCAACCAGCGTGCCCCCCGTAAAATCAATGCCGAAATTAAGACCCCTGAATATGAGCAAGCCAACGGACAGCAGTAGCAGAATACCGGAAACGGTCATGGCAATTTTACGGTTGCCGATAAAATCAATACGGGTGTCGGGACGAATGAGTTGCATGATATGATTCCTTTAGATACTCAGCGATTTAACACGACCGCGTTTTTCCATAAACAGGGAAATAATAGCGCGGGTGAATGTAATCGCCGTGAACATCGAAGCCAGGATGCCCACTGAAAGCGTTACGGCAAAACCCTTGACCGGACCGCTGCCGAACTGGAACAACACAATAGCGGCGATCAGCGTAGTAATGTTGGCATCGACAATGGTCGTAAATGCTTTGTCATAGCCGCCGTCAATCGCGGCCAGCGGTGTTTTACCAAGGGTTATTTCTTCCCGGATGCGCTCGAAGATTAGCACATTGGCATCGACGGCCATACCAATGGTCAACACGATACCTGCCATACCCGGCAACGTGAGTGTCGCGCCGATCATACTCATGACGGCAACAATCAGCAGCAGATTGAACGCCAGGGCCAGATTGGCCACCATGCCAAAGGCGCGATAGTACACGGCCATAAAGACGAGAACCAAGACACCGCCAATGATGATGGAGTTCATTCCTTCCCGAACGGAATCCTTGCCCAGACTGGGACCGACGGAGCGTTCTTCCACGATCTTGACCGGAGCGGGCAGAGCGCCAGCGCGCAACACAATAGCCAGATCATGTGCTTCGGTCGGCGTAAAACTACCGGTAATCTGCGCCGAACCACCCGAAATACGCTCACGAATGACGGGCGCCGAATTGACTACACCGTCCAGAATAATGGCGAAGCGGTCGCCGACGTGGGTCTCGGTCAACCGATCGAACCTGCGCGCACCCTTGCTATTGAACTTGAGAGTAACCGCATATTCGTTGAAACGAGAATCAATGGATACACGCGCATCGGCAATTTCCGTCCCGGAGAGTTCGGTACGTTTCTTGAGCAAATATGGCTGCCGGAAAGGTTGGCCGCCGCGCGTGGTTTCCGGACCGTACATAATCATGTCACCGGGCGGAACCTGGCCCTGAAGCGCCTTGTTCAGGTCACCTTTCCCGTCGACCATCTTGAATTCAAGCTGAGCGGTACGACCAATCAGGCTCTTGGCGCGGGCCGTATCTCCATAGCCTGGAATCTGAACCAGAATTCGATGCTCGCCCTGCCTGATAATAACCGGCTCCGTGGTACCCAAGGCATCGATTCGTGTCCGTATCACTTCGATAGCCTGATCCACAGCGAATTTTTCGATTTCTTTGGCATCCTTCTTTTTAATAGTCAGTTCGAAGCGACCATTGCCCTTATCTACCAAATTATAATTAGGAAAACTCTTCACCAACAATTTACGGGTAGCGGCGGTATCCCCCACTTTTTTAATGATGATGTTGAGTGTTTGCCCCTTGGCCTCCAGTTCGCGATACCGGATTCTGGCCTTTCGCAGAAGCTGGCGGGCAGAATCTACGTCTTCTTCCACCGAGTGTTCCACGGCCTTGTTAACATCTACATTCAGGGCCAGGCTCACCCCTCCCTTAAGATCCAGGCCCAAATTCAGGGATTTACTTAAACCCTGAGGCCACCAGGATGGTGGTGACATGACGTTGGGCAGGCTGCCCATGATCGAAACAATCAGTACGGCGGCAATCAACCAGATTTTCCAGCGCGGATAAGCGTGCATGAGTGATCCTTTTAACTTGTAGCGTTAGTCAGCAATGTTGGTGACGGTGTCACGTTTAATGGCGACACGCACCCTGTCGGCAATATCCAGCTTGATAATATCTTCGCTGACATCATGAACAGTCCCGATAATACCACCTGCGGTAACGATTTTATCACCTTTTTTCAGCTCTTTGATCATGTCGCGGTGTGTCTTCATCCGTTTTTGCTGCGGACGGATCAGCAGGAAATAGAAAATAATAATAATGAGGGCCAGCGGTGCTAGCGAAGTAAGGCTTCCTCCTGCCAGACCTCCTCCTGCAGCCAGCGCCATGTCGGGTGCGGCAATGCACCCCAAAAATATAGCCGCAATCAGGGCGGAAAGATGGTTCAAATGATAATTCATGGTTCAAGTATCTCCTGATATGTCCTGTCTGCCATGGTAGCAGCGCAGGAAATGGTCGCGGAATTGAGGCCATTGACTGGCTTCAATCGAGGCACGGGCCTTCCGCATAAGCGTGCAATAGTAGTGAAGATTGTGCACTGTATTCAACCTCGAACTTAAAATTTCCTTGCTGGTATATAAATGGCGTAGGTAAGCACGCGAAAAATGCTGACAGGCATAGCACTTACAAGAATCCATGAGTGGCCGCGGGTCATCACGAAAACGCGCCTGCTTGATGTTAATGGGGCCGGAATCGGTAAATAATGTTCCATTGCGGGCATTTCGCGTGGGCATGACGCAGTCAAACATATCAATGCCACGATCAATCCCCTCGATTAAATCCGTGGGCGTTCCGACACCCATCAGGTAATGAGGTTTGTCTTCGGGCAGTTGCCGCGCGAGCGCATCGAGCATGGCCAGCATGTCTTCTTTGGGTTCGCCCACCGACAAGCCGCCAATGGCAATGCCTTCAAAACCCATGCCCGACAATTGCTGCAACGACTCCAGGCGGAGTTCTGGATACATACCACCTTGCACAATACCAAACAATGCCTGCTGTAAATTTGGGGGCAGATGTTCGCGGCACTCCCGCGCCCAGCGCATGGAGAGTTCCATGGAAGAGCGTGCTTCATCCATGGTAGCCGGGAAGGCAGTGCATTCATCGAAGCTCATGACGATATCGCTGCCCAGCTGCTGCTGAATATCCATGCTTTCCTTCGGCCCCAAAAACACTTCATCGCCATTGATATGCGAGCGGAAACGCACACCGTGCGCCTCAATTTTTCGCAAATCTCCCAGCGACCAGACCTGGAAGCCACCTGAATCTGTCAAAATGGGACCATCCCACGCCATAAAACGATGCAAGCCTCCCATCCGTCCGATAAGATCCGCGCCGGGGCGCAACATCAGATGGTAGGTGTTGCTGAGAATGATTTGCGCACCAACCTCGTCGAGGTCACGAGGCGTCATGGCTTTGACCGTAGCTTGCGTGCCGACAGGCATAAAGACGGGGGTTTCCACGCTACCATGTGGGAGCCGCATGCAGCCGCGTCGGGCAAGGCCGGAGACATCTTGATGTGAAATCGTAAATTGCAAGGCGGACATGGCGGCGCAGACTGCCATGCTACGCCTCTCAATCAAAACTTATCTTGCCCTATCAGGGGAAAGGAAGAATCCATGCCAAAATTCAGCAGCGCGTGTTACTTGACTTGATTGCGAATCGTTTTCGGAAATTTTATGCAGCGATGGGTTAAGCCAAAGGACTACCCGGGCGTTGCCAGTACACACGGTCTTTTGATTCGATGGCAACACGCATCACCAGCGCCAGTGCCGCCAACATGGTAATCAGGGCTGAACCACCGTAACTAATGAAAGGTAGCGGCACCCCGACCACTGGCAAAAGACCCGTCACCATGCCAATGTTGATACAGGCGTAGAGCGTAAAAATTATCGCCACGCCAATACAAATCAAACTGCCAAACCGCGTCGATGCACGATCGGCAATGGTGAGTATGCGCGAAATCATGATACCATAAAGCAGAAGCAGCAGCGCAGATACTATCAGCCCGCCCTCTTCAGCCAGTACGGCAAAAATAAAATCCGTATGTTGCTCCGGCAGGAAGTGTAGCCGCGCTTGCGTGCCATGCAGAAAACCTTTACCCAAAAGTCCCCCCGAACCAATAGCAATTTTGGATTGAATTAGATGATAACCGGCACCCAGCGCGTCTGCTTCTGGATGGAGGAAGCTTAATACGCGTTCTTTCTGGTAAGCATGCATGCTGTGCCAGAGCACAGGCAAGGCGGCAAGCATGGCTGCAAACCCGTAAAAACCCCAGCGCCAGGGAAGTCCGGCGATAAATAGCATCAGAACTGCGGCGGAAAGCAACACCAGCGTGGTTCCCAAGTCGGGCTGAAGGACGATGAGAATGGCGGGTGCCAGGGTAAAAGCCAGAGCGACACACAGGTCTTTGAACGAGCCTGCCGTACGCGAGGCAAACCAATGGGCCAGGATAAGCATCAGAGCCCATTTCATGAGTTCCGAAGGTTGGAAGTAGATGAAGCCAAGATTCAACCAGCGGCGTGCACCCATATGTACGTCTCCGATGACGGGTACCAGGGCCAGAGCAATCAGGGTGACAATATAAACAGGCCAGGCAAAGAGTCCGACCATACGCAAAGGAATGTGACTAATGGTAAAAAACACCCCCATCCCCAATAGCCAATAAATAAGCTGGCGTTGCCACAGACCTATGCTACCCTGATAGACGGCGGCATAGAGCGTGGCTATCCCTAGGGCCGCAAGGCCGAACAGACACAGGAGCAGCACGGTGTCCATGCGTTTGAGGATAGCAATCATCCTTGCCTCTTCGCTGCTGCGGCGTTTGCCGTGATCGCTGCCATAGCACGTACGATGGCAGCGGCTACGGGTGCGGCGGCGCTGCCGCCATGGCCACCGTGCTCGACAAACACAGCAAATGCAATACGTGGATGCTTATAGGGAGCGAAACCCATAAACCAGGCATGGTCCCTGTATTTGTACTGCTGCTTCCCGGCGTGCGGATGCATCCCCCCCCGCCCCTCGGAAATGACCTGCGCCGTACCTGTTTTTCCGGCCACCTGCCATGGCGAACGGCTAAGGTATCTGTGCGCCGTACCATGTCGCTCGGCGACAACGTCGCGCATCGCCTTGCGAACAATATCCAGGTCACGGGGTTTGATATCAATAACATGCGACACGTGGGGCGGCAAACCGGCTTGCAAATGTGGGGTAAGAAGCTTGCCGCCATTGGCAATGGCAGCGGCAAAACGTGCCATTTGTAACGGTGTAACATCAACGGCGCCCTGGCCGATAGCGGTAATCATGATTTCGCCACGGAACCATCGGCGCGCACGTCCGCCCCGCAGCATAAGGGCACCGGGTATGGTTCCGCTTGCCTCCGGCGTCAGCCGGATCCCCGTGCGTTGCCCAAAGCCCCATAGCTCCGCCTCATCGCGAATAGATTTCATGCCAAGCTGATCGCCCAGTTTGTAAAAATAAACATCGCAGGACTGCACGAGGGCTTTATGCAGATCCACACGCCCATGTCCCCGCCTCTTCCAGCAATGTAATGTGCGGTCGGCCAGCTTGAGGTAGCCGGGGCACTGCGTTGTACCAAACGCCAGCGGTGCATGATATTGGAGTCCGGCAAGGGCGGTCAGCAATTTGAAGGTAGAGGCTGGAGGATAGGCTGCCTGCAACGCGCGGTTAAGCAACGGGTGCTGCTTGTCGTCCACCCATGCTTTCCACTGTTTGGCTTCCAGGCCGGTAATAAAACGGTTGGGGGAGAAACCGGGCTGGCTCAATAAAGCCAGCACTTCACCCGAATGTACATCCAGAACCACAACCGCGCCGGTACGTTTACCCAGGGCTTTGGCTGCGGCCTGCTGTAGCCTCACATCCAGACTCAGGCGCAGAGGCGTACCCATGATGGGTGCTTTCCGCTTAAATACGCTAACGCGTCTGCCATGCGCGTCCACTTCCTCATATTGTGCACCCGGTGTACCATGCAAATGCGCCTCAAACGAACGTTCGACACCGCTTTTTCCAACCTTCGCCGTTGGTAAAATTCCATGTCGAACATCGCGCGGGCTTGCCAGTGACAAATACCCGACCAGGTGCGATGTAAGACTGCCATAAGGGTAGAAACGATGCGTTTCAGCCTGAACATCCACGCCGGGAAGCTGATGCAAGCGTGCCGCAATCGGTGCGGCCTCCTTCCAGGTAAGTTTATCGGCCAACAGAACCGGCCTGTCCGCCCGCGCCCGGCGAATACGGGAACGGAGGCGTGTTACCCGATGATCTCCCCAGTGAAGCATTCGTTGCAGTTTCGCCAACAGAGCATTGGTATGCTCCGCCCGCCCCGGAATGAGCGTAATCCGCCAGGAAATACGGTTGACGGCTAACCCTCGACCATTCCGATCTGTGATTTCGCCACGTGTGGGAAGGATGGGAACGACGTTGATTCTATTCTGTTCCGCTTGCAGAAAAAAGCCTTCATACTGAAGCCATTGCAAATTAATCAAGCGGCCTGTCAGCAACAGTATCAATACCACGCCCATGACCCGGAGGAGGAGGAGACGTCGCTCAAAACAATTACGGACTTTAAGCATGATGACTTCCTGTGAATTCATCAAAGCGCCCATGAACAGGCGCGCAAACCCGAGGCTCGCATCGCAAACCATGACTTTGCAAAGGAAGTGAGGACCACTCTTTTAATACGGGCTGCTGGCTCGTACCCTTCAGGCGACCTTGTTGTCGCTTTCCGTAGAATAAAAAAGCCATGGATAGCCCCTTTACAGACTCCATCAAGCAATTTGACGTTCATAGAGCTGCACCAGCATATACCATATCGGAATACAAAGGGAAATGGTGAGTAACCATTGTGTCACACCTGCCCCGTGCCAAAGCATGGGGAGCGTGAGCAAGGTCATGAATACCAACCGTTGCGGCAAGCCCGCACCAATCTGACTATCCAGACGGGTAAGCACATATGGAAACAAACAGGCTATGGGGAACACACCCCAGACTGACCAGTACAAGGCAAGATCATGGACCAGGATTGCCGGTAACACCCATGGCCACGTATGGCGCCGGGCCAGCAATGTGGCAAGTAGCAGTGCTAGAGCCCAATCCGGCTGAGGGGTACCTCCAGATGCCAGGTTCAGCCCGAGCCCCGCGAAGGCAAGTCCGGATACAAGAAAAGGGGTGGGAGATATCATGGCCCTCGCCGGGAAGCGATGGAAAGCCAAGCATCGCGCCGCCAGTGTGCCACCGGGCGGGCACTTACATCCGCGAAGATACTGCCCGCGACTTTATGGATATACATAATCCGGGCGACAGGGATGCCTGGTGGAAAAACACCACCTGCGCCACTGGTTATGAGGATACTGGTTTCGGGAGGGGCATATTTGAACGGAACAAACTTCACCCGCAACGTTTCACCCTGGCCACGCACAAAGGCGGCGAGGGTACTCCCTGGCAAGGTGACGGGGACCGCCATGGAGGCGTCAAGAATGGTACGCACGACGGCATACTTGCCCTGTACCCTGTCGACCAGCCCGACAAGACCTTCGCTGGATACGACGACATCACCCCGGCTGATTGTGTTCTGCGCGCGGAGTAGCAACCGTTGACTCTTTCTATCTGGACTGCGGCCCAATACCCTGGCGGCATGCCAGCGATATCCAGGCAACGCTTTTAGTCCCAACAAGGCGCGAAACCGAAGATTCTCGGCACGCAATGCGCGAATCTCCTGCTGAGCACCTGCTTGCTGTTGTACCGTTCCTCGCAAATGAAGATTCTCGGCTTGAAGGTATTGCTGCCTGGTGAACCACAGGTTGATGTCCTGCCACCAGTGCGCAGGCGTTTGCAACGCGTTGACCAGAGGGGACATCAACAGGTCGATTGTTTGCCCGAGGGGTAATTGCTGAATGAAAAAAAGCAGCATGAGTCCGGCGACGATTCCTGCCCAGAGGCGGATTTTTAGCCACCGGGTCACGAAACGATGGCGCACAAATTATTCCTCGAACAGTACGTCCCGCATGCGATCCAGTTCATCCAACACCCTGCCACATCCCAACACCACACAATGCAGCGGATTTTCCGCAACAGTGACGGGGAGGGATGTTTCTTCCCTCAGAAGCTGATCCAGCCCTGTCAGCAAGGCGCCGCCACCGGTAAGCACAATACCTTTATCAACAATATCCGCCGCAAGTTCCGGAGGCGTGCGCTCCAGACAGACCTTAATGCCTTCGATAATAGCATTGATCGGCTCAGTGATAGCTTCGAGAATCTCGGAATCGTCCAGGGACAAGCTCTTGGGCACGCCATTGATAAGGTCCCGGCCTTTAACATCCATTTCCCGGCGCTGTTCCTGTGGATAGGCGCTACCCAGTGCGATCTTGATATTTTCAGCCGTCGCGGAGCCTACGAGCAAGCTGTATTTGCGTCGTAGATGATTAATGATGGCTTCATCCATTTTATCGCCACCGACGCGTACCGAACGCGAATAGACAATACCGCCATAGCTGATAACAGCGATTTCACTGGTTCCGCCGCCAATATCCACCACCAGGGAGCCAGATGCTTCGGTAACCGGAAGATCCGCGCCGATAGCTGCCGCCATCGGCTCTTCAATCAGATATACTTCACGCGCTCCGGCCGTTAGTCCCGTATCACGAATAGCCTTACGCTCCACGGGTGTGGAGCCATAGGGTACGCAAATTACGATACGCGGCGCCAACCCCCAACTCCGTTGATGCACCTTGCGAATAAACTGTTTAAGCATTTCTTCGGTAACGACAAAATCAGCAATTACGCCATCCTTCAACGGACGGATGGCTCGGATAGATCCGGGAGTCCGGCCCAGCATACGTTTAGCATCGCCGCCCACGGCGAGAACCCGACGATCTTTTTTCCCACCGCCTTCATGAATGGCGACGACTGATGGTTCATCCAGAACGATACCCTCACCGCGGACATAAATGAGCGTATTCGCCGTACCAAGGTCAATCGCGATATCTCTCGAAAAAAAGCCAAAAATACGTTGTAACATCTACTATTGTTCCTCTGTTCTGGTTTGACCTAGTTAAACTTGAGCCACAACGCCCCAAGCTAAAAGCTGAAGCCGTTTTGGTAAAGAAGAATGTAAGCATCGGCGGGTAAAGTCCGGGAACTGATAATTCGAATCAAAGGGTTGCGGCATGCGCCGTGTGTCAATGTCGGATCCTGGAATGAAGGGCTGGCACTTGCGAGGTAATGATTGTCCGCTTATGATGCGCGCCCTTGCTAATTCAACTAATTCGGGGTGTGGCGCAGCCTGGTAGCGCGTACCGTTCGGGACGGTAAGGTCGGAGGTTCGAACCCTCTCACCCCGACCACCTATTCTTTCATGAAAAATGCAGGTTGACCCTGTCCCGTGGACAGGCCGCGGGTGATTGGATGATTCAGCGCCGCGCTTACATTCGTTTGGAAAAACTGTCATGGTATCACGAACCGCTTTGGATCTGGAGATGGCTTTGCGTATAAACCCGAAGCATAAAATATGATACAGCACCCGAAAGGGGCCACAACACGGGGAGTCTGCCATGGCAACCTCTGACTGGACCCCATCCCCCGGACTGCAGGTAGCCATTGATGGCCCCTCGGGATCCGGCAAAGGTACGGTGGCGACTATACTTGCCGCTGAACTTGGCCTGCCGGTACTCGACACGGGTCTTTTGTACCGTTATGTCGCCTGCCGCGCGGAGCAACGGGGCGCGGATGTTGCCTCGGAAATATCGATCCTTGAATCACTGGATGAATCCCTGCAAGCCATGGAATGGCGGGAACGGGGTATTTTTGTGGCGGGTGAGAACTGGTCGGACCGGCTTAGAGATGAGAAAACCGGAGCGGGCGCGTCCATGATTGCCGCCATGCCGCAAGTGAGAGCACAGCTCCTTATGGTACAGCGAAAACTGGCCAAATGTGGCTGCGTCATGGATGGCCGGGATATTGGCACGGTCGTTCTGCCCAACGCCAAAGCGAAATTTTTTCTCACGGCATCACTGAGAACACGCGCCCGCAGGCGCTGGCTACAGTTGCAGGCGCTCGGAACCGAAGCTAGCCTTGACGGCATCCTTGGCGATATCAGTGCGCGTGACGCTCAAGATACCGAACGCACGCATTCGCCACTGGAACAGGCTGAGGATGCCGTGTGTATTGATTCCACCACGATGCGCATTGATGAGGTGGTGGATAGAATGCTCGCCGTAATGGAGCGTAGAGGGTTCGCTTTCCGTTCCGGAGATGTACGCTAAAATCGACAGGCTCCTGACGCCAATGAGGTTCTAACCTATATGACAAGCACTATTGAAAATGAACAATCATTCAAGCAACTGTTTGAAGAGTCTATCAAACAACGCCCCATGGCCGCGCGCGGCCAAATCGTCAGCGGACTTGTGGCCGGTGTGGATGATGAATCGGTCATGGTTGACGTAGGTGGAAAAAATGAAGGCCTCGTTCCATTGCGTGAGTTCGAAAAGCTCGGCGAACCCGCTCCGTCTGTCGGCGACAGCATTGAAGTCATGGTGGAATCGGCCGGCGGCACGAATGGCGTTCATTTGTCGGTACTGGCGGCAAGGCATCAATCGCTGTGGAAACATGTGGATGATTCGCTGGCAAACAAGTCGTGTATCCCCGCGACCGTCAAGACCGAGGTCAAGGGAGGCCTTAGAGTCGATTTTGGCGGTTTAAGCGCGTTCCTTCCCCGTTCCGAGATTGATATCAACCCGTCTGTTTCAAGTCATCTGATTGGACAGAAAATCGATGTGGTGGTACTAAACGCAAGTCGTAAACCCGAAAATATTGTCGTTTCCCGCAAATATCCGCTTGAAGTGGCGCGTAATGAAAAACGCAAAATCTTCTTCGCCACGGAAAAGGTCGGAAATAAGATCAATGGAAAAATAAGGCGACTGACGGATTTTGGCGCATTCGTGGACGTGGGCGGCATGGATGCCTTGTTGCATGTATCGGATATTGCGTGGCGCCGGTTAAAGCATCCAGGTGAGGCATTACAGCTTGGTCAGCATATTACGGCAGAAATCACCAGGCTGGATGAAAAGTCTGGAAAGGTATCCCTATCCATGCGCACCTTGCAGGATGACCCATGGGATAGTATCTCCGGTAAATACGCTCCCGGCATGCGCTTAACGGGGACTGTACGCAAACTGTTGGACTATGGTGCCATGGTGGAGATCGAGCCGGGTGTGGAAGGCATGATTCATCGCTCGGAGATGAGCTGGACGCGGCAAGATGTTAATCCGTCGAAAGTACTGGCCGAAGGTGACGTTGTAGATGTGGCTGTGTTGACGGTCGATATTGAAAAGCGCCGCATCTCGCTCAGCCTGAAGGAAGTCGCTGAAAATCCGTGGCAGGCCTGGCTGGCAGCCCATCCTGTTGGGATGCATATCAATGGGATAGTGAGGAGCATCACGGATTTTGGTCTGTTTATCCGATTGAATGACGATCTGGACGGTTTGGTACATGTCGGTAATCTTTCATGGCATGAACCTGGCGAGCAGGTGATTGCGTCTTATTCCAGGGGAAATAAAGCAGAATGCGTCGTGCTGGGTGTCGATGTTGATAGGCAGAGGATCGCCCTGGGAATCAAGCAGTTGGAGGATGACCCGTTCGAGGTGTTCCTGGCGAATGCTTCTCGCGGCAGTCGGGTAGAAGGAAAGATACTGGAGCCGGTCGCCGGTGGCTTTACTGTTGAACTGGCACAGGGCGTTACGGCGTACCTTCCCAGGCGTGAAGTGCCAAGGGAGGATGATGAACTGAAGAGCGGCGCCAGCATTGATGCGAAAATTATTGAACTGGATCGTAAACGAAGGAAGGTCAAGCTTTCGATCAGCCAAATGTTGCGCGATGAAGAGAAGGATGCCATGCGAAATTATGCCAGTTCCAGAGGGAAAGATGACACGCCGTCTGCTCTTGCGTTGGAATTACAGCGTAAGTTTTTGGCCAAAAAGTAGCTGCCGATGAAACCGGTCGCCGCCCACGCGATTTTGCAAGAGGCTCCATGGAAAGCGAAGGAAAAATTTTTACTCAGGGGTTATGGATTACCCCGTGGCGAAAGAAGGGGCGTATGACGAAATCAGAGCTGGTAGAAATCCTTGCGAATCAACAGGACCAAATGTCGCGCCGGGAAGCGGAGTTCGTAGTAAACATGATATTTTCATCAATCGGCGATGCCCTTGGCCGGGGAGAAAGGGTGGAATTGCGCGGCTTCGGAAGCTTTTATACGAAACAGCGTAATGCCCGGACTGGCCGCAATCCAAAGACGGGTGACACCGTTCAGGTTCCGGCCAAAGTCGTACCCCAATTCAAACCGGGTAAACAATTACGCGAGCGGGTCGACGCCATCACCTGACCCGTTTTTCCACGCATCTACCCTGGGTTTTGCAGGCGGTCAGGTAGAGGCTGGTTCCCGGCTTGAAACTTGACGTCCCCCTGCGTACTTTACGGTGAAACTTTCTGCGTCGTATAAACACAGGGGAATGATATGAACTGGATCAACGCACTTTCCGTAGTATTGCTCACAACGCTGGCCACGATGTTCGCCGCCGTAAATGACGGCAAGATTTCAATCCGTTTCGCCGAGTATTCATCGGGTAATATCCCTGTTTACCTTCCAATTTTCATGGCGTTCCTTCTAGGTTTCCTCGGTGGCATGTTATCTTTGAGCTTCTCACGCCGTAAACACAAACTTGAAATCAACCAGCTTCGCCAGGACAATGGGTTGTTGCAAACGGAAGTTAATAATCTACGTAACCTCCCCCTGCAAGACGAAACGTGACGACGTTTTTATCTTTCGCCGTTATACTCGCGATCGTCGCCGCCACACTGATCTGGTTCCTTCGGCGGCAGCAAACGAATGCAAAAGACAAACCGGAACAGGAAGATGCCCGTATTTCGCCATTATTGCGGGGTATCAACTACCTCCTGTCCGATAAACCGGACCAGGCATTAAAAGAACTTGTCCATGTCGCTCGCCTGCAAACCGAAACGGCTGAAGTCTATCTGGCATTGGGGGATCTGTTTCGTAATAAAGGTGAATTCGGGCGCGCGGTCCGTATTCACCAAAACCTGTTGGTCCGACCAGGCCTTCCCGAAACACTACGTATGGACGCGCAGTTTGCTTTGGCCATGGACTTTCAGGCTGGCGGATTGCTGGGTCGTGCCTTACAGCAGTACCGCAAGGTGCTCGATATGCAACCTGGCCATGTCCCCGCGCTGGAAGCAACCCTGCGTATCCGCGAGCAGGGCCGGGAGTGGGGTCTCGCCGATGGTGTACTCTCCCGCCTTGATCAGGTTCGCGGTACATCCTCATCGCTGCACCATGCCTATCTGATGACCGAAATGGCCCGAAAAAAACAGGACGAAGGTGGTGAAGAGCGGGTATTGGCGCTGGTTACAAGGGCCATCGACACGAACCCTTCCTGCGCCGCAGCGCATATGCTGCTTGCTGAAATAGACCTGGACCACGGCGATTATGACGCTGCCTTCGCCAGTATGGAAAGATTGCAACAGGCTGCACCTCAATATATTCCACTTTTGATACCCGTACTACTGGAACACCCCGACATCTATGCCAAACAAGGCAAAATCTTCCTGCTGACCTGTTGGAAAAAAAGCCACGACGAATGCATGGCGCTGGAATGGCTCAGGAGCGTAAACGAAAAGTACGGGCTTGTAGAAGCCAGATTGTTAATGGATAAAATATCCTTCGTACCGAGGGGACTGCGCACCTGCTTACACCTGAGGGCCATCATGGGCGACGACGATCCGCTAACGCAGGCAAGCCGCCACTGGCAACAGCAGTCCAGAAATTTTACATGCGGCCGTTGCGGCGTGGAAGTTATGGACATGCGCTGGCAGTGTCCCCAGTGTCATGAATGGGGGAGCATGCAACCCATCCGGGAGGTTCAGGTATGACTCGTGACCGCTTAATGGTAGCTCTGGATATGCCCGACCGGGAACGGGCTTTGGACATATGCCGACGCGTTGGTGACAGCGCGGGATGGTTCAAAGTAGGCCTGCGCCTGTTTGTCGCCGAAGGCCCGGATTTAATCCGTACCCTGACACGAACCCATCGGGTGTTCCTGGATCTGAAATTTCACGATATCCCCAATACTGTGGCGGAGGCTGTCGCCAGCGCAGGGAATCTTGGCGTACACATGAGCAATGTCCACGCCGGGGGGGGGGTGGATATGATGATAGCTGCGGCGCAATCAGCCGCATATTTTCCGCAAATGAAAGTCATCGCCGTTACCGTATTAACCAGTAGTACCATGAAAGCTGAGCGGGTGCGCCATGAAGCTGTGCGATATGCCATCATGGCGCAAGAGGCCGGGCTGGATGGTGTGGTATGCAGTGTCCATGAGGTTTCCGACATCAAAAAGGCATGTGGTACAGATTTTCTGACCGTTGCTCCCGGCATCCGCTGGGGAGAACAAGCCAGCAACGACCAAAAGCGAGTCGCCGATCCCGGCATGGCCATGCGACAGGGCGCGGATTACATTGTCGTCGGCCGCCCAATTATACGGGCGCCCGACCCGCGCACCGCTGCGATGGAGGCTCTGGCTATGATGCAACAACATTCATGACGCATCCGGTATATATATACGAAACCATCCTGGCCCCATACGCCTGCCGTTCCGGGTTGTCGCGCGGTCGCCGATACGCTGAAGAGGTGTCTCTCACCCGCAATATGTTCCAGCGAGACCGGGACCGTATCATCCACTCGACGGCATTTCGCCGCCTTGAATATAAAACCCAGGTGTTCGTCAATCATGAGGGGGATCATTATCGGACTCGCCTGACGCATTCCATTGAGGTCGCACAAATCGCCCGCTCCATCTGCAGAACTATGAGATTACATGAAGATCTGGCTGAAGGCGTGGCGCTGGCCCATGACCTCGGGCATACACCCTTTGGCCATTCCGGCCAGGATGCGCTGAATGCCGCCATGAAACCATATGGTGGATTTGAACATAATCGTCAGTCTCTACGCGTCATCGAGAAACTCGAACATTGCTATGCCAAATTTCCTGGCCTGAATCTGAGTTTTGAAACCAGGGAGGGTATTGTCAAACACACCTCACCCCATGACCTTCCCAGGAATGCCGATTTGCTTGAATACCGTCTACGCGAACAAGCCACGATTGAAGCACAACTCGGCAACCTGGCTGATGAGATTGCTTATAACAATCATGATGTGGATGATGGATTCCGTGCCGGGATTCTGGACGTCGAGGGTTTATGTCGTGTCCCGCTATTTCATATGCACCATGAGAAGGTGATACGCGACCACCAGCCCATTGGCGAGCGCCCAGCTATTCATGAAACCATCCGCCAAATGATTAACTTTCTAATTATGGACGTTGTTGACGAAACGACGAGGCGGATAGAAAAGTTAAATATTTGTTCCCTTGATGACGTACGCAGCGCAGGCGAACCGCTGGTCGGATTTTCGCGTGAAGTACGACATATGAATGCTGAAATGAAGCGCTACCTGTTCAAACATATGTACCATCATTACCGCGTCGTACGCATGGCGGCCAAAGCGAGTCGCGTCATCCACAAACTGTTTTCCGCTTATATGGATACTCCGGCAATGCTACCTCCCGGCATTGCAACGCAGCAGCATGAGCTGGACAGTGAAGAAAAGCTTGCCCGCACGATTGCAGACTATATTGCCGGCATGACAGACCGATATGCACTGGATGAATACAGCCGCCTGTTCGATATACATGCTCGCACATGAATCTGTGCAGCAAGGTATCACGGGCGCAATGCTTGTTCATTGCAAGGGAGCCGATGGCTGCCGGGTGACTCACCCGAAGGGAACCGTTATGTCAGGGGATTTCCATGCGTCGGGGATGCCGGGTCAGGTTCTCGCATCCATCGTTGCGTACTACCACCATATCCTCCAGCCGCACCCCACCCAGGCCGGGATAATACAGACCCGGCTCAACAGTCACGACATTTCCAGTGTGCAATACGTCATCACGGGTAGAAATTCGTGGCGATTCATGCACATCCAGCCCAACACCGTGGCCCGTACCGTGGAAGAAGCCTGCCTGCCGTCCGCGCTGAATTTCCGTACGAAAACCACATGCTTCAAAATGTCGCACAATGGACTGATGAATGCTTTCTCCATGGGCGCCATCACATACCATTGAGAGTCCGATGTCCTGCCCCTGCCGTACCGTAAGGTAAAGTTTACGCACATCACGACTCGCCTTTCCCTTCACATAGGTGCGCGTCATATCGCCCCAGTAGCCTGAAGCCAGCAGCCGCGGGAAGATATCGATAATGATGGGCTGATGCGCTCTTAAATAACCCTGGCCGATTTGGTGCGGATCGGTCGCTTCTCGCCCACAAGCCACAATGGTATGGGATGGAATAGCCCCATGTGTGATTAAAAAACTTTCAATGGCGCTACGAACATGCCCGGACTTCATTTTTTCACCCGTTTCCGGATGACGCAGGATACCATCGTCGCCGATAGATGATGCAGCCAGAAATCGCTCGGCAGTACGCATGGCTCGCCGGGTGACACGTTCCGCCTTTCTTAGTTGACCAATTTCATATTCAGATTTAACAGCGCGTTCGGGGAAAATAGCGCCGGAACAGGGTGCGACTTCAAACCCCCATGCACGCATCCGTTCAGCGCGCATGAGCGGAAAATGCTCCGGCACACAGACGGAACGTACGCCATGCTCGTGCAAAAATGCAGCGGCAGCAGCTTCCAGACCCCCATCCCAACCCAGTCTTCCAGCCTTCTCATGCCATGGTGTGTCCAGATGGACATGCGCGAGACTGGAATCCTTGCGGGCGCGGTCCACTTCCAGGGGGGAAAACAACCCGTGCCACTGTCCATTCAGATGGATGACAACAAATGCATCGGGAACGAATAAGCCGGTCGCATAAAGCATGTCGGCATCATATTCGGAAGCAGCAATCATGAGTTTTACGGTTTGGGTCATGCCGTCTCTCCTGGTCCAGGCGCAATTGACCTGCATGATTCACAAAGGCTGCCGTACCCAAGCCTCCACGCCACAAAACCCGCCGCATGTCTTTCGCGGAGACCCCGGTCACCTCCTTACCCACACCGCACGCCTCATCGGTCGCCCGTGTACAGGTGATTCCATGGACCGAAATTTCAGCACGGGCAGAAAGACCGCAGACCGTTTGGAGACCTGTAAAGGCGGGGCGTAAGTCCTGAGGGCCAACAGCCCGAATCAAATGGGCCAACGTGGGGAAGCCGATCGTCGCTCACGAGCTTTGCAAGAGGCTGCATTATGCAGAAAAAACCTTACTTCGTACATCCGTTTTCCACACAGGAACAAATCTTTCGCGAGCGATTCGCCCAATTGTCCTGCAATGAGCAATAATCGTCAAAGCCTCTTCATAGTGGTGGCAAGTCGTCCAGCTCATATGTACAGTTATCCATCCGGCAGGAGGAGTCTACAATGGCAAAAGTGATGCGTAATGACCCTTGTCCGTGCGGTAGTGGCAAGAAATACAAGAAATGCTGTATGCTGGATGCACGACATCTCGCCAGAACGCGTGCAGCTAATCGCGAAGGTGCGCAAAAGGCGGTTACCTGGATTACCGAATATCATGGCGACGCATTTGTCCGCTGGATTGAAAATGTCTGGTTTGCTGATGTGAGCAAGGAGGAGCGTACAGGAATTTCTACGGCAGATTCAGCAATTAAATCAGTTCACGATACCAATTTACTGGAACAAATGGTGGCCGAAGGTGTGTTTGGGGAGGGTGAGAAAGAATCGCCCGTGCTGCGACTGATTCTTGATGATATGGCGGAGTGGGAAGAGGGGCAACGGGCATATCTGGAACAGCTGGGGAAAGCCCGGCTTCGTTTATATCGAGTAACGCACCGCGACCCTGGTGAAGGCTTTGAACTGCAATGCTATCCATCCGACGATGGTGATACCGTGTATATTGAGGATAAATGGGTCAGCCGCATGCTGGATGTAGGTGATACCGTGGGTTTGCGCCTGATGCTGACCGACAATTGCCGGGAAACGTCGGGAGCCGTGTATCATGTGCCAGAAGAATACCTCGCAGGGGTCGTCCAGGCACTGGAAACCGGGGGCGGAGATCAATATAGTCGAATCCTGATTCGGCAGTGGCTCAGCTTGGTGGCTGCACATGTATGACCTCATTTTGAAAGATCCAATAAAAAAGATGGGCATTTCTACTTTGTGCCTTCGTGTCTATGCGGCGAGCCTGCGTTAATGGCGCGCCCCACGCATAGATCCAATAATCAGAAACGCCGGATTCGCCAGATGGTTGAAGAGGCGGGGCAGGCGCTTAGCGTAGGACGCAAGGATATTTGCGAAACGGTATGTGGCAAGATTGAAGCTATCTGGCCGGATAGCCCCGACCTCACCAATATGCGCGGCGTGCTCGCTTCCTGGGCGGGTGAGCATGACAAGGCAGAAGCATATTTCGTGCGGGCATTTAATGCCGCACCCCGACGTTTCGAGTTTTGTAAGAATCTGGCCACCCACTACGCACATCAGAACAAACCCCTGGATGCCGCCCGTCTATATCGGCATGCGCTGAATTTGAAACCGTCCTCCCTGGCCATCGCTTTGGTTCTGGCCAGAGCACTGATTGATTTGCGGGAATATAATGAAGCTCATGCTGTTCTCGAAAAAGTGGGGCGGCGGTATCCGAATGATGTTGATGTACTGATGGGGCTTTATTTTGTGTACCAGCACCAAGACTGTTATGCGGAAGCACTGGCGTGCCTGGACAAGGTGCTTGGGCGTTCCCCTGACCATGAAGATGCGAATTACCAGAAGGCGCGCTTATTGCGCGCCAACGGAGACCTGGTGGCCGCCGAATCCGCAGTACGCAAAACGCTTTCACTGAACCCGTTCCGTGCGGAGGCCGGCAATGTACTCGGAAGCCTCAAGACCTTCGCAGCTGAGGATAGTGATGATATTGCCTTGTT
>VAOZ01002725.1_pt1 | contig 25801 bp, 19 predicted proteins | sample 3394041 | NCBI WGS metagenome assembly VAOZ01 (sample SAMN08290431, study PRJNA428436) | hydrothermal vent metagenome | isolation source: Deep-sea hydrothermal vent chimney | place: Indian Ocean: Southwest Indian Ridge
AAGGAGAAGGAGGCATTATAACTTTGCCAGGCAAGCTTACATCCTGCTATCTTCCCGCCATGTCCAATGATTCACCTTATTTAATGGTATTCAGCACCTGCCCCGACGAGAGCGTGGCTGAACACATTGCAGAAACGCTGATCAACCGTCGACAGGCCGCCTGCGTCAATATAATACCCAAAATACGATCAATTTATCACTGGAAAGGGAATATAGAGCGTGATTGGGAGGTCTTATTACTCATTAAGACTCATAAGACGCAATTTCAAGTCCTGGAAGACACTATTGTCGAGTTGCACCCTTATGAACTTCCTGAAATTGTCGCGGTCTCTCTGGAAACCGGTCTGGCGGATTACCTGCGTTGGATAGATAGCACACTGGAACCTAAAGAATGAAGAAAACCCTCTGGATCATCGCCTGGCTGACCGCCATCAGCCTTGCTAGCCCTCTTTTGCATGCCGAAGAAACCCTGCTCCCCGCTGATGAAGCCTATGCTTTCAGCGCCCGTGTGCTGGACGCCAACACGATTGACGCCGGTTGGCAGGTGGCCGACGGTTATTATCTCTATCGCAATAAAATCCGTTTCAGTTCCCAGACCCCCGGCATCCGTCTGGGCAAACCCAAACTTCCCAGAGGAAAAATCAAACAGGACGAATTCTTCGGCAAACTGGAAGTCTTTTACCATAAAGTGCGGGCACAAATCCCCATTATCCGGGAGCCGGTAAAACCCGGGCAGGCTCCAATTCGTAAATTCACGCTTATCGCCCACTCTCAGGGCTGCGCGGATATCGGCGTCTGTTATCCTCCCCACATACAGAAAATCACTCTGACGCTACCTGCGGCGCCCGCCACAAAAGCACGAGCCGGCACGCCGGCACTCCAATCTCTAGCGGCTTTCAGCGGCGGATTAGGCCTTGGTGGCGGCACGGATGACGGCATACTCGATCCCGATGTGGCTTTTGAGTTTTCAACCGAGCTGGCTAATCCCAACACGCTCATCGCCCGCTGGAACATCGCCCCGGATCACTATTTATACCGTGATAAATTCAAATTCAGCCTCAAAAATGCCCATGGTGTCAGCCTCGGGCAGGTGAAACTGCCCAAAGGTGACGTCAAGAACGATGAATTCTTCGGCCAGATCCAGGTATTCCACAATTACATTGAAGCCCGCATCCCGCTTTTGCGCACCACCCGGGCCGCCACCCCCATCACCCTACATGCGGTATACCAGGGCTGTGCTGAGAAAACCGGGATCTGTTATCCTCCGATTAAAAAAGATGTTAACTTCGAGCTGCCCACTACCAACCAGCTTGCCAGTCAGATCCCGGCTACAGTCAACCCGCAACCCAGCGATACCCAACAACCTCTTAGCAACGTAGAAGAATTCACCCAGGACTTGAGCAACGGCAGTCTGCTGACCGTCATCCTTACCGCGCTGGGCTTTGGCCTGATGCTGGCCTTTACCGCCTGCATGTACCCGATGATCCCCATTCTCTCCAGTATTATCATCGGCCAGGGTGAGAAAACCTCCGCAGCCAAAGGCTTGGGCCTTTCCCTGATCTATGTAGGGGCCATGGCCCTCACCTTTGGCGTGATCGGCGCCATCACGGCCAGCGTCGGGGGAGGGGCAGGAATCCAGGCGCATTTTCAGAGTCCCTGGGTGCTGGTGCCCTTCGCCCTGCTGTTCGTAGTGCTGGCCTTCGCCATGTTCGGTTTTTATAACATCCAGGCCCCCAGCTTCATCCAGAGCAGACTCAACCTGTTCAGCAACCGCCAGAAAGGTGGCAGCCTCGTCGGCGTAGCCGTCATGGGCATCCTCTCTGCCTTGATCATCGGCCCCTGTGGCGGCCCCGTTCTTATCGCCGCCCTGTCCTATGCCGCCGCCAGTGCGGATATGTTTAAGGGCTTTATTGCTCTGTTTAGCCTCGGGGCTGGCATGGGCTTGCCCCTGCTGATCGTTGGCGCCAGCGGCGGCAAACTGCTGCCCAAAGCCGGCAGCTGGATGAACACGGTTAAGGCCGTGGCCGGGGTCGTGCTACTCGCCATCGCCATTCTTATGCTGGAACGCATGCCGACCCTGTTCCCACCCAAACTGACCATGATGCTTTGGGCGGCGCTGTTCATCACCTCGGCCATCTATATGCGGGCGCTGGAACCCCTGGTAACAAATGGCAGCGGCTGGCGTACTTTCTGGAAGGGGCTCGGTGTGGCTTTGCTGCTCTACGGCGTCATTGTCATGCTGGGCGGCCTCACCGGGGCACAAGATGTCACCCACCCTCTGCATGGCTCCAGCCTGACCCGCGGACAGGCTTCTACCTCGTCGGGGACCCTATCCGCAGACAACCCGGCGTCGGCACATTTGCCCTTTATCCGCATTAAAACCACGGCCGACCTGGAACGTAAATTAGCGAGCGCCCGCGCCAACGGCAAATGGGTCATGCTTGATTTCTATGCCGACTGGTGCACTTACTGTAAGGAATACGAAGAATATGTGTTCTCCGACCCTGCTGTGCATGCCGCACTAAGCAACTTCGTTCTACTACAGGCAGATGTCACCGCTATGGATGACGAGGATAAGGCATTGATGAAAAATGCCAGTGTTATCCTGCCTCCGGCTATTCTGTTTTTTGGCCCCAATAGCAAGGAGCAGCGATCACAGCGCGTCGTCGGCATCATGACCGCCGCCGAGTTCCTCGCCCATGTGAAGAAAGTATCATCAAAAAATGGCGAATAAATAATGACTAAATCTTCTCGTATTTTACTCCAGCTCCTGATTATCGCGATCAGTGCAGTGGGCGGATTTTACGCCAGCCACCTTTACTTCACGCATGACAGGAAGGCGATTGATGTGGCTGACAACAACCAGACTCAACAGCCACGCCGCCCGGACTTCAGTCTGCCGGATCTGAACGGCAAGCTGCAGTCCATCAATAACTGGAATGGCAAGGTCATTATGGTCAATTTCTGGGCCAGCTGGTGCCCGCCCTGTCGCCGGGAAATACCCGGACTCATGCGCCTGTATAAAAACTATCAGAAGCAGGGCTTTGTCATTCTCGGCGTCGCCCTGGATGATTCCCAAAGTGTTCGGAATTTTGTCGATCCACTGGGGGTTGACTACCCTGTTTTGCTGGGTGGGAAAAACGGCATCAAGATTTCTAACGCCTATGGTAACGAACTAGGCGCCCTGCCTTTTACCGTCATCATCAACCGGGAGGGTCATATTATTCGTGCTCATCCCGGAGAATTAAGTTACAAGCAGGCAGAAGCCCTGATTAAACCACTGCTCTGAATTCAAGGGACGAGAAACAAGTTACGAGGAACGAGGCAAACTGGTATTAATCATTGCATAAGTATTTGCGTGTGTTTTATCCCCTCACTCCATTCCCTGACTTCTATCCCGGTTTTATTGCCGGATTCCGCTAAAATGCCACCATCTTCGTTGAATAAACGTGAAATCGTCTGGTTCTGGACAAAATTTTACACATGAGGCACAATTGTCAAAATTTTTATTATTTTGCGGCGAAATACCGTGAATTAACGTCTAAACTCGCTTAACTACAGAAAAACAGCTTCACTAACCGGATACCAGGATACTCAGCGTGGCAAATCTACTGCTCCTTCATGGCCCTAACCTCAATCTGCTTGGCAGCCGGGAACCTGAACACTATGGCGCCGCCACCCTGGATGAAATTAACGATGCCCTCAGAAAACAGGCCGAGGCAGCGAATCACCGGTTGCGCTGCCTGCAGAGCAACGCCGAACATGAGCTGGTCGAGGCGGTGCATCAAGCGCAACGTGATCATGTCGCCTCTATTATTATCAATCCGGCGGCGTTCACCCACACCAGCATCGCCCTGCGGGATGCGCTGGCCGCCGTCGAAATACCCTTTATTGAAATACATTTGTCCAACGTCCATGCCCGCGAATCTTTCCGCCAGCACTCCTATTTTTCGGATCTGGCCGAGGGCGTCATCAGCGGGCTGGGCGCCTATGGCTACACACTTGCACTGCAGGCCACCATCAGAAACCTACAGTAGTCCCCCATGATTTATGCACACAGGTACGTTTAATGGATATTCGAAAAGTCAAAAAACTGATTGAATTACTGGAAGAATCCGGCATTGCCGAAATCGAAATTCAGGAAGGCGAGGAATCGGTGCGCATCAGCCGCTATTCCCAGCATGCCCCGGTCGCCGCCCCCCAGCCTATTCCTGCCGTTGCTCCCGCTCCTGTCGCGATACCGGAACCCGCTGCCACCGCGCCTGCTCTAAATAGTGAGACTGACGCCATTGCGGGTCATGTGGTGAAGTCACCGATGGTAGGGGTATTTTATCGCGCCCCATCTCCGGGTACCTCCGCTTTTGTTGAGGTCGGCCAATCCGTCAAGACGGGTGAGACCCTGTGCATCATCGAAGCAATGAAGCTGCTCAACCAGATCGAGGCCGACAAAGCCGGCATTATCAAGGCTATCCTGGTCGAGAACGGACAACCGGTGGAATATGACCAACCCCTGTTCGTGATTGAATAAACGAATAGCATGACTACTCTCCACACGGTGAACACAGAGCGGCGCGGGTGAATCGCACCGGGTATTAATAAAACATGACAAGATCAAACCTAATGCTTGATAAAATTCTGATTGCCAATCGCGGAGAAATCGCCCTGCGTATACTGCGAGCCTGCCGCGAACTGGGTATAAAAACCGTTGCCGTCCATTCTGATGCCGACCGCGATCTCAAACATGTGCGCCTGGCTGATGAGTCGGTTTGCATCGGCCCGGCTTCCTCACTCGACAGTTACCTGAACGTACCCGCCGTGATCAGCGCCGCCGAAGTCACGGACACGGTCGGCATCCATCCCGGCTACGGTTTCCTTGCCGAAAATGCCGACTTTGCGGAACGAGTGATAGAAAGCGGTTTTATTTTCATCGGTCCCAAACCCGAAACCATCCGCATGATGGGTGACAAGGTCGCCGCCATCAAAGCCATGAAAGCGGCGGGGGTGCCTACGGTACCCGGCTCCGATGGCCCGCTTGGTGAGAATGATGAAACCAATATCAAAATCGCACGCGGGATCGGTTATCCGATCATCATTAAAGCGGCGGGCGGCGGCGGTGGGCGCGGCATGCGCGTGGTGCATGCTGAACCCGCTCTGCTCAACGCCATATTACTGACCCGAGCCGAAGCGGGAGCCACCTTTAATAATGATGTGGTGTACATGGAAAAATTCCTTGGCAACCCGCGCCACATCGAAATCCAGGTGCTGTCCGATGAACATGGCAACGCCATTCACCTGGCTGAACGCGACTGCTCTATGCAGCGCCGGCACCAGAAGGTTATTGAGGAAGCCCCCGCACCGGGCATCACCGAAGCCATGCGCAACAAGATTGGCGAACGCTGTGCTCAGGCCTGCCGCGACATTGGTTACCAGGGCGCCGGCACCTTTGAGTTTCTGTATGAAGATGATGAATTCTATTTCATCGAAATGAATACCCGCATACAGGTAGAACACCCCGTCACGGAAATGATCACAGGCGTTGACATTGTCAAGGAACAACTGCGCATCGCCTCCGGTCTGGAACTGGCCTACCACCAGGACGACATCAAGGTACAGGGGCACGCGATAGAATGCCGCATCAATGCCGAAAACCCGGAAAATTTTATGCCTTCACCCGGCACTATCACTGCCTACCATGCTCCCGGCGGTCCCGGCGTACGCGTAGACAGCCACATCTACAACGGCTACAAGGTACCCCCCTATTATGATTCGATGATAGGCAAACTGATCTGTCACGGTGAAAACCGCGACGTCGCCATCGCCCGCATGCGCGGCGCGTTAAGTGAAGTCGTGATCGAAGGTATCAAGACCAACATCCCCCTGCAGGCAGAATTAATCCGCGACGCCGCCTTCCAGTCCGGCGGCACTAACATTCATTATCTGGAAAAAAAACTGGAAGAACGGCAGAAAAAAAGCTAAATCCCTTTGAGTACATCCGTTCGCCCTGAGCTTGTCAAAGGGTGTAGCCACGTAGCTCGAAAGATGTGCTGAATGAATCTAAGCGTATCGATCACGTACTATTTCTCGTTCCAGCATGGGGATGCATACCGGAATCATCTCATCGATCGAGGTATGGGTTCCCACGCAGAAGCATGGGAACCCATGACATTCCAAATTCAGATTAATCTCTTTCAATTCGCCAGCATCATAGCGGTGGCGGCAGGATTAGCATTAATAACAGCGGCAAAGGCGTGACGGATTCTTTGCGTCTTTTGAAGATAATGAGCACGCTCTGTTTTACCGCTGGATAACCGTGATAAAGCTTTCATATTCGCCATTACAATCGCATTAGCGGCTGGCAACGCGCCATCGTAAGCACTTTTTGAACGAAACAATATATTCGCATCGGTCTTTGAGGCTTCATAATAGGCACCATCTTTTTTATCCAGAAACAGAGCATCCTGTTTTTGTGTCAGCTGTTCTGCACGTTGTAACCATTTGGCATCATGATTCACTTTGTAAATTTCAAGAAAGCCCTTTATCAGCCATGCATAATCATTTAGGGCAGCCGCTACGCCTGCCTTTCCATCACGATAACGCCGGTATAAGTTACCTGTCCTTTTATTGCGCAGATTTTGGTAGATGAAATTTGCTGTAGCGGTGGCTTTCAGCAAAAACGGCGCTTTGTCTTCCGGAAAAATTCCTGCCGCTCGCGCATAAGCGCTAATCATCATGCCATTCCAGGCTGTAATGATTTTATCATCGATGTGCGGACGAGGCCTCAACGCTCTAACCGCATTGAGTTTTAATCTGGCTGAATACAATAAAATCTGCTGATGTTCGCTTAGTTTTTTATCACGGAATGATTCTTCGATAGACAAAATATTGGCTTTTCCAAATTCACCCCGCGGGTCAGAAGCAATATTACCGTCAGCGGAAATAGCATAATAATCATGAATAAAGGCAAACTCTTCTTTATTCAGCACTTTTTTTAATTCTGCCTGTGTCCATAAATAATAGGCGCCCTCCGCCTTTTCACCCGGTTTATCCGGGCGTTCGCTGTCAGCATCAAGGGCGGAATAAAACCCACCTTGAGGTGATTGCATTTCTCTTGCAGCAAAACCTAATGTTTCAGTTACTACCTGCTGATAACGGGGTTTTGGTTCAACCGTATAAAAATTCATATACGCCAACGTCATCAATGCCTGACTGTATAACATTTTTTCAAAATGTGGCACCTGCCAGCCCTCATCCACCGAGTAGCGATGAAAACCACCGCCAACCTGATCATAAAATCCGCCGGCCGCCATTGCATTCAGAGTCAGACTCATCATTTTTTTAGCCGTTTTTGAAAATTGATTATTTGCTTTTGCCTGACGAATTAGAAAAGCAAATATTCCGGGTTTTGGAAATTTCGGCGCCACGCCAAACCCCCCCATTTCATCATCAAATTGAGAACGGATCTCCTGCATCGCTTTGCTGTTAACATCGGCCTTAACGCTTACATCCTCACTGGTTTCTTTTGCCATCTGTCTTATTCGGGCAGTCACCAGTGTCGCAACCTTATTGATGCGCTTCGGGTCATTGTGCCAGAGTTTATTTATTTTCTTCAATATATCCAGTAAACCGGTATGTTGTCCGGTAGAAAACGGCGGGTAATAGGTCGCCGCATGAAATGGACGTAACTGATGATCGACAAAAACCGTCATTGGCCAACCGCCACTACCATTTATTAACTCTGTCGCAGACATATAAACCGCGTCAATATCCGGTCGCTCTTCGCGATCAACTTCAATTGAAATGAAATGTTTATTGAGATAGCGGGCAATGATTTTATTTTCAAACGACTCATGTTCCATCACATGACACCAGTGGCAGGTGGAATAACCGATAGAAAGAAAAATTGGTTTATTCTCTTTTTTCGCCCGCGCAAAAGCCTCTTTCCCCCAGGGATACCAGTTCACCGGATTGTAGGCATGTTGTAATAAATAAGGACTGCTTTGACCAATTAAATGATTCGGCTTCCGGCCCAGCTTTTTTTGTTGCTGTAAATAATTTTCAACCGTATTCTGTTTGATACTGGCGGTTGCCTGAAAAAAGAAAAGCGGTAAAAAAGTGAAACAAATCAGTAAAACTTTCAGGGGTTTTTTCATGATAAATCCTTCACCCTCATAAATTTATTGCCAACGGCCGAGCACTTTTATGCTCTATCGAGGGATCTAAATTGGATTAAACCATAAAAGTAAAATCGCACCAAAAAGTATCCGATAAATGCCAAAGGGTACAAATGTGGATTTTTCCAAAAAGACCAGGAATAATTTTATCGTTAGATATGCCACTATAAACGCCACAACAAACCCAATCCCTAATATCATAAGGTTTGCATCATTGAACTCATGATAATGTTTCAGCAAATCGTAAGCTGTAACGGCACTCATTACCGGAAACGCGAGTAAAAAACTAAACTCTGCACTGGCCTTGCGGCTTAGCCCAACCAGTAAAGCCCCTATAATGGTCGAACCCGCTCTGCTCGTTCCGGGAATAAGCGCAAAGACTTGAGCAAAGCCTATCCATAAAGATTGCTTAAACGTTACTTTTTCAACATCATCGATTAGATTGGCTTCATTAGGAATAAAAAACCTCTCAACCAGCAGAAAGATAATGCCACCCACGATAAACATGATGGCGACTATCTGGATGCTAAAAAGTTCTTTTATTTGATGAGAAAAAACAAAGCCTACCACTCCAATCGGGATAAAAGCCAGAATGACTTTTTTCCATAAATCTATCTTTTGCAGCGTAAATTTATCTCTATAATTAAAAAATACCGCTAAAATAGCTGCAAATTGAATGATGACTTCATACGCTTTGGTGACGCTTGTTTGTTCTATCCCCAAAAATTGGCTGGCAACAATCATATGTCCGGTTGAAGAGATGGGTAAAAACTCTGTAAAACCTTCTATAATGCCTAATATTATTGAGTCAAATACAGTCATATTGATCCTTTGAATTCAGGTCAGTCCGATTTATTTTTTTGCTTGCCATCAAGCAGGTGGCAACGCACTTCATGTCCCCCATCCAAAAAGGAAACTGCGGGGTAAGTTTGCCGGCATTCATCCATCACCTGCGGACAGCGGGGATGAAAATGACAGCCCGGTGGCGGATAAATCGGTGAGGGTAATTCACCTTCAAGGCGGATTACCTCACGCAAACCCAACTCTTTCGACTCACGCGCGATCACAGGCACGGCGGAGAGCAGGGCTTCGGTATAGGGGTGTTTCGGTGAAGTCAGCACCTCTTCGGCTGGGCCTTTTTCAACAATGCGACCAAGATACATCACTGCGATCTCATGCGCGAGGTATTCGACCACGGATATGTTATGGGTAATGAAAAGATAGCTAATTCCCAGTTCAATCTGCAACGTCTTTAACAGGTTCAGGGTCTGTGCCTGCACAGAAACATCCAGCGCGCTGGTGGGTTCGTCACAAACAATGATATCCGGCTTTACCGCCAGCACGCGCGCGATGCTGATACGCTGACGCTGTCCACCAGAAAATTCATGCGGATACCGGTATCGTACATCAAGTGGCATGCCCACCTGTTGCAGCAGACGCTCGACCATAGCTTCGCACTCCTGACGACTGCCGGCGATATGCTGGGCGCGCATACCTTCTTCCAGAATTTCTCCCACCATCATGCGCGGATTCAATGATGAGAAGGGATCCTGAAAAATGATCTGAAAGTGCGCCCGCAACTGACGCAGGCGTTTGCCTTTTAGCGTCGTCAGTTCCTGTTCCTGCCATTGCACCGAACCGGCACTGGGCCGAATTAACTGTAGCAGAGCCTTGCCGGCCGTGGTCTTGCCACAGCCCGACTCCCCCACCAGCGCCAGTGTTTGGCCCTGGCGCAGCGCCAGATCGATGCCATCGACCGCATAAACGTGGTCCACAATCCGTTTGAACAGGCCTTTACGGATGGGAAAATGCACCTTGAGATCACGCGCCTGCATGATGACAGGCACCGCATCTCTATTTTCAGTGATGATCGGTTTGCCTGTGGATACAAATACGCTTTCGTTTACCGATGAACGACCCGTATATAAATGACACCGCACCCGATGGCCATCAGCCAGCGTATGCCAGTCCGGTATTTCATTCTCACAGGGCGCATGTACCTGTTCACAGCGATCCGAAAACCGGCAACCTCTAAACTTCGTATTTAAAGGCGGTACATTACCACGAATAGTTTCAAGCTGTGTGTCACGCTTATGCATGCTCGGCAGGGCAGCGAACAGCTTGCGCGAATAAGGATGGGCCGAGGCGGAAAAAAACTGCTCCCTTGTCGCCTGCTCGATGATCTGCCCGGCATACATCACCGCCAGCCTGTCCACGCGATCCGCGACAATCCCCAGATCATGCGTGATCAGCAGGATGGCCATACCCGCCTGTTGCTGGATGTCCTTGAGTAGGTCCAGCACCTGCGCCTGTATGGTCACGTCCAGCGCTGTGGTCGGCTCATCCGCAATCAGCAGTTCCGGTCTGGCCGCAAGCGCCATGGCAATCATCACCCGTTGCTTCATGCCGCCGGACAATTGGTGCGGATAGTCGTTCAGGCGACGTCCTGAATCGGGCATGCCCACTGCCGCCAGGGTACTGATGGCCTTTGAGCGAACCTTTTTCTGATTTCTGTTCGCCTCTGGTTGCAGGCGTAGCACCTCGATGATCTGCTCGCCGATAGTCAGCACCGGATTGAGCGAGGTCATGGGCTCCTGAAAGATCATCGCCATACGCTGTCCGCGTATGCTGCGCATCTGCCGCTCTGAATACTGCAACAGATCTTTGCCCTGAAACATGACATGACCGGAGACGATACGCCCAGCTGGCGAAGGCACCAATTGCATCAGCGACAGGGCTGTCATAGACTTGCCACAACCGGACTCGCCCAGCAGGGCGAAGGTCTCGCCTCTGCGGATATCAAAACTGACTTCATCGACCACCCGAAATGGCTTCTCGTAGCGGCCAAACCAGGTACACAAGTCTTTTACATCCAGTAAGGTGTCCGGAATTTTACGGGGCATCAGGTTTTGTCCCGCCTATTCAGATGCGGATCGAAAGCATCCCGCACCGCGTCGGAAAACAGGTTGGCGGCCAGCACCAGGGTAAACATAAAGACAAAGGCGGCCACCAGTGACCACCAGACAATGGGTTCACGCGCCAGTTCCAGACGCGCACCGTTGATCATATTGCCCCAACTGATAGTGGAAGGATCCACGCCGATCCCGATATAGGACAGCACTGCCTCGGCCAGCACCAGGCCGCTGAAATCCAGCACCACCATGATCAGCACGATGTGCAATACATTGGGCAACAGGTGACGAACAATGATGGTGAAACGGCCCACGCCAAAAGCCGTTGCCGCCTGAATGTAATCCATTTCTCGAAGCTTGAGCGTTTCTCCGCGCAACAGGCGACAGAGTCCGGTCCAACTGGTAATGCCCAGCACGACACATAACGCCAGCAGTTTCAGATCCGCTTGATCCCGTACCGACTCGAACAGCTCAGGATGGTTGGTCATATACACCTGTATCGACAGCACGGCAGCGGCAATCAATAATATGCTCGGTACAGAACTGAGCGTGGTATAAATATACTGAATCAGATCATCCACCCAGCCACGAAAAAAACCCGCCATGATGCCGAGCAAAATCGCAAAGGGCAACATGATCATCGTGGTCAGGGTGCCGATCACCAGGCCGGTACGAATGCTTTTCAGTGCCAGATACAACACGTCCTGACCCACCTTGTCGGTACCAAAAACATGGTAGAAAAAACTCAGTTTCCAGACAACGGTTGAGAGAACCATAAGCACCGCCAGTGTATATAACACTATACGTAGCGCACTCGCAGACTCCACCCGCCAGCAATGCCGCCAGGCCTGTTTAAACGACCATGCCTGAGACCGGGCCAGATAAGCCAGTAGCAGCAACACGGACACCGCAAAAATGATCAGTCCCTGTCCTGCACCGAGCAGTGTTTTGAATAAAATATCCCGCCCACGCTGGCTGGCAGGATCCTGCAGATGCGCCGCGCCATATTTTAGTCTCGGATAACCACGGTACCGGCTGCCATCATTGGCGGTCATCGTCTCCATGGAATATAAGCGATAGGCAAAGGGTGCCGAATAGGTTTTTTCCACCCGTTCACGCAAATGAGACAACAACGCATCCAGTGTACTGAAGACCTCAACGGAATACAGTTTCTCACCATTATGCACACTCGTCCCTGGCAGAAGCTGGCGATAGTGAATGGAATCCAGCAGACCGACTGCCACATAAGCACAGAGAATAACGGCCGCCACCAGCGCCTGACGGTTGTTCAGCACATGCCGCCAGGGCTGGCGCAGATGCGGTTTATGGCGGATATAGGCAATCAGAAAAATCACCGCCACCAATAAGAGGTAGATAAAACGATCAGTCCAGAGCACCACCGGCTTCACCCCAAGTATTCCCGGCAACACCGCAAGCAGTGTGGTCATACCGATGACCAGGAGCAGAGGAGAAAACCAGAATTTTTTACTCATGGTCGACATCCTCAATCCAGCCTGATCCGGGGGTCGACCAGGGTATAGGAAATGTCGGTCAAAATCAGTCCAAAAATGTACAGCACTGATCCGAGGAATACCATAGCGCGCACAATGGCAAAGTCCTGATTGCGGATAGCGTCGATGGTATAACTGCCCAGGCCGGGAATGCCGAAAAAGGACTCCAGCAGCAGGCTGCCCATAAACAGGGTGGGAATAACCACCACCGCGCCAGTGAGGATAGGAATCATCGCGTTTTTCAACACATGCCGGAACAGAACAGCCAATTCTGACAGTCCCTTGGCGCGCGCGGTGCGCACATAGTCGCGGTTAATCTCTTCAAGAAAAATAGTCCGATACCAGCGTGAGCCAGCCCCGATACCCCCAATGATGCCGATGATCACCGGCAGGATCAGAAACTTGACCGCACTCAGGCCCGTGTCATAACCGGAGATGGGTACCAGATGCAGCAGCTTGCCAATTAAAAACTGGCCGCCAATGATATAGAATAACGCGGAAATAGACATCAGCACCACACACAGCACCACACCCCAGATATCGATATAGGTAGCGCGGAAAAAAGCCAGCAGCATGGCGAAGGTAATGTTAACCAGAAGGCCGACAATGAAAACCGGCACGGCAATGGCGAGACTCGGCCACATGCGCTGACTGATGTCAAAACCGATGTCACGGCCATCATCGGCGCTGCCAAAGTTGAACGCAAACAGGTTCACGGACTTCTCGAAAAAGATGGTATCGGTAAACGCGCCCAACCCGCTAACATCCGCGTTATACATCAACGGCTTGTCATAACCGCGTTCCTGCTTCCATTTAACAATGGCCTCAGGCGTCACCCGTTTCATCCCCAGATGCATGCGCGCCATGTCGTCAGGACTATTCACCAGAAAAAACAGCGAGAAGGTCAGTAGGTTCACACCGATCAGAATGGGAATAGCATAAAGCATCCGGCGGACGATATAAGCCAACATCAGCGTGCGCGCCTGGATCGAATAAGGGCTGGCTGACGTTCCTTTCGCCGGTAAACCACGATAGCGGGAATCAGGCTAACCACCAGCAGCAGTAGCAACAGGGCCAGTGGCCAAATAATGGGCCGGTTCCATTCGGCTCGTTTCTGTTCACGCAATCGAGGATCGATGCGCCGATACATCAAGGTATTATGCGCCATTTGGTTAGGCTTGGCGTTATGATACCAACTGTGATACAGAACAAATTGTTTCGGATAAAAACCCCAGATCCACGGCCCGTCGCGGCGCACAATCTCAACCATGCGCTTGATCAGGGCCAGGCGTTCGGGCGTGTTGTTCATGGTTTTCATTTTTTCAAACAGGCGATCATATTTCGCATTGGAGTAGTTCGCCGCATTCTCACCATGATATTTTGCCTTGCCATTGGGACCATATAACAGAAACAGGAAATTTTCCGGATCGGGGTAATCGGCATTCCATCCCCACATGAACAGTTGCGCATTGCCCTTGCGCATTTTTTCCTGAAAACGGTTATAATCGGTATTACGCACCACCAGTTCCAGATCAATTTTTTTTAATTGCTTGCGCAGCCAGTCAAAGCGCGCCTTGTCTTCCGGACCGCCGCCGGTAATATCCAGATGAATCAGCAGGGGCTTGCCCGTACGCACGTCCCGTCCGCCCGGATAACCGGCCCGCGCCAGCAGAGCCCTCGCCTCAGCAACCGACTTGCGTTGAGGCCGACCGTTCACCCAGTTATAGACATAGGGATCAATCCCCGCCTTGCCACCGACATAACCAAAAATACCTGGCGGAATCACGCCCTGAGCCGGCATGCCCCGGCCATTGGCGAAAATGGAAATAAACTCTTCATAATTCACGGCAATGGCAATGGCCCGACGCAGCAGGCGCGCACGTTCGGAATACCCGCCCACGACAGGATCCAGCATGTTAAAGCCCATGTAGGAAATTGAGGTCTGCACACTGGTCAGTAACTTGATCCCCTTGGCCTGCATTAGTGGTGTCAGCTCGGCTTCACCTTGATGACTAAACTGGATGGCCTGATCAAAACTGTCAGAACTCACCCCGGACACGTCATAATAGCCCTGCAAAAATTTGTTCCAGTAAGGAATATTTTCCTTTTCCAGGTTGTAAACCACCTTGTCGATAAACGGCAGGCGTTTACCGGCATCCGCCAGCCAGCCTTTTGCTCTGTCCCCCGGTTCACCTTCGGAAGGATAAAACTGCGCATGAAAATTAGGGTTGCGTTCCAGCACCATGCGCAGGTTGGGATCATTGACCGTGAGCATGTAGGCACCGGTGCCCACCGGATACCAGTCAAGGCTGATGTTACGTTCTTTCATGCCCGGCTGTGAATAAAAACGGTCGGCTTCCCAGGGCATGGGTGCAAAAAACGGCATCGCCAGCCAGTACAGCAACTGAGGGTAGCGGCCCTTGACCTTGATGCGATAGGTGTAACGATCCATCACCTTGACACCGGCTAAGGGATAGTCGCGCAAATCCAGAAAGGCTTTGTCCTCACCGACTTTCGCAACCTGTTGTTTCCAGGCCTTTGCCAGAGTGGCCGCATAATCCTTCAAACCCACGATATATTCATCCATCAGCCCCTGTATGGGGGAACTCAGGCGTGGGTGCGCCAGGCGCTTGATTTCGTAGACATAATCCGCAGCCACCAGTTCACGGCTGCCCTGATAAGGAAAGTCCGCCAGACTATGCACGTTTTTCAGATCTTTTTCCGTTAAAGACAAATAACGGGGCCGCCCCTGCGCATCCACGGCAAAGGCCGGATGCGGCTGGTAACGAATCCCGGGACGAATGTGTATTTCATACACGCTGTAGGCGACTTTAGCACCACCCTTGGCGCTGATTTCCCTGCCGGCGGCATTATAGTAGCGAGGATGGGGGATGCGCTCGGCGGTCAGGGGCTCCAGCTCATAGGGACGCTTGAGAAAATTGTATTGCAACGGCGGTTCATAAATCTGACCGATAAAGGCATATTCGTTAGAGCTGTAGGCACGGATGGGATCGAGATGTTTGGGGCGTTCGGAAAAGGAGGAATAGAGAATGTTTTTACCGCTGTCACTGTCGGGATAGGGATTGTTCCAGGCAGCCCCTGCGGCCTGTACCAGCAGCGCCGTCACCAAAACCGCTAACGGTACTGGCAGCAAGCGGTTACGCCTCAGTGAAGCAAACAGCAGAAAACCTGTCATGCCCCGGCATACCGCCAATCGCACCCCCTTTAATACCGACAATATCGTACTCTCTTTAAGACCGGCTATAAGCCATCAGCGCCAAGTGTTCATTATGACCGCAATAGCTTCATTTAGTTATGCAGTTTATTATAATTAGAAGCCCGAGGAAAAGCCCCCGGCAAGTAAGCGCCTAATAGCTTTTCGACTCTTTTCCCGGCAGCAGATTTCCGGTATGGTAGATAAATTACAGTGTGCTGTGTACGCATAATTTCACTGGCACGCCATCCATTATGAAATCATAATTTTAAGGGTAAGCAAGATGGGTTTTCTTCAAGGTAAACGCGCTCTGATCGTCGGACTGGCCAGCAACCGCTCTATTGCCTGGGGGATCGCCCAGGCCATGCACCGCGAAGGCGCTGAACTGGCCTTCACCTACCAAAACGAGAGGCTTGAAGGACGCGTGGCCAAGATGGCCGCCGAGATGGACTCTGAAATCATCGTCCCCTGTGATGTCAGCAGTGATGAAGAAATTGACACCGTATTCGACAAGCTGGATAACTACTGGGACGGACTGGATATCATCATTCACTCTGTCGCCTTTGCCCCACGCGCCGAACTTGAAGGCGATTATCTCAACAGCGTCACCCGCGAAGGCTTTCGCGCCGCGCATGAAATCAGTTCCTACAGCTTTGCCGCGCTGGCCAAATCCGGCATCCGCATGATGGAAGGCCGTGACGGCGCCATGCTGACCCTGAGTTATTTGGGCGCCCAGCGCGCCATGCCCAACTACAATGTCATGGGCCTGGCCAAAGCCAGCCTGGAAGCCAATGTACGCTATATGTCGCAAAGCCTCGGCCCGGATGGCATCCGCGTCAACGGCATATCAGCGGGTCCCATCAAAACCCTGGCTGCCGCCGGTATCAATAATTTCCGCAAGATGCTCAAGGAAGTGGAAAGCACCGCGCCTCTACGCCGCAATGTCACCATCGAAGATGTCGGCAATGTGGCGGCCTTCCTTTGCTCCGATCTGGCGGCCGGCATTACCGGCGAAATCACCTATGTCGATGCGGGCTACAACACCATTGGCATGCGCCCGCTTGAGGTTGAATAAGCAAAACTATGTTTTATCGGCAAAGGTAAAATGCTTGTGGCCCAGATAACTGCTCACCACCGGCACGCACAGGCCGATGAAATGAGCCATTTCCTGCGGGTGAAAATTAAAGGCCAGCCGGGGAAACAGATATTCCGCCAGGCCCACACTGATCAGCCATACCTGGATCGCGGCGGCAAGGTTGATCAGAGTAAAATGAAAAAATTCCTCATGCGTTTTTTTACCGCTGGGTTTAAAAACCAGGAATTTTGACAACAGATAGGCGGTAACCATCCCTACTCCGTAAGCCGCAATAACGGCTGGGCTAAAGCCCATCCACTGACTGAAAACAATTCGGCTAAAGAAATTAACCCCGGCGGCGAAACCACCGACCAACATAAACTGGACAAATTCTTTTTTGTTATTCACTGACTAAATCCAGTTCGCTATCCCAATTTGTAATCTTTAAATGCCTTTAAATGCTGGGGTATTCCCGCGAATATTTTTTAAAAGCCAAAGGCTTATCTGTCCGCCAATGAACGCGAATATACGTCAATAAAGGCAAAAGCATTTGTTATTGTGTGCCGTGCCTGAGGCACATCAGCATAAAATATTGGCGTTTATTCGCGTTCATTGGCGGATATTTCTTTTATATGTTTCATTTTAGACATTATTTTGTGGGGATACCTCAGCTTTAAATGGTGTTATTGTTGGACTCAACAGCATCTCCATCCCCGGATTTCCCCTCTGGACTTCGCGCTTCGCTCTACCCAGTCTACTCAGTATACATAGCCGCCATTTTGCGTCCCAGACGCACGCTTTCGGAAATAGATCGATCTTCGGGATAATAATAACTGGTATCCGCAATATACAGATCTTTTATATCAGTCTTAATGGGGGGCAGGTTCTTTAGAAAACCCGGCGGACAAACCGGCTGGGCAAAACCGTAACGCGATACATGCGCATGGCTGAAATCATCGTCATTCAGATCCGGGTTCAGTTTCTTTATATAGGAGCGTGCCTCAGCGATAAATTCATCATTGCTCATCTCATGCCTGGCATGCGTCTGCGGCATATAATAGGGTACATAGGTCACATGCGTTCCTAATGGCCGCAAGTTGGAGAATTCGATAATACCCGGAATATCGATGGATTCATCGCTGATGTTAAGCCAGAAATTATCCGTCACCGCCTTTTTCATCTGGAAAATAACACAGACCACCCCCATATTCTGAATCGAACGATATTTCTGTTTATTTCCTTCCGGCAAAGCGGGAATCATGTCCGCCACCAGGGGCAAGGGGATAGTACTGAATGCGGCATCATAATGCAGGCTGTTAGTATCGGTTCGCAGCACATCAACCGCATTATTTTTGATGCTCACCTGCCTGACCGCTGTATTCAAATGAAACTTTCCTCCCCGTTCGATGATCGCCTTTTCAAATTCATCCAGCAGGGTTTGCGAACCGCCTTCAAGATAGCCCATTTGTTCCTGCATCAGGCTCTTGCGTGAGACGCCCACGCGCTTGATGCGCGACCAGATCCAGGCAGCGGAAAGATTATCCTTGTATTCGAAAAATTTGAGGGCAAACAATCGCTGCCAAAACACCTCATAGGCCCGATCACCAATCCAGCGACGAATCCAGACGGAGGCTTCCTGATCATCCAGGCGCTGCCAGTCTTTAATTTTAGTTGAGACAAAGGCATGGAAGCCATAGCGAAGTTTTGAGATTAAATCGAGTTCGGGAAATTTAAGCAGGGCGATCGGGTTACCCCATTCGTGCAGACGGCCCTTGAAATAATAGCCCATGCGAGTATCCGTCCAGCACAGCTTATCCTCGATAGCCAGTTCCTTTAGAAGTTTAAACAGGCTTTCATCCGGTTTGCAGATAAAATGATAATAGCGTTCGATACTCAGACCGGCAAAGTCAAAATGCGCCGCCATACCACCAATGCGGTCGTCGGCTTCATAAATATCCACTTCATGTCCCTGGTTAAGAAGATCGTAGGCACAAGCCAGACCCATGACACCCGCACCGATCACAACAACTTTTGACATCGTTATTCCTCACCTGGATAAACCACAAGATAAGTACCTTAGAAATAATTTTCTACAAAATGCGCAGAAAATTATTTCTAAGGTACTAAAACTTTAATACGTAATGCGAATACGTTTTATCAAGAAAAGTCTCCTCGATAGCCGCCGTAAACGCTGTGGATTCAATATTAAAAATCTCCCACCAGGGAATCAGCTCGAACTCATCATGCCCGACCAATGCCTTTAACTGGGAAGCCGTAAAGGGAGGATTATTACTGAACAGGGCATAGACTTTGAGCAGGATCCAGAACAGCGAATAAGGGATATTCACTATCCATGTTTTTGCTTTTACCGTATCCCGGATACACCGAATCATATCAATATAATCGACTTTTTCCCGCCCGGTAATATTATAGATTTCATTCTCGGGCTGCATTTCCATGGCCGCAATAATAATGTTGCAGAAATCTTTGGCATACAGTGGTTGACGCATATAACGGCCATCACCGGGAATGGGAAATACCGGGATTTGTTGCATGAACCGCGAGAGCCAGCCCAGGTGTTTACGATCGAACCAGCCGAACATCAGCGTCGGACGCAAGACACAATATTTTAGCCCGCTTTCGACTACTCGCCGTTCCTGCTCTTTTTTGGTATTGGTATAGTCATCATCCGCCACCGATTCCACCACTGAAGAGCTGATATGCACGACATAGGGCACCGAATACTCTTTCATGGTCGCTAGCACACATTCGGCCGATTCAATATTGTTGCGAATGAAATCATCCGAATATTTTGATCCAATTTGGGCCTGTAACATCAGTACCATGTCGGCATCTTTAAAATGCGCCTGCCAGTCACCGGGGCGGGATACGTCCGCATCAATGGCGATGACATCAGGGTGAATTTTGCTCAGGATAGCCAGATTTTCAGTGAACTTATCGATGGCGACCAGGTTGCGATAACCCTGTTTTTTCAGTTGCACGATCAGGTTCTGCCCGACCAGCCCTGCCGCGCCCGGTATGATAATTTTACTGTTTTTTTCCAGTTTCATTTTTTACAGTTTCATTTTTTTGAACATACGCTCGGGAATAGACTTGATTATCAGCATGATTCCCCGCCAGAACCAGGGCAGATAAACCACATCCCGTTTTTTATCAATGGCTTTGACGATGCCCTGGGCGACTGTTTCGGCTGACACCCAGAGCAGGCCTTTCTTGAAGTCGGTCGTCATCGGTGTATCCACAAAACCGGGCTTGATAGTCAAAACCTGCACGCCCTTCGCTGCCAGGCGATTGCGCAGCCCCTGTAAAAAAATGCTCAGCCCCCCCTTGGCGGCGCCATAGATATAATTACTCTGGCGGCCGCGATCACCGGCCACGGATGAAATCACCGCAAGCGAGCCATGACCGCACTGTTCCATATCGTTGGCCAACTGCGTTAACAGAGCCACCACGCTAATAAAATTAGTATTCAATTCCTTGAGCGTCTGGCTGGCATCCGCTTCACAGGCCGATTGATCAGGCAGGGAACCATACGCAATGAGCACGCAATCCATCCCCTGCAAACGATCTCTGGCCTGCCTAATCATGTCCCCATGAGTTGCCGGATCGGTCAATTCCATGGCCAGCACCTGCGTCGATTGCGCCCCTCTTGCATCAAGGTCATCGGCAACAATACGCAGTTTTTTTTCGTCTCGGCCCACCAGACAGAGGCGAGATTTTTGCGCGGCGTATATTTTGGCCACTTCCCATGCAATGGCGGAAGTTGCCCCAATGATCAGGATTTTCTTTGCCTGCTTGCTCATCATTTATTCACCTGTCACACGCCGCCAGAAACTGGAGGACATGCCCGGATCCCGGTATCGGCTAAAGTCACACCACTGCGGAAAATAGTGCTGAAAAGCTTTAGCGGACATCCTCGCATCCTTGGCCGGATAGACCGCACCCTTTGCCTGCATGACTTGCTCATCCAGCTTCTCAAACAGTGCCAGCAGCTTCGTTCCATAGTTAGGGAAATCCAGCGCCAGGGTAATGCCTGGACGCGGAAACGACAGCATACCCGGTGATTCAATATCACCAAATTTCTTTAATACTGAAAGAAAGGATCCCATACCTGAAGCCGCAATCCTGTCCAGCAAGCTGGCTATTATAGCCTGTCCATCAGACAGCGGAACCAGACACTGGTACTGGTAGAATCCTCGCCGACCATACATTCGGTTCCAGTTGCTGATACTGTCCAGTGGATAAAAGAAGGGTTCATAATGTCCATGAGCGCTACGCCGTTTTTTCCTGTTCCTGCGATAATACATTTCATTGAACAGACGAATAGTGTATTGATTTAGAAGGAATCCGGGGGCGTTTACTGGCATGGACAGTCGCCTGTTAACAACTTTGTCACTGGCAGACATTAATTTTTCGTTATGCCGCCCGCGCATGAACAATCCCCGCCCCAGATGCGCGCCCTGGGCCAGACAATCGATCCAGGCCACAGTGTAGTCCCAGTGCCGATCAGATTCCTCGGACAGAGCAAAAAATCCCGCCAGATTATCGAAACGAATCGTTTCACTATCCATGTATGGTGTTGCCACTTTTTTCAGACGTATTTCCGCCCAGGTGATCAGGCCGGTCAATCCCAGGCCGCCAATCGTGGCTTTGAACATGGCGGCATTTTCAGTCGCCGAACAACGCAGGCGCTCCCCCGTTGTCCGTAATAACTCAAAAGCTGTCACATGACAACCAAAGGTACCCGCTAGATGGTGGTTTTTACCATGCACGTCATTGGCGATCGCGCCGCCGACAGTGACATATTTAGTTCCCGGGGTAACCGCCAAAAACCAGCCTTGTGGCATGACCAGTTGCAGAATTTCATCCAGGCCAACGCCGGATTCACAGCGCAGGAGACCCTGCTCAGGATCAAAATGAATGAAATGATTCAGGCGTGAGGTGACACAGATGGTCTGGCCGTCATTCAGACAACTGTCGCCATAGCTTCGCCCCCGGCCATAGGGCAAAAGCAGGCTATCCCGATCATTGATTGAAAGGCGATGCCGCCACTCCGGGAAAAACTTCTCCTGGCTTACGGCAGGGATACGTCCCCATGATTGAAAGACTGTCATAGGTTAAATGGCAAGAATGACACCAGTGGCCGCTATCAGTGCAATAAAGTAACTGGGGAGATCCTTGAGCGCAAAAAGAACCGGATCCTCATTCATCTGACCACGACTGGCTAACAACCAGATCCGACTGATCCAGAACAGCAACGCAGGAAAAACTATCCACAGAAATTCTGGTTTACGGTATTCCACCATATGTTCAGGCGTGGTGATATACAGGGCCATTACCAGTACCGAGATATAACCACTGGCGACACCGAGGAGGGCCAGAATTTCCTTATCATCGGTCGAATAGCCACGCACCAGGATCCTCTTTTTTCCCCGTCGTTCAAGATTATATAACTCGGAATAACGCTTGAGCATGGCCAACGAGAAAAAGATAAATAATGAAAAGGCAAGTAACCAGAAAGATGCCTGTGCATCTGCAGAAAACGTTCCTGCCAGCACCCGCAGGCTGTAAAGCCCGGCAAGAATAAAAACATCCAGTAGTGCCACAGATTTGAGTCCCAGCGAATAGGCCGTTGTGGTAAGGAAATAAACGGCAAAAACAAGGGTGTAACCTAAAGATATATTAAATGCCAGAAAAGCAGACAGCACTAATAGCAGCACTGACAGGACGAGGCCAGAAAGAATAGACAGATCTCCGGCTGCAAAGGGGCGATTCTTTTTTACCGGATGCCGGCGGTCAGCATCCAGATCCATCAAGTCATTAAATATATATACCGCCGAGGCGCACAGACAAAAAGAAGTAAAAGCCAGCAGGGTCGATAAAACCCGTGACTCATCGAAATAGGAATGCGCCAGTAACAGAGGGACAAACACAAGGATATTTTTAGCCCATTGATGGGGACGCAATGCCCGTATACTACTCCTGAAAAATGATTTTCTCGTGTCAGTCTCTATGTAGTCTACCTTGTCAAATTCTGACAATAGTCGTCTCAGGGCCCTGCTGTGATTAACAGAGATCGCTGTAGCGGCATGCCTCCAGACAGCCAGATCAACCGTTTCATTGCCGATATAGTCAAATTCTTTATCGGCATATCTTTCCACCAGCGCAGCCGCTTTTTTCTTTCCTTTAAGATTAAGTCCATCCGTGCTGGCCAGAACCTCATCAAAGAGTCCTAGCTGTGCGGCAATACCTTCGGCAATTATTTTATCTGATGCCGTGACAAGAACCATCTCTCTGCCTTTCCTTTTCTCTTCTTTGATATACGTGATAAGTTTTTGGTTATAAGGCAGGCAACCGTAATCAATACTCACCTTTTTGGCGAGCTTGTGTTTCAAACAGGATTTTCCCTTCAGTAGCCAGAAGGGGACAAAGAAAATATAAAGAAATTTCTGGCGCAGGAGCCGGATAAAGGATTCCAGCAACATATCAGTGTGAATGAGCGTACCATCAAGGTCAACGCAAAGAGGTAATGGCCTGGACAAATTTCTGACCTTCTATAAAATCTAAATACGTGTTCCGAATTCCGGTCCACTATATAATAATTACGTGCGTGGTGAACCCTTCGGCTTCGCTCAGGACGAACGGTCATATCTAAAGTGGGCAGGCATTTGGGACCGCTATTTAGCTACCGGAATTGGAAACAAGACGTTCCTCTTTAACCGAAGCTGGTTTCATTTCCGGCACAAACATCTTCACCAACTCATAGATGCCTTCCTCATCATAAGCGGCGCACTTACTCGCGACCTCCTCCAGATTCTTGTTCATAAACTTCCAGTCCACTTCCCGATAATTAGCCAGCAGAACCTTTTCATGGCGGGTCGCTGAGAGGTTCTCTGACTCGTGGAAAAGCTCCTCAAACAACTTTTCCCCTGGGCGCAGGCCAGTATAGACGATCTCCACGTCCTTTCCGGGTTCTTTTCCGGACAGGCGAATCATTTGCTCGGCAAGATAGGTGATTTTGACAGGTTCGCCCATATCCAGCACAAAAATCTCGCCTCCTGATCCCATCACCGAAGACTGCATGATTAACTGGCAGGCCTCGGGAATCGTCATGAAATAACGCAGCATATCCGGGTGCGTCACGGTCAGTGGCCCTCCTTTTTTCAACTGCTCCTTGAACAAGGGGACAACACTACCGGCTGAACCTAGCACATTACCAAAGCGTACGGTAATAAAGGACGTCAATGAGCGCAAATTGAAATTCTGACAGAAAATTTCCGCCACGCGTTTTGATGCCCCCATAACGTTGGTCGGATTAACGGCTTTATCCGTCGAAATCATGACGAAACAGTCCACCCCGTATTGATCGGATGATTCCGCCAGCACCCTGGTGCCCAGCACATTATTCTTGACCGCCTCTCTGACCTGGTGCTGAAGCATGGGAACATGTTTATACGCGGCGGCATGGAAAACCACGCTGGGGCGAAAGCGGGACATGACGTGATCAACCGACACCTTGTCGCTGACATCGCCCAGGCAGGCGTAGACGGCTACCTGGGGAAATTGCAGCGATAGTTCTCTTTCAATCTCGTACAGGTTATATTCGCTACGTTCGAAAATAATCAGGGCCTCGGGACCCATTCTGACGATCTGCCGGCACAGTTCCGAACCAATTGAACCGCCACCACCGCTGACCAGTATAATCTTGTCCTTGATGCCGGTTTTAATGTTATCCCAGTCCAGCCTGATCTGGTCCCGACCGAGTAAATCATCAATCGAAACTTCGCGCAAAGTATTGACGGTCACCCGGCCCAGCGCCATATCACTGACGCGTGGCAGAGTGCGAAATTCAATATCCAGTTTCTCGCAGATCCTGACAATTTCCCGCATTTTGAGTGAAGACGCGGAAGGTATGGCAATAATCACCAGCTTTATCTCATGCTTCGCAACAACCTCGGGGATATCGCGAATAGTGCCCAACACCTGCAGACCCTGCACTTCCCGCCCCTGTTTACCCCGTGCATCATCCACAAAGCCAACTGGCAAATAGGCGCTATTCTCTTCCTGCGGCTGATTCAATTCCCGCGCCACGATTTCGCCACCGCGGCCGGCACCAACAATCAATACCGGTAAGGCATCCCCGTCCAGAATTCGCCTGTCTTTGGAGATACGGTAGGAAATGCGCGCCCCCCCCAGCAGCAGAAACAGCAGCATGCCATATAGCGGAAAAATTGAGCGCGGAATGCCTTCTATCCGGCTTATAACGAAAACCAGGGCAACGGAAATTGACACGCCAATAATGACCGCCTTCACAATCCGAAGGAAATCCGGTATGGAGGCAAATCGCCAGACTCCAAGGTACAGGCCCTGCCAACGATAAACCAGCCCCTGAACGATCAACAATAAAGGTAATACATAAAGCGCCTGCTCCAGAGTCGCCGCTGTCAGCGGCTCCAGGTTAAAGCGCAGAAAATAGGCGCCAAACCAGGCAAGGGGGATCGTCAGTAAATCGTAAAGTGAAACCAGTAATTGTCTATTCGAATTTAGCATCGCTGTCCTGCCGCTTCAGGTATCGAAATAAAAAGTAATAGCTCAGTAAATAAAATGAAAATGATGCAATAAACACGCCTGACTGGGCACGCTGGCCGGTAAAATAGCCTGAACACAAAGCCAGTACCGCACACACCAGCATTATGCCATATTCCATAACAACGGTACGTTTATGACTCCAGCCACTCAACACCAGGCGCTGATACAAGTGGCTGCGGTGCGCCTGCCAGATTTTTTCACCTTTGATCACGCGACGCAACAAGGTCAGGGATGCATCCAGAATGAAGGGGGAAAACACCAGAATGCCGATCCATAGCGGAAAAATCTCCTTAGCATCAGCCCAGATC
>VAOZ01157082.1_pt1 | contig 25778 bp, 25 predicted proteins | sample 3394041 | NCBI WGS metagenome assembly VAOZ01 (sample SAMN08290431, study PRJNA428436) | hydrothermal vent metagenome | isolation source: Deep-sea hydrothermal vent chimney | place: Indian Ocean: Southwest Indian Ridge
ATCGATTGCATCGATAAGCGAGTCAGGCGCTTGCGCTTCAAAAAATACGCCTGTCGGCTGTGGTGTATTAAGCCCGCGCACTGTCTCTAGCGCTCCGCCTCGGCCTAGCGCGATTACCGGCGTACCCGAGGCTTGCGCCTCGATCAGCACGATACCGAAATCTTCCTCCGCTGCGAACACGAAGGCCCGCGCTCGCCCCATCAGGGCGGGCATCGCTTGACTCTCACATCGGCCTAAGATCTCGATATTCGGATACCCCGCTGCGATGCGCTCGATCTTTGTTCGCTCGGGACCCTCACCGACCACCTTCAGGTATCTATCCGGCCTCTTCGTAAAAGCCTCGACGATCAGATCGACTCGTTTATAGGGTACCAGCCGTGAGGCAGTCAGATAATAGTCAGCCTTATCCTTGCAAAGTGTGAAGACCTCCGTATCTACCGGCGGGTGGATGACCACCGACTCACGGCGATAGGTCTTCTGGATCCGCCGGGCAATAAAATCGGAGTTTGCCACGAAACAATCTACCCCGTTGGCCGTGCGCGCGTCCCACAGGCGCATCCTGTGCAAAAGCCACCTCGCAACCCAGCTCTTCGGCCCATGGGCCAACCCCGACTCACGCAGATACTGATGCTGCAAATCCCAGGCGTAGCGCATCGGGGAATGGATATAGCTGATATGCAGCTGATTAGGCCCGGTCAACACGCCCTTGGCCACCGTATGCGAGCTTGAGATCACCAGATCATAAGCCGAAAGGTCTAGCTGCTCGATGGCCAATGGCATCAACGGCAGGTAACTTCGATAGTGTTTACGCGCCAGGGGCAGACGCTGAATGAAGGTCGTCCGTGGTACCCGACCGGCCAGAAACCCGCGCTCGGACTTCGGCAGAAAATCGCACACCACAAACAAATCAGCCTCGGGATACAGAAATAGCAACTGCTCTAGCACCCGCTCCGCTCCGCCATAGACGGTCAGCCAATCGTGGATGACCGCAGTTTTTGGCATAAAATCTTTCACTTATTCATCAAGTCTATCAAATCGCCCGTGATCTAGATATGCCTTGTTCGATGAACCAGTTATTAGCAGATATCTATAGATCCGGGCCACTTCTTGCGCCATACTCGCAGCATTGTAGTATTTTTTTTGTGATATTTGGGCTTTTTTACCCATCTTTTTCCTTAATCCCGGATCTGCCCATAAAGACTTCAATATAGACACGGCCTGCTGTGGTTGCCCCAATAAATACAATTTCCCTCCACCCGATGTTTCGACGAGCTTTCGATGCCCTGGAATATCGCTGGCAACTACCGGTAAAGCCAAGCTCATAGCTTCGAGTATCGCCAAGGACATCCCTTCCCAAAGGGATGTTGAAAGATACAGGTCTGCAGAAGCCAGATAAGGGAGCGGGTCATCCATTGCATTCATCAACAGTACATTTTCAACCCTGTCGATCAGCATCCTGTGGCGTAATGATTGCTTTTGTTCACCATCCCCAATCCACAAAAACAAAGCATCAGGCCAATGGCGGGCCACGTAGTAGGCTTCCTCCATATTTTTTTGTTGGTCAAAACGAGACAGAGACACCACAACCGGCCTTTCATCGGCTAACCCCAAACGCTCTCGACCTTGCTGTCGCCACAAACGAACCCTATCCAAATCTATGGGTTCAACTCCATTTTCAATCACTTTATAATCTAGTCCCGGCCAAAGGCCAGCATTTCTCGATACCTCATACTCACCTTCGGAAACAAAAATTAATTGATCGATCAGCGCATGTGTCGTGTTTTCAAAAAACCTAAAAACCAAGCTTTTGGGGAACGGATGATGTGCGGCTCCCGCGCCATGGGGTGTATGCACCAAAGGTAATTCCAACTGCCATGACAACCATCTGCCATAGACCCCTGCACCCGTTCCATGAGAATGTACTAGATCAATGTCATGCGCTCTACAATAAGATGCCAATCGATGTGCATAAGTTAAGGAAAATCGCCGAAACGGTAGTTCAAACCAATGCCCATTGGTCAACTCCATAAATCGTGATTGAAATGGCTTCTGCCTGGGAGACGCCACATGCGAAAGGATATCTGTTGGTAAATATCTTAACAACAACTCGATATGCCGCGGTCCTCCTCCATGATCAGCCCGAACGGTTATGTGAAGGGTGGATATGGGCTTCATGAAGCTGGGTGACAGTATTGAATACGATACAAATTACCCGAAAAGGGATGGAATGCATATCGGCATACCGGTCTACCCATCAATGGACCCAGATTTGCCACTGCGAAATGATCCAGCCTCGTCCCTGTTGAGTCTCATTTCCTACTTTGGGTCATCAGGTAGCGAAAACTCTTTTTAAACGCGGCATTCCACCCCCTTTTTTTGACTTCCATCTTGAATTTCAAACGGATGGCGCTATTGGTCGCCGCTAGTTTTATTCCCACCGGCAAAATCTGCCCCACTGTTCTCAGAGAGGTTCTTTTGCCTTGTTTGCTTTGCCTCCACAGCGAATCCTGCTGCAGGTGCAGATATAAACCATAACCCAGTGCAGCACCAATCCCGCGTGGCAGGTGGTCGATATAAGGTCGCAGACTTCGGTAGTGATCCCGATGAGTGTGACCACTACGCAACATGCCTGTGTTACTTATCCTATACCAAAAAAGTGGTTTTGGAATAAAAGCAAATCGTGCACCCTGCAAAGCAGCTTTGGCAAAAAACTCCCAGTCCTCGTGACCTACGCCATAATCTTCGGAAAAGCCACCAATCTGCCAGAATAATTCCCGGCGCACCAAGGCATTGGCATCGCCGTAACCATTACGAATGCAACCGACTCCCAGCGCGCGACCCAATGAGCCAGATCGTTTCAGGCTGCTCTGTATGTGGCACCTTTGGACCCGTAAATATAGCAGACGGACAGGTCACGATATCCGCGTTGTTCATGAGGGCAGATTGGATAAAAAGCCGAATTTCATCCAGATGAGCGACATTATCGTCATCCATGAACAACAGGTACTCGCCGGAGGCCGCCCTCGCCGCTGTATTCCTAGCCGCACCCAAGTAGCTATTTTCCTGCCGAATAAGCTTCCAGTTCCGTAACTTGAAATCTTCCTGCAAACCCATCAGAAAAGCCTCGGTCTCAGAATCCGCGCTACCATCATCAATCAGGATAACCTCGAAATTATCGTAATCCTGAGCCCGTAAAGACGCTAGTGCCTGGGCTAGCAACAAGGGACGTTGATAATGAACGAGACAAATGCTGACCCTGGGGTTTGCTTCCTTATCAGAACAGCTTTCTTGGGATTGAACAGATTCTCCCTCTACGACACAGCTGTGCAAGATTTCCATCCACTGATCGACCGCCACCGCATCCCCTACCGCAGCTTTAGCAGGCTTCCACTGAGTGGTGGTCATGAGTTTTCGGGCAAGATCGGCCGGGCGAGGCGCAAAAAGGACTCGATCCCTATCATCGGCCGCGATCAATTCCGCTATACCACCGGTAGCCGTAGCCACAAAAGGAATATTCCTTTGTAAACACTCCAAAACGGTGAATGGAGAATTCTCCAACAGAGAGGCTATGATCGCCATCCTTCTAGGTTGTTGAAGATAATCCAGCGCTGCCTGTGAATCCAGATTAGTAATAAGCTGCACCGGCCGAGGCCATTGAGCTTGGCGGTCAGCGAAATAGGCGCAAGTCGAAAATTCAGATGTTTCAACCTCCTTACCTAAAAAGGTTATTTTTTCGATAGGCTTCCATGCCTCCTGTGGGAGGCGATCGAGAGCTGTGGTAAACAGATCCAATCCTTTCCTGGGCTCGAGCCGGCCAAAGAATACCCACTCATATCCATCCACCACAGAGGTCTGCAACAGGTTTTGATTCACTTCATCATCGGGAGGCATCAGATTTCGCATCACGTGAACACGATCGGAGGGCGGTAGAGGCCAGTTCCGGCTCATCATCCAGTCGATCATGTATCGACTGGGGCTGACCACATGATCGGCCAACTCGACACAAACAGGCTCCATTTCATGGAGATCCACTTCATCTTGATTTGCAGGCAACCAGTAATTACCGGCGTGCGCCCACGCTGTCGGTGAATGGATGATCACGATCATTGGTAAATGCAGAAAGCTCAACCCGGACCTCTTGGCCCATAAACTATAATAGGGAATGGCTGACCATTCCGTCCATATGACCAGATCGAATTCAAACTCATGCGCAGCAAGCCACTGATAGACCTCATAGCTTCGCGCCCGATACCAGGTCGCATCCAGTACCGGACCAACCCACTTCGGCAAAGGAATAAAGCAGATACCCCATTGCCGATAATACTCAACCCATTGATCGATTAAACCAGACTCGGTATGATCTCCCAAGGTATAAAGTCCGGTCACTTCCCATCCTCTAGCGGCAAGATGCCGAGCCAGATTAGTAAACGCCGTTCCGATACCGCCATTGCGGATAGGCCCCACCCAGTCAGGGGATACGATCAGTATCCTTTTATTACCACTTTTGGTCCCAGGATCAGACTGATGTTTGCGCATACCTTCGGTTTGTGATGACATGACCCTCTTCGCATCGGATGGTTTCGATTTATCGATAAGATCGGCAATCGTTTGTGGCTCGAAGTGTGCTACCCCATCTCTGGCAGGCATTCCACCCACCCATTTATATTTGGTATCGCGCAATAACCAGGCCACATCCCTCATTGGCCTGGTTATTTTCCATGATCTGGAATGCTTGAGACCGGTCAATTCCTGATCCAGCGATTCGATCTGCTCCTGTCGTCGCCCCAGCTCTGCTTCCAGATAATTCTTATCCTGATCCAGTCTTTCGACAGTTCCTGACGACCAAGTTATCGCTTGCACATAAGGTGTCGCCTGAACTTCAAGAGCGTAGATGGCGTGATCTATTTCATCAAGAGTATCCGTATTCGGCTCCCCCCTGACCATAGCCGACCATACTTCAAGCACCCAGTTGGTAAGCTGCGGGACAGAATTGTGAATAGAAGGTACGGTGTCATGACGTAAGCTACGATCCAGGAAGGCATCAACCTTTTTGGCCGCATCCCCTGTCACCGCCAAACCAAGACTCCAAGCTTCATTGATGCGCCCGATCTGGGAACGCCAGTCATCGAGCAGGTTGACATAATCAAGCACCAGCCGTGGCCCCATGCCGCGGCTGTCTCGCTCGGCATCAAGCGTATAGCGCAACCATAGCATCAGGGCATGTCCAATCTCCAAACCATCACGGCGAATCAATGAGGCCGCGACTTCCAATGGATGACGGATAACAAGAAGTTCATGGGGGATAAAAGGGAATTCCTTCGAAATTCGCGCCCACAGAGGAAGCATTCGGGAGAGTCGGGGATCCTTTATCCCCCAAAGCCTGGTACCGGAGAAATCCTCGCGCAGTATCTCGACGAGTTGCATACGAATCCTGCACGCCTCTTCACGATCAAACCCATCATGGGGCAGGGATCGAAAATCCTGCCAACCCAACCCCATCGTACGCAACAACTCGTGATGCAGACGCCATATGTGATCATGCTCGAAATAGCCCTTGGCATTGAACTCATCGGCACTCACTAAGATTATCGCCCAAATCTACCCCGAGCAGCTTCAGTACGCCGGCCGTCGCCGAGGTTCCGCTACGATGCATACCGCAAATCAGGATACCGGTTGGTAATCGATTTTCCTTATGATCGTTCATAGACGTATTTAAATGTTCAACGTGAATAGGCGACCGAGGATCTGCTCCTGTTCGATATCGCTCATATCGGAATATACCGGAAAGCAAATCATGCGATCAGCCAGACTTTCACTATATGTCAATCCACCGGCCGAGGCAAAATTCTCGCCTATGGGGGTTAGATGCAAGGTGGGATGATAATATCTGCGCAACTCGATACCAAATTCGCCCGCAGCGCACATGAGTCTCGCCCTGGCCTGCGCATCAGGGGCCAGTAAGGGATAAGTCTGCCACGGCGGTCGCCCCGGCGCAAAAGCACGCTGCCAATGCGGCCAGTTGCTTTTAAAGAAAGCATGGTAACGCTCAGCAACAGCATGGCGAATACGCAATGCCTCATCGAATCGGCGTTGCTGCACAAGCCCCACTGCGGCTGTAAATTCCGATAACTTGCCGTTGAATCCAGGCAGTCGAGGGATATGATCTTCCATACCGAAATTGATGATCGAACGTAACCTATCGAGTCTTTCCCCATTGGTGGCGATCGCACCCCCTTCACCTATCGCAAACACCTTGGTCGCATGCATCGAAAAGCACTCAGCCATACCCTGAGCGCCGACCGGTGTGCCATCCGCCAACTCGCCTCCCAGCGCTGCGGCGGCATCCACGATGAGATCGAGATCGTGTAATGCACACCATTGCTCCAGAGTAGATAGATCACGACACAGTCCAAATACACGCACCGCCAATACTGCCACCACTTTCTGTGGGGCAATAAAAAGTGCCGCCTCGGTCTGTTCGATGCCCAACTCCCAGGTGCAGGGATCTACATCAGCCAGCAATGGTTCGTGCCCAGCCGCAAGCACAGCCTGGAGAGTCGCCGGAAAGGTAAACGAAGGCAGGATGACCGTACCCTTTTCGGGCAGGCTCAGCAACACGGCGATCAGCGCCGCCGTGCCGCTCGCAGTCGATAATACAGCGCGCCTGCATCGGGATGCGAGGCTTGCCTCGAGGCGCCTACTCAACACGCCGAAGTTTGAAAACCAGCGGCTACGGTAAGCCTCGTCGAGTTCATCCTGCCATTCCCGCGTGACTGGCAGCAACGGCCTGATAAAAGGGAACTTTCTCACCGAAAAGCCAGGGCCCGCAAATAACGCCTATATCGGCTCCACCATCCACCAATAGCTTCGGGATCTTCGGGAAATTGGGGTAAAACCTGCAAGCGCTTTTGTAAAAGAAGATTGGACCCGCGCAATCTCCGGCGCCCAAGCAGCGACAACACGCTCCCACCAGACTGGAAATCGCGCCATTTGTCGACATCCTGATCGCAACGCAGATAGTGAAGGATGCGAATATCATCGATCAACCGACCATGGGTCCGTTCAAAAGCCTTGTCATTGGGAAAATTATAGCGAATATCGAGATCCCGATGAGTCACCTCGGTGCGCGCCAGCGTGACTGCCACCTGACAGCGGAAATACGTGCTTAGCCGTGCATTGACCACATCCAGCATGACGAACAGCTCACGCCCCATTTTCTCCATCACCTCGGTCGCGCCGATGATCACACCGAGATTCCAATAGGCTGGTATGGGATGATTCGGCTCCCTGGTATAGATGTTTCGGCCGCTGGGATAACACTCACGCAGCAAAGGCCGCTCGATACACTCGAACAGTCTCTCCCATGCGCCCGGATCGGACGCGAACACATCAACATGCGCGGGTAACCCACGCACCTCACCATGGGCGCACACCTCATCGACCAGCTCATCCAGCGCGCCGCATACCAAGGTATCGGCGTCTAACCACAGCACAGCATCGGCATCATGTCGCGCCATGCCTCGTGCAAGCGCAGTGCCATAATACCAGTAGCGTTCATAGATATTGGATGCCACCCAGTGGGTGACAATTCCATTTTCGCGCAGCCAGGGATGGGTGCGATCGATGTCATAGATCCCCTGGTCAGGGCTCAACCAGGCGACAACTCTGGCCGTTTTGCCCGCCTCACCCCCAAAACGGCGCAAACTTTGGGTCAGATACCAAAGCTGGCGCCAAAACATCGGCGTGGCGCTCATCGCCACGTGCACTTCCAGTTGGTTCATACAGGCAATTTCAGGGTGCCAAGCTGACAGGGCAGGGATCGCGGATAATGACATTTTTACCGCAACAGGCAAAGTCGATAGTGGAAGGATCGATGGCATTGACGGATTGGGACACGGAAGCCTGCTGCTGCTGATAGGGGTTCATTAGCATTATATCCCAACCCTGGGTACGGGTAAAATCCAGAAATTGCTTTTTGGCCCAGGTAACGATCGGTCTTTTTTACATACGAAAACGGGGTCCGAAGACCCCGCTCTCTTGCGAACTCGGCAAGGATTACCCGGCCGGAGGAGTATAGGCATTGTAGCCGGTTGCGGGGACTTTGGTGCCAAAGGTCACCACGTTGCCGGTCGGCTTACTCTGCCAGATGGCGGGCAGAACCGTTGTGACTTTACTTGGCACCTTGGTCAGGTTGACCACGCTGCCCTTGTTGGTCACCACCTGGGTGATACCGCTGTAGCCACCCATCAGGTAAACGCCTGCACCCGCCTTGCTTGCCACCGGCAGCGCGTTACTGATGATGCTGCCACCGTTTAGGCTGATAGTACCACTGGTGTTGACGCTCGCCAGCTTACCCTTCTGCACGGTTGACAGGTACATCAGGCCCGGCCAGTAGAAGGCGCTGCCCGCGTTGGGATTGAGCTGCAGGTTACCCTGGGCGCGCAAGAACAGATGGCTCGACTTGAAGCCCGATTTGATCAGTACCGAATTGCTGTCCAGGATCGGAGTTACGCCCTGTGCGGTCACCTGCAGATTGCCCTGATCGAGCAGTAGACTCGGGGTCAGTTCTTTAGTTTGTACTTATTGATCAGTTCATTCATTTCAGACTTCAACATCCCATCCAAAATCTTCCGTTGAATTTGAGAGATTCGGGAGCTGGAAACCCCAAACAAATCTGCAACATCGGCCAAAGGCCTGTTCGCCATTCTACGCAACAGAAACACAGCCAAAAGATATCCCTCTTGGTGACGCCGGGACAATACATCTTCCGTCTCACATCCAAAATAGCCCGCAACGGCATGCAAAATAACTCCGCTATCAGGGCGAAGTGGTTGCAACTGCTCACTGGGGATATCGGCAACACCTTGATGTGGAATACGCCGCTGCATCTGCGTTCGAAATGATTCTCCACCCAGCCAGATTTGACCCTGTAGCTTTTTCCAGGGTGATGAACTCTTCATCCCACCTTCCACAAAGCGAATATATGCCTCAGCATCTCCGAAATGTTCCATCAACAACCTCGAAGCCAGCCAGGGCGGCGATGCAATCAGGCCTGCGCATGCCACAGACAAGATTCCCTTCCGGGGTTTCAACCAACAGGTGATAGTGATTATCCATCAGGCAATAGGCATAACAAATCCAACCCTGCTGCTCGATCTCTTGGCCAAATAACTGAAGGAAACGGTACCGATCTTCATCATTCAGGTATATATCATCCCCGCTGTTCCCCCGCGCAGTCAGATGATACAAGGCTCCCGGGTATTCAATACGCAAAGGACGAGACATGCATCCATAATAGATCAACTGCATTGAATTGCAAACTAAAGAACTGACCCCCTACTGCCATCCTTAATTATCCCTCCAGAAAATTAGCTCAGGTTCTGGCAATACCTCTGTTTCTATTGATCGGCACGATCGTCTCTGGCAAAAGGGTACTCCCCTCTTCAACGATCTTCCCCTGTTCCAGGCGGATGAAGTGGTCACAAAACTGCGCCACCTGACCCGGCGAATGCGATACGAGCAGCAGCGTCATTCCATTCTTGCGCAGCTCTTCGATGCGCTCAAGGCACTTGGCCTGAAAATCGGCATCGCCTACGGAGAGAATTTCGTCGGCTAGCAGAATCTCCGGGGCAAGGTGGATGGCGATGGAGAAACCAAGCCGCGCATACATGCCGGAGGAGTAGTTTTTTATCGGCTCGTAGATGAAGTCACCCAGCTCGGAGAAGTCGAGAATCTGCGGAAATAATATGCGAATCTCACGGTTTTTAAGGCCAAACAGACTGGCGTTGAGGTAAATATTTTCCACGCCGGTCAGCTCAGGGCTGAAACCAACCCCAAGCGCAATCATGGGCACCAGCCACCCGCGCGTTACGATGCGCCCGCTGGTGGGCGGGTAGAGCCCGGCGATAAGCGAGAGCAGTGTACTCTTGCCGGAGCCGTTGTGGCCCATCAAGCCGAGCGCCTCGCCGCGGCCTACGGTAAACGAAACATCATCCACGGCGCGAAAGTAGTGTGGCCTGGATCGCCAGCGCTTGTGGAACAAACCGATAAAGCGCTTCTTGAGCGTATCCTGGGCGTTGTGATGGAGCAGGAAGTCTTTGCTCACATGCTCGACGATGATAGCGGGATCGCTCACAAACGCTCGATGAGCCTGGCGCTGCGCCGCTGAAACAGCCATAGGCCCACGCCAAGCGACAACATCGTCCACGCGCCAAAAGCCAGGCTCAAACGCCATGAGGGTATCGTGGCGGCCCAAAACAGATCCTGAAAGATACGAATGAACTCGGTCAGAGGCGAGGCGAGCATAACATCGCGGATGAGCGGATGATGGGCGTCGCCCAGAACAACAGCTGGACAAACACCTCCACCAGGTGCTTGAGATCACGAAAATCGACATACAGCACGCTCAAGACCAGCATGATGCCGAAAGTGAAGCCAAGAAACATCAATAGGTACAAGGGATAGAGTAACAGGCCCAGATGCCAGTGCCCGCCGAGCGGCAGGTAGAGCACGAGCAGGATACCGAGCGCCATGAACCAGAGCGTGAGGTTGACCAGCAAGTTGGACAACGGCGCCAGAAGCCGTGGAAAATAGATTTTTTTGAGTAGCCCCGCGTTGGATACCAAAATATCCGAACCCTGCATCGCAAGCAGGGAAAACAGGTTCCAGTGCACGATACCCACCACCATGAACAAGGGGTAATGAGGGCTATTGGACGGGAAGACATAGGTGAAGATTACCAGGTACATCAGGATGATCATCAGGGGATTCATCAACGACCAGGCAAAACCGAGCGCAGCGCCCTGATAACGAACCTTGATCTCTTTCGTGACCAGATTGCGCAGCAGGTCACGGTATGACCACCAGCGCCTGATCGGGCTCAACAGGGTTAAGGGAAACGGTTGTACGAGACTTGTCATGCGGCTACTTATTAATATCTTTTTAGGTGTTGGGGTTAGATACAAGGCTCACAGTTTTACATATTAACCCCGAGTAAGGCAATTTCCAGCCACGATAAGGAAACCTTGTCCGTATCTCCCTCTCCCCGACACGCTACCCGCCATACTGCACGGAAATGATGGTCAGCGTATCTTTATGACGATGAGGACCGAAGCCGCTTTATGGGCCTTATTGCCGAGGAGGTTGGCAGGTACGGAGTGCTGAGGAGGGGAAGATTAGCCATGGAATACACTTATCTTTCGGATGCCTATGCAGATTGACGATAGGCGTTACAAGCATAACACTAAGTGATATAATTGCTCCATGAGGAGAGTGTTCAAAACCTGCAGCTTTTGCAGGTGGATGAGGAAGACCAAGTTGATGGATCAGGTACTTTGCAATGCGGTTTCCGAGATGGGGCGAGGTCTGATTGATGCTGATCTCGGTGGTGGCGTTGTTCAAAACGTGTGGCACTTCCGGATCTCGGAAAGCGCGGCAGCACCCGCACTCTGGCGGCGACCAATAGGAGGGACCGTTAGTATTTTATCTTCGGTTTCGAGAAGAAAGTGCGGGAAAATATAAGTACGCGGGAGTTGGCTGGGCTACAAGTGTATTGCCGCTGATTTGTTGAGCCTCTCTTCGGATAATCTTGTCTCCATGGTTGAAATGGAAGCATTACAGGAGATTTGTTATGAGTACCAAAACGAAAGCCGGTAGCCAGGTACTGGATGCTGTTCTCGATACCGCGCGAGATCTTCGTGTGGCAGGCGTGATCGATAAACGCCGGATGCGTGAATACGATGCACTTTGCGTGGCTTCTGTTTCGGACTACTCAAGCGAGAAAGTTCGGGCTTTGCGTAAGCGCTATCGGCTGAGTCAGGCTGTGCTGGCATCGCTGTTGAACACTAGTCTTTCAACCGTTCGCCAATGGGAAGGCGGTGCGAAACATCCGAGCGGTCCTTCACGAAAGTTACTCGATTTGCTGGACCGTAAGGGGCTTGAGGCATTGATTTAGCCTTGGCTCTGGTGCATTCGAGCGGATTTCTGGTAAGGGAACATGGCAAGGAAACCTCGTCTGTACATCCCCGGTGCGCTGTATCATGTGATGCTGCGGGGGAATGACGGTCAGCGTATCTTTCATGATGATGAGGAACGAAAGCACTTCCTTGGTCTTATTGCCGAGGGTGTCGGCAGATACGGGCATCGCATTCATGCCTACTGTCTGATGGATAACCACGTTCACCTTTTGATTCAGATAGGGCAGACACCTCTTTCCAAAGTCATGCAAAATCTTTCATTTCGTTATACGCGGCGGATAAACTGGCGCCATCATCGGGTCGGGCATTTGTTTCAAGGGCGGTTCCGTGCCATCTTGTGTGATGCGGATGCGTATCTGCTGGAACTGGTGCGCTACATCCACCTGAATCCGGTACGCGCCGGTCTTACTGATACGCCTGAAGGCTATCCGTGGTCAGGTCACCGGACCTATCTTGGCCTTGAGTCTGTTCCCTGGCTGACTAGCGATTGGTGCCTAATCCGGTTTTCAGCCAATGTGGGAGTGGCGAGACACAGGTATGCCGCCTTTGTCCTGGAGGGTATTGAGCAAGGCCGACAGGATGACTTATATAAGGCGCGGGCGTCAGGACGGATACTGGGAGAAGATCACTTCATTGAACGCGTATTGAATGAGGCTGAGGAACGTCCGGGAAAGAGTATGATACTGGACGATATTGTTGTCGCTGTTTGTAGAGGTTTTGATATGCATGAGGATGAATTGGTTGCGCCCGGTCGTAAGCAGATGCCCAGCCGCATGCAGGGAGTGATCGGGTTGCTGGTTCAGGAAATAGGCGATGCTACACTTACCGCCGTGGCCGACCCCAAGAGCCACACCCCCGCCAAGATGCTACTCTAGCAGGGGTGCTTTGCCTTCGCTACCATGCAAAATCTAATGGTAGACCCCAATTTCAGTTTCTCTCATAAACCGAAGGCTTCGAATCCCCGTCACGGGATCCAGAGCCACATTGCGTCAGGACTCGTACTGCAAGCCTATTGGTACTTTTCGAGCCGTGGCAGCACCACATTGTTCGCCAGATCCTTGGCGGCATGAAGCTGAGCCGCATCCTCCTCGGCCTTCACTTTTTCGCCGGGGCCGAGTGGGATGTGAAAATTCGCGTGCACGCTCAGAGTCAGATAGACGCCTCGGTCCAGCACGTTCAGAAGCCCAGCTCCAGGCTGCCAAAATGCAGCCTCACCCACGGCGTTCACGGCCCTCACATCCATCGCCCCATGCTGACTCGTAGACATCAACGCATCGCGACTACGATAAAAATAGTTCTCGGGGGATTTGAAATAGGTTCCCTTCTGCTTGAACGTCGCCATGTCGTAGATATCGAGCGACACCACCCCGGTCCAGCCGGCTTCCGCGACGGGCGCCGAGGTGGAATAGGAACAGCTTGTACCGGGCACGCCGACATCGTGGTAGATCTTGGCATCCGTCACCGGTGCGCCGAGAACCTTCTTCGCGTCCGCCTTGGTGAGCAGGCGGCACGGATTGATCGCAGCCGCAAGCGCTTCAGTTTTCGCCGCGGCTTTCGCCTTGCCGTTACCGGCAGAACAGGCGGTTACCACGAAGCTCAACGTCAAACCGAGCGCAATGGCCCCGGTCAATACGCGGTAGTTTTGGAATCGATGGAACATGGCTAAGTTTCTCCCATAAACCGAGGAATTCGAGAATTAAGGTAAGGTAAGGGGGGACAAGGTAAGGGGACACGCAAGGTAAGGGCGCGGTAAGGGGGCGCGATACCTATTCCTTGGCTAGCTGGTAATAGTTCAAAATCAATTAAACTAAGTAACGAGTCTACCAGAATGAATTACGTGCGCCGGGTCAGGCTTGCGAACTTGCGTTGTTGTGTGATAACGCAGCATTCACGCATGGTAAGGAAACTCTGTCTACACCTCCCCGGTATCGGTGTCAGGCATGAGTTATTGAGTTGTTTGAGTGAAAAGGGGTTAGGACTTACTGGCAGAAGATTTTTTAGTATTTACTTCACAGTTTCTCGAAATATTTCACACTTGCCAATCCCTTAAAATCAGTATCCTGGGTCCAAAGTGTGGCATGATGAATCTGTGCAGTGGCAAGAATCATACTGTCAGCCATGGCAAGGCTTAATTGTTGTCCAATCTTTGCTGAAAACAGGGCTATATTTTCGTCCACCGGGATGATGGGGAACTGTTGAAGAATGCCGGCTACCGCCAGAGCTGAGTCTTCTCCGCTTGCCCGCATCGCAACTTTGAAAACCTCATGCAACACGATCGCAGGAATGATTATCTCGTCATGTTCCTCAATGATCGCAGCATAGCTGTCCGCACGTTTTCCGTTTAAAAAATACTCAAGCCAGCTTGAAGAGTCGAGAATGATCATCAGAACCGATCCGACTTATCCCGGATGCTATCCATGGCAATCGCACAGCCTTCTAATATTCCACGCAGTTCTTTGGCTGTTTTTACCGGTACAAGTTGAATATGTTCACCATAAGGCATGGCCATCATCTTTTGACCAGGCTCTATATGTAGCTGCTCTCGCACCACCTTGGGAATAACGACCTGAAACTTGGGCGATACAGTAACTATTTGCATGACGAGATCTCCATCGATGAGATAATAGTCATACCCTAGTGTATTATTGTGTAGGCGTCTAGAAAAAAGAGGCAGGCTTGCGAACTTGCGTTATGATGCGGAGCAACACCCATGGCAAGGAAACCCCGTCTACACCTCCCCGGTGCGCTACCCGCCATGCTGTACGGAAATGATAGTCAGCGTATCGTTAATAACGATAATAACAATGAGGATCGAAGCCGCTTTATGGGCCTCGTTGCCGGAGGTCGGACCTGCGCTATTCATAAATGCTGCGGCGCCCTTGCTTGTTCCTTTGTTCGCAACGAATACATCGCTGGTCGTCCGTATGCACGGCTACGATCTCTTTCCCTGGAATCCGTTGCAAAAAAGTCCCGGCGCAATCATCACAGCGATTCATGAAGAGTCACAACCGAATCCAATACTTGAGCACTTGAAAAAGCAGCGTATAGCGTATCAGGTTGATTTGTTGTTGCAAGACAAACAAACAACCATTGGAGATACGCCACTATGAGTAAGCATAACGTGGTTAAGCTGATAGTCGAGATACGATTATCGATCCGTTGACGGAGTTGCTGAGAACCGGCGCGGAGCAGCTGGAACTGTTGGCTGAGCATTCGCCCCGACAGACCGGGGACGGTAAGGCGGGGTGGTGCGCAACGGTTATCTGCCAGAGCGTAAGTTGCAGACGGGGGTGGGGCCGCACTGTTCGGATTCCGAAGGTTAGAGCCAGTGACCTTCCGTTCAGCATTGGTGCCACCCTATGTGCGCAAGACGAAATCACTCGAAGCGGCACCACCGGCTGTACTTAAAGGGGATCTCCAGCGGTGAGATGAGCTGGGCGCTGAAAGTATGAGTGGGCCTAAAGCCACAGGTTTATCTGCCAGCACGGTATCGCGCCTGAAGCAATCGGGCCCAGGAATACCGGAGCTGGTGCGAAGAGTCCCCGGATAAAGGCTGCTGTCACTGTGTGGGTGACGGTGACAGCGGTCTGAGATCTGGGCAGACGAAGCGGTGTGCCCTGATGGTCCCGAGTTCGACACTTTCGCATCAAATTGGGTGTTTTTCCGTCTTGTCGTTCAATAGAAACAACACGTTACCGATGATTTCCAGAAAACTCGTATAATGGCGCGTTATTCAGCTTATAGTTACTATTGACAAAGATGTTGTACCCTGTACAGTAACGGCCTGTTCGTCAAAGTTACCCGATCGCATCCGCGCTCATGCTGCGATCTGTTTTATGGCACTGATCCTGTATCGCGTCATGCGTCAGCGTCTCAAAGCCAAACAGTCCGGATGCTCGCCGGAGCGAGCATTATCCCTGCTGTGCACGATTCAGTACCACCGCATCACCCTCAATAACACTCAGCCCGTTTCGGGGATCTCCTCCATCAATCACGAACAAGCCGGTATCTTTTCCGCACTGACTATCAGAAAGCCCACCAGTCAGAGCCATTGACCCTTTTGTAGTGGAGCATTCTGAACCTCAGCGTCGAGGATTCAATGACTTACGTGCCTAACTACCGAACTCGGGGGTTATGGCGCGAGAGCTGGGGATCCGTGTCGATACCATTCTTCGCTAGCACAAGCGTACCGATGGGTATGACGCCTCGCACATGCCACACCGCTTGCAAACTACTCCCACGCCCGCCCAGGAGGCGATGACGGTAGCGTTACGGCATACGCTACTTGTCGCTCGATAATACTGGTGGTGGTCCGGGAGTTTCTCGATCCGGACGTATCCCGTTCCGGTCCGGACCGTTGTTTGCGCCGACATGACCTATCCAGGCTGCGTGATTTGATCCCGACGGTCGAAGGTGAGTCAAAACCTAAAAAGTCTTTCAAGGACTATCTGCCGGGCTTGGTCCACATCGACATCAAGTCTCTGCCACAGATGCCTGACGAAACGTCTCACCGTGACCTGTTCGTGGCCATTACCGCGCCACGCGCTGGGGCTATCTGCGCATCTACGCCAACCAGAGCGAGGCCACCAACCGATTTCCTGCGCAGACTCAAGCGGGCCGATCCTCAAGATTCTCACCGATAACAGCAGTCAGTTCACTGACCGCTTGACCTCTCGACACAAAATTCCTTCAGGTCACCACGCCTTTGATCGTGAATGTATCTTGTTGGGTATCGAGCATCGTCTGATCCCACCGGCATCCGCAGACTAGCGGTAGGGTCGAACGCTTCAACGGGTGCATCAGCGAGGTGTTGCACACCACCCACTTCCACAGTGCAGAACAACTAAGTACTACACTCAAATGTTATGCCGTACTCTACAATCAATACCTCCCACAAAAAGCCCTAGGCCATCGCACCCCCATCGAAGCCATGCAAGGATGGCAGTACACCCACCCAGAATTGTTTGTCAAGAGAATACGTAAACTTATGGGACTGGACAGCTACCCACTAAGAAAGCGGACCAGGAACATACACAAATCCGCTATCGGCTCTGGCGGGCGAAGGAAGTTATCGACTGGGCCTATGCACAGCGCGGGAGGGCTTGATACGCTCGTGGCTGCGACTGATCAAGCCGTGGCGGAGACACATTACGATATGCTAACTATTCGGTCATGACCTATGAGGGATGATCTATGGCAAACTGGGGAGAATCATCAGGCCATCGCACCATGGACAGCTGGCATCACACATAAGGATGACCACATGAGTTCCTCATCGAAATGGAGTCAGCCGATATGCTGACTGCGTCTAGGCCTGTTCCTCTGGTCGCGCAACGGTATTGTTGGTGTGACTATCGAAGTCGCCGTCCATATCCTCAATACCTAGGCCCAACTGCATGCGGGTCCACCGGAACGGTCACGGGCTGATGGTGCTCATTCACCAGTTTCTGGGTCACGCCCTTCTGCACGACATCTTCCGTCTGTGTTGCTGATATTTAGTTCGTACTCATGTTGACACGCGCACTACCGGTGATTGTGGCTGCGCTGCTGATAGTCGGCTGTGCAAGCTACCGCCCGCGCTCCTCCCGACACACCCCGACCTAGCGGCAAGCCTAACTAATACCAACGGGCACCGGCTGACCACCCTCGACCTCACCCAGACCGCACGGCGCGCGGTCGTCAACGATCCTATCTTGCGCACGGCGCGTATGAAGGTAGGCATTAGCGCCGCGGCGCTCTACAACGCGGGGCTGATTCCCGATCCCAGTCTGGGCTACAACTTCGATCGTGTAACCTCAATTGGCCCCGGTCTGATCAACGCCTACAACAGCGGCCTGTCCGAGGATATCAAGTGGCTGGTGACGCGAGGCGTCCGCCTGGACGTCGCCCGTACCGCATACCTGCAACAAGTGCTAGAGATCGCCTGGCAATCCTGGCAGGTCAGCCAGCGAGCGCAGCAGCTCTATGTCCAGCTCTGGTCGCTGCAGCAGCAGGCGAAGCTACTGACTCGCAACCGGATGCTCGACCTCGAACGCCAGCATCGTGTGGAGCGCGCACTCAAGCATGGCGACGTCACCCTGAGCACGACCGCTGCCTATCTGGTCACCCTGACTAACACCGAATCGCAGCTCGCGCAGGTACGTGAATCCGTGAACACTGTGCGCAGCGCGCTCAACATCATGCTGGGCCTGCGCGCGGGCGCCGCCTGGCACCTCGACACCCCGTATCCGGCCCCCACCCCGACCATGCGTGCGGTCAACTCCGCCCTGCGTACGCTTCCGCTACATCGGCCCGACCTGCTCGCACTGCAGGCTGGCTACCGCAGTGCAGACGACCGCTATCGGGCCGCCATTCTGGGCCAGTTTCCCACACTCAGCATTGGCATCACCCGTGCCTCCGATACTTCCGGTATTAAAACCACCGGTGTCGATATCACGCTGAGCCTACCGTTCTTCAACGGTAATCGTGGCCAAATCGCCATCACCCACGCCACGCGTCAGCTGCTGGGTGCCCAGTATCGGGCCCGCCTTGATGAGGCAACGAGCGCGGCGCGCGCCATGATCACGCAGCTGCACACCGTATCGGTCATGCAGCGAACCCTTGTGGGCCACCTACCCGAGCTGCGCCGACTGGCGGCCAACGCCAGTCGCGCCTTCGCCGCCGGCAACCTCGGTGGTGCGATCTATATCTCCGTCCAGTCCAGCCTGATCGCCAGCGAGCTGGGGGCCGTCCGGCTGAATCAACAGCGCATGGAGGCTGAAATCGCCCTCAATACCCTGCTCGGGCGCATCCCTGCCGGCACGGCGCACACACCGGGCACGCACCCATGAAATCGAAAGCGTTGCGCAACATCGCCCTGCTCGCTGGCCTCACGCTGTGCGGATCACCGGTCCTTGACTGGGCCAATGCAGACACCCACCCTGCCAGTACTCACTCTCCAAGCGTGTTGATCAAGACTGGCCATGTGCACAGCCAATCGGTTAGTGATAACCTCATTGTCTACGGTCAGGTCGTCCCCGACCCCGAGCGCGTAATCAACATCAGCGTGACGCACGGCGGGCAGGTTACCCAGCTGCATGTAGGTCTCGGCCAGCAGGTCACCGCAGGTCAAACCCTGCTGCAGATCACCGTCGACCCCACCGCGCGTTTGGCCTACGAACAGGCCCGGGCGCAAGTCGCCTATGCCCACAGGAACCTAGTCCAGGTCAAAGGCCTGTTCTCCGAACAATTGGCCACGCGCGCCGACTTAGCCAAGGCCGAGCAACAGCTCTCCAATGCACGTAGCGCCATACGGACCCAGCGACGGCTCGGCACCAACCACACCGAACAGGTCATCCGCGCCCCGCAGGCTGCAATTGTCACGCAGATCAATGTCGACGTTGGTGATCGTGTCCAGGCCAGCACCACCCTGCTCACGTTAAGCGCGCGCGACCGCCTCTGGATCACCCTAGGCATCAAGCCGGAGGATGTCATCGTTTGCACCCGGGCATGCCCGGGTGCTACAGCCCGTATTCGGTGCCACCCCGCCGCTGCAGGCACATCTGAGCCAGATCCACGCCATTATCAATCCGGCAACCCACCTGGTCAACGCTATCGCCACGCTGTCTGGCACCGCCACTCGCGGGCTGATTCTAGGAATGTGGATGCGTGGACACATCACGCTCGCGCAGTACCCGGCGCTGACCGTGCCGCAATCAGCCGTGCTGCACGACGCTCGCGGTGCCTATCTGTTTGCGGTCGCCGCCGACCATCGAGCCCAGCGTATCGACGTGACCACCGGTCTGATCCAGAACGGGCGCATCGCCGTGCACGGTACGGGACTGCACCCCGGCCAGACGGTCGTCACCGTCGGCAACTACGAACCCGATAACGGCATGTCCGTGCACCTCACCACCGGGCAGCCGAGCGCACACGACCGCAGCTTTGTTGACTGGTTGCAGGCCCACCGCCACTCGGTGCTGTTCCTGATGGCGCCTCCAGTCCTCGGCGGCATTTATTCGGCGCTGCGCATGCCGGTTTCGCTGTTCCCCGTCATCTCATTCCCGCGCGTGGTGGTCTACCTCGACGCCGACGATCGGCCAGCCAGCCAGATGGAACTCGAGGTCACGCGCGTCGTCGAGCAAGCCCTTCGTGGGGTACCCAAGGTCACCGCAATCAGCTCGACCACTAGCCGCGGTTCAGCCGATGTCGACGTACGCTTCAATTGGGGCACCGATATTCCACGCGCGGTGCTGCAAGTCGAAGCAGTACTAAATCAGGTCCTACCTCACCTGCCCGCCGGTACCAGCTTCAAGGTCCAGCGCATGGACCCGACCAAATTCCCGGTGCTCGCTTACAGCCTGACCTCCCAGCGCTTGGGCCAAGTCGAGCTGCGTAACATCGCACGCTACCAGCTTGTGCCGCTACTCTCCAGTGTTCCTGGTGTACGCCGCATCGGCGTGATGGGCGGACAGATCGCCGAGTATCGCGTCACCGTGGACCCGGTGCGGCTGGCGACGCTGGATCTGTCAATGACAGACGTCGAACAGGCGCTCACCGCCGCCAACATTATCGCGCGGTCGGGGTCGCTTGCAAGCGCGCGACAAGCTGTTCCTGCTGCTCTCGGACACCCGCTTCAAGGACCTAGCTGAGATCCGTCACACTGTACTGCGCACTGGCAAAGACGGCGTTATCACACTGAGCGATGCTGCCACCGTGCGCCTCGCGACGCGTCCGCAGTGGATCACCGTCACCGCCGACGGTCATCGGGCCGTGCTGGTCACGGTCTATCAGCAACTCGGCGGCAATACCGTGGCCATAGATCGCGCTATCCAGGTACGCCTTCAGTCCATTGAAGGCCGCTTGCCCGCCGCACTGCACATTCATCAGTGGTACAACCAGAGCGGACTGATCCTCGATTCCGCCGACTCGGTGCGCAACGCCATCATCATTGGTGTACTGTTCGCGACCCTGGTACTGTTTATCTTCCTGCGCAACTGGAAGCTGACTCTGATTGCTCTGCTCGTGGTCCCCGGTGTGCTCGCCGCCACCAGCGCGCTGCTCTACACCCTCGGTATGAGCTTTAACATCATGACCCTTGGTGGGATGGCCGCTGCCGTGGGTCTGATCATCGACGACGTGATCGTAATGCTAGAACAGATCGTCCGGCGCCTGATCCAACAAGGCCACGGTTCACGCACAGTGCTTGACGCCGCGCGCGAGTTCACTCAGCCGCTGGCCGGCTCAAGCACCGCCACGGTAATCATCTTCGTGCCGCTGGCATTCCTCTCAGGGGTTACCGGTGCCTTTTTCAAGGCCCTGACGCTGACTATGGCAACTTCGTTGATCATCTCCTTCCTGTTCGCCTGGCTGGCCCTGCCGCTGATTGCCGCCCGACTACTGGGCCCCAATGATGCCAAACATGAGGCTGGCGGGCGTATCACCCGCGCCACTCAACAGGGCTACCGTCACCTGATGTGGCATCTGATGCACCACCCCATATGGCTGTTAGCCGGACTGATCCCCCTGTTGGTCGCGGGAGCGCTGGCTTTCGAACGGGTGCCGTCGGGCTTCATGCCACGGATGAATGAGGGCGGCTTCGTGTTGGGCTATCAGACACCACCCGGCACCTCGCTGGTGGAAACCGACCGGCTGCTCGATCAGGTTGCGCATATTCTACGCACCACCCCTAAAGTTGATAATTGGTCGTGGCGCACCGGCACCCAGCTCGGTGGTGGCGTCACCGAGGCCAACCAGGGCGACTTCTTCGTGCACCTCAAGAGTGCACGCGGCCAGCAGGAGGTCATGGGCCGTATCGCACAGCGCATTCACGATGATATACCAGGCCTGACTGTACAGGACATGAATCAGCCGATGCAGGATCTGATTGGTGACCTGACCGACTCACCGCGCCCGGTGGTCATCCGCCTGTTCGGGGATGACTGGAGTCAACTTGTCAAACTCGCGCCCAAAGTCGCGGCGCGGATCGGGAAGATCCACGGTCTCAAGGAGGTGCAAGATGGGCTGGTCATCGCCGGCGATGCGCTGAATATCCACGTCGACCGCATCAAGGCTGCGCTGGATGGACTAACTCCGGACGCAGTCACCGCCCAGCTCAACGCCTACTTGAGCGGGGTGGTGACCACGCACATCCAGCAGGGTCAGCAGATCATCGGCGTGCGCATATGGACCGCCCAGAGCCTGTGCCAGAATCGGTACCGCATCGAGCACCTGCTGCTGCGCGCCCCCAACGGGCATCTGGTGCCTCTCTCACGCATCGCCAATATTCAGCAAGTCACCGGCGTGCCCGAGATCACGCGCTACAACCTCAAGCCCGTGGTCGCGGTCTCCGCGCGCATTGATGGACGTGGCTACAGTGGTGTTATTACGCAGGTGCGCCAAGCCCTGTCCACGCCGGGGTTGCTACCCAAGAACGTGTATTACACCCTGGGAGGGCTGTACAAGCAGCAGCAAATTGCCTTCCACGCCCTGATCATCGTGTTCGTGGCTGCGGCAGCCCTGTTGTTCCTCGCGCTACTGTTCCAGTATGAGAGCTTCCGTGTCGCACTGGCGATCATCAGCACACCCCTGCTTGCCGTCTCCGGAGTCTTCATTGGACTCTGGATCGGCGGGCAGACCCTGAATATTACCGCGCTGATGGGCATGACCATGATCCTCGGCATCGTCACCGAGATTGCCATCTTCTATTTCTCTGAACTGGTGCTGCTCAGCGCCAGCCTACCATCCGGTGAGGCGCTGATCGAGGTGGGTGTCAACCGACTGCGCCCTATCGCAATGACCACGCTCGCCGCGATACTCGCGCTGATGCCATTGGGCCTGGGCACTGGCCAGGGCTCAGCCATGCAGCAACCGCTCGCGGTGGCCATCATTGCCGGACTGGTCGTGCAGATGCCCCCGGTGCTGGTCGCTGTACCCGTTATCTTCAGTCGCGTCTTGCGTGCTAATCCGGAGGATCCGCTATCCTGATAATAAAAATTCAATAGGCCTATCATCTCCCGTTACACATGCATCCTGAAGATCGGGAACCGTTACCTAAAAATGACACACACAACTAATGAGGCAAGCGAGCACATGATCCAAAGCCAGGGGCTCTGGCCTTTCGCACGCGAATTCATCTCCCATCCACGACAGATGGGCGCACTCTTCCCCAGTTCGCACGCGCTGGCGGGACGCATGGCCAGTCAGGTGCCCGAGGGCAGCGGTATCGTGGTCGAGCTAGGGCCTGGGCTGGGCTCCATCACCGCCGCGCTACTGACCCGCGGCATCCCCGCGGAGCACATCCGGGCAATCGAGTACTCGCCTCGCCTCACCCTCCAGCTGCGACAGCGGTTCCCCGGTGTGCACGTGATCGAAGGCGACGCTCGACACCTCTCGCGCCTGATCAAGCCGTGCCATCGTCTCCAGCCTGCCACTGCGCAGCCTGCCCAGATCCACGGTACAGGCAATCTTCGGCGAGCTGCGCAAGGTTGCCGGGCAAAGCACCGTGTTCGTGCAATTTACCTACCATTTCCGTAGCGCCTGCCCCCACCTGCCGCTAGACTTTGTCCCCTGCCATCACAGCTTCGTCCTACTTAATATCCCTCCGGCGCGCGTGGATGCATACTGTTATGTTGAATCTTGCGGTTAGAGAGCACCTTACCCTCAAGTTCCATAGCTAGAGCCATAAATAGCTAATCACATTGATGTCTGATAGACAAAAACGCCACTACATAGTGGCATAGGTGTCAGGATTGGATAGCCCTGGACTCTTGAACAGATTGCGCTGAAAGGCCACGCCTTAGGCAAAAATCTCTCCTGATTCCACGAGGTTCATAATTAACTCCCGCCACCGATTTCCCGTGTGGATGAGATTGATGCGTCCATCGATAGGGCAGAAGACCCTTCGTGCCGGCCCGCGCTTATGAAACAGAATAAAGTAGCCCCCATAGTCAAGACAAAACCACCCGAGTTTAAATTGTACTTTCCACTTCACATACAGCTCTATGGCGCTGCCCCGATTCTGTCATTGCCTCTGGCGTTAACGCCTTCTTGCTGAACTTGCCCACAATCATCGCCCCACCGCCTTGAGCACTTTCGTAGACTCGACCTGGGGTTTGGTTGGAAAGTGATTGATGGGGGCGTTCACCGTTGTAGAAGGTAAAATATTCTGACAGTCCAACCAGTCACTCTCCCCTGTGGGCATAGCCCTTGAGGTCAATATCCTCATATTTAATACTACGCCAGAGCTTTTCGACGAAGATATTGTCCAGCGCCCGGCCTCTACCATCCCTACTGATTTTGATCTCCTCGCGCTTGAGCACATCGATAAACATCGTGCGGGTGAACTGGATACCCTGATCGGTATTAAAGGTCTCCGGCCTTTCGTAGTGCCCCAGCGCCTCTTCCAGGCAATCCACGCAGAAGCGGGCATCCAGACTGTTACTGAGCCGCCAGCTCAATACCTTGCGCCTCGCCCAGTCGATGATGGCGACCCGATAGGCAAACCCATGCGCCAATCGAATAGTGGTGATGTCTGAGCTCCATATCGGATTGGGGCGCGTCACTACAACGCCACGCAGCAGATAGGGGTAGACCTTGTTCTGTGGATGGAGGCGGGTGTTGGGGCCAGACACCATCCCGGCCAAACCCATGCAACGCATCAGTCGCTGCACCCGTTTGCGGTTGACAGCAAACCCCTCGCGCATCAGGAAGACGACCATCCGCTGACCGCCATAGAAGGGGCTCGGGTATACGCTTCATCGATCAGTCGACACAGCAAGAGATCCGTTTCATCCACAGCGACTGACTGACGTTGTGCGTAGCGCGTTGAACGCGCCACCCCGGTTAATGCGCATTGGCGAACCAGCGGAATCTCATGTTCCCGCTCAATCCACAACCGGTGCTTCATGGCAGGCTGATCCCGGACTTTTTTCAACCAGTCCAGTTCCATCTTTAGCTTGCCAATCTCACTAAACAGCTTCTCTGGCTGTGGGTGTTCGGCAGCAGGCCCGGGGCCTCGTTTACCCTCAAACAGACCCTTCGCCTGCTCCTGAATCGCTTTCTTCCACTGACCCACCTGCACGGGGTGAACCCCATACGCCTGACCAATCTCGTTGATTGTCTTCACGCCCTTGAGCGCTTCCAGTCCCACCTTCGCCTTGAACTCCGGACTGTAAACCTTGCGTTTCCTTCCTTCATTCATATCGTTTACCCTCATACTGGATGACAGCTTAAATGACTGTCCAGAATCCGGGGTCCACTTTAGGTAGAGGGGAATGGCAATGGCCGCCAGGATGGCGATGATGGCCACCACGATCATCAATTTGATGAGGGTAAACCCGCGTTTATTACGTTTCATGGTTTGTAAACCCCCGAATAAAAAATCCAACTTGCAAGTCAGGCCGTGTGGCCACCCTAATAGGCAGCAAAAAGCGTGCTAAAGTATTGCCGGAGCCGGGCCGGCGCGCGTGAAAAAGTTGGACGGACTTTGCAAGCCTCGGTTGCCGTCGGCGCGGACGGTCACCCCTGGGCCTCGGGGTCGGATCCCGGTGGGTTGCGGAGACGCAGCGTGCATCGACCGGCACTTCATTCAATGCTCATGCATAATAAATTGGCGGATCACGAGAGCCGTAGCAATGGATACTCACATTGTAACATCTTCTCTCGTATCGCAAGGCACAGGCCATAATATTCTGCAATTTCGGGTGAGAGGGGACGCTACCCTTTTCCAAGGAAGCGTGACACCGCGGAGCGGGGTCACCTATCCGCCGGCGCTCTGCGCCGAGAAGTAATTGAGGAATCTACGGCAGGTCGAGACGCGATCAT
>VAOZ01014554.1_pt1 | contig 25744 bp, 21 predicted proteins | sample 3394041 | NCBI WGS metagenome assembly VAOZ01 (sample SAMN08290431, study PRJNA428436) | hydrothermal vent metagenome | isolation source: Deep-sea hydrothermal vent chimney | place: Indian Ocean: Southwest Indian Ridge
AAGTTGGCGGAGGCTTATGGCGGCAAGGGTTTCCGGGTGGAAAAACCGCAAGATGTTGAGGCAACCATCCAACAGGCGCTGGCCAACCGTGAGACGTTTACTATCATTGATTTCGTCATCACCAGAGAGGAAAATGTCTATCCCATGGTGCCTGCCGGTGCCGCGTTAAATGAGATGGTGCTGGCATGAGGCATACCATTACCGTACTGGTGGAGAACGAATTTGGTGTGCTAACGCGTATCACGGGCCTGTTCTCAGCGCGCGGCTATAATATCGAGAGCCTCAACGTGGCCCCGACCATGGATGCCTCGATGAGCCGCATGACCCTGGTAACGCGCGGTGACGAGCATGTAATCGAGCAAATTAAGAAACAGTTAAACAAGCTGATCCCCGTCATCAAAGCCGAGGACCTAACACGCCAGGAACACATGGAGCGCGAAATGATTCTGGTCAAGGTGTGTGCTTCGGAGGACACACGCGCCGAAGTTTTACGCATGGCCGAGGTATTTCGGGCCAGTGTGGTGGATGTGTCCAAATCCAGCTATACGCTGGAACTAACCGGCAAAGCCAGGAAACTGGACGCCTTTCTGCGCATGCTGGAACCCAACGGTGTGATCGAGATGACGCGGACGGGTCCTGTCGGCATGCGCCGCGGTGCGGAAAGCTTCACAGCAGATTGAGCCACACCTTGACGCGACACTTGCTTTTGTCCCCCTTGCTGCAAAACATGTTCCGCATTACCCGGACACATTACACCAAAGCAGAGGCTGCCCACGACATTTTGTGAGTGGGTATGCAGGCTAGCAGCAAGACCCTCCGCTAAAACCAGAATGCGTGCCGCCCTTAGTCATGGAAACAGGTCGATGCGTACCTGCAGGAGCGCAAAATTTGCTTGGTTTGGATGTGTTGGCGGGTTCGATACCGACGAAACATTCACCAAAAGGACCCTCTGTCAGGAAATGGTAGGTATGCTGACATACCGCCATACGCTCGCCTCGATAATAGACACGGCCATCGTCATCATGCACCTCCGAAAATGGCCCTTTGTAAATCACGGCGTGACCGTAATCCAGACATTCGGTATCCTCCGGTCTGGTTGCCATTAACGTCACCGAACGGAATTCGACCCCTTCCACCACCCGCCACGGTTTCTCATCCCACTTATCAATGGCTACCCCCATAAAACCGGCATCAAGGAATACTTTGATAAACGCGTGCTCCTGAAATGCACCGGAAATACAGCCACTCCATAATTCGGGATCTCGATGCAGGTGTTCAGGTACTTCTTCATCAGACACGATATCGGAAATCGCTACGCGCCCTCCAGGCTTAAGTACCCGGAAAATTTCGCGAATCAGCTGGTCTTTCTCGACTGCATCCACCAGATTCAATACGCAGTTGGATACCACCAAGTCGACGCTATTGTCGGCGAGTAACGGATGCTCATGTCGCTGCTTATGCTGGAACTGCTTCAGGGCAGCCAGACCATCGTCGTTGCTGACCGGGTGTTCAGCCAGCCATCGTTCCGTTGAATGAAGGTCCAGTGCCAGATCCTGGATATAACCCTTATGGAAAGATACGCGGTCACTACCGATCTTTTCGGCCATTTCGACCTGATATTTGCGCGCCAAGGCCAGCATATCATCGTTCATATCGACGCCGATCACATGGCCATCATCACCCACCAGTTGCGCCGCCATATAACAAATTTTTCCGCCACCACTACCCAGATCGAGTACCGTGTCACCTTTGCGCACATATGCGGACGGATCACCGCAACCATAGTCCTTTTCGATGATTTCTTCGGGTAGCAGCTTTAATAATTCAGGATTGTAATCCACCGGGCAGCACAGATCTTCCTGGCGCGACTCCGCGCCATCCGAATAGCGGTCCAATACGCTGGCTTGCATGCTCATAGTTCTCGAAACTCCTTGGCCTGAACTATTCATAAATCGCCGTAATGATTGTGCAGGTTCTCTGTTCACAACGGATTCCGAGGAAGGAGGCCGTAGCCACGCATACGGACGACCGACGGTGGATTCGTTGCGGACAAAGGAACAAGCAAGGGTGAGGCAGCATTTATGAATAGTCCAGGCTAGTTCTGATGGCTCACCCTATCAAAAATACGCTTCTATTTCAGCGCTCCGCCGCAGCTGGATCCCTGCCCCGCAGTACAACCATAGCAGTGATCCATCACAACAATGGGGTTGCCTTGCATCTCCTTACCGATCAAACCGGAGAGGTGAGGACGAAATTTCCCCTCACTATACAACGGCAATCCCAGCATCTGGTTGAAGTCACAATCATAAACAAAACCTTGCCAATCCACACTGATGAGTTTGCGGCACATCACGCCATCCAGATTCCCTTCTCTGTAGGAATCTCTGAGCAATTGCATATAATCGGCAAATCTCCCCTTGGAAATCAATGTACTGCCAAAACGTTTGATCGGCATATTAGTGATGGTGAACAAGTGATTGAACACAATGCCGAAGCCGTGTTCAAGCTCCTCCCTATAGGCCACCTCCAGGGTCTCCTGATCGGGTGGCAGGCTGGGTCCAGATGGATTATAGACGAGGTTCAGGACCAAGCCTGATCCTTCCCTACCATAACCTAACGCATTCAAGCCTCTCAAGGCATTGATACTCGCGCCGAACACACCCTTTCCGCGTTGTGCATTCACGTTACCCGCCGTATAGCATGGCAGAGAGGCTACGACTTCCACCTGGCTCCCGGCCAGAAACACAGCCATACTCTCATAACCTTCTTCTTCAAGAATAGTCAAATTACAGCGATCTATGACTGCAATACCGAGAGACCGCGCACCGTTGACGATACTACGAAAATGTGGGTTCATCTCTGGTGCGCCACCGGTCAAATCAAGCGTTTTTACGCTGGATGATGCCAGGAATTCGAGCACGGTCCGAATCGTTCCCTCATCCATAACTTCCTTGCGCCTCGGTCCCGCATTGACATGGCAATGCAGACAGGACTGGTTGCACACATAACCAAGGTTTACTTGCAGTGTTTCCAGTTTTCTTCGCCGGATAGCGGGAAAGTCACCCTGTTTCAATAATGGTAACGTTGCGTGCATGCTGTATTCACTCCCTTTCTAACCAATCGTGGTCTGGCCCGCCGCCTTTCAACGTGGTCGCGGGTGGCAGAAAAAGCTTACGCATCATGAAAAAACGACTACCATAGCCTGATGCAAATACTCACGACGCGATTTGGCGCCCCAGACTTTACGGATCAAGGGAAAGTACAACTGCGCGTCAGCCATGGTAACCTCCAATATCTAAAAAAAGGCGACACCCTGCAAGCACACATCGTCAACATCATCCAGGGTAGAGCGGAAGCCAATATCCAGGGGCAACATGTGACCCTCGAAGGTTTAAGCAAGCACCTTCAGGGCGAGACCATTACCTTGAAGGTCATCAAAGAGGGTAAGCACCCGCGACTGGAATTGCAGACACAAACACCACGGTCTCCTTCACCATCCATGGGGAAATCCGCGCTTCCTGCGGTGCCAGCCTTTACATTGCCCGTGGGAAAGATCATCGCTGCCACCGTAGAACAGCGTCTGAATCCCGGCCACATGATTTTACAATGGAGGGATCAAAGGTTTGAAGCCCCCGCCCCCGCACACATTCAGACCGGTGACCTCTTGCTTCTGCAAGTGACCAAAGGCGGAAAAATACCGGAATTCTATGTTCTCAACCATCTTGCGCAAGCCGAACCGGAAATCACCGCTCCTGTCCGGCATCAAAAGAATTCAGGCCCGGAGCTACAAAAAAGCCTCAAATATCGCAATCTCAAAACCATCATGTTCGACCTGGCCGGAGGCAGAAGACAAAAGAAGATAACATCGGAAACGGCGAAAACCACCCACGCTTCCGGGCAAGCTGCCGCGCGCATTGAATCACCACAGGTATTAAACCTCATCGCCAGCATGCAAGCTGACCCTGCACGACTTGAGCTACCCGTGCTCATTGGCGGACAACAGACCAGCGCTTATCTGTCGGTACAGCAGGAACAGCGTGAAAACCATGGACATGGCAAGAACGATGCCAAAAAAAAACAGTCGTACAACATCCTGTTCGCCCTGGACCTTGCGAAGCTTGGCACATTACGCATTGATGCGCGTATTTCTCCTGAATCGGTATATGCAAATTTTTATCACGGCAACGATACGGCACGTCAATTTGTACAGCATAATATACGGCGCCTGGAAGGAAAACTTCGTTCTCTTGGCTACCAGGGCATCTATCTCGGTACTGCCCCCGGCAAACAGATATCACACGAGAAAACCGTCCAGTTCGAGCAATTGATAAATGATATTCCTGGTAGCAGCGACGGCTTGCTGGATATCACAGGATGAGCACACACATGAATGACCGTCCATATCCTCCTCGCCGAGCCATCGCCTTACACTGGACCCCTTTGGAAGATGATGTCCCCAAGGTCACGGCTATGGGTACGGGAATATTGGCCGACAAAATCGTACGGCTGGCAAAAGAAAATAGTATTCCCATCCGTGAAGACAAGGATCTGATCCAAATTTTATCGTTACTCCATATCGGCGAAAACATCCCGCCTGAAACCTATACGGCCATAGCCGAAATCCTCATCTTTATTTACTGGAGCAACCGGCAATATGAAAAGGTGTTCAATCATGACCGCTAATTTTGCCGTACCTGCATACGAGCGACCGACGAGAGACTTGCGCTAAATGTACGATATCGTAACATCCATGGCCATAAAGATTACACGGAGGAAAGGATGACAGCCGATGAAATCGCTCAGGCAGTTCGGGAAGGTCGCAGTCTTGCGGGGGAGGATGTGTCTGCCCTGAACCTATCCGGAATGGATTTAAGGAATGCAAAGCTGGCGGGTGCCAATCTTTCCGGATGTAATCTTCGAGGTGCCGATTTGCGCGGTGCGGACTTAAGCCATGCCAACCTGTTCAAAGCCGACCTGCGCGGTGCCAAACTCCGGCGTGCCAACCTTACGCGCGCCAATCGCATGCTGACAAAGGTTCATAAATGGGCACTGAAAGGCGCCTACATTGCGGGCCCCACCGCCTATACCGAGAAATAAATGGGCGCCCGGATACAGCCTATGCCCGGCACGTTTCCATTACACGAAGACAAGGATTTTCTGCGCGAAAGCGAATGGGTTATCCTGAAACTTCTCTGTCGTCCCATCGATCATCTCGCCACTGCCAACGCAGATGAATTATCGCGTGCCAGCGGTGGTCAGCTGGCAGCGGAACGCTGCGAACAACTCATTGAGATTGTCCGTATTTCAAAATTACCAGGATTGGGTACCTGGATCGCACGCCTGATGGTTGAGTCCGGATTGAATGAGCGCGCGCTGCTCACCCTGCCCGCAGAAGATTTAATAGACCGTATGAATGCGCATACCACCTACCCCATCTGCAATCGGGCCACGATGCATGCCATTGCCGGTCTCCAGCTTTCATGGAACAATACAAATACGCTCACACCAGAGGCAAATGATGACTGAACGGATTCTTGTTACCGGAGGCGCCGGTTTCATTGGTGCAAACCTTGCCGCAGCCCTGGTCAAAAGACCGGATGTGGATGTAGTCATCGTGGATGATTTCAGTTTCGGCGACTGGAAAAACCTTGTACATATAGATTGCGAGGTGCGCGCAGGTTCGATTGCTGATCCGGGCCTGCATCGGGAAATTGCCGATGGCGTATATTCAGCCATCCTGCACCAGGGAGCCATTTCCGACACGACCGTGCTGGATCAACGCCGCATGCTGGAGGTGAATACCAATGCATTCGCGGCCATGCTCGAAGCCAGTTGCAAATCCGGCACCCGAATGATTTACGCATCCTCAGCCGCGGCCTATGGACATGCTCCCGCGCCTAATCGTGTGGGTGGCATTGAGGAGCCAGCCAATATCTACGGTTTCTCCAAGCTGTCCATGGACCGTATCGCCCTTCGCTGGTACGACCGCCACCCTTCCGCAATTGTTGGCCTGCGCTATTTCAATGCCTATGGTCCCGGGGAAACGCATAAAGGGACAACAGCATCCATGATTTTGCAGCTTTATCATCAAGTCAGGGCAGGAAAACGCCCGAGGCTGTTCAAATACGGTAAACAGCAACGTGATTTTGTTTACATTCGTGATGTCATCACGGCCAACCTGGCGGCTCTGGAAGCACCGCGTTCCGGGATATGTAACGTCGGGTCAGGTACGGCACGCTGTTTCAATGATATCATCACCATCCTGGAGACACTCCTCAACCAAAAACTGGATGCCGATTATTTCGATAATCCCTACGACTTTTATCAGAACCATACGGAGGCGGACATCTCGGATACGACTGATTTGCTGGGCTGGAAACCTGCATGGACGCTGGAAAAAGGTATGGCTGAATATATTGGATTACTGGAAGAAGGGTATGACGAGCCAGTGGAAGCCACCTCATGAAAGTATTGATCCTGGTAGCAATGCTCATCCTCTCCGGCTGTCTGCAACAAATCCTGCATCAGGGAAACGTCCTTAAACCAGGTCTGGTAGCCAGCATTCAGGAGGGCGATAGCCGGTTCCATGTAGAATCGGTGTTGGGAAGCCCCGTACTCAAGGATGATTTGCATCCCAACCGCGCTATTTATGTCGAATTATACCATAATCCCGATACCGGAAAATCATTTCGGCACCGTGTGGTCATCACATACGATCATGATTTTCGTGTAGCCACAATCAAGTCTTTCGGCTTCGGGAAGAAGAAGTAGAGTAGTGTGGCGTATGTCACCGAACGTAAATAGCTGTTTGTTACGGATACAGGGAAGCTAATCACCGCCCGCGAGTGCTGCAAGAGGCTCTACCGTAGTCGTCACTCCAAACTATCGAGAAAGGCAATACATTGTTTCAGCCGCTGCCGGTGATCCTGTGCGGTATCGAGCAAAGTCAGGTTACCATCGGATGTCAGATGGAAACGGCGCGGTTCGTTCTGTACGCGTATCAGAAGCTGCGCCGGGTCAATTTTCGACCCAACGGTGAAATGAAAGCGCAATCCGTGGCTATCCGCTTTGATGGCGGATAAGGACAGTGCCTGTGCGCGCCAGCGGATACGCGCCGATTCGATCGTCATGCGGGCCTCGGTCGGCATCGGGCCAAAACGATCGGTCATCTCCTCGAACAGCAGATCAGCCTGCGCGTCCGAAGTTATATCGGAAATACAACGGTACAGCGCCAGTCGCTCCCCAGATTGAGGGATATAATCTGGCGGCAGAATAGCGTTCACCCCCAAATGCATATCCACACGCCGCCGCGCCTTATCCGGTATTCCGCGTGATTCGCTCACAGCTCTGGAAAGCATATTCAGATACATATCCAGACCAATCGCTTCAATCTGTCCGGATTGTTCCGCGCCAAGAAGGTTCCCCGCACCCCTGATCTCCATGTCCTGACGGGCAATCATGAAACCGGCACCCAGTTCGGAATGCTCCGCGATGGCCTGTAAACGTTCGCGGGCATCCGATGTCATCGCACGCGCATCAGGGGTGAATAAATAGGCATAGGCCTGTCGGTGGCTGCGGCCTACGCGTCCCCGAATCTGGTGTAGCTGGGCCAGTCCCAGGAGATCGGCACGTTCCACAATCAGGGTGTTGGCATTGGGTACATCCAGCCCTGATTCGATGATGGTCGTGCATACCAGAACATGCACGCGCCCTTCGTAGAAATGCATCATTTGCCGATCCAGCTCCGCCGGACTCATCTGACCATGCGCTATGGCAATTTCCGCCTCGGGAATATCTTCGCGCAGGCGATTCGCAATGCGCTCAATACTTTTCACATGGTTATGCAAATAATAAATTTGACCACCGCGATAGAGTTCGCGCCGAATAGCCTCATTCGCCAGATGCGGGTCGAATGCGGTCACCATCGTGCGAATCGTTTCGCGTTCGGCAGGCGGCGTACCGATAATGGATACGCTACGCAGTCCGGAAAGTGTCTGGTGCAGCGTGCGCGGAATGGGCGTGGCGGTAAGTGTCAGCAAATCCGCACTGGCTTGCATCTCCTTCAGTTTTTCCTTATGGCGGACACCAAATCGTTGTTCCTCATCTACAATCACGAGACCCAGTTCGGCGAAGAGGAACATTCCCGACAGCAGGCGGTGTGTACCGATGATAATGTGTATTATACCCGAGGCAAGGCCGCAGGCGATGCGCTCACTTTCTTTCTTCCCCTGTAAGCGGGTGATGACTTCAACCCTTAGGCCAGTTCCGGAAAAGCGCTCGGAAAAGCTGTTTAGATGCTGATTGGCCAGTACCGTGGTCGGTGCCAGCAATGCAACCTGCTTCCCCGTATCCGCCACCACGAAGGCAGCGCGCATGGCTACTTCCGTCTTGCCAAATCCGACATCACCGCAAATCACTCGATCCATAGGTGTATTCTTCGCGAGATCGCATAACACCTGGTCAATGGCACTCACCTGGTCATCCGTTTCTTCGAACAGGAAACGGGCGGAAAATTCTTCGTATGCAGCGTGGAACTCGCCTTCAAGGCGATAAGGCATCCGGCGCACCTGCTTGCGTACAGCTTCGGTATCAATCAGTTCATGTGCCATGGCCAGCAAATCGCGCTGCACCCGTTGGCGCATACGTTTCCACTTTTCCGAACCGAGTTTATTTAGTGGAGGGCTATCCATGCCCGTGTACCGGTGCAGACGGCTCAAGTCTTCCACCGGCACATAGACACTGGTATCGCCCGCATATTCGATATGCAGAAAATCAGCGAGTGCGTCACCCGAGCTCATACTCACCAGACCCTTATAGCGACCTATCCCGTGGTTTTCATGCACCACAGGATTACCGGGTATTAATTCCCGCAAGCTGGAAAATATATCGGCACGCACTAGAGCCGAACCCTTGCCGCGTTTACGCGGCAAGCGCTGACCCAGCAGTTCGCGTCCGGTGAGGATCATGATTTTTACATCCGTAAGCGCTATGCCCCGCTCAAGGAAGGCAATGGTGGTAGAGACGGCTACGCCCGGCAAATCATGCAGGCCATGACAGTGTACAACGGGCTCCCCCGCATGCGCGACGCAGGCCTCGGCCATGCGTTCCTGCTGGCCCGGCCCATGCGCCGCCAGTAGCAGTCTCCAGCCCTCGCTGATTTTATTCGTCAGTGCTTCATTCAGTGCATGCAAAGGTTGGCGCTGCTCCTGAAAATCCATGAGAGATAATGGCTCATCAACGTTCGTATACGTTGGCAGAAGATGTGCGCCAACGGGCGTTTCGATGGCATATAATTCCTGCGGGCTAATGACGGGCTCGTGGCTGGCGCGCACCATGGTAAATTGATCACGCACCTGTCCGGCAAAATCTGTCCGTTTTGATTCAATCGTTTCCGGCGCAAAAATGATCGTGTTTTTTGGTAAATAATCCGCGATCCGCGCCGTAGATGTATAGGCGAAGGGCAGCAACGCCTCTATACCGGGATGAGGACGCCCTTTTTCGGCGGCGGCAAGCATCGGATGCGTGCGCAAATGAGGGAACCGCGCCCGGAAGGCCGCAGCGAAATTCGCGCGTCCCACATCATCCAGAATCACCTCGCGTGCCGGCACGGAAACAAACTGTTCCAGTGACTCGCCCGAACGCTGGGTTTCCACATCGAAACGGCGGATGGATTCAATTCCGTCACCGAACATATCCAGTCTTAACGGTGAATATTCGGTAGCGGGCCAAATGTCCAGAATACCGCCCCGAATGGCAAACTCGCCTGCCATCAAGACGCGCTCCGTGGCCTGCATGCCAGCCAACACCAGTCGCGCCTTCAGCCTAGAAATATCCAGCGGATCCCCCACGCGCAATTGCCACACATGGGCGGAAACAGACTCGGGCGGGGCAATGCGTTGCAGCCAGGCAGGCAGGGCTGTCAGTAACAGACCAACAGGAGAAGGTTCCCGCAAGAGCCGGGCCAGCGTCGAAAAACGCTCGCCAACAATGGCATGATGCGGCGATACCCGGTCATAGGGCAGCACCTCCCATGCAGGGAAGCGTCGCAAGAGTTCAGGCGCATCCTGTAAAAAAAAGGCCAGCTCCTCTGATAACTGGCGGTAACTGCGTAAATCGGGGCATATCCACACATGCAGTCTGCTTTCGCGGGCAATGTTCGAGAGATGGAAGGAGAGTCCGGGCTTGGTTGTCATGGGCGCGGAATCATGCCGGAAATGGATGGTGACAGCCATCCACTATCACCGGGTCTTTCGATCTGCTTCGGCAGCCTGCAACATGTTTTCCCCACAATTCAACCCGTTTTTCAGTCCCCGGCGGCAAGGATGGGAGAAGTTCCTATCGGAAAGAGGCATTTACGGAAGGAATATGACAATACCATGATGTTACGCCAACTGTTCCAGATCGCGGACGGCCCCACGATCTGCCGAGGTCGCAAGGGCCGCATAGGCTTGCAGAGATTTGGAGACTACACGGTCCCGTTTTACCGGTTTCCAGGCACTTTTACCCCTGGCCTCCATCGCTTTCCGACGACCATCTAAAACTTTATTCGGAATAGATAAGTGTATGGAACGACCAGGAATATCAATCTCAATCATATCACCAGCCTCAATCAACCCAATCGCGCCACCTTCGGCCGCTTCGGGTGAAATGTGCCCAATCGACAAGCCGGATGTGCCACCGGAAAAACGGCCATCGGTCAAGAGGGCACACGCCTTACCCAACCCCTTCGATTTCAGGTACGAGGTAGGGTAAAGCATTTCCTGCATACCTGGCCCGCCCTTCGGACCCTCATAGCGAATCACCACTACATCGCCAGCCACAATATCATCGTTGAGAATAGCCGCTACTGCAGCCTCCTGCGATTCAAACACACGGGCGCGACCGCTGAATGTCCAGATAGATTCATCCACGCCGGCGGTTTTCACAATACAGCCCCTCTCCGCAATATTGCCGTAGAGTACAGCCAACCCGCCCTCTTTCGAATAGGCATGCGTCACATCACGGATACAGCCATTCTCGCGGTCATCATCAAGTTCCTTCCAGTACCCGGACTGCGAAAATGCTTCCAGCGAAGGCACACCGCCAGGAGCAGCAAGAAACAATTGTCGCGCCTCCCTGTTCTCGGGGTTCGTGATATCCCATAGAGCCAGCGCATCGCCCAGTGTTGATGCATGCACGCAACCGACATCGGCATGCAGCAGTCCGGCTCGATGCAGTTCGGCAAGGATACCCATGATACCGCCGGCACGGTGCACATCCTCAAGATGATACCGGGACGACGGGGAAACTCTGCAAATATTCGGAATGCGGTGCGACATGCGGTCAATATCGGCCATGGTAAAAGGCACGCCCGCCTCCTGTGCAATAGCCAGCAAATGCAGCACTGTATTCGTAGAGCCGCCCATGGCGATATCCAGTGCGATCGCATTCTCGAAGGCTTCGAACGTAGCAATTGAGCGTGGCAACGCCGAGGCGTCATCCTGCTCGTAATAACGCTTCGCCAGCTCCACCGACAAGCGACCGGCCCGCAGGAACAATTCCTTGCGAGCTGCATGGGTAGCGACCAGCGAGCCATTGCCAGGCAATGCAAGCCCCAACGCCTCGGTCAGGCAGTTCATTGAATTAGCGGTAAACATGCCCGAGCAGGAACCACAAGTCGGACAGGCAGAGCGCTCAATAGCCGCCACATCCTCATCCGCCACTTCCGGATCAACAGCCCTCACCATGGCATCAATGAGATCCAGATGCAGTTCGCGGTTATTCAGCGTCACCTTCCCAGCCTCCATCGGGCCGCCGGAAACAAAAATTACCGGAATATTCAAGCGCATCGCCGCCATCAGCATCCCCGGCGTAATCTTGTCACAGTTGGAGATGCAGACCAAAGCATCGGCGCAGTGCGCGTTGCACATATATTCAACTGAATCCGCGATCAGGTCGCGGCTGGGTAAAGAATACAGCATACCGCCGTGGCCCATGGCGATACCATCATCAATAGCGATCGTATTAAATTCCTTGGCCACGCCGCCGGAAGCCTCGATTTCACGCGCCACCATCTGACCCAGATCCTTCAAATGCACGTGGCCGGGTACGAATTGGGTGAACGAATTGGCAATGGCGATTATCGGCTTGTCCCAATCCCCCTCTCTGGTGCCTGTAGCCCGCCAAAGGGCGCGGGCACCGGCCATATTACGTCCATGAGTGGTTGTGCGTGAGCGGTATACCGGCATTGGAATCCTCCAAATGAATATTGTTTATGCAGTCGCGCTCAGGATAGCTCGTTTCAATCTCACACGCTAACCCGGACTACCCCAAGCCGAACAGCTCCACCATGTCCTCATTTTATCCCGAAAATAGGTTCAAAGCGAAATGGCCCCTCATTCGCCCGCAGTTTTGCAAGAGGCTCTGTCTCCTCCTATCATGCAACATTGACATCGTCGGAACTCGCTTTAACACTTCCCGCTATGAACAGCAATGCACTGATGCAGGAACTCTACGACACGCCCGAAAGCGATCTCCTGGAAGCAATCCGGAGATTACGTGCTCGTCTGGGCGATCAGGTACTGATCCTGGGTCATCATTATCAGCGCGAAGAGGTGTTCGCCTTTGCCGATGTGTCCGGTGACTCACTGAAGCTGGCACAGCAGGCTGCGAGCACTGATGCGCCTTATATTATATTCTGCGGTGTACATTTCATGGCTGAAACCGCCGATATTTTAACCTCGGACAGGCAAGCAGTTATTCTCCCCGATCTTGCCGCCGGTTGTTCAATGGCGGATATGGCCGATGAAGGACAAGTAGGAAGATGCTGGTCCGAACTGGCTGAAATACTGCAACCGGACCAGTGTGTAACACCCGTCACCTATATCAATTCGACCGCTTCCCTGAAGGCTTTTTGTGGCGAACATGGCGGTATTGTCTGCACGTCGAGCAATGCCCGCCGCGTCATGAAATGGGCATGGAGCAGCCGCCAGAAGATACTCTTTTTCCCGGACCAGCATCTGGGCGAAAACACAGCTTTGGCTATGGGTATACCCGAAAGCGATATCATTCTCTGGGATCCGGCCCGGACGATGGGTGGTAATACACAGGAATCCATTGCCAGCGCGCGCCTGATCCTGTGGAAAGGATTCTGTTCGGTACATCAGCTGTTCAAACCGGAACATATCCTGATGATGCGTGAGCAATATCCAGGTATTGAAATACTTGCTCATCCGGAATGCTCGCATGCGCTGTGTGAAAAGGCTGATTTTACCGGTTCCACCGAAGCCATCATCCAGCATGTAGCCCATGCCTCCCCCGGACAGGCCTTCGCCATCGGTACGGAACTGAATCTGGTGAACCGTCTCCGATTGCGGAACCCGGATCACCCCATCTATTTTCTTTCACCCACGGTATGCATGTGTTCCACCATGTTCCGCACCGATCCGCAGCATCTATATACCGCATTACTCGGTATTGACAAGGGCCACATAAGCAACCGGATCAGGGTTGCCGATGGAGACAAACGCCGGGCCAGAATTTCGCTCGACCGGATGCTCAATCTTGCTTAAACGATCCTTTTTGTTTTTTTTACTACTCGTTTTCCTGCCATCCCACTTATTGGCGGCGACCACATCGCTGAAAGCCCTGACGCATGATATAGAATCCTTCATGCACAACTCTGATAGCCGCTTCGCACCGGCAGCAATGGTCCGCGCTCAAGCCATTCTCGGCGCGGCTCTGGTCGCAGATAGAAACCACGATGCGAAAACCCGCCAGGAAAGTATAAAAGCGGCGGAGACTATCCTGACCAGCGCCCGCGAACAGGCGCAGACTTTCAAATCAAAATACAAAGGGGTGTTGCAGCTTGAGCAGGCAGCAACGGAGGCATCGGGAAAAATTCCTTATGCCGGATTGAACGCTGCGGAAAACCAGCTGCACGCATTGATACGGGCATTCGGACATGGAGAGTTGAATCGGAGCGTAGGACTCGCGGCCGGTGCGAAAAATGCATTCAAATCCGTATTGAATGCCAGGCTACCTTCTCTACTGGGTAAAACAGATGCAGCCTTGCTCAAGGCATCCAGAGCAGGTGCCGAGCGCTACGCCCCCCAATCCTATATGGCGGCCAGAAAGTGGCTGGCCAGAGCTCTCGCCTATAAAGACGGACAAAGTAACCGCTGGCCGCACCACCCGGCTCTCGGACTCAAACTGGCGCATGCTGCAAGCAAACTGACACTGCAAATCAGGCAATGGCGCAGGCATCCTGAAAGCTACGAACAGCTGGTCATGGAGGCGAGGCAAGGGCGATTTCAGATTGCCCGGGCGCTGGGAATAGATGTGGATGCAACTGATGCGGGTTTGGATGAGAATATCAATGTTCTCGTGCAACGTATCCATGCCCTGAGACACGATTTAGCGCAGGAGCGCCAGACCTACAATAATAAAATAGCGGCGTTGAAACAACTCGGCGCCAACCGGCTTAAGCAGAAAACAGACGCCCTGCGTAGCAAAATGGAAAAGGTACAGAGTAAACAAATGAACAACCTCAAGGAAATATTTCGTACCAAGCTGGAACGGGAAACCTTCGAGACACGACGTCAGCAACGACTGCGTAAGCTATTTAAGAAAGGTGAAGTAAAAATCCTGGTCAACCTTGACGGTTCGCTGTTAATACGCCTTTCTTCCTTGAAATTTGCGCCTGGAGAAACGGCAATTGCCAGAAAATACTTTGATTTATTGAGCCGCCTAAAGGCAGGATTGGCGCAATACCCTGAGCGCAAAGTGTCCATTGAAGGACATACTGACAACCAGGGCGATGCGAGAGCCAATCAAAAATTATCGCTTAAGCGCGCAGAAGCCGTCCGCGACTTTCTGACCGCGGCGGGAATGAACGGTGGCAGGCTAAAGGCGCTGGGTTATGGCGAAGTGCGCCCAATTGCCAGCAATGATTACGCGCGAGGCAGGACCATGAATCGGCGCATTGATGTCGTGATCCAGGCCAAAAAATGGAATTTGAATTGACGGAGAACCATCCCCTTTCCGGACTCTCGCCTCCGATCCGGCAACATGTTCGCGGGCTACTCGATGCATTTAGACATGATGATCCATACAAGCGCGCCATTATTATGGAAATCATGCAATTACTGGACGAGGATCAGGGCACGGCTGATCTGAAAATGATATCCAGCATCATCCAGGAAATACGCAAAGGCCTGAATGTATTTGCCCCTTACAAAGCGGTACGTAAGGTCTGTATCTTCGGTTCCGCCCGCACCTCCCCTGAGCATCCGCAATATATACAGGCCAGAGAGTGCGCCAGCCGTATCCGTGAAAGTGGTATGATGGTCATTACCGGCGGTGGCGGAGGAATCATGCAGGCGGCCAACGAAGGTGCCGGTGAAGCCCAGTCTTTCGGTATCAACATCAACCTGCCCATGGAGCAATTTCCCAACCCCGTAGTGGATGGCTCTCCACGCCATTTCTACTGCAAATACTTTTTCACCCGCAAGTTGTTTTTCCTCAAGGAAAGCGATGCCATTATTCTGGCACCTGGCGGGTTCGGTACGCTTGATGAAGCATTTGAGACCCTGACGCTGCTACAAACGGGAAGAACACCTCCCATTCCGGTGATTCTTCTGGAAGCGCCGGGGGATGATTACTGGGGACCACTGGTACACTCCTGGATGCGCAGGCTGGTGGATGGACACCTTATCGGCAGCAACGATCATAAATTTCTCTACCATACGGACAGTGCTGAATCGGCAGTTCGTCACATTACCGATTTTTACACCAACTACCATAGTTTCCGTTATGTGGGTGAATGGGTATTACTGCGTATTCTCTGTCCGCTTTCATCTGATGCGCTGGATCGCCTCAATGCGGAATTTTCCGATGTCCTGGATAAGCGGGGAGTTGAGCAGGTGTTTCGCTGGCCGAAAAATGATAGCAAGGAATATCGCCACCTGCCAAGGCTGCGTATGCGGCTAAATCGCCACCGCATGAACGTGCTGCCGGAAATAATTCGGCGTATGAACGCCATCGCGGAGAACGACCCTGAAAAATGTTGCTAGCACATCACCGTTTGGAATATTTTAACTACGAGGCATGTAAAGCCCCACAAAGAGGATTCAGTTACGGTGGGTCATAATTACAGCAGGACGATTCTCTACACAGCGGTGGCCCTGTTGGCCTTCGCCGCCAATTCCCTGCTTTGTCGTTTGGCTCTCGGCGGATTGAGTATTGATGCAGCCAGCTTTTCAGCCATCCGTTTGACCTCCGGCGCCATCACCCTGTTTACCCTCGTACTTCTTTCCCGGAAGCAGGTGTCGTGGAAGCGGTGTGGAAACTGGACATCCGCCTTGATGCTGTTCCTCTATGTTATCACTTTTTCTTTCGCCTACCTCAGCCTGAGCGCCGGGACAGGCGCACTCATTCTCTTCGGCGCAGTACAAATAACCATGGTGCTTGGGGCATTGCGCTCCGGCGAAGCGCCCGGCACCATGGAGTGGTTGGGTATCGTGGTGGCCGTGGCGGGGCTTGTATACCTGTTGCTACCCGGCCTTTCCGCCCCCTCCCCCACCGCTTCCGCATTGATGCTCACTTCCGGCATTGCATGGGGTATTTATTCACTGAGGGGAAGACAAACCGGGGATGCGCTAACCCATACGGCGGGAAATTTCATCCGCACCCTGCCCATGATCGCCGTTGCAGGCCTGACAAGCATACCCCGGATGCATGCATCCACCGAAGGCATCACACTTGCCATATTGTCTGGAGCACTGGCGTCGGGCATGGGTTACGCCATCTGGTATATGGCCCTCAAGGGCCTCACGGCCATCCGTGCGGCGGTTGTTCAACTCTCGGTTCCGGTTTTCGCAGCCACAGGTGGCGCTGCTTTCCTCGCGGAAGTTATCACTGGTCGCCTTATACTTTCATCCATCATCATCCTCGGTGGAATTTGGCTCACCATGATCGGCCACCGTACCGGATAAGCATCAAGGTGAAAAATCAAGATCGTGCCAAGCAAGATGCGTATCGCTATGCTTCGAACATGATTGACAAGGCAACCCCCGACCTTTCCACCTGCTTCGCCGGGTTGGCTCTCGCTACACCCATCGTATTACTCTCCGGTTGCGTCGGCTTCGGTGAGGAGTACACACGCGTGGAAGGCTTTTCCAACCGGGACGTGGGTGCGGTCATCCTCAAGGGAACAACCCTTGAAGCAAGACTAGGAAATACACCGCACCGCATTTATGAAACACCCTCTGGCATGCTTAACGCCATCGGTCTTCAAAACCCCGGGGCACGCTACGTCATCGACCGTATTTTACCCTTCCTGCCACATGATGAAACACAGTTCTGGGCCAATGCCAATGGCTCGACCCTGGAGGAATATGCCGAAGTAGCGCGATTATTCGATGATTCGCCCGTAACCGCGATCGAAATCAATATTTCCTGCCCCAACGTCAAAAAAGGCGGCGTTCATTTCGGTAACGACCCGGTCATGGCGGCGAAGGTCGTGGAAGCCATGCGTCCAATGACGAAGAAACCTTTGATCACCAAACTTTCGCCCAATAACGCCGACATTGGCGAGACAGCCAGGCATGTTATTGAGGCAGGCACGGACGGACTATCAGTGATTAACACGCTGGTTGGCATGGCCGTGGATATTCAATCGCGCAGGCCCGTGATCGGCAATATTTCGGGTGGTCTGTCCGGTCCGGCCATCAAGCCGGTGGCGCTATGGAAGCTGTATCAAACACGGGCCATCGCTGCCAGACACGGCATTCCCATTCTGGGGCAAGGTGGTATCACCAGTGCAAACGATGCCATCGAATTCGCCATAACAGGTGCGGATATCATCGGCCTGGGAACAGGGCTTTTTTACGATCCGCTGCTACCGCGCAAGGTACTGAATGGACTATCCGCGTACCTGACAGATCACGGTATTTCCGATTACTCCGGTATCGTCGGCACGCTTGACCCGGATTGTTGATGAATCGCACGAGCTACTCCCTCGCACTGATCGCAGCCCTGCTGTGCGGCGCCTGGCCAACACAGGCGGGAACATTCTCCGTCGTTAGCAGGTCGCGCTGGGTACGGGTCGCATATATCTATGATGGAGACACATTTAAAACAGCCAAAGGGGAAAGAATACGTCTGCTCGGCATCAACGCGCCCGAAATTACGCATGGCTCCAAGCCGGGCCAGGTGATGGGAAACGCCGCCACGCAGGCCCTGACTTCGCTAATCGCGGGTAAAACCGTGCGTTTGACATTCGATCGCCAGCGACGCGATATCTATGGCAGAACGCTGGCGCAGGTATGGCTGCGCGATGGAACATGGGTGGATGGCGAAATGGTTCGCCTCGGATTCGCGCATGTTTACACCTTCACGCCCAATCTGCATTGGGCGAAACGTCTGATTGCACTGGAACGCACTGCACGCAAACACCATTTGGGCATCTGGAATACCAGACGCTTCTCAGTCATCCCGGCAAACAGGGTAAAGCCATCCGATATGGGCCAGTTCCATGTTGTCACAGGGGTCGTTGGCCACATCAACGCCCATGGTACGGGCTTCAGCATGGGGCGCCTTCATATCAGTGTCCCGCGCAAATATCACAGATGGTTTCATTTTCCCCTCCGTCTCCGTACAGGCCAGACAGTGACTGTACATGGCGTTATCCGTGCGAACAATGCGGGGACGCTCTACCTCGCCTTGCATAGCCCCTTCGACCTGGAAACGCCGACCCGGTGAGGCGGATATGCTCCTTTGCGCTGATGACACTTCTCATGCTCTCTTCCTGCGCTACCAACCCGGTCAGCAAGAAGCGGAACTTTGTGCTGATGAGCGAAAAACAGGAGCTGGCCTTAGGGCAACGGTACGCCACCGAAGTGGCCAAACAAATGCCGCTAATGCCCGTTGACGATCCGCTGGTCAGGTACGTCAACAAAGTGGGGCAACGCGTGGCCACAGTCTCCGACCGGCCGGACCTGTTCTACCGTTTCAATGTAGTGGACAAAAACAACATCAACGCCTTCGCCCTGCCCGGTGGCCACATTTACATCTACTGCGGACTACTCATGAATATGAACAGCGAAGCGGAGCTGGCCGCCGTACTTGGCCATGAAATCGGCCATGTCACCGCGCGCCACGCCGTACAGCGCTATACCCAGACGCAGAGTTACCGCCTGGGTATGGCAATCGCATCCATCTTTCTCCCGATCCCCCAGCCCGTCGGCCAGATATCCAATCTGTTGGCCTCCGCCATTATTCAGGGCTATGGCCGCAAAGACGAATTAGAGGCCGATCAACTCTCCATCAAATATATCGCCAGGGCCGGTTATGACGTGCATGCCACCACCCGTCTCCTGAAAACCCTCAAACGCCTGGAGGACCTGCGGATCAAGGAAGAAACGGATACCACAGGCAAGAAACCCGAGATATACCATGGTGCCTTCTCAAGCCATCCGAAGACTGAAAAGCGTATCGAAGACGCCGTGGCCGAAGCCGCCGGGCACCAAAGTGAACTGGCTGAAGTAGGTCATAATGCCATGCTGGCCGCACTGGATGGATACCCGTACAAATGTGACCCCAAACAGGGTGCCGTGGTAAGCAGGAGTTTTCTGGATCCCGAGCTGGGTATCCAACTCAAGTTCCCGAAGGACTGGGTCATCAAGAACTCACCACAGGCGCTCACCGCGCGCCTGCGTCGGAAAAAAGTTTTTTTCACCCTTCAGTTAAAGGAATTGCAAAAACACCGAAGCGGTGAGGACATCCTGCGCGACATGTTCCATAACCGGAGGCTCGAAGCATTGGGAACCCGTCTCCGCGATGGCTTTGAGATTACACACGCCATTGTCGATACCTCCGCTAAACAGGTTGGTCAGGCACGTGTGCTGGCCACGATTTTCCTGGATGGATCCGAAGCCTACATTCTTCTGGGTTATAGCCAGCGAGCGACATTTGGGACATACCGCATGGATTTCAAAGCCATCGTCCGGTCATTCCGGCACTACCGCGGCGATGTGCCGCGTATCCGCCTGCATATCTGGAGAACAGACGATAGTTGGCGCGGGCTGGCAAAACGAAGCCACAATATCCTGGGTCGGTTCACTGCCGACAAGCTGGCCGCCTTCAACGGCATGGGACCGGATCAGTACCCCAAGCCCGGCTTTATCATCAAGATCGTAACCATTAAAAGTTCATCCTTAGAATTGAAGAATCCGGAACCAGTGAAGAATGAATAAGCCTGGATGAGCAGGCTGGGATAAACGCATTGTGACCAGCTCGCCTGCGCTTTTACGCTACCCCACCCATGCGCGCGCATTGCGGAACATACGCAGCCACGGCCCCTCCTCGCCCCACGCATCCGGATGCCAGGAATGTTGTACCGTGCGGAACAAACGCTCTGGATGCGGCATCATAATGGTGAAACGGCCGTCGAGTGTGGTGAAACCGGTCACGCCATCCTGCGAACCATTCGGATTGTATGGGTAAGTCGTCGCGGGATCGCCATCCGGACCCGTATAGCGCAAACATGCCATGGCGAATGCCTGCTGTTCGGCCGAGTCGAATTCGACTCGGCCTTCGCCATGTGCCACCACCAATGGCGCCTTTGATCCCGCCATACCATCCATGAATATGGAGGGTGAATCCATGACTTCTACCATCAATAGTCTTGATTCGAACTGCTCGGAGCGATTACGCACAAACCGTGGCCAACGTTCCGCCCCCGGAATCAGAGATTTCAGACTTGCCATCATCTGGCAGCCATTACACACGCCCAACGCAAATGTATCGGAGCGATGGAGAAATGCGGTAAACTCATCTTTGAGCCGGGGGTTAAACAAAATAGAATTGGCCCAGCCGCGGCCCGCTCCCATAACGTCACCAAAGGAAAACCCACCACAGGCCACAAGCCCCTGCATATTCGCCAGAGAGATACGCCCCTCGATGATATCGGACATGTGCACATCCGCACAGGCAAAACCCGCCCGGTCAAAAGCCGCCGCCATTTCCACATGACCGTTCACGCCTTGCTCGCGCAATACGGCAATTTTTGGTTTGATGGTATGCACAAATGGAGCCGATATATCCTCGCGGGGGTCAAATGTAAGCTCAGCGAACAAGCCTCCATCCTCGCCACGGTTCATAGCCTCGAATTCCTCCTCAGCGCACGCGGGGTGGTCGCGCATGCTGGCAATCCGATAACCGGTTTCACTCCATACTCGCTGTAGATTTGTAAGATGATCGTCAACAAGGGTACCGCTTTCGCCCTTCACATACACGACTCCATCCTTGCGAGGATGGCCAATGATGTGCGAAACATGCGCCAAATCGCAATCCGCGAGATACGCCAACACCGTCTCGCGTTCAGGGCGCCGCACCTGAATCACGGCGCCTGCTTCTTCGGCAAAGAGTATAGCTAGATCATCATGCCCTAATGCGCTCAAATGAATCGTGATGCCCGAGCGCCCGGCGAAGCCCATTTCACACAGGGTAGCCAACAGGCCGCCAGCGGACCGATCATGGTAAGCAAGCAACAGATGTTCACGGTTCAAGTGCTGAATGGCATTGAAAAACCGCACCAGCAATGCGGGACAATCTATATCAGGAACATCGCCGCCAGTTACGCTGTAGACCTGAGCCAATGCGGAACCTCCAAGCCGATTCTGCCCATCACCCAGATCAATCAGGATAAGATCGGTATCTCCCTGATCCATTTGCAACTCCGGCGTCAGCGTCTTGCGGGCATCACAGACCGGCGCGAAGGCCGATATATTGAGTGATAGCGGTGCAATCATTTCATGCTGTTTTCCAGCCAAATGCCACACCGTCTTCATGGACAGCGAATCCTTGCCTACGGGAATAGATATTCCCAACGCTGGACACAAGACCATCGCCACCGCCTCTACCGTTTCATACAATTTGGCATCTTCACCCGCATGCCCGCAAGCGGCCATCCAGTTGGCCGATAGTTTTATATCGGAGAGTTTTTCAATACACGCTGCCGCGATGTTGGTCACTGCTTCGCCGACGGCCATACGCCCGGAAGCCGGTCCGTTCAACACGGCCACGGGCGAGCATTCCCCCATGGCCATGGCCTCACCCGCATAGCCCTCATAATCGCTCAGGGTGACGGCGCAATCGGCCACGGGTATCTGCCACGGACCCACCATTTGATCTCGGGCCACCAGACCGGTAACTGAACGGTCGCCAATGGTGATAAGGAACCCCTTGCTGGCAACGGCAGGCAACCGCAATACGCGCATCACCGCTTCGCGCAGGTCAATACCATCCCGGTCGAACGGAACAGCCACCAAATCGATATGTCCGACCACGCGCGTCATCTTCGGTGGTTTTCCAAGAAACACATCAAGTGGAAGATGGACAGGTCGGTCGCTAAAAACGGGATCATTCACCACCATATCCTGTGCTTCCGTTGCTTCGCCAAGAACGGCGAGCGGACAGCGCTCACGTTCGCACAACGCCCGAAACGAGGGTAACGATTCTTTGCCGATCGCCAGCACATAGCGTTCCTGAGCCTCATTGCACCAGATTTGCATCGGGCTCATGCCCGGTTCCATATTGTGTATGGCACGCAAATCAATCCAGCCACCGCAGCCTGCGTCGTGCACCAGTTCCGGCACCGCATTGGATAGCCCGCCCGCGCCGACATCATGGATGAACAGTATCGGATTCGCAGCGCCCATTTGCCAGCAACGGTCCAGCACTTCCTGGCAGCGATGCTCCATTTCGGGATTACCTCGCTGCACAGAATTAAAATCAAGTTTCTCCACATTGCTACCAACATCCATACTGGATGCCGCGCCGCCACCGAGGCCGATCAGCATGGCGGGTCCACCCAACTGAATGATTAGAGAACCCTCGGGGACCGCCCGCTTATGGATGTGGCGGGCGTCGATATTGCCTACCCCCCCGGCAATCATGACGGGTTTATGGTAACCGTATAGCACGCCCTCCAGCTTCTGCTCAAACGTACGAAAATAGCCACAGATATTGGGGCGTCCAAATTCATTGTTAAAGGCTGCCGCACCAATCGGAGCCTCGATGATGATATTGAGTGCCGAGGCAATACGTTCCGGCTTGCCGAAATCCTGTTCCCATGGCTGCCCAAAACCCGGAATGCGCAGGTTGGAGACCGCGAACCCGCACAGGCCCGCCTTGGGTTTACCACCGATACCCGTCGCTCCTTCATCCCGTATCTCGCCGCCAGACCCGGTCGCCGCGCCCGAAAATGGAGAAATGGCCGTTGGATGGTTATGCGTTTCCACCTTTATCAGGATATGCATCTTGTCATCATGCAGCGCATAGAAACCATTTTCATCCGGGTAAAAACGCTGCACCATACGGCCCTCGATGACCGAGGAATTGTCACTATAGGCTACCAGGGTACCCTTCGGGTGGCTGTCGTGCGTGTGTCGGATCATGGAGAACAGTGATCGTTCCCGCGTATGGGCATCAATCACCCAGTCAGCATTGAATATCTTATGCCGACAATGTTCCGAATTGGCCTGCGCGAACATCATCAACTCGACATCCGTCGGGTTGCGTTCCATCCGTCTGAAATTTTCCAGCAGATAATTGACTTCATCTTCCGTCAGTGCCAGGCCCATCTCGCAGTTGGCTGCCACCAACGCTTTGCGCCCGCCGGAAAGAAGATCAACCGTCACCGAGGGCTGCGGCTTATGATGGATAAACAGCTGTGGAAGGTCATTGATATCGGATAGCACCGTTTCCGTCATGCGATCATGCAACAGTGAGATCGCCGCCGCACGCTGATGGCATCGGATACCTGTTATATGGTAGACAATACCACGCTCAAGCCGACGAACCTGTTCAGACAGTCCGCACAACCCAATGATTTCGGTTGCCCTGGACGACCACGGACTAATCGTACCGATACGCGGCACCACCAGAAACACGCTATCGTTTGTATGTTCCGTCAATAGCTCAGGCATATGGCCCAGAAGTCTGGCCAGATCCCTGATCCCCGATGGTGTCCATGCCTCGACAGCCTCTGCGATATGGATGTAATGAGCGTTGATACAATCGGGTGTCATGCCCTGTCGACGCATGGCATCGGCAAGCTTGTCCCGACGAAAGTCCGACAGCGCGGCATGTCCTTTCAGGGTAAGGATTCGGGAGGAAACGGATTGCATGTTCATGTTTGTATCCTATAAATTAGTGTGTATTCATACGCCGAATCAAATGATGTGTGGACACTACCCGGTCAATAAACAGCACACCATCCAGATGGTCTATTTCGTGCTGAATCACGCGAGCCTCGAAACCTGAAGCTTCTATCCGGTGCGCCTCACCATATTCATCCTGATACTTCAGATGGATACATCTGGTACGCAGTACCGTACCCATCCAGTCGGGTACGGAAAGGCATCCTTCCCGTCCCGGAACATCACCGCCCGAGTGTTCAGTGATTTCGGGATTTACAAGATAAAGCAACCCATGATTGTGGCAAGGATGCCTCGCCACAGTACAATCAATAATTACCATACGCCAGTTCGCTCCCAATTGTGGCGCCGCAATACCAACGCCGCCGGGCCCAGAACGCATAGCAGCCTCCATTTTCATAAATTGTCCAGGCAGTGTCTGCCCGAACGCTTCAACTGACTGCGATATTTTTCGCAACCGCGCATCGGGCAAGGTAATAATAGTTTGGATTTTTTTCTGGCAAGTCATGAGAAACCTTCTCAGGCATTCCTGAAGCCGGAGCTGATCACGACACCCGCGAGCGACGATTGAATCATCGGATCAGTTCGAACGGATCCTATATAATTTCCGGCTCCATGGGATGAATCTCAATATCGACATGTAAACGATCGGCCACTTCGGCCAGTTGTTGGCGCAGAGCTTCAAACTGCCTGGCAACCACAACTTCCAGCGCCATCAGATAAACAGGATCCCGTTTTTCACCCTCGGCAAGACGGGTAGAAAGATCGACAATGGAAATCCCCAGTCCTCCGAGGCAGGCTGTAACATCGTACACGATACCCGGTTTATCCGCACCACTAACGGTCACCACATGATCCGGCTCCGGCGGTGCGCGGCGCGCCTCTTCATCAGGAACAGGCTGAGACTGCACAATCAGACCTGTCCGCTGCTCCAGATCCGCAAACATGGCTTTCAGCTCACCCAGTGAAGCGCCGCTTGGCAGGGATACGATCAGCATCATGGCAAACTGACCACGCAACGCAGTCATGGAAGAATCCTCAATGTTCGCGTCCAGCGCCAGCAGGGCTTCGGAAACATCGCGGACAATGCCGGGCCGGTCGCGCCCTGAAATAGATAATAGTACGAAGTTCATGGTTTCCTCCCGAAAATCAATGCTACGGTAGCCAGATGCTATGGTTGGGAAAATATACGCATTGAAAAGAGCCATGCTGTCAGTAGCAGCGATTGTCGGAAGCTCTCATATTCATCGGGAATGAGGTAGTCCGGATATTGGCCACCCTGATGCGTGCTGTTAAGAAAGTTTAGGTTTGACCTGCATTTACACCTCTGATAGAAACCGCGCCCCGTGCAGTCTCGCACGGTTGGAAGATTAGAGATAGGGCGATTAGCTCAGCGGGAGAGCACTGCCTTCACACGGCAGGGGTCGCAAGTTCGAACCTTGCATCGCCCACCATCTTTTTATCTTTATTTATCAGTATGTTACAAAGAAAGAAGTGCGTCAATTCTTGGCTGTATTTATCCCATAAAAAAGCTGTAACAGCAC
>VAOZ01081120.1_pt1 | contig 25726 bp, 27 predicted proteins | sample 3394041 | NCBI WGS metagenome assembly VAOZ01 (sample SAMN08290431, study PRJNA428436) | hydrothermal vent metagenome | isolation source: Deep-sea hydrothermal vent chimney | place: Indian Ocean: Southwest Indian Ridge
CAACAGGCGCGTGACTGGTACGCCGATAAACCTGTCCCCGAACTGTTCCCGGTGAAAAACGAGTTTGGGTTTTCTCTGAAAGAATTTCTGACCTGGCTGGACGACAGTGCTGGAACCTTGCTTGAGACGCTGGGTCCCACACCCAGCGTCGGCGGCGCCATTCCGAAACTGTTGCTCTCCATTCCCCGCGAAGGCTGGGACGGGCGCATCAGTCTACCCACCCGTGGCGCCGTTGAAGGGCGCACCGACATCGTACTGAAGTTTGAAAAAAATACCTACCCCGGGATCGTCGAGCTGGAAGCCCTGACACTGGAACTTCACCGGGAAGCAGGCTTTGACGTGCCTCGTTACTGGAGGGCAGAAATAAACGGCATGCCCGCCATTGCCATCGAACGTTATGATCGGAACCGTAACGGCAAACCCCTGTTCACGGAAACCCTGTATTCGGTGCTGGCCACAGGCGACAGCCGGATCACTCATCACTACAGTAGTAGTTATGATGCCATCGGCCAGGCCATCGACCGTTCACCTATTGCTATTGTTTCCGACCCCATGCAGGCCAAACGACACCTCTTAAAACGTTTGCTCATGTCCTTTGTTACCGGCAATGGCGATTTGCATATGGAAAATCTATCACTGCTTCAATACGAAGATCAAATCCGTTTTTCACCGGTTTACGATCCCACGCCCATGCGCGCCTACAGCCGCCACGACATGCTCAGTGTCATGCCCTTCGGCAACTATGGCGAACGGGATGCCCATGATAAACCCATTGATCTCGGCGCCGCCATCCTACGCTTAAGCAAGAACCTCGGCATCAATCGAAACTCACGGAAGGAGATGCTCGAAGAAGTGCTGTATGCCAGTCGTAATTATGCACAGCGGATCCAGTCCTTATCGACCCTGCCTGATGAGAACAAAGCTCACCTCAGTACAATCGTCCTCGATATGAAGGCAAAACTGGCAACACTGGTTTTAGTCCAGGTTCAGACGTCTGAAAAACATGAATCATAATCAACCTTGAGGCTTTAAAAGATGCAGGCCAGGAACCTATAGTCTATATATTTATCATATTGATCGCTAAAAAATGTTTTTGGAATCATTCAGGCGGGAAATAGATGGAAACTGATAACGCCGGCCGTTACTACCGACTGAGCTTGCTTGCGTTGCTGGTTCTGACAGGCTGGAGTTCGCCCGCCATTTCCACCCCCCACACAACCAGGAAAGTTCTGGTACTGAATACCGCTTTTATTCATCTCTTCTCCAATAAAAAACAGACTGGCTTCGCTGATCGCATCGTTAATGAGGCGCTAAACCGGATCGGCTATAATCTGGAATCTGTTCATCTTCCGGCTGAACGCGCCCTTATCAACGCCAATGCCGGGATTGGCGATGGTGACTTGTTACGCATTGCCGGACTACAGAAAATCTATCCTAATCTGATCCGGGTGCCGGAAAAAATTATGGACATGGAGTTTGTTGCCTTTACCCGGCATGCCTCTTTCCCTGTGTCCGGCTGGCAAAGCCTGAAGCCCTGGTCCGTTGCCATCATCACTGGCTGGAAAATCCTGGAACAGAATATTACCGAAACCGAAGAACTCACCAAGGTTAAAAATGCTGATCTGCTTTTCACTCTTTTACTAAAAGATCGCGCGGACGTCATTGTCTATTCACGCTGGCTTGGGCTTGCTTATATCAAACAGCATCATCTCAAAAACATAAAAATGCTGAACCCGCCTCTGGACAAGCGGAGTATGTATGTATATCTGCACAGGAAATACCGGGTTCTGGTACCTAAACTTGCCGCAAGCTTGCGTACAATGAAACAGGATGGAAGCTATCACCGCATATTTGAAAACGTTCTGGCGCCACTCGATCAAAGCCGGAATCATGACTAAGGCACATACAGCCACCTATAAGCCTGGTATTGCACGCCGCCTGATTATTTATGTGGTGTTATTCAGCTCTTTCATTACCGTACTCGCTACCGCAGTGCAGCTATTCTGGGATTACGATAATGATGTCGGTTTTATTAAAAATCAGTTGCAACAAATTAAGAATGTAAATTTGAAAAGTATCAGCGAATCCCTGTGGACATCCGATACCAAAGAACTCAACACGCTCATAGAAGGTATCTCACAGCTTCGTGATATACAGTATCTGGAGATTCGGGACAATGAGAAAATCTGGGTTTCCCAAGGCGACCCGAAATCCAGAAACACCTTGTCGCGCCAATATCCAATCATCTATTTTCACCGGGGACAAAATCTTGAAATTGGCAAATTAACGGTCATCGCAAGTCTGGATGGCGTGTATCAGCGTCTGCTTGATAAATTCTGGATTATTCTCATTAGTAATGCAGTTAAAACATTTCTGGTCACCGGTTTTATTCTTTTTATTTTTTACCAGATGGTTACCCGGCATTTATTCACCATAGCCGAGTTTACCCGAGATCTTAAAATTGATCGGTTGGGGAAGTCATTAGCCTTGTCACGCAGGCCTAAACAAAATGAGAATATTGATGAACTTGACATAGTTGTCAACGCGATAAACAGGATGCAGGAAAACATGGAAGAGGTATTTAACGCGTTAAGAGATAGCGAGGATCGAGTGCGGCTCCTGATGGATTCGACCGCCGAGGCCATTTACGGCATGGACAAAAATGGCCACTGCACTTTTTCCAATCCCGCCTGTTTGTATTTGCTTGGTTATGACCACAATGATGAACTGATCGGCAAAGACATGCATAAACTGATTCACCATACTTACCCGGGTGGCCGTCCCTACCCAGCCGAAGCCTGCCGTATCTGCAAGGCGGCTCGTTCTGGCCAGTGTATACACATAGACAATGAAGTGCTCTGGCGCAGAGACGGCAGCAGTTTTCCCGCTGAATACTGGGTTCATCCCATTTATAAAAATGAAGAAATCATTGGCACAGTAGTTACTTTTATTGATATCAGTGTACGAAAATATTCCGAGAATGAATTAAAAAAATATCGCGATCATCTTGAAGAACTGGTTGAAGAGCGCACCAGCGAACTCACCCGTATCAATGGCGAACTTGAGGCTTTTAGTTACTCTGTTTCGCATGATCTACGCGCACCACTCCGGGCAATTGATGGTTTCTCTCATGCCCTGCAGGAAGATTATGCCGGACAAATTGGTGAGACAGGCATAGGCTATCTACAACGCATATGTGCAGGCTCCCAGCATATGGGAGTTCTTATTGATGATTTGTTATCGCTGTCGCGTGTTTCCCGCATAGAGATGAACCGAACCGATGTCAACCTGAGTCTGCTGGCTGAAAAGCCTATATCCACATTGCGGGAAACTCATCCTCAACGCAAGGTGGAGGTAAAAATTTCGGATAATATTCAGGCGCGAGGCGATGCCCACTTGCTTGAAATTGTTTTAGATAACCTGATGAGTAATGCCTGGAAATATACCAGCAAAAACCAGTCGGCCTGCATAGAGTTCGGAATAACCGAGAACGAACATGAAGATATTTATTACGTGAAAGACGATGGCGCGGGTTTTGATATGCAATATGCCACCAAACTCTTTAGCGCATTCCAGCGGCTGCATGGCAATGAATTCGAAGGTACCGGCATCGGCCTTGCCACCGTATCACGTATCATACACCGGCACGGGGGCAAAATATGGGCAACGGCGAAACCGGAGCAAGGCGCTACTTTTTACTTCACCCTGGGAAAATAAATCAGCACAAAGCGACATCGGCAAGTGCTTCATTCAAAGATCTTGCGCCGCAATGCTTTGGTTTTACCGTGTTTTGTTTTTGTATCCATTCGTTTTTTTTGTGAGCTGCGGGTAGGCCGGGTAGGCCTGCGTTTTTTCTGGCTCACGGCTACGCTCTGGATAATCAACTGCAATTGCCGCAATGCGGCTTCCCGATTCTGCAACTGGCTCCGATATTGCTGCGCCTTAATCACAATAATGCCGTCTCGGGAAATACACTGGCGCCGGAGGTTCAGGAGCCGCTCTTTGTAAAACTCGGGCAGGGAGGAAGCACGAATATCAAAACGCAGATGGATGGCCGTAGCCACTTTGTTAACATTTTGTCCCCCTGCACCCTGGGCGCGAATAGCGGAAAAAACTATCTCCTTGTCCGCAATGGAAACATTGGATGAAATATACAACATGCGACTGTTATCTTCTAATATCCACGCTGCTCAGGCGCGGGAAATAAATTTTCCCGTACTGGTGTTGACCTTGACGGTCTCACCAGTCTCAAGATATTCAGGCACCTGGATTTCCAGCCCCGTAGACAGGCTCGCCGGCTTGGTGCGCCCGCTGGCGGTGGCACCCTTGATAGAGGGTGCGGTCTCAATTATTTCAAGGCTTACCGACTGCGGTAATTCAATGGCCAGGATATTATCCTCTAGCAGCAAAGCAGTAATACTCTCCAGACCTTCGCTTAAATAATCCAGTTGACTGCCCAAATCGTCTTCATTCAGACTATACTGACTGTAATCCTCCATGTTCATGAAGGTATAAATATTTCCCTCCTTATAGGAATACTGAACCTGGGTGCGCAGGCAATCCGCAAGCTTGAGCATGTCGTCACCCTTATAGGATTCATCCAGTTTCTGACCAGTCTGCATATTATTAAAGCGGATCTTGTACAGAGTCGAAGCCCCGCGTGAAGATGGACTTTTCGCTTCCACTTGCTTGACCACATGCGGCAGGCCGTTAATATCAACCACCATTCCCCGTTTCAGATCGCATGCCTTTGGCATTTAAGACTCCTGATTTTGCTCATTTCAAATCATTACTGTGACAATATCATGCTGTTTAAGCATATTTGCACCGCATCCTATTCTAAATAACTGAGACACATAGCTCTAGCATTTTTATGATTATCCATTTGAAGACGGTAAATACGCTAAACTGGTGAGGTATTGTTTTAAGCCCTCACTGGAGCGATTTCTGACTTGAACCTGGAAAAACATCACGATAGCGCAAGCACACTGGCCAATCGTCTGCGCAAAAACCTCAAACACCTCAGCCGCTGGCGCAAGCGGGAGCGCATTCATTGCTACCGTCTGTATGATGCCGATATACCGGAATATGCCCTCGCCATTGATGTCTATGAAAGCGCAAATACTGAAAATTTGCGCTGGGTGCATGTGCAAGAGTACGAAGCGCCTAAAAAAATCGACGAGGCAAAAACAAAAAAACGTTTACAGCTCGCCCTTACGGCCATCCTTGAAGTACTGGACATTCCTGAAAAACAGTTATTTCTGAAGGTACGGCGGCAACAGAAGGGCCATGCCCAATATGAAAAGCTGGCAAACAGTCGGGATTTTGTTGAAGTCATGGAAGGGGGAAACCGCTTTTTAGTCAATTTTAGAAACTACCTCGATACTGGCCTGTTTCTGGATCATCGCATCACTCGTGGCCTGTTGGGCGAGCTGGCAGTCGGCAAATCCTTCCTCAACCTGTTTGCCTACACGGGCAGCGCCACGGTTTATGCTGCCAGAGGCGGCGCGACTTCGAGCCTGACCGTGGATATGTCACACACCTATCTGGATTGGACCCGACGCAACATGGCGCTAAACGGTTTTAAAGGGACACCGCACGAGTATATCCAGGCCGATTGCATAGAATGGCTTAACCGGGCCGAGAAAAAATATCGCTTTGATCTGGTTTTTCTCGACCCGCCCAGTTTCTCCAGCTCCAAACGTATGCGTTCAACCTTTGATGTGCAACGGGATCATGTCAGACTCTTGAAAAATACAAGCCGCCTGCTGAGCCCCAATGGCATTCTGATTTTTTCCAACAACCGGCGTCAGTTTAAGCTGGATCAGGCGGCCCTGGCCGAATTACAGGTTGAAAATATCTCTCATGCAACCCTGCCGAAAGATTTTGAACGCAACCCGAAAATACACCATTGCTGGAAAATACAGCGGCAAACCACTCCCCGTGCATAAGATCTGCTAAAGACCGAGTTTTTCCTTGATGGAGGCAACCACCACATCACTGGAGGTAGCATTTACCGACATCAACTGACCTTCTTTTTCATAGAATGAAACCAACGGCGCGGTTTTTTCTGTGTAGGTTTCCAGGCGCTTGCTGATGGCTTCTTCCGTTTCATCATCACGCTGAATAACCGGGCTGCCACACTTGTCGCAGATGCCTTCAACCTTGGTCGGGCTGCTCTTGATGTTGTAAATAGCCTGGCAATCGGAATTGGAGCAAGTACGGCGCGTAGTCAGGCGATCCAGGATCACCTCACGCGGCACATCCAGGCTCACGGCTATATCCAGCTCGATACCCAGCTTGGTCAATAACACCTTCAGGGCTTCGGCCTGGGGAATGGTGCGTGGAAAACCGTCCAGCAAAAAGCCTTTTTCACAATCCGGTTCCTGCAAGCGATCGCCCATAATGCCCATAATCAGTTCGTCGGGCACCAGATCACCCGCCTTCATGAAGGCCTCCGCCTTCTTGCCCAGTTCGCTACCCGCCTGCACGGCGCCACGCAGAATATCACCCGTGGAAATTTGAACCGAACCATCCACGGCAGTCAGCAATTTAGCCACGGTACCCTTACCCGCACCAGGTGCGCCTAACAGAATCAACTTCACGGACTTTCTCCTAAAAAAATATGAAAAATAAAAACAACCAAAATCTCCCGCCGGCAGGAGTTGGATCCAGCCCGGGTTGTGGGCCGCAATTTTGCAGCATACGCGAGTTCCTGGCAATCCGAATTCCGCCTGATTCAGGGTATTTTATCGATCCTGGCATCCTGTTTCAGGAAAATCGTCACTTTGCCCGGAAGGAAACAAGCATCTGAACAACCACTCAGACAAACAACGATCCGTTTTCAGGCGTTTATGGTAGTATCGCGGGCTTGCGGCCATTTCGTGCGCAGGAATTTAAAATGCTATTAGATAGACATGACGATGCTACTGGACAAATATTATTCAACCCGGAATAACAAGGTTTATTTTTCTCGCGAACAGGCGAGCAACTTTGCCAAACGGATCGCGGGCGATTTTAATCCCATCCATAATCAGGATGCCAAGCGCTTCTGCGTCCCCGGCGATCTAATCTTTGCTCTGGTGCTGGCGAAGCATGGTCTCTCCCAGCATATGGAGTTCACTTTTTCCGGCATGGTCGGCGAAGATATGCAGTTGGAGATCGAAGAATCCTCGGCAGGTATGCTGTCAATCCGCGATGAAAACGGCAAAGAGTGCCTGGGGGTAAAATACAGTGGCAAAACAACCACGGATCAGGTCCTCATTGCCGATCTCACCCACCGCTATGCGGGATTCTCCGGCCAGACCTTTCCGCACATTCTGGTGCCGCTGATGGAAAAAAAACAGGTGATGATTAATCCGGAACGACCAATGGTGATCTACCAGAGTATGGTCATCGATCTGGACAGACTGGACTTCAGCGCCCCCGAACTGGAGCTGTCCCGTAGCCAGCTTGAGATCAATGGCAAACGCGGCCATGTGCGCTTTGATTTTCAGTTCAAATCCGCCGGAAAAATCATAGGTAAAGGTGAGAAAAACATGATTCTAAGCGGTCTACGTGACTATGATCAGGAAAAGATCGACCAGATGGTTGCGGGTTATAACCAGCACAAGGATAGCTACCTCGCATTAATATAGATATATTTCAATCAGTTAGCAGTATCTCCGTTACTATCTAAATGCTGGGGTATCCTCACGAATATTTTTTAAACGCTAAAAGCTTATCTGTCCGCCACTGAACGCGAATATACGCCAATAAAGGCAAAAGCATTGATGGTTGTATTCTGTGCCTGATGCACATCAATATAGAATATTGGCGTTTATTCGCGTTTATTGGCGGATATTTCTTTTATCTCTTTAATTTTAAAGATTATTTTATGGTAATACCTCAGCCTAAATATTATAAATCAAAATTTTCGACTCATTCTAAAATTAACTTTCTCTGCATATGGTATTCCTCATAAGTACCTGATAAAATCAGTCAGCTTTTACGAAAACACACAAACCAGAGAGGTACTTTGTTATGGAAGCGACTGTTAAGGGTAAGACAATCCAATTAAGCGAAGCCGGCTGGCTGGAAAACCTGGATGAATGGAATGAGGAACTGGCGACAGAAATCTGCAAAAACGAGAAGATCTCCGAGCTGACGCAGGAACACTGGGATATCGTCAATCTGGCGCGTGAATACTTTGCCGATAACGGCGCAGTATGCGAGCCACGTAATTTTACCAAGCTGATGAAAGAAAAATACGGCAAGGATCGCAGCAGCCAAAAATACATCTATTCCTTATTTCCTACAGGCTTGATCAAATGCGCCAACAAGATTGCCGGCCTGCCGCGTCCAAGAGGCTGTAGCTAGACACAGGCGCGGGTAATCATGTAGATCTACAAGGGAACGGTGATAACCGTTCCCTTTTTTTTTGAAAACCGATATATTGAAGCCACATAAGACCCGAACGCGGAACCTCAACATGGCTGACAGTTATCAATTTTCGATCCCCTCTTCGATCAAAGCCACCCCCTACAGCATTGCCCAGATCGCCAATCATCTCGACGCTCGCGTCATCGGCGACCAAAACCAGATCATTTCCGCAATTAATTCCCTGGCTGATGCGCAACCCGGCGAAATCAGTTTTCTATCCGACAAACGCCTGCAGCAGGAATTAACAAACACCCAGGCGGGCGCGGTACTAGTCAACGAAGCGGTGGCAGAACACTGCCCGGTTACAGCGATTATCGTAGACAACCCCTACGCTGCTTATGCCCGTATCGCCACCCTGCTCTACCCACAACCTACGCATAGTCCCGGCATTCATCCTTCGGCCATCGTTGATGACAGTGCATCAATTGATACCACCGCCTGGGTCGGCCCCGGTACGGTGGTCGGTGCCAACGTGCTCATTGAAGCCAATACCCAGATTGGCCCCAACTGTGTGATCGGCGAAAATGTTCATATTGGCAAACAGACGACCCTGGTCGCCAGTGTGACGATCAATCATGGCTGCAAACTGGGCGAGCGTAATCTGCTGCATCCCGGTGTTGTCGTCGGCAGCGACGGCTTTGGTCAGGCCAATGACCACGGCAAGTGGCTCAAGATTCCGCAGCTAGGCCGAGTCATAATTGGTGATGACGTAGAGATTGGCGCCAATACGGCTATCGATCGCGGCACCATCAAAGATACTGTTATCGAGAACGGCGTGCGCATTGATAATCTCGTTCAGATTGCTCATAACGTACACATCGGCGCGGACTCGGTGATTGCCGGTCAAACCGGTATTTCAGGCAGCACCCACATTGGCAAAAACTGCATGTTCGGCGGCACGGTCGCACTGGCCGGGCATCTGACCATTACCGATCACGTTGTCCTGGCCGGACGTTCCGAAGTTCGCCAGTCGATAGAAAAACCCGGCATGTACGGCTCCGGCACGCCCCTGGAACCCATGAAGAAATGGTTGAAAAGCGCAGCGCGTTTCAAACAACTGGATGAGATGAGCAAACGCCTGAGCGAGCTTGAGAAAAAACTGGCGCGACTGAAAAACAGCTCAACCTGATGAACCACTTCATGCTTAATGCGCTAGTGGTCAGTTGTTATTGCCGCCTGCGTAAATATATTTCTGCTCGGTTCTTTTTAACACCATAATCCAGACTATAGGCGGTTAAGAAAGCCTGTCGAATAAAAAACCGTTCCTCCTGAGCGAAGTCGAAGGGCTCACCACGAACGTGGAAATTCACCCGTGTTCGGGTATTTGAAACGCTTATTTAGCGCTGTGTGATTTGGTGATATAAAAGTGTCAATCGTGCGGGAAGATCGGCCAGGTTTCTAATGACGGTAAAATTATTTTTACCGAAAATGTACGGCATATATTCGTGTGCTTCTTGATCGATGGTGACGCAGAATACGTGTATCCCGTGTTTTCTCGCCTCAATGAGTGACATGCGTGTATCTTCTATCCCGTATCGACCTTCGTAATGATCGATGTCGTTGGGCTTCCCGTCGGTGAGAAGAAGCAGCAAACGGTCACGAGAAGGCCGGTGGGTTAAAATTTCAGTGGCATGGCGAATCGCAGCGCCCATGCGGGTATACGCAGCCGGTTCGAGCGAATTTATGCGGCGTATAATAGTGTCACTAAATTGTTCGTCGAATGACTTTATCGTATAAAGGCGGACGTTAGTTCTATGTGTGGAATTAAATCCATAGAGTGAGAATGGATCCTTGCTGTCTGATAGTGAGGAAGAAAATATAAGCATGCTCTCACGTATAACGTCGATGACACATTTATTGTTGCCCGCCCAGGCGTCAGTAGAAAGAGATATATCCGCAAGGAGCAGGCTGGATATGTCACGTTCACGTTTTCGCGTATCTATGTAAACGTAGGGTTCATGCATGTGTTCGTCGGCATGGAACTTTATATATTCATCAATATCAATTTCATTACCGTGTGCCTGCGATCGCAGTCGCATGCGATGAGGATAAAACATGCTGAATGAATTTTTCAGTTTGCGTAGAACAGGCTGTAAATGCTCAGGGATGGTAGAGCCTGCGTTTTCCTTTAGGTGTACGGGCGTCATTATGGTGCGACATTGATCGGCTATCAGGGTGCTGGTTTTGTAGTTCCATTCAGGCAGTAGTTTCCCGCTATCCAGGGGCGTGGTATCGCTCTCGGTATGTGCGACATCAAGATCCATGCGAAGTCTTTTGGATATGTCCTTGTTATCGCGTGTAATGCTGATCGTGTCGAGATCATCGGCAATCTGACATAACGAGTCACTATCATCCTCACTGGTTTGATGGTCGGTTTTTGCATACTCCGTCAAACTTAAAATTGTCTCAGGACGAAATAACAGCATCGGATTCCCTTCTGAAGGCAGCTCGGCATTTTCAGCGCTACGCCTGCGCGTATCTGTTTGTTGCGCACTCTGGTTTCTCGTTACGGGATCCTGTTCGCTAACCGGTGAAGGAGGCCTGGACGTTGTCGCCGTGCCGGGTCGAGTCCACAGAGGAACGGGGGCAGGCGGTCGCTGCGAGGGGGGCAGTACAGAGACGCTGCCAGGTCGGCGTAGCGCGTCACGAATCATCCGTTCCTGTTCAGCGTCCTGTCTGTCCAGAAGAGATAATCGTGGTCTGCGTACTATTTCGGCTTCAACGAGTTCGAAATAGAGTGGCTTTAGACCGGGAAACCGTGCAATGACCTCAAGTGTGGAGGTTTGATTCCTGATAAACCAAGGTGTCTCTTTTCGCACATTATAAGCGCAAAGTGCTGTAAGCCATAAATATAGATTACGATTTAGTCGCTCATCAGGGTATATGTTTAATAATGCCGGTAGCCTGAGTGCTTCCTCATCCACCCAGGCTGTTTCCGTCTTAAGTTGACCGCCGGCAAGAATTTGCCCAAATGTTCTTTTAGCGCCATGTTTTACCTTTCCGCCTGCCTGAACTTTTATGGCATGATCCCCTCCCATGGCACGAAAAAAAATGGCTAAGCCGTGCGATAGCGATGAAAATTCGACTTTGGCATCGCTGAATGATTTGTCTGTGAGGCGTCCTACTATGTGGTGCCATAGTATGCCTATTCTTTCCTCCATTGTTATATTTTCCTGGCCGTTAGATGGTGTGCGGAAGATCCGGTATGTGAGGCGGTTTATTTGTCGCCAAATACAGCAAAGACAACCTGCATGAAGGCATTGTTGATGTCGACGTCATCGGATAGACATTCAACAATAGCATAACGGCAAGCATCAATTTCATCGCAACCAGATGCAACAAGCTTCGCCGCATCTACAAGGAGTCGTGTCCCCGGCGCCTCGTCGATATCGTGGTCGGCTGTCGATCGCAATGCGTTGGCTAATGTCACCAGGCGTGTAGCGGTTTCTGTGCCTATGTCTGATTCATGGAGGATGATATCTATTTCGCGTTGCGCCTCAGGGAAACCGAAAGATAACGATATAAAACGTTGCCGCGTGCTTGGTTTGAGACCTTTGAATAAATTTTGATATCCCGGATTATATGAAACAACGAGCATAAATTCCGCCGGGGCTTTAAGCGTTTCTCCCGTTCTGTCTATAGGCAGGATTCTCCTGTCATCGGAGAGGGAATGAAGAATGACGGTGGTATCTTTCCGTGCTTCTACTATCTCATCGAGATAGCATATTCCGCCGTTTCTTACGGCCTGTGTCAACGGCCCGTCCATCCAATAGGTTCCATCGGAACCGATAAGATGACGGCCTACGAGATCGGAAGCGGACAGGTCGTCATGACATGATACGGTGTACAGTGGACGTTGCAGTATGCTTGCCATGTGTTCAACAAAGCGGGTTTTGCCACACCCCGTCGGTCCTTTGATAAGGACTGGAAGCTGATTCATGTATGCAAGTTTAAATATCTCTGTTTCATTGTGGCTTTTTATGTAGGTGGGTATATCTTTGTCCGGATGTGTTTGTTGCTCAATGTTCATGACAGGCATGGTAAAGATTCCTTTGTTACTGTGATAAATACGCTATTCCAATGATGGCGCCTATAATCGCAAGATATATACCCATGATAATGTGCCATAGTGGTTTCACCCCACGAACACCCATAAAATACCGTATTATCAGCTGTCCTTTTATGAGGGTTATGCAGAGTATAGAGGTGATAAACAGCGTTCCCGTCTCGCCCTGTCCTAATAGATAGGACGTTGTACTCAGAAAAAGCAGAAGTAGCCATGCGTATGTGCATGGTTGTATGGTTGTCATTTTCAATATGGGCATGGTGGCGCGTGTCAGTGAAGTACATAGACAAGAGAAAAAAGTATAATCCAGACAAGATCAACCATATGCCAGTAAACACCACCCGTCTCTATGCCGGTATGTTCCGTGGCGCTGTATTGTCCTTTGTATGATTTGTAGGTAACAACTGACAATATGATCATTCCCATAATAACGTGCATAAAATGAAAAAACGTGAGCGAAATGTAAAACATATCAAACAAGTTTGATGATATTGTTATTCCATTTGCAAAATCGTTATTAAATTCTGCGCTTTTTACTGCAAGAAAGGCTGCGCCTAATATCATGGCCCATACGAGAAATCGGGTACAAGTAGTGCGTCGTCCTTCTTTTATGTGTCTAGTTGCTATTGCAACACAGTAGCTGCTGGTTAAAAGCAGAAGGGTGTTGATGTATCCGTACGCCTTGTTGATATGGGCCTGGGCCGCATTGAATAGCTCCAGGTGCGTATTACGTGTTATTGCGTAAGCAGCGAAAAGTATTGCAAATGCGCTCAGCTCGGCAAATATGAATATCCATATTGCGAAATCGCCTGGCAGAGGTTGCACAACGGCCTGTTGGACTATGCTGTCCGAATGCGTATTTGGCATGATCTGGCTTGGCGGGGTGTTAACCCCGCCTTTTCAGGTTAGTGGTTTAACGCTTTTTTGCTTTCTTCACTGTACTCGTAGCTGCCCGGTATAAAGAAGCTTGCAAGATAAGTAAGAAGCCCTATGGAAAATGCGACACCGGCATATTCCCTGATCCAGAAAAAGACTCGCGCTTTATGGTTTGTCTGCATGAAGCTGAGTGGGTTTTCCGCCGCTCGCTGTAAAAATACAGTGACAATGCCTGCACCCGTTAATGCCAGTGTTATGCCTATCATGCTCAGCACCATTATCCAGAAGCCGGCCATTTCCCACTGCTGGGCTTTCATACAATTAGCCTCTCGTCCGCGTAACTGCGGCATGGCATAAGAGATTATCGCCAGGGAAACCATCGCATAGGCGCCAAAAAATGCGAGATGTCCGTGGGCAGCCGTGAAATTCGTTCCATGCGCGTAGTACTGGACCGGTGCAAGGGTGATCATGAAACCCCATACCCCGGCGCCAAGAAAGGCCATGATGGGTGTTCCTTTTGCCCACAACGCGGCGGCCTTATTGGGGTGTTCCCGTCGGCGTTGGCCGAATACTCTGAAGGCAAAAATCATGAGCAACAGGAAAGGAAGTGGTTCCAGAGCGGAAAATACAGATCCTAGCCAAATCCAGTACGGAGGCGCACCTATATAATAGTAATGATGGCCAATTCCGATCATGCCGCTTATCAGGGTTAGTGCGATGATGATATAAAGCCATTTTTCAATAATTTCCCGATCGACCCCGGTTATTTTGATAAGTATAAAACCCAGCAACGCGCCCAAAATCAGTTCCCAGTCACCTTCAACCCAGCCGTGGACGACCCACCACCATGAATAACTTGCCTTTACCGTGTCAGTGGGAAAGTAGAATGCGGGGAGGAACAGTAGTGCAAGACCCCAAAGACTCCCTATCAATATATAATTGAGTGATGTTTTCCTACCCTTGATGAGGGTCATGGTGAGATTGAATAGCAAGGATAGCGCAACCAATACGATACCTATTTTCGTCGGCAGTGGTTGTTCAAGATAACCTCGACCCATGGTAGGCAGAAGGGCATTCCCCGTATCCCGAGCCAGCTCTGCGTACGGGACAAACAGATAGCCGGCAATCGTCAGGACTGCAGCTATCAGAAATACCCAGAAAGTGATGATGGCGAGCTTTGGGCTGTACAGTTCAGTTTGTGCCTCCTCTGGAACGATGTAATAAGCGGCTCCCATAAAAGCCATGAGCAACCAGATGATTAGCAGGTTGGTATGGCTCATATGGACGACATTGAACGGTAGTATGGTGGATAGAAATGTGCCATCGACATACTGTAGACCACCGATGAGACCGAAAATAATTTGCCCCAAAAACAGGGCAAGTGCGGCAATAAAGTAGGGCTTCGCCACCTTTTGTGTTTGATATTTCATGTTCCCTCTCGTATTTGTTGGGGTGTCTGTGTTGAACTAATCTGGGGATATCTGTTCTGAATTAACCCTGGAGGTTTGGCGGCCAATTATTTCTATCTATATTTGACAGCCATTTCAGATAGGCGATGATGTCGGTGAGCTGCTTCTGGGTGAAATTGAAATGAACCATCTGCCTGCGCCCGGGTATCTTGATAGGTTGTGCCGGTATCCATGCACGAATAAATGCGGCTCCCCTGCGTTTGTAGACGTTTCCAAGCTCAGGGGCGTAGTAGGATCCCTCCCCGTTTATCGTGTGGCAACCTGTGCAGTCGTTGACGTCCATGAGGTATTTGCCCCGGATTGCCGATGAGGTCATCTGGTTGGCATGGTCACGCTGAGGAATTTTTTGCCACGTATCATAGGTCAGCAGTAGGTATATGATGAAGAAGAAAATTGCCCCGCCCAGAAATATGTTGCGTGCCATTGCTTTTGTGAAGACTTGTTGCATCGCGCTGCTCCCCTCTCGAAGATGATGAATTTAATTTTAAGTTGTATCTGATATGCATGTTTAGTTTAACACACAATTTTGAGATAATTAATATCTAATATGGATATTTATAGAAAACCATCATGCGATTAATCACCTTCACCGACTACACTGTCAGAGTGCTGATCTATCTGGGGATCAATCAGGACAGGCTGGCAACGGTAGCGGAACTGGCCGAAAGCTATGATATATCCCGCAATCATCTAACGAAGGTGGTTCATTTTCTGGGACAACTGGGCTATGTCGATACACTACGAGGAAGAGGAGGCGGTATAAAGCTGGCTTGTAGCCCGAAGGAAATAAATCTCGGGCAATTGGTGCGAGAGACAGAAAAAAAAACCATCATCGTGGAGTGCTTCAATCAAGATAGCTCCCAGTGCAAAATTACCTCCGCGTGTCGACTGATAGATATTTTGAATGAGGCCCAGCAAGCTTTTTATGCTGTTCTCGACAAATACACACTTCATGATCTTATTGTGAACCCCAGATCACTGCATAAACTGATAAAGCAAAAAAAGGCTTCATCGTAGCGCAAGTCGTGAATAACGTCCGTTTTTTTGACTTCAGCCAGACAGGACAGTAACAGGCTGACTGAGGTTATAGCTGGATGTTTTGGTTTATGAGGATTCAGGGCAATTAACATTATGCCGGGTTTAATCTCAGACCTTGATTTTAAATTCGAGTTGCTGTTGACAGGTATCATCCGTGATTTGCAACTCGATAAATTGTGGCTCACTACCTTTTTTTGAGTTTGATACTGCTGCCACGACGATAGTCTCATCCTTTTGGCCTCTTGCCTGTAAAAAAAGCCACCAGCGCATGTTCACCGGAAGGCAGGTTACCCAGGTAAAGCCGTTGGGTACCACCGCGCCTGAGCGCATCCTGCAACATAAACCACTTCGTAAAAAGCCACGCAAACAAGCGTGCCGATAGTTTTCCCCCCTGAATTTCGTACTTCGCTCTACCGCTTTCTACGCTTCCGGTAATGGATAACAACAGAAACCTAACATCAGACACCAAAAATAGATTACAGGTGACAGCTGATTAGTTCGTAATACCCGTCACTGCAGAACATGACCGTACAGCAGATCAAGTAAAGTCAACATACTTAGATGACTGTCGCTTGCAACTGCCGGTCTCCACGAAGTGGCACTTCTCATTGTGATTTTAATTCAGATCACTTCAAGTTACAGATTTAGCTGGATATTTTTAACTGCACTTCTATTAGCCTACGAATCATTACTGCACACACATCCGGGCTGTTTTCTGGTAAATGCATGAAATCAATAACAAATATTACATGGCATGGAACATGCTGATAGTAACCTACATTCATGGGTCGAAGTACATTCGCAAGCTGGCATGAAGCCTGTGAATGATATTTTGGCCGCACATTATAACAATGAGGAGATTGGTATGACTACATTGAAAAAACAACTGGAAGATCATGTTAAAGCGATTAACCATTTTGATACTCGCCGCCGCTACGGACCGGACGGGCATAACGACCGAAGCTTGTGGGTGCTGGCGTGTATGGATGAACGTCTACCCGTTGATAAGGCGCTGGGAATCCATGCGGATTCGCCTGTTGGCGGCGGCGATGCGCACCTGTTTCGCAATGCCGGAGGTATCGTAACCGATGATGCGATCCGCTCTGCAATGTTGACCTGCAATTTTTTCGGCACCAAAGAGATAGTCATTGTGCAACATACCCAGTGTGGCATGTTATCCGCTAATGCGGCCGATCTGGAGCAAGCTTTCCGCGACAAAGGCATAGATCCGGATGCCATTGCAGTGGATCCAAGCCTGCCCGAGTTGACACTTAAAAAAGGTGCTTTCGCTAAATGGATCGGGATGATGGATGAAGTCGATCGGGCCTGTCTGAAAACTATCGAAGCATTCAAGAATCACCCTCTTATACCAGATGATGTTGTAATCAGCGGCTGGATCTGGGAAGTCGAAACCAGCCGACTGAGAGCCCCTTCGCTTGATGCGGGAAGAATGTCCAAGAACATTGATGTTACCTCAACCCAGTTTGGCGTTAAGGGCAAACAACCGCCACGTTGGGATTGATTACCGATATTTTATATCTTTTCATTACCGTGAGGCCGGGGTTCACAGATACAACATACCCCGCGCCTCCATTTTAAAAATAAAATCGCAGGGGAACCGCACAATGCCTATTTATGATTATCGCTGCAAACAGTGTAGCCAACAACGTGAGGTACATCAGTCCATAAATGCCTCAGCACCTGAGTGTCCCGATTGTGGCGCGGATATGGAACGCCAGATCCTGTTTGCACCTGCGGTGCATGGCAGCATGGCTCGTGGCCGGGAACAGGCGATGCGATCACTCCCTGAGTCCCCTCATGGTAAGGGCTGTCCCTGCTGTTCAAAATAGGGATGATGAACTTCCCGATCGGAATAATCACTTCTCTCTTTCAAACGGTCACAGTTTTATAAATGATTGAATAAAATGTACTTCTTTGTTTGGTACACGATTTGCAACCAGGCGATCAAACCGCAATGCGGGAGAAAATCTATGAGAACACGACTATTGGTAACAGCATCATTGATAACAGGTCTCGGCAGCTTACTATGCAGCCCTGCCGCCATGGCGGATGCGGGCAACTGGCTGGTTCGTTTACGCGCCCTGCAGGTAAGCCCCAATGATAACAGCGGTTCCGTATCCAGTATTCCGGGTTCAGGTGTTGGCGTTGGTAGCGACACCACGCCTGAGCTTGACTTTACTTACTTCATTAGCCAAAACCTGGGAGTGGAAGCCATCCTGGGTAGCAGCCAGAACAGCATTAATGGCAAAGGCAGCATAGCCGGGTTAAATAAGATTGCCGAGGTACGCACCTTGCCGCCGACGATAACCCTGCAATACCACTTCCAGCCCGATGCCGACATACGACCTTACGCCGGGCTTGGCGTCAACTACACCCGATTTTACGATGAGAAAGCCAGCAGCAGCTTAGAAGGTGCATTAGGGCCAACCGACGTTAGCCTCTCCAGCTCCTGGGGCTTAAGCGGCCAGCTTGGCGTTGATATTGCGGTTAACCCGAACTGGTTTGTTAATTTCGATCTTAAATACATCCAGATGAATACCACCGCGACACTCAATTCGGGCGGTACTGTACGCAAAGTAAATGTAGACATCAATCCCTGGTTTATTGGTGCCGGGGTGGGACGACGTTTTTGACCGGCGCATAACACTATATCGAATATTTGACCGTACCTGAAGTTACGCACGCTGTAGGAAAAATTATCATGACAACAAAGTTCAATATTATCTGTATTTCGGGTCTCCGAGAAAATTTGCAAATGGCGGCCATGTTCGCCGCAACAGCCGCTGTCAGCGGTAGTGCTGTATCCGTGTTCCTGTCGATGAATGCGCTACGGTATTTCGTTAAAGACAGCACTCTTTCTGCACCCTCAGAGGGCGAGATCGGCCAATTGATGGAGATAAAAAACGTTCCCCCTTTTCAGGATCTGTTCCGTCAGGCCGCGGAGCTGGGTGATGCGAAACTTTATCCATGTTCAATGGCAATGGAAGTGCTTGGGATTCCAGACGACCAGCTGTATGACTATATCGAAAAACCGCTGGGTCTCACCAAATATCTGTCTGATTTCCATGATGGCCATGTTATGACGTTTTAGTACCTTAGAAATAATTTTCTGCGCATTTTGTAGAAAATTATTTCTAAGGTACTTATCTTGTGATTTATCCAGGTTAGGTCAACCAGGGCTGATGCTGAATTTACTATAACGAGGTACAGATGAGCGATATAAAACGTGTTGACGCACGAAATTCATTTTGTCCGGGTCCATTAATGGAACTGATAGCGGCTATGAAACTGGCCGAGGTCGGTGATGAACTGGAAGTACTGTCGACTGACAAGGGTTCTGCCAACGACATCCCGGAATGGATCAGCAAAGTCGGCCATGAAATTGTGGAGTGCCGAGAAGAAGACGGCGTGTATGTAATACACGTCCGAAAGACAAAGTAAGCGGTTATTTTTAAACGACTGGAGGAGATGACATGAAGAAAATAGTTATTGTCGGAGGCGGCACTGGTGGAACCATACTGGCGAATAACCTTGCACGCCGTCTTTCCGCAGAACTGAGGACCGGCGAAGTACGTCTGACCGTGCTCTCTGCATCGGACAAACACATGTATCAACCGGGGCTCCTGTATGTGGCTTTTGGCCGCATGTCTTCACAGGAACTCTATCAGGATCAGGCCTCGCTTCTCGAACCGGGTATCGTGTTTCACGTCGACCCGGTTAAAATATTCGATCTGGATAACAACCGGGTCGAAACCGAAAGCGGCGTCAACCATGATTATGATTATCTGGTAATTTGCACCGGATCACGGCCCAATCCGGAAAGCATACCGGGGCTGGCAGAGTACGCGAACCATGTCTACACCGTAGAGGCGGCAGAGAAAACTCTGGTGGCACTTCAACAATTTGAGGGTGGACGTATCGCCATCGTTACCGGGGTGCCCCACAAATGTCCGATGGTTCCACTTGAACTTACCTTCATGATGCATGACTACTTTAAAGATCGAGGTATTCTAGACAAGGTGGAATTCTTTTACACCTACCCGATCGGACGTTTGCACTCATTGGAAAATGTCGCTAAATGGGCCCAGGGTGAATTCGATCGCCTGGGCATCCGCTATGAAACGCTGTTCAATGTCAAAGAGGTTGATGGCAAGAAGAAACAGGTGCATAGCGAAGAAGACAGTGTTCTCGACTATGATCTACTGATCACCGTGCCGCCTCATAACGGTATGCCGGTCATACTGGAAAATGCTCTTGGCGGCGGGGGCTGGATACCAACCAACCCTAATACACTGAAAATGGAAAACCGCGAAAATGTATTTGTTCTCGGTGACACCACTAATATCCCCATCAGTAAGGCAGGCTCGACAGCACACTATGAAGCGGAATCACTCGGCGAAAACCTCGCCGCGCTGGTCAGACTGGGAACCATGGTAAGAACCTATGACGGAAAAGTCTTTTGTTTTATCGAAGCCGGTAAAGACCGTGCGACTTATGCTTCCTTTGACTATCAGCACCCGCCACAACCGCAGCCGCCGACACAGATGATTCACTGGTTCAAACTGGCGTATAACAAGCTTTACTGGAACTCAGTACGCGGCCTTCTATAACAAACTGTAAGCGGAGACGAACCATGAGTATCAAGTCTAATCAAGAGACCCGCAATGCGGATGATAGAACAAGCACTGAACTGCATCAGGTATTAACCGGTATGCAGGATGCACTTACGGACGAAATGATCAGCCGGCTTGTGCAAACCCTGTCCAGTGGCGCCGGCTTGCTGGATCAACTTGGACGTAGCGGCGCAGACAAAGCCATGCCATTGCTCGCGGAAATGATTGACAATGGCGACCTGGCGCGGGTAGTCCAGCTTGCACGCCTGCTTGGTGCGGCTCAGGATTCGGTAACGGATGAAATGATCGTGCGCCTGACTGATCTCATCAGTGGCGCAATGACCTTGCTTGATCGTCTCAACCGTAGCGGACTGGATCGGCTTGTAGCCGCACTTCCCTGCATGGTCGAGATGTTTGAGCGCCTGGAACAAGAACATGTAGTGGATGATCTGATGCACAGCCTGGATAAGGTAACGGCGACTTCCACGCCAGCACGTGGCGGACTGAAAGGCTTGTGGTCAATCGCGCGCGAAGCTGATACCCAGGAAGCATTAAGTTTTGTGTTACTTCTCAGCAAGCAATTTCGCACGTTCCGCGCTGTGCGACAGGCCACCCGGAATAGTCAATAATTTTATCAGCCCCGGCCCGAATCGGTAGACGAAGTTTCAAGTTTCTTCCGGTAAGCCGACGGGTCAATGCCGTGAGATTTTAGTTTCTGATGCACTGCACGTGGAGTAATGCCCATGGAACGTGCAACTTGACTGACATTTCCGGAAAACCGATTGAGGCCGGCGTGAATAATTTTTTTCTCCAGCTCCATGGTGGCGTTTTTCTTTAATGTACGCAGGTCGAGATTGGCGGCCTCTTCGGAAATACCGGATTTCTGCGCGTCGCTACGGGCAATATCGAGTTCGTCGATAACATGACCCTGCGTGAACAGGAACGCACGTTCAAGAATATTTTCCAGCTCGCGGACGTTACCGGGCCATGGGTAGGCCATGGCCCTGAGCCAGGCAGGCTCGCTTAGCACTTTGGATTTGCATTGATACTTCTCCGCCAGTTTGTGAAGAAAGTGCATAACCAGGGCCGAAAGATCTTCGAGACGCTCACGCAAGGGCGGAATATGAATGGGAATAACACTCAAACGGTAAAACAGATCCTGACGGAAATCACCGACAGTCACCATCTCCTTGATATCACGGTTCGAGGCGCAGATAATCCGCACATCGGATTTCAAGGTCTGCCGTCCTCCCACACGCTCAAACTCCCCCTCCTGAAGTATCCGTAGCAGCCGCGCCTGCGCTGAAACCGGCAGCGCATCGATCTCATCCAGGAACAGGGTACCTTTGTCTGCCCGCTCGAAGTAACCGTAGTGAACATTATAGGCGCCGGTGAAAGCCCCTTTTTCATGCCCAAACAATGCGCTTTCGATCAGGTTCTCAGGAATCGCACCGCAGTTAACAGTAACAAAAGCTTGTTGCCAACGATTGCTGAGCGCGTGCGTTGCGCGCGCCACCCATTCCTTGCCAACACCGGTTTCACCCGTAATCTGGACGCTGGCGTCGGCGGGTGCTACGAGTTCGATGCACTTGTAAATCCGGCGCATCACCGCAGATTCGGCCACAACAAACGTTTTGGGCCGGTTATTTGCGACCGCATGATTTGTATGGCACCAGAATTTTTTCAACCCCTCTTCAATGCGGATGGCAGCATCTGCAGTCACCGATTTTGAAACCACGACTCCTGACTCGTCTTCATATTCATCGCCGTCATAACGGGATGCGGATTTACGATCCGTATAAATATACACCTCGCACATCCTGTCATTGGTGGCCAGCCGTTTGCTCAGCACTACTTTGGCATAACCGAAGTTTCGAGCCGCAATACCACCGAATACACTGGAAGTCATGCGGCAAAGTTCGGGGGCTCCCTTGACAGCATCCCCAAAGGGGCAGCGAGTACTCACAACCCGCACGACCCCAGGCTTGCTTGAGGCACGCGAGAAATTACCGCCGATCTGGTTTTTCATACTGATGATCAGTTCGCAATACTGATCGAGGTTGATGTTAGTGTCGAGATCGCTTTGCTCCCGATAGACAGCCTCTAAACAAGCACCTGTAGCCAGGCCAAGATGTTCGATATAGACAAGATGACCTTCAGAACCTGAAGAGCCGAGCTGACTGGCGATATTGACACTCTGGGCCACAAACGTTTGCAAAAAATTAATGGGTGTAAGTTGCAACAAGGGCTTACTACTCATACTTCGTTCCCCCCCTGACTCACCGTAAAGTGCCGTCAAAACCTGTTAGCAGTCTGACTACGCACCTGTCACCGGGAACCCAGGAATAGTTTTAATCACCGAACAGCATTAATACCGATCCAATACCCCAATATGTCCCTGTTTTGCCTGTATTTTTTGTCACCAACTTAAATTGTAGCTCAACGAGAGCATACGAGGAATAACAATAGGATCTAATGAGATCCAGCAAAATTCATACCAAAACGAAATCACTAACAGAAACAGTAGCTTATGAGTTGCGTGCAAGAAATGATCGAAAGGGATATTCCTGTTGAATCATTCTGTGCGGATAATTCACCTGATTTATCAGCCTGTTATTTATGTTCTTACTATTTCCCAGTGAGAAACGTAGTTTCGCTATACAGACCGGAAGATCCGTTGCCCTGAAAAAAGACCCCGATAGTCACGAATATCGTATTTCACACCTGGAGTATCCCCACGAATATTTTCTAAAAATCAAAAGCTTATCTCTCCGCAAATGAACGCGAATAGACGCCAATAAAGGCAAAAGCATTCAGTGTTGCATTCTGTCTGGCCGCAGGCACATCAACATAAAACATTGGCGTTTATTCGCGTTTATTTGCGGATATTCCTTTTATCTGTTTAATTTTAAAGGTTATTTTGTGGGGCTCCCTCAGGTTTCACACCCTTAATGTCCGTCAGTACCAGGGACGGCGCCAGTTCTTTGCCCGGCAACGGCGTCAGCAGCGTCTGTTGCGCATGAAGCGTCAGTGCGAACATACCCAAAATGATCAATAGCCCGGCTTTGCGCCACAATAATTTCATTAAAATACTCTCATCGGTCTTCGGCGCAGAGATGCCGCTACAAAGTGGATTAATTTCATAATGTTAGGTCTACAGCCAGGCGGTCAACCAGAGAATTCAGGTTGATGCGCGACATTTTTTACGCACAACGGTGGCCGGTTGAAGGTGTTCAGTCAGCCCCTTGCGCCAGTCCTGGATGAAATCTTCGAGAGATTCGATAAAATCCGCATCATGCTGCCTGCGATTGATGGTGCAATGCACGGTTACTTCCCCAAGACTATCCTCCGGGCTGATGGTTACCGTCCAGGTCACCGCATTCAGACAGCCCGGCAAACTAAAACGCACCCCGCCACGAATCGATTCACGCCGAACCTCAAACAATCCCCAAAGCATACTGATCTCACCCCGATCCCCTGCACAGTTCACAACCTCATAAATAGAGGCACAAAACTGGACCAGCGTCTTAATTTGCAGCTGTTTCTGTAGATCCTGCTCGGTTGCCAGTGAGGTTAAGCTCGCAAAAAATTCCATCTCTTACCTACCGTTGTTATTTCTGTGCTCATAATAAAGAACGTCAGGCTTTGACTGACGCCCAGGCATGACGCCATAGCTCGTCAAAACACTCAGACAGCGACTTCTCGAGAATGCCCTCAAGGTGAAACCAGATAAATTCCAGCGCTCCGCCAAATACACAAACCGTCGCAACCATAACATCCATCTGCCGAATTTCACCCTCGTTCATTCCCTTCAGCACCACGTCACGCATGTGCTGGAAAGGACGTGAGGAACACACGGGCGCAATATCGGGCATAAATTCCTGATGCCGGGTACGCAGCATATAGGCCATGACCATCGGTTCTTTTTCAGTCAATTCAAACAGAGCCATAATAATTTCCCGACAGCGCACTTCGACCTGCCCATGCTGTTGTTCGATATCATCGAACAGCACTTCCATCTGTGTCACATGCCGGTCATACAGAGCGCGGGCAATATCCTGCTTATCAGCGAAATGGTGGTAGATAGAACCGGTACTGACCCCTGAGTGACAAACAATATCGGGGATCGAGGTACTGAAATAGCCTTTCTGCGCAAATAGATAAAGCGCGGAATCCAGTACAATTTCGCGAACCTGAAGACGGCGTACCGACATGGCGGAAGATGCAATCATAACAGCATCCTAAATTAGAACACTTATTCTAGTCAAGCGCTGATTTCGGTTTATCCGATCTTTTGTACATAACGCACCACCCGGCGGGTGACCCACTCGGGACAACCGCATTCACAGTTAGAGTGTGAGCAATATCCCGCTATGGGAAAAATAATATCCAATAAAACTTCATACCCTCAAGTCTGTGATTCACTCCACAACATTAAAAGCATTAATTTACTAAATTCACCGTAAGTTGAATAACTTCATGGTGTCTGCAAAATGAGTAATCTTTATTTCTTCAAAAAATCATTTTTCGTAATCATCATCAGCCTGTTTTTATCCGCCTGTGGCGGCGGAAACGGGGCAGGCAACAAATCATCCATCATAAGCGCAACCGGTGGGACCGAATCGGGCGCGCCTGTCAATAATAGCACCTCCATCACCCTCTCGGGCAGCGTAGGTGATGGTCCTGTTGTCGGCGCGACGGTCGTCATAAAAAACGCATCCGGTAAAACATTAAAATCCGTAGTCAGTAACGAACATGCAAAATACAGCGTTAGCCTCGAAGTAAACACAAATGATTACCCTCTGGTCATTGAAGCCTCTGGCGGCATTGATCTGGTAACCTCGGCCGCACCCGATTTTACTCTTTACTCTGTTGTCACCGATCCTTCAGAAAAAATAGCCAACCTTAATCCTTTCACCACAATGATCGTTAAAACCGCTGAATTCATGAGCGGCGGATTAAACCTTGCTAACATTAAAACCGCAAAAGACCATACTCTGTCACAGCTAAACTTTGGCCTGAGCTCCACGCTGGTTCCTGACCCTGTCACAAGCCCTATTTCACAATCGAATATCGCTGACGTTATAAAATCCAGTGAAATCTTTGGTGAAATGATTCGCCGGACAAGAAACACCTTAAATAATGGTAAAACAGCCAATGACGTGATGGCCGAACTTGCCGAAGACCTTAGCGATGGAAGTCTGGATGGTGTCACTAAAAAC
>VAOZ01074654.1_pt1 | contig 25699 bp, 20 predicted proteins | sample 3394041 | NCBI WGS metagenome assembly VAOZ01 (sample SAMN08290431, study PRJNA428436) | hydrothermal vent metagenome | isolation source: Deep-sea hydrothermal vent chimney | place: Indian Ocean: Southwest Indian Ridge
CTGATCGTAAAGTAGAAACAGATTTTGGCACTGGGGCTTTAGGGATAACTCCGGCGCATTCTATGATTGATTGGCAAATAGCTGAAGATAATAGTTTAGCGGTTATAAAAGTAATCAATGAATCGGGTAATATTAGAGAAGGTTTTGGTACTTATTCGGGATTAAGTGTATTAGCTGCTAGAGAATTAATTATTGCTGATTTAAAAAAAGCTAATTTATTAGAAAAAGAAGAAGAGATTACTAATAATTTATCGCTTTGTTATCGTTGTCATACTCCCGTTGAGCCGCTACCTTCTAAACAGTGGTTTATTGATGTTAATAAAAAATTAGCTCGTTTAGGCCATAAATCTTTAAAAGTTAGGGCTCAAGAGGTCGCTAACGAGGGAAAAATTAAATTTGTTCCTGAGAGGTTTAATAAACGCTATCAAGATTGGATGAATAATTTACATGATTGGTGTATTTCTAGACAAATTTGGTATGGGCATCAAATTCCAGCTTGGTATTGTAGTAAAGGTATTGAAGATCCACAAAAAGAAGCTTGTAAAAAACCAATTGTGTCAGATTCCGTCCCTACTAAATGTCCAGTCTGTGGTGGTCAAGATTTAATTCAAGACCCTGATACTTTAGACACTTGGTTTTCTTCTGGAATGTGGACTTTTTCTACCTTAGGTTGGCCAGATAATTTTGTTAAAGGTATTAAAACTGGTGATTTAGCCAAATATCATCCGACTCAAATTTTAGAAACTGGCTATGAGATTTTGACTCTATGGGTATCGCGGATGGTCATGATGTCTTTGTTTGCTTTAGGAGAAGTTCCTTTTGAGCAAGTTTATTTACATGGTACAATCTTAGATGAAAAAGGTAAAAAGATGTCCAAGTCTAAAGGAAATGGAGTTGATCCTTTAGAAATAATTACTAAATATGGAACTGACGCTTTAAGATTAGCCTTATTAGCTGGAAATACTCCTGGAAATGATATGCGTTATAGTGATGACCGGGTAGAAGCTAAACGTAATTTTATTAATAAGTTATGGAATATTTCTCGATTTATTTTAAATTTGAGTTCTCAAGATGATCAGTTGAGTTCTCGGGAAATTACATCTGAGATAAAAAGCAACGCAGATCGTTGGATTTTAAGAGAATTAGACCTATTAATAGCGCGAGTCACTAATTGTTTATCTGATTTAAATTTTTCTTTAGCTGCTGAAGAATTGCAAGAGTTTACCTGGAATAAATTAGCAGATTGGTATCTGGAAATTACCAAGATAGAAGAGGGTAAAGAGAAAATATTAATTTATTTATTAAAAAATTTATTAATTCTCTGGCATCCTTTTATTCCTTATATTACTGAAAATATTTGGTCTAGTTTTAATGACTCTTTATTAATGGTGGCTAGTTGGCCAGTAGCTTCTAAATCTAGAAAAGAATTGAATTCAGAAAAATTTCAATTATTACAGGATGTTATTATTGCTATTCGCAATGTTCGTAGTATCAATAAAATAAAACCCGCTCAAAAATTATCAGTAGTTATTTATGCTCATCAATATTATACCTATTTAAAAGATCAAACACTTTTAATCCAGAAATTAAAAACTGGTTTAGATTCCGTGAAAATATTAGAAAAAGGTGTTAAAATTAAATCAGCTTTAAGTATTGTTGTAGGTGAGGTAGAAATTTATTTATTAGGTGCAGAAGAATCAGCTCAAGATAAAACCCGATTAATTAAAGAAAAAAATAATTTAGAAAGATTAGTTTTTAATCAAGAAAAAAAATTGGCTAACTCTAATTTTGTTCAGCGAGCGCCCCACGACATTGTATCAAAGGAGCAGACTAAATTAGAAGATTATAAAATTGAATTGAATAAAATAATCAAAATAATAAAACAAATATGACTTTAAATAAGTATTTGGGGGTCATGACAGTTTTAACAGTTATTTGTTGGAGTCTGTTTATATTTGTGGCTCGTTTAGTTGATCCTACAGTAACTAATTGGCTAGGTTTTAGTTTATTTTATTTAGTACTTTTTAGTGCTCTTATTGGTACCATTGCTCTTATTGGATTTATTATTCGCTTTGTGGCTTTAAAAAAAGAATTAGCTTTCAATTCGGTGAAGGTGGCTTTCCGTCAATCATTTTTATTTTCCCTATTTATAATTATTATTTTAATTTTAAAAGCTCAACATTTATTTAATTGGTTGAATTTATTATTTTTAGTAATAATTTTTATTATTTTTGAATTATTTTTGATTAATTATAAAAAAAATCAATAATTATATGAAGAATAAATTAGATGCCTTACGAACAGAATTTTTACAGCAATTAACTCAAGCAAAAGATGAGGAGGATTTACGTCAATTAGAAATTAAATTTTTATCACGTAAAGGAAAATTAAGTGAGATTATGCATGGTTTAAAAAATTTAGATCTTAAACTTCGTCAAGAAATTGGTAAATCAGCCAATCAACTTAAAATTGAATTACAAAATAAGTTTCAAGAAGCTAGTAAGCTTATGAAAAAATCTATAGTAAATAATGAATACGTTGATGTTACTTTACCAGGAATAAATCGTCCACAAGGACATTTAAATCCTATTACTTTAGTGCAGAATGAATTAGAAGATTTATTTAGTTCTTTAGGCTTCATGATTCTTGATGGCCCAGAATTAGAGAGTGATTATTTTAATTTTACTGCTTTGAATCTTGGTCCTGATCATCCCGCTCGTGATATGCAAGATACCTTTTATATAGATTATCCTAATCGCCAAGGAGAGTATGATTTATTAATGCGAACCCAAACTTCTCCTATGCAGATTCGGGCTATGAATAAATATGGTGCGCCCTTAAGAGCCCTTATTCCTGGACGTTGTTTTCGAAACGAGGCTACTGATGCTAGACATGAACACACTTTTTATCAAGTGGAAGGGATGTTGATTGATAAAAATATTAATTTTGCTCATTTAAAAAGTTTTTTAGAGATTGTGGGTAAAAGATTGTTTGGTTCTAATACTAAGTTAAGGATGCGTCCTAAATTTTTTCCTTTTGTAGAACCAGGTAATAATGGCGAGTATACTTGTTTCTTGTGTGGAGGAAAAGGATGCCGGGTTTGTAAATATACCGGTTGGTTAGAAACGGTAGGGGCAGGATTAATTCATCCCGATGTTTTGCGAGCAGGAGGAATAGATCCTGAGATTTATTCTGGACTAGCTTTTGGTTTTGGTTTAAATCGTTTAGCTATGCTTAAATATAATATTAATGATGTACGTTTATTCAATAGTGGCGACCCTAAATTTTTAGAACAATTTTAATTATATGTATATTTCTCTTAATTGGTTGAAGGATTTTGTTAAAATACCTACAAAAATAAAACCCACAACTATTTCTGAAGGCTTAACTAGTCATACAGTGGAAGTGGAGAATTTACTCAATCAATCTGAACAGTTTAATCAGGTGGTAGTGGGGCGCGTTTTAGAAGTACATAAACATCCCAATGCTGATCGTTTGCGTTTAGCTACGGTAGATGTTAAATCTACTAAATTAAAAATCGTTTGTGGTGCTACTAATTTAGCTGTCAATCAATTAGTTCCTGTATCTTTAATAGGGGTTAAATTGCCCAATGGTTTAGAAATTAAAGAATCATTGATTCGGGGTGAAAAATCTAGTGGGATGATTTGTGCTGAGGACGAACTTGGTTTAGGCCAAGATCATGAAGGTATTTTAGTCTTAAACGATAAAGCAAAAATAGGTGAATCCTTTGCTAAATATTTACAAGCTAATGATTATATTTTAGAAATAGACAATAAATCTCTATCTAATCGTCCAGATTTATTAAATCATTATGGCCTAGCTAGAGAATTATCCGCTATATTTATGTGGACACTAAAGGCTTATAATAATTTTTTTAAATCTAATTGGAATTTTTTATCCTCCAAAGAGAATAAATTAGAAGTAAAGATTGAAGCTAGGGAACTTTGTCCTAGATATTTAGCCCTTAAGTTAGATAATATTTTAGTTAAAGAATCACCTAAATGGCTTAGGAATAGGTTGATTGCCGTTAACCAACGACCAGTTAACAATATTGTAGATTTAGCTAACTATGTTATGTTGGACTGTGGGCAACCGTTACATACTTTTGATGCCTCTAAGATAGAAAAAATTGTAGTGCGGCGAGCAGATAATCAAGAATCTATTAAAACCTTAGATGATAAAGAACGAATTTTGGATAATCGTGATTTAGTTATTAGTAATGGATCAGATATTATTGCTATAGCGGGTGTTATTGGTGGAAAAGATAGTGAGATTACTACTAATACCACTAGTATAATATTAGAATCTGCTAATTTTTTAGCCGCTAATATTAGAAAAACTTCACAAAAATTAGGTTTACGTACTGAAGCTTCAGTACGTTTTGAAAAATCTTTAGATATTGATTTGCCAGAATTAGCACTAAATAGATTTTTGACGTTGCTCCTAGATATTTGTCCAGAAATGAAGATTAGCAGTAGCTTGATTGATTGTCGTCAAACTAAAAATGAAATTATTAGAATTAATTTAGATTTAGTTTGGCTAACTAAGAAATTAGGGCAAGAAATTCCTAGAGAATTTGTTATTACTAGTTTAAAGAAGTTAGGTTTTGAGATAGAAGATGATAGAAAAGATATTTTTACAGTTATTGTTCCGAGTTGGCGGTCGTCTAAAGACATACAGAATAAAGAGGATTTAGCTGAAGAAGTTTTAAGATTGTATGGCTATGATAAAATAGTTTCCCAGTCGCCAGTATTAAAACTTGGTTTACCAGAATTGAATAAGGAAAGATTATTAGAACGAAAAATTAAAAATATTTTAACTTTAGGATATGCTTTGAATGAGGTTTATAATTATTCATTTGTTGGCGTACAACAATTACAACAGATGAATATTGATTATTCACAATATCTTAAATTGGTTAATCCTTGGTCCAGCAAACACAGTCTGTTAAGACAATCTTTGATTCCTGGATTTATTAATAATATTAAAATTAATCAGTTTAAAGAAGCTAGCTTAGCTTTTATGGAGATTGGCAGTGTCTTTTTTAAGATTCCAGGGAATTTGCCTAAAGATTTTGAAACTACCGAAGTTCTACCTTATCAAGAGAGGCATCTAGGGCTGGCTTTGACTGGAGATGGAGATTTATTTGGGAATCTCAAAGGAATAATTACTGGTTTGTTACAAAATTTAATTGATTATAAGATTAGGCCAAAATTTTTAATTTTAGAATCGGTTCCCAATTGGGCCAATGAGATTTGGGCGGCTAAAATAGTAATTTTTAATAAAGAGATTGGTATATTGGCTAGGATTAAAGACCAAGTTGCTTTGAATTTTAATTTTAAGAAACCGGCAGTATTAGCAGAAATAAATTTCAAAATTTTAGCAGAATTAGTTCTCAATCTAAAGCCAGTTGGTTTTCAAACAGGGTCCAAATATCCAGCAGTTAGACGAGACATATCTTTTGTAGTTGCCAAGGAAATATTGTATAATGATTTAAGAGGAGAAATCATTAAATTTAACCCTTTAATTATTAATATTGAACTCTTTGATATTTATCAGGGTAATAAATTAAAAGTAGAACAAAAAAGTTTGGCTTTTCATCTAGTTTATCAAGCCAAAGATCACACTCTGGTTGCTCAAGAAGTTGATGAGGTACAAGAGAAGTTGATTGCTCATTTAGTTAAAAAATTTGCCATAAAATTAAGAGACTTTTGATATCTAACTTTAATTATATGTTTGCTACTTCCTATGATGTTTTAAATTTTGTTTTAGCCACCTGTTTAATTGTTTTAACCTTTTTTCTTTGCTGGGCTATTTACTATTTAGTAATTAGTACCCACAAAGTGTATAAATTAATTAAAAGAATTGAAGTGGGTGTTACCAAAACAGAGGAGTTGATAGATATAGCTCGTGATAAATTAAAAAATAGTACTGCTTATTTTATGATATTAGGAGAAATCGCCAAAAGAGCCTTAGCTTTTGTGGAGGATAAAAGAGAGCGTAAAAAGGCTAAAACTCGTGCTCGTAAAAAATAGTTTTATAAAATAATTTTGAATAATAAAAAATAAACCAGTTTATTGGTTTATTTTTTTAGTTTGCTTAAGAAATTTATTTTTTATATCCGCAAGATCGATCACTACATTTTATTTCATCGTTTTTGTCAGTCACTAGTAGAGCTCCACAATCTGGGCATTTTTCTCCAGTAGGTTTTCCCCAATAGGCATTCTTGCATTTAGGATAATTGTTGCAAGCATAGAAAATACCTCGTTTACTAAATTTTTTAACGATTTTTCCGTCGCCACACGAGGGGCAGGGAATTTTCTTGCCCTTTTCTTCATCAGAGGAAATATTTTTAATATTTTTACATTTTGGATAAGCGCTACAAGCTAAAAATGGTCCATATTTACCAGTTCGGACCTTCATAGCTGCTCCGCATTTATCGCACACTTCTTTAGAATATTTTTTTTCTAATTCTAAAGTTTTAGCATCGGGCTCTTTCTTTTCTCCGTTTTCATTAGCAAGTTTTTTAATATTGCGACAGTCAGGGAATGCGCTACAGGCTAAGAATTTACCATAACGTCCCATTTTAATAACCATAGCTGCTCCACATTTATCACAAATTTCTTTAGATTTTTCTTCAGGCATAATATCATTTTTTTTAACTTCTTTGTATTTAGTTTGTAAATTAGTATGAAAATTTTGATAAAAATTATCAATAACTGGTTGCCATTTCTTTTTACCCGTGGCAATGTCGTCTAAATTATTTTCCATTTTAGCGGTAAATTCATAATCTACTATATCAGAAAAATGTTTAGTTAATAGATCGGTGACTACTAAGGCAATGCTGGTGGGTTTTAATTTTTTATTCTCATCACGTTCTACATAATTACGAGTAATAATAGTATTAATAGTCGGGGCGTAGGTAGAAGGTCGTCCAATCCCGTGTTTTTCCAATTCTTTAACTAACCCAGCGTCAGAATAACGAGCCGGCGGATTAGTAGAATGTTTATCCGCTCGTAATTCTAATAAAATTAAGTTTTGATTTTCCAATAAAATGGGTAATGCTTGTTCTTTAGTTTTTTCTGGCCAAATTTTTAAATAACCAGCAAAAACCAAGATTTGACCGTTAGCCCGAAAAATATAAGTTTTCCCCTTAGCTAGAGCTTTAACATCAATAATGGTAGAGGCTAATTTAGCAGCAGGCATTTGACTGGCTACAGCCCGTTGCCAGATTAGGCGGTATAAACGTTCTTGATTGTTATCTAATTTAGCAGCAGATATCTCTGGGCTAGTATTTACTTCGCTAGGACGAATTGCTTCATGTGCTTCTTGAGCATTTTTACTCTTATTTTTGAAAAAGCGTCCTCCCGTAGTTAAATATTCTTGGCCTAAATTATTTTTTAACCAAACTTGAGTTTCCTTAATGAATTTAGGAGCTAAGTTTAAGGAATCAGTACGCATGTAAGTAATATAACCCTGTTCGTATAATTTTTGTGCTAACATCATGGTTTGTTTAGCACTAAATCCTAATTGGCGATTAGCAGATTGTTGCAGGGTAGAAGTGGTAAAAGGAGCGAGAGGATTTTTTTGAATTTCTTTTTTCTTAATTTTATCTACAGAATAATCAGCCTCTATTAATAGTTTCTTTAATTCTTTAGCTTCCTCCTGTTTAATAGATAATTTGTTAAAAGTTTTATCTCTAATTTTATATAAATCAGCGATAAACTTATCATGAAATTTTTCTCCGGTGATATCTGCTGATAGGCTCCAATATTCTTCTACCTTAAAAGCTTGTATTTCTCGTTCTCGGTTTACTATTAATTTGGTTGCTACACTTTGTACCCTTCCTGCAGACAAACCTCGGGTCACTTTTTTCCATAAAAAGGGTGAAAGTTCATAACCTACTAGACGATCTAATATACGGCGGGCCTGTTGGGCATCAACCATATTTAAATCAATGTGTCGGGGGTTCTTTAAAGCTTCTAAAATAGCATTCTTGGTTATTTCATGGAAGACAATTCTTTTTGTTTTAGTTTTTTGTAGTCCTAAAGCTTGTACTAAATGCCAAGCAATTGCCTCTCCCTCCCTATCCTCATCAGAGGCTAAGATAATTTCTTTAGCCATTTTAGCCACTTTTTTAAGATTAGAGACAATCTTTTTAGCTTTGGGGGTTATGATGTATTCGGGAATAAAGTTATTTTCAATATCAATACCCATTTGACTCTTAGGTAAATCGCGGATATGGCCAAAAGATGATTCTACTCGGTAGTTTTTATTTAGAAATTTACTAATAGTTTTAGCCTTGGTTGGAGATTCAACAATAATTAAATTCATAAAAAATAATTTGTTAAATAATAAAAGAATTAATTTTTATTAAGTAATCTTTAAACTCTAATATATTTAGTGTACTATTTATTATTGCTCTGTCAAGTTTCATTGAGAAAATTGTTTTATTAAAAATATTTTTTGATTATTTGATAAGTTGGAACTGTTTTGCTTTATTGTCATTAATTTGTCTGGTAGTGAGGGCAATATTATTAGTTTCAAAAATTTCTAAAATATCTTCTGAATTAGTAATAGTTTTAGCCCCCATAGCAATTAATTGGTTAGTGCCTATAGAAAATTTTGAAAAAATACTACCCGGTACTGCTAACACTTCTCTGTTTTGTTCTAGAGCATAATTAGCGGTAATGAGAGACCCAGATTGAGCTTGGGCTTCAATAACTAATACGGCTTGAGATAAACCAGAAATAATGCGATTACGTCGAGGAAAGTTTTGTTTATAAGGAGGGGTGTTGGGAAAGAATTCGGACATTAATACTCCACCTGATTCAATTATATTTTTTGCTAATTGACGATTAGTAGCTGGATAAATATACTTCGTTTCTAAGCCAGAGCCCAAAACCGCTAGAGTAGATCTTCCCTGATTTACAGCTATTTGATGAGCTAACGAATCAACTCCTAGAGCTAAGCCACTAACAATTTCTATATTTTTGTTAATTATTTTTGGCAATAGTCTTCCTATAATTTGCCTAGCGTAAGGACTATGTTTTCTAGAGCCAATTACTGCTAAACGCTTTTTTTCTTTTTCACATAATAATCCTTTAAAATATAAAATTGCTGGTGGGGCGGAAATTTCACGAAGTATATTAGGATAAGCTTTATCATGCCAAGTAACAAATTTGATATTTTCTTTCTCTAAATTATTAAGGGTGTTTTCTAAGTCAAAACTTGGTCGCCAAGCTATAAATTCATTAATTAATTTAATAGGAAGACCAGCTTGTAATAAATCAATCTTCTTAGCTTGAAAGGCTTCGGCTATATCAGGAAAATAATATTCTAATTTTTTCAAGTTTTTAGGACCAATTTTACTAAAACAGCTGAACCCTAAATGATATTCAAATTTATTATATTTAATATTCATGACAGTATACAAAATAAAATCCTTCTAAATTTTTTAGAAGGATTTTAAGTTTATTTTAGATCTTTTATGTTTATTGTAGTCAGTAAAGATTTTAATTTTTTTTGTTCTTCTTGACTAAACGATTGGAGTACAAATTTATCTGGTGAAATATGCTTATGTAATAGTTCATTTCCAACACCTATGCGTAAGCGGACGAATTCCTTAGTTTTAAGTTGATCTATAATAGACTGGACCCCACGATGTCCGGCACTGCCCGAGTTTCGGGCTATTTTATACTCGCCGAAATTTAAGTCTAAGTCGTCATGTATGACTATAAGAGAGCTATCTAGGTTGAGGTTTTTTTTAATAATTAAACCTAATTTTTTGGGTAGTAATTTATAATAATTTAAAATAGTTTGTATGGCTTGACCAGAATTATTCATAAAGGTTAAAGGTTTGACAAATAAGCAATCACTATCTTTATAGGTTAAAGCTTTAAACTTATTATTTTTTGACCATTTTACTTCACCTAAATATTGGTCTAGAGCTAAGTAGCCGACATTATGGCGTGTATTTTTATATTGCGCCCCAGGATTACCGAGGCCGACTATAATTTTCATATAACTTATTATTTAAGTTAGTCATTACCAATTTTTGGTGATAGATTATAAGTGGTATGTGACTTTGTATGTTTACTAACTTTAATATGGATGGGAGTACCTAGAAAACCGTGACGTTCTCGTAGGCGATTTTCCATAAAACGAACATAGGAAAAATGTAAATCATCATTGGGACCGATACGTAGAGCGAATAAAGGAGGATTGCTTTTTATTTGTTTAAACTCATATATATGTGGAGCCTTGGTTCCCTTACCTTTGGCTGGTTTATGGATTTTAATTACGGCTTTCATAAATTTTTCACATTGAGAGTCACTTAATTCTAATTTTCTTTGAGCAGATACCGTAGTAATTAATTCTAAAATTTTTTTTACTTTTTCTCCAGTTTTGGCAGAAATAAATTGAATTGGAGCCCAAGTGGCAAAAGGAAATTTATCGTATATTATTTCAGTCCATTTTTTAGTGTTACGAGTTTCCACTATGTCCCATTTATTAGCGATAAAAATTAAACTTTTTCTACGATCTACAATTTCTTGCACTAATTTGGCGTCTTGGTGAGTTAAAGGAACGCTGATATCTAGTATTAATAAAGCTAAATCAGCCTTTTCTAAAGATTTTAATGATTTCATAATTCCGTATTTTTCTAGTCCAACTAAACTCCGTCTATGTCTAGTGATTCCAGCAGTATCCACTAATATAATTTTTTGATCTTGATAACTGATTTCCGTGTCTTGAGGTTCGCGCGTAGTGTGAGGAATCGGACTTACTATTACCCGCTTATAACCTAAGATTGAATTTAGTAGAGAAGATTTTCCCACATTTGGTTGTCCAATAATACAAGCATTGATCGTTTGTTCTTTGTCTGAAATATTTATTTTACTATTTATTTTGGTTATTCTACTCATAATTATATCTAATAAGTCTCCAGTTCCTAGGCCATTAGCTGCTGAAATAATTAAAGGTTCTCCTAATCCTAGACGATGGAATTGAGCGGCTTCAGAGGCTAGTTTAAAATTATCAATTTTATTAGCTACTAATAAAGTTTTGGATAAATACTTTTTATTTTTTTTTAAGTCAGAGGCCAGTTTTCTATCTTCTGGTAATAATCCCGCTTTAGCATCTACTAGGAATAAGATGAGGCTGGCTTGTTTTAAATAGGAATGGGCTTGTTCTTGGGTCTGGCTATCAATGTCTTTTGTTAATATTTTTTTAGGGTTTAAAGCTCTAGAATCAATTATTCCAGCAGTATCCACTAACTTAAAAACACCACCGCCCCATTCTACCTTTCCTACATTGCTGTCTCTAGTAGTGCCCATGATAGTAGAAACTAAGGCTTGCCTTTTTTCGCTTAGGCAATTAAATAAAGACGACTTTCCTACATTGGTTCGCCCGCAGATTACCACCAATGGCAATTTTGACTTATTTATATTATCCATATATTTATTTTATTCTATTGGCATCAGTTCCTAAAATTACTATAAAATTTGGGCTGGTGGTAGAATTTTCGATATTAAATTTGATTGGATTAAGGTTTGGGCTAGTATTTGAATAGATAGTTGAAGAGCTAGTTGGACTACTGGAACTACTGGTTTCATAGCTTATCAGCCAATTCGGTCGTTTGAAAGATTCAAAAGCACCAGTAATTTTCTGCAAAACTTTTAGAGATTTTCCATGGCTTCCATGGCTTAAATCATATACTACAGTTTGCTTATAATCTCTAGTGGGGGCGTTGGTTATTTTTAATACTTTAAATTTTGCTTGCTCCAATAGTACGGCATTCTTGCCCGCTAAACCTCCTATCCAGGTTCCGTTTAGCACTATCACGCTAGCATTATCATCAATAGATGGAATATTGGCCCTGATAAATGGCTTAGTGTTTGATAAAAAGATATTTTTGACAAAATTTCTTATATTGTTAAAGTTACCTGAACGAGGAGTTAAAATATAAGCTCCGTCTTGTCCTTGTCCAGCTACTAGAAAACTATTAGGAGCATTGCTTATAACTTTAGTAATAATCTGTGAATGTTTGACACTCTTAAACATATTCCAAATGCGTAATATCTCCCAAACGTTTAAATTAGTAGAAATATTCTTATTAAATTCTTTTATTATTCGGGTTATGATTACTGGGTTTAATAAAGTCTGGGCAGAGAATAGTTTGTTCTTAATAGCTTCTATAACTAATTGCTGTCGTCGAGCACGAGCAAAGTCCGAGCCCTCAACACCTAAAGCATGGCGACTGCGAGCATATTTCAAGGCTAAAGATCCATTCATAAATTGTGGTCCAGCATTTATATGTAGGTGCTCATAGCGAGCGAAATAATTAGGATTGTCTCCCTGGCCAGCAATAGGATATTTATAATCATCTAAGGTATTTTTTACGTTGACAGTGACACCCCCTAATTCATTAATAATATTAGTAAACCCTTGAAAGTCTAAGCGCACATAATATTGAATAGGAATTTGTAGCAGAGTACTAATAGCTTGATCGGTTACTCGTCCGCCACTCCCTGGATTTTCACTCTCAGCGTAAGCATCAATACTATTAATTTTTTCCCAGTTGCTAACTGGAGTTACTAAATCACGAGGGATAGAAATTAAAGCTATTTGCCTAGTGGAAGGTTTAAAGCTAACTAACATTATAGTATCAGTCAAATAGGCACCATCATGCCCCTTTCCACCAATACCCATGAGTAGAATATTAATGCGATCATTCTTTTCACCTGCCAGTACTCTACCATTAATAGGTATTAAATGTTTAAAATTATTAATAATCCTACTGCCTATCCAATCGGTATTTCCAAAACTAGACATGAGAATTCGTCCAGTAAATATTAGGGCCAGAACTATAATGGCAACAGTATAAGTAGTAATCCATTTATTTTTTGGAGCTGTGGATAAATTATCACCGTTGTGTTTAACAGCCTCTTCGTGTTTTATTCTATCTTCTTCTTCTATTTTTCGTTTGAAATCAATCATAATAGCTTAAACCGTAATTAAGTATATTTAGTTGAGTTAGCCAGAATCGTATTCAGCTTGCACCCGATATCTGCGTGATATTATTATAACACAAGCCAAGTGTATTTAGTGGACTTGAGGGGAGTCGGACCCCTTACCCCCGCAATGCGAATGCGGTGCTCTACCAGTTGAGCTACAAGCCCTTCTTATATTTATTTTAGTCAATTTTTTGAAGTTTTTGTTAACTAGAATGCTTAGATCTTTCTATTTTTTATTTCTTCGACCTTTTTATTAAAAGCTAGCGATAGTAATAAAAAAATTCTGCCGTTCACGAAGAATTCAACTATATTTATGATTTCTAAACATAATTATAATGGGGATAAGAGCTTTTGTCAAAATAGATATTTATTTAGAATATTTGTAATTTAGCTGGTAGTAATATATTTGATATATCTAAATATTACCAAGATACTGGACGAATAAAATATGTTAGCGTAACAGAACAAGAAGTGGTTACCATCTTTAGGTGTTTATTTGTATTAAAAAAAATTATTCTAATTTTATAAAATTTCCATACTATTAATTAAGTGGTAAAAATAGCCCCTCAATTATCTGAAAATAATATTATTATTGTTGATCTCTCGAGGGGAAAAAGATCTCAAGAAATCAATAATTATACGAAGAATAAAGAATAACTTTTTTGATATCTAGCTATCTTTTGCTTTTAATTAATATTTTTAGTAAAATATTAATAGAATTTAATTTAGTTAATTATAAATATATGAAAGATAGTCTTAATCAGCGTTTTAATTCAGTTGTTAGTAAAAACAACGAACAAACAAATTTAGAAAAAGCACATTCCACGAATCGTTTATTTACCCCTGAACAATATTTTCAAAGGAAAAACACTGATAAAGAAAATTTACCAGATAATATTTTTAAAAATGTTGATCCAACGGAGATAAAAAGATTAAGAGATAAATATTGTTCGCCAGTTGTGAAGTCGCAAGATGGGAAACAATATGATATTTTTGAAGACTAATATTCTATGATTAAAGAAAAGACAAAAGAACAGTTAACAATATTTTCGGGAATACAGCCAAGTGGTGATTTAAATATTGGTACTTATATTGGATCTATATCACAATGGGTAGAGGCCCAAAAACAATATGATTGTATATTTTCTATAGTTGACTATCACGCTATTACGGTTAAACAAGATCCAGACTTATTACGACGACGTATTATAGAAATTACTAAAATTTATTTAGCGGCAGGAATTGATTCCCATAAATCAATTATTTTTCAACAATCAGCAGTTCCAGCTCATACTGAATTAGCTTGGATTCTTAATTGTTATGGTACTTATATTGCTGATTTAAATAAAATGACTCAGTTTAAAATTAAGGCTGGAAATAACCAAGAAGCAGTTAGTGTGGGCTTATATGATTATCCAGTATTAATGGCTGCTGATATACTTTTATATGATACGGAAATTGTTCCAGTGGGAGATGATCAGCAACAACATGTGGAATTGGCTCGTGATATTGCTCGTCGCTTTAATACTGAATTTGGAGACACTTTTAGAGCCCCTCATTCACTTGTTCGGAAAGAAGGAGCGCGAATTATGTCTTTACTTGATCCTAATAAGAAAATGAGTAAAAGCGATATTAATCCGAATAATTCTATAAAGTTGTTAGATGAGTTAGAAGTAGCTAGAAAGAAAATTATGCGAGCAATAACCGATTCAGGCACAGAGATTGATTATAATTTAACCACTAAGCCTGCTTTATCTAATTTATTAACGATTTATGCTATTTTAGGTAATAGAGAAATACCCCGATTAGTCAAAGATTATAGAGGTAAAGGATATGGAGAGTTCAAAAAAGATTTAGCAGAAGTGGTAATAAAGTTTTTAAGTAATTTTCAAGAAAAATATAATAATATATCGGATAACATGGTAAAACAAATTTTGGAAGAAGGACGGATTAAAGCTAATGATATCGCTCAAAAGAAATTAGATAAAGTTAGAAAAATAATTGGAGTGAGATAGATAAGGAATTATTTGGGTTATTAAAAAAACCGCTTATGAGCGGTTTTTTTTAAAATCATGATAGTAATTTTGAGTCTAATTGGCATCAATTCTTTGCCGTCTTACGACAGCCACTCCGGCCCGATGCCGGAGGCGACTAGTTTTCTTTTCAATTAGAAAAGAAAAATATTCTCCCTAGAAAGGAGGTGATCCATCCGCAGCTTCCGCTACGGATGCCTTGTTACGACTTCGTCCCTGTCGCCAGTCTTACCTTCGTCCCACTAATGTGAGCCTTCGGGCACTACCAACTCCCTTGACGTGACGGGCGGTGAGTACAAGACCCGAGAACGTATTCACCGTGGCATTCTGATCCACGATTACTAGCGATTCCAACTTCATGAAGGCGAATTTCAGCCTTCAATTCGAACTGAGAGAGGTTTTAAGGGATTGGCTCCACCTCGCGGTTTGGCTTCCCTCTGTGCCCCCCATTGTAGCACGTGTGTTGCCCAAGACGTAAGAACCATGCTGATTTGACGTCATCCCACCTTCCTCCCATTTAAAACGGGCAGTCTCCCATGACATGTAAAACATAGGATCAGGGTTGCGCTCGTTTTCCGACTTAACGGTACATCTCACGACACGAGCTGACGACAACCATGCAGCATCTGTCTAGCACCCTCGAAGGCGAGTCTGTTTCCAGACCTTGCAGCTAGATGTCAAGCCTTGGTGAGGTTTCTCGATTAGTATCGAATTAAACCACATGCTCCACCGCTTGTGCGGGTCCCCGTCTATTCCTTTGAGTTTTAAGCTTGCGCTCGTACTCCCCAGGCGGGATACTTAACGGGTTACCTTAAAATAACAGCACTGGCAGGGTCGATACTGCCAATGCTTAGTATCCATCGTTTACGGCGTGGACTACTGGGGTATCTAATCCCATTCGCTCCCCACGCTTTCGTCCACTGAGTGTCAGAACTGTCCTAGCAAACTGCCTTCGCATTTGATGTTCTTGCTGATATTAATGGATTTAACCCCTACACCAGCAATTCCGTTTGCCTCTTCCAGTCTCTAGTTTGTCCATCTCTCCCGCTGACTCGAGGTTGAGCCTCGAGATTTAACAGGAGATGCGATAAACCACCTACGGACGCTTTACGCCCAATAAATCCGGATAATGCTTGGGGCCCTCGTATTACCGCTGCTGCTGGCACGAGGTTAGCAGCCCCTTATTCAACTGCTACCGTCATTGTTTCGTCACAGTTAAAAGTACTTTACACCCCGAAGGGCTTCTTCATACACGCGGCGTCGCTCCTTCAGGCTTTCGCCCATTGAGGAAGATTCTTGACTGCAGCCTCCCGTAGGAGTCTGGGCAGTGTCTCAGTCCCAGTGAGTGGGATCATGCTCTCGCACCCCATACCCGTCATAGCCTTGGTGAGCTATTACCTCACCAACAAGCTGATAGGCCATAGGCCTCTCCCAAAGCGCCGGAGCTTTAATTAAAAGACTTATGTCTTTTAATACCATCGAGTATTATTCTCGCTTTCGCAAGGTTATCCTCGTCTTTGGGGTAAGTTACCAATGTGTTACTCTCCCGTTTGCCATGCCTGTATTGCTACAGACATTCGACTTGCATGCCTTAGACACGCCGCCAGCATTCATCCTGAGCCAGGATCAAACTCTCTAATTTGATTTGACTTTAATGAAAACTTACGTTTTCGCTATATATGATTCCGTTTTTAAAACGGATAAAATTTTTGATTGGAATTGATGCCAATTAGCACCAAAATTTTTAACCATCACCATGATTGTTTATAAATTTTTAAAGTTCAAAATAGACAGAAAAAAACAGAGATATAAAAATATCTTGTTTTTATAAAATTTTCTATTCTATTTTTAATAATTTTATTCTATACTAATTAAATATAGCTGTCAAGGAGTCAGAGGAATTTTTATTTTAATTTGACTTTTAACTAATTTTACGATATAAATTAGTTATAAAAATTAATTTAGTATCCTGATTATATATTAGCAGAATTACACTGCTGGTGATAAATAATAGTAAGAATAAGTTGTTTAATTATAAAATAACATGCGTATTAAATTTCACCGTATAGAACGGAAAGAAGTTCCTATTTTTAAAGCTAACACTCAGATAAAAGTGCCAAAAGTATTTTTAATTGATGAAAATAATGAAGTAGTCGGAGTTATAACTACTATCAAAGCCCTTCAACGTGCTAAGGACGCTAGTTTAGACTTAGTTGAAGTTAATCCTAAAGCTGACCCTCCAGTAGTAAAGATTGTTAATTTGGGTCAGTTAAAATATGAACGGGAGAAACAAGCTCACAAACAAAAGATGCAACAGAAAAGGACAGAAGTTAAAAATATTCGTTTATCGTTTAGAATTAGTGCTCATGATCTAGATATGCGAATTACTAGGGCGGAAAAATTTTTATCTAAAGATAATAAAATTAAAGTGGAATTAATTCTGCGTGGTAGAGAAAGACAGCACATGCAAAAAGCTTCGGAAATAATTAAGGGTTTTGTTGCCCTTTTACAGAAGAAAGACACTATTTCAGTTGAGGTTGAACAACCCTTGACAAATCAAGGAGGAAGATTTACAATTATATTGATAAATAAAAAGTAATAGCTGTCTAATCAGGTATCAGCCTGTTTTTTAATCTGGAAAACTATGCCGAAAATAAAAACTCATAAGGCCACAGTTAAACGTTTTAAAAAAACTGGTAGGAAAAAATTAATGCAACGTAAAGCGGGTCAAGATCATTTTAATGCTAAAGAATCTGGTAATACTACTCGCCACAAACGTTTAGATATTTCTACTACTAAAACCTTAGAGAAAACTATAAGATTATTAACTCCCTATAATTAAAAGATATGCCTAGAGTAAAACGCGGAACCACCCATGTTAAGAAGAGACGTAAACTCCTAAAGGATGTTAAAGGTTATAAATGGGGACGGAAAAATTTAATAAAATTAGCTAAGACTGCGCAAACTAAAGCTGGAGCACATGCTTATATTGATCGCCGTAAGAAAAAAAGGACTATGAGGAGTTTATGGCAAATTAAAATAAACGCTTTTGTGCGTGAGCATGATCTATCATATTCTAATTTTATACATTTGTTGAAAATTAATAAGGTTGAAATTGATCGTAAGATTTTAGCTGATTTAGCAGTTAATAATAAAAAAGTATTTTCTGCTTTAATTTCTAAAGTTTCCAAATAGTATGATGTTTATAATTAAAATTGCTCAAATTATTGTGGCCGTGCTTTTAATGCTTGCTATTTTAATGCAAAACAGTGGAGCTGGTTTAGGAGGAGTATTCGGTGGTGGCAGTAGCGGTGGTGGGGTTTATTTAACGAAACGTGGTTTGGAAAAGAAACTGTTTATTGCTACCATTGTTCTAGCAGTAATTTTTATACTCCTGTCTTTAAGTGTTTTCTTTGTAAAATAAAAATTTAGGTTTTATTAAGCTATAGAATAATTTATAAATCTTCAGATTTATCTTTATTACTAATCCTGCATCAAATATCTAAGAGTTCGTTAGAAGTTATAAGATTTTTGTGAATTCAATAAAAACTAAAATTAAGTCTTTTTGGCAAAAGGCAAGACTGGCTTGGTCATTCTTTGATCTTTTTAATAAAATTTTACAAGGCTTTTTAAAAAAGAATTCCCGTAATACCAAGGATTTGGATCGAAAATTAGTTTATGATCTTTCTTCTAGCAAGATACCTAGTGGTCAACAAATTAAACATTTAAAAAGATTCCTTAGTTCTCGGGAGGTATTAATTATTAGAATTTGTGCAGTAATAATTTTACTGAACATTGTATATTTAGGAGTAGGTTTTATTAAAAATCATTTACAATATTATCCTACTAATGGTGGTAAATATATTGAGGGAGTAGTGGGCTATCCTCAAACTATAAATCCTCTGTATGCGGTTAATCCAGGTATTGATAGCGATTTAAGTCGTTTAATTTATTCTAGCTTGTTTACTTATGATGGAAATGGGGAATTAAGTAATGATTTAGTTAGCAGCGTGGCTGCTAATGCTAGTAGCACAGAATATATTATTAAAATTAAGAAGAATGTTAAGTGGCAAGATGGCGGAGATCTCACGGCTTCTGATATTATTTTTACTTTACACCTAATTCAAAATCCTGATTATAATTCTCCATTACGGCCAGCTTTGGTTGGGGTAGTAGCTACGGAAATTAATAGTAATACCATTAAATTTGTTTTGCCTAAACCCTATGCTCCGTTTTTAGACCTTTTAACCTTTGGTATATTACCTAAAAAATTATGGGAAAATATTGGTCCGCGAGCGGCAATAATATCAGATTTAAATTTGCGGCCTATTGGTTCTGGTCCCTTTAAATTTAAATCTTTAGTCAAAAATAGTAATGGTGATTTGAAAGACTATTATTTAACTGTTAATACTAATTATTATAGGAAAATACCTTATTTAAAAACTATTGATTTTAAATTTTTTCCAGTTTATCAGGAAGCGATTGGAGCTCTTAATGATAATCAAATTATGGGTTTAGGCTATTTACCCTTTAGTTTGCGTGGTAATTTATTAGCTCGGGATTCTTTAAATTTTCATGAATTAGTTCAGGCCAAAATTGTTGCTCTATTTTTTAATTATAGTAAAAATAAAGAATTATCTAATAGAAATGTAAGAGTAGCTTTAGCTACAGCTCTGAACAAGAAACAAATGATTAAAGAGATCTTTTCGGGGATTTATCAAATTGATAATGGTCCCATTTTGTCAGAAAATTATGCTTATAACTCAGAGATTACTAAATATAATTATTCTCCCAAATCAGCCGCTACTATTATTAAAAATAAGCCTTTAACCCTAGTTTTGAGTGTTGTTGATTCTGGTAGTGATGTAATGTTGGCGGAAAAAATTAAAAATTATTGGCAGCAAGTTGGAGTTCAAGTTATTTTAAAAATTATACCCAGTGCACAAGTAATGAATGTTATTAAAAATAGAGATTTCCAAGTATTGTTATATGGAGAGTCGGTCGGTGGCGATCCAGATGTTTATGCCTTCTGGGATTCCAGTCAAATTGGCCCTCAGGGGCTCAACTTATCTGATTATAATAATCCAGTAGTGAATAAATTATTAGTTTCAGCTCGTAGTACTGCTAATTTATCTGATCGTATTGAACAATATAAAAAGTTTCAAAAAATTATTACTCATGATTTACCAGCGATATTTTTATATTCTCCAAGTTATACTTATGTTCAAACTAGTAGTTTACGAGGTTTCTCTGGCACCATGATAATTGAACCCGCCGATCGGTTTAGTAGTGTTAGCAATTGGTATCTAAATACTAAAAGTAGGTTTAAATGGTAATTTTTTAAGAATTTTTTAGATAGTTGCCTTTCATTCTTTTTAATATATTAGAGGGAAGCTTTAAATTATTTTAGTTTCTCTGATTTATTAGTAAAATATAATTTTACTTTTTCCCTTTGTGTAATGGTAAAATTAAATAGAAAATTATGTTTATTAAACAACAAGATTCGCAATCTGCCTCCAGTTCTGTGAAACATTTCCCAGCTTATAAGTCTCGGCGTAGCGGAGGAATGACCGCACTTAAAACTCCAAATACTTTAAATTATAATTCGTCTGTATCTCCTCGATCCTTCCGCCGTTCAACATCGACTCCAGCTATGGCTAGTGGCGAGTCTAGCCTTAAAATCTATCCGCTAGGAGGACAAGAAGAAGTAGGAAGAAATTGTACAGTGTTTGAATATGATGATGATATTATTATTCTAGATATGGGATTACAATTTGCCGATGAAGATATGCCAGGAATTGACTACATTATTCCCAATGTTTCATCTCTACGTGGTAAAGAAAAAAATATCAGAGGGGTTATTTTTAGTCATGGGCATCTAGATCATATCGGAGCAGCACCCATTTTACTGGAACAACTTGGTAATCCTCCAATTATCGGTAGGCAATTAACTTTAGCCTTGATTAAACATCGCCAAGAAGATTATAAACGAGGAACAACCAAAAATTTAAAAACTATTACTATCAAATCTATTGATCAAAAAATAAAGTTGGGGAAATTCAATGTTAGTTTTTTTGCAGTAGAACATTCCATCATTGATGCGGTAGGGGTTATTCTACGGACTCCTCATGGCACCGTGATTCACCCTGGCGATTGGTTATTGGAAGATGATCCTTTAGATAATAAACGAATAACTTATGATCATCTGTCTCTATTACCTTCCCCCCGGATTTTAATGTTAGAAAGTTTAGGAGTGGCTTATAGTAAGGAAAGAGTACCAGTTAAGACCACCTTAGCTAATTTAGAAAAGGTTATAAGTAGTGCACCAGGGAGGGTAATTATTGGTACCTTTGCTTCCCAGTTAGAACGTATTACCCATTTATTAGCCTATTGTGAGCAAATTGGTAAGAAAGTGGCTTTAGATGGTTATAGTATGAAATTAAATGTACATATTGCTCAAGAATTAGGATATATTCCCGCCCATAAGCATACTTTAATTACCATGGAAGATTTTCATAAATATCCAGAAAATAAAGTTGTTCTTATTTGTACTGGGGCTCAAGGAGAAACAAATGCAGTTTTTTCCCGGATTGTGAACGGCAACCATCGTTATGTCAATATCAAAAAATCTGATGTTGTTATTTTCTCTTCCTCGGTCATACCAGGTAATGAACGTTCAGTCCAGAAGGTTAAAGATCAGCTTTATCGTTTAAGTGATAATGTTATTCATAGTAGTATTATGGATGTACATTCTGGCGGGCATGCCAATATTGATGATATGAAGAAGATCCTTAAACAAATTAAACCGGATTATTTTTTACCAGTTTATGCTAATTATTACATGTTAGTGGAAGCCAAGAAATTGGCTTTACGACAAGGCTTTAGAGAGGATCAAGTCTCGGTACTAGATAATGGGCAAATTATTAAGTTCCAGAAAAATAAAAAACCTCAGGTACTTAAAACTAAGGTTAATACTGATTATGTCATGGTGGATGGTTTAGGAATCGGGGATGTTTCTGAGATTGTACTGCGGGATAGACGGATGATGGCCGATGATGGGATGATTGTAGTCATTGCCACTATTGATAACAAGACTGGATCTATTATTGGCAATCCAGATTTAATTTCTCGTGGTTTTATTTATATGAAGGAGAATCGTGATTTAATTGAAAAGACCAGAATGAGAGTTAAAAAAATAGTGAAGGACAAAAACCCCATGACGCTAGCTGACGATAATTATATTAAAAATAAAATTAGAAACGATATTGGACAATTTTTATTCACTGCGACTAAACGTCGTCCGATGGTTCTGCCAGTAATCATAAAGGTTTGATTATAACATATTTAGCTAATATTAAAATAAAAAATTTCAAAAACTATTGAAATCCCTTGTTGATAAATTGTGGATAATTATGTGCCCGTAGTACTTGACAGGAATTATTTAGTATGATATATTATTAAGTTAAAAATTAAATTAGTTGGAAAGGCCAATTTAAACGGGTCAGGCACGACAAGCATGGGGATTTTCTTGTTAGGATTTTTCTGGCTTTATGCTCGAAAGTGCCTAAAAGAAATTTTCTTGCCTACCCGTTTAAGTCGGTCTTTTTTATCATTTGAAAGTTCTATCTTTTCCTACGATCACTCTCAGTTTATTGGCCATTATGCTAATTTCTGTAGGGGTATCTATTTCCAACACATCATCGGCAATTAATTTATTACTGGCGTTGCTAATCTGTATTTTTTTTACGCTTAAGTGAGTTTGACTCTTTCGTTTAGTTTTAATAAAAATATCTAATAATCCATCGTGGGGATTAGATCTAATAGCATCGGTTTGTTCGCTAGCTAAGTTTACTATCCTAACTGTCCCTTTATCTAATATTTCTATAGAGTATTTATCTATTTTTAAAATTGTGCCTAGACTCGATATTGAAGTTTGATTTAAGAAATAATGACCGCCGACTAGGCCTAAATCCAATTTTTCTATGCGTCTAGCTAATAGAATATTACAAGCATTCTCCTCATTTTTTATACCGAAAGAAGTGGCGATAGAATTATCGTCTCCTACGGGTATAATTCCTAATAGAGTTTTTTCTTGGAAATCACTATAAATTTGGGTACTAATAAGAGCTCCAATAATCTTATTGACTGTTTGATTATTTCCGACTGCGATAAAGGTTTTAGCCCCTAATTTCATTTCATTTTGTATAGTTCCTTTAATATTCCTAATACCGCCCAAACGAATGATTTTGCCGTTTAAACCTAGATCAGTTAATCTAATTTCTATACGATTAATAGTCTTATTATATCGGCTGTTATCTAAATAGTCGTCGTAGATGTAAACGTGCATAAGGTTTGAATTAAGGTTTATTTTTCAACGATTTTTTCTTTAGCTTTCTCTGTATGTTTAGATTCTTCAGATAACATTAATAGTTGTCCATTAATGATTGCCCCTTTTTCAATAGATATTTCTCCATATTGGAGATCTCCAAATATTTTGGCAGTGCTACCAATGGCTAAATAGTTCTTTACCTTTATATTCCCATGTATCTCTCCATCTACTATAATGTCCTTGGCTTCAATATTGGCCGATAATTTAGCTTGGTTTCCTATAAAAACACTAGCTCCAGTTTTTAGGGATCCTTCCAGAAAGCCCTCAATAACGATATCTCCTCGTCCTTGGAAGTTACCCTTTACTTTGATTGAAGCACCAATTATGGTTTCTGCATTTTTAAATTTGTCAGACTTATTCTCTTTATTAAACATATAATTAATTTTAAATAAAAAAGTAAACAAAAACTAGTTAATGAAGCAGTATGCCTTATATACTTCTATTTTAGTCTAATTTTTAATTTTTGTCAAAATCTAAAATACCTCAGTTCAACAAGTAAGTACAACATTTTTAATGTATTTAGTATAATAGAAGTATATGAGATAATAAACAATTGACAATTAAAGGAAGAGAGTTAATTAAAAGAATGCTATAACGAAAAGAATCAATTATAGTCATAGTACTCGGCTATTTGATTGATAAAGTGTATTTTGTTGTAAAAAATTAAGTATTGTTATAAAATAAGTTTAGTTTGATTGGTCCTCGTAGTTCAACGGATAGAACAAGAACCTCCTAAGTTTTAGATCCAGGTTCAATTCCTGGCGAGGGCACTAAATTGATTTTTTAACATGATAATAAATAATAGTCAATAAATAATTGACAGAATTGTTATATTATACCATAATAATTTTTTTTACTATTATCTTGACTTTTGTTTCAATTTGAGTATAATATATCTTAGATTAGCGAATATTTATTAGTATTAAAGATTAGCAAACACTAATAATGTTCTTTGAAGAACATTTATAAATTATTTGCCATTGCCTATGTTTTAAATATTTATTAATATTTTTCTATTAATCTAGATTAAAGCATTAATTATTACTAATTAGTATTAAATTGTTCCTTGAGGAACATTTATAAAAGTTAGACTATTTAACAGAATAAGAAGCTATTATCAGTCAATTATAGCTATTAATAATGGAGTATTTGTTAAAATTGAAGTATTTAGGAGATTATATAGTGTTTAAGAGCTGTTGTTTGTCTAGATAATAGATAAGAATAAAATAAAAGATCAATTTTAATGTGAAAAAGCGTTAAATTTAAGCTATGAAGGGCCATTAGCTCAGTTGGCTAGAGTACTTCCATGGCATGGAAGAGGTCAAGGGTTCGAGTCCCTTATGGTCCACAATAAAAACAGTTTAAATATTTTAAACTGTTTTTTATTTTCATAGAAATGAAAGGAATATAGTAATTAATATAAAGTTTTTATGAAGTTTTTATAAAATAATTATCAAATCACCAGTACTATTGTTAGCTTGCGGGTGATGGTTTAAGTCTACATTAGCCTAGACTCTTCTTTTTGATTTTACCTATTTTAATGAAAAATGATGAACATATTTTTTATGATAACTCCTTCATCGTGTTGTCGGTTTATCAAAAACTTTATCATTTGATACTGTTTTATTGTAATGGGCTCTTAATGTTCCTCAGCTGGGGATTTGTGATATGAGTATAAATTTGAGTTGTTCTAATATTTGAATGTCCTAGAAGTTCCTGAACATAACGTATATCTACTCCATTTTCAAGGAGATGTGTAGCAAAACTATGACGAAGACTATGAAAAGTTGCTGGTTTGCTAATATTAGAGTTTTTTAAACTTTTTATAAAAACTTTTTGAGCAGTGGCTGTTGATAGTTGACCTCCTCGTTCACTAGCAAAGACAAAATCACGTTTATTCTGGCCAGTAATTATATTTTTTAATTCTTCTCGTAATTTTTTAGGGAAAATAGTAATCCTCTCTTTACCGCCCTTTGTCCCCCTAAGATGTATTGTTAATTCATTAAGATTGAGATCTTGAACCTTTAGACTAACAACTTCACTCACACGTAGTCCAGATCCATAGGCTAGAGCGACCATCATCCGATGTTTTTTGTTTAAAATATTATTAATAATATTCTTTATTTCATTTCTGGATAAAACAACTGGTAAGCGTTGGTTTCTTTTGGCAAATTTAAGATTAATTCTTTGTGGTATCCTCAGGACCTGGCTATAAAAGAATTTAATAGAGTTTAAATATA